>JFJP01027268.1_pt1 | contig 15393 bp, 21 predicted proteins | sample 431651 | NCBI WGS metagenome assembly JFJP01 (sample SAMN02602958, study PRJNA72255) | Microbial mat metagenome, whole genome shotgun sequencing project. | biome: fresh water; feature: sink hole; material: water; isolation source: purple microbial (photo- and chemosynthetic) mats found in... | reverse complement strand
CTTTTAATTTTTTCTTATTTCATTTTTTATCAAAAAATATTTTTAAATTTTTTTGCAAATATTTATTGGTTTAATTAATGCTGTGGTCTTAATAAAAAATGCTGAAATTATTTTTTTTTAAAATCTAAAATTAAAAAAAATCAATAAATCAAAAACTTTTGTATTTTTTATTGAATGATTTAACTATTAGGCAATTTTTTAAATTGGTGCTTTCGTGATATCATACTTTGAGAACTTATTCTCTTTTTTTCCCGACTCTTCTTCATTGAAATTAAAGCTTTGATTTAAAAATTGTGTGCCCTGCTCCTGTTCAACTGAAGACTCTCTCAAACTCTCTTGTGGTTCTTTCAAGAAAAATTCTCTAAACTGAATTTTGTCTTCAATTTCATTTTCTTGTGGCACGAAATGAATTAAGCTCATCTTTTGATTGATCTGTTTGATATCATCAGACAATTTTTTAATGATCAATTCCAAAGCTTTAATGATATTCATATCCATTTGTTTCAATTTTCTCAACACATTCAATTTTTCCTTCATAATATTTATAAAAAATTACAATTTGACAAACAAAAAAAAAATTGAAAATTTTTTTACAAAGCAAGAAAACAAAAGTGCTTCAATAACATTCTGTTTATCCAAGAAATCCCTGACATTAGTTTGGCTTTCTTCTAGAACATTTTTGCCCGCGGCTTCTGAAATCAGTGTTTGTATATTGCTTTGCACGGAGTTCAACAATAATTCAATCACATAAAGCAGAAGATTCAGCGCATAGATGAAATTCTCAATGTTTCTATTTGCACTCATAATTCCTTCAGACTCCATTATTTCAATTTCCTTTTCATAATTATCCAGATATTGATTGAAATATCTCTCATATATTTTCAATAAATCCAGCATTTTGAAATTCAAGCTCGTATTGAAGAACTCAGCTATCCAAAAAGGTGAAGCATATTCTGCAGCTGAAATGGTTGAAGGATTCTTTGAAAGCAATTGTATGATATTCTCTTGATAATTGGCAAAATGTGGGTGGATTTGATTGTAATTTTCGAGTTCAGTGATGATTTGTTTGAGAGGAAAGAGAATTTTTCGTTTTTTGCTCAAATTGAAATAGATGAATTTCAGCTATATTGAGAAAAAAGCAGTATTTTGATAAATAATTTATTGATAATGACCTTGCGTTGCAGCGTGGGCTTCCACATATGTGTTGTTCTCAAGGTTTCTTGGTAGGTATTTTCGATGAGTGTGTGATATATTTTGATAATATTCTCAGAATTGATCTAAAAATTAAGAAAATTTAGCAATTAATAATTTCTAATTTAATAAATTCCTATTATAAATAATGAAATTATAAATAAAACACTCAAAAAATAAACATTAGAACATAATAAAAATTACCTCATTTTCAGCATAATCATAGATAAGCAATTTACAAGCAAGCATACAGTATTTCTCTATGAAAGTTGACTTTAAATCTTCAAGATCCAGCACCTTTCTATTCAAATATGAGATGTTGAATTCAATCTCAGTTTTTTCCTTCATTAATTTTTGGCGTAAAGCATGGTTTTCTTTTTAAAATTACAAAATAATTAAAATTTATATATATTCATTATATAATCAAACCATTGTTCCTTTGAAGAAATTCTAAATATCCTTTGGTCTCTTCATAAATTTCCACCAATTCCTCAATAACCTTCGATTGAATCAATAAATGTTTATAATTTAGCATCAAATCCTTCTTTTTCTCCACATGTTTCGCATAATCTTTCTCATTTGAATCTTCACAAAAAATTTAATAAATTCTAAAAAAAAAAATGAAAAAACCCAAAGTTTGCAAATAATTCTCTAATTCTTGTATAGCAAAATTCATAAATTTCAATCTTTCTTCAATCTTAATGATCTCTTCTTCTTTAAGAAGGAAATCTTTTACCACCAATAAAGAGTTCTGTGAAGCCATCATTTCTGATTGATCATGAAGACTGATTCTAGTCGCAGTTCGACTTGCTTTTAAATGTTGTCCTTTATTCAAATAATATTTATAGAGTGTTATGTATTTTTCTTTGAAGTTTTGATCATTTTCTTCCAGAAGTACATCCTCAACACTTTTCGAATCGATTGTAAGAATTTCTTCAAAGAGTTTCTCTTGAAACAGCCATCTTATCACTTTTTTATGAAGAGTTTCATCAATGCAATTGAAGATTTGTTTCAAACAATTTGCAAACAAAATATTCAAATCTTCTAATGATAAATTCTTTATGAATAAATCAGATTCTTGCTTTGAATTCATCGATAATTTGAAAAGCGATTTATCGAGTAAATGAAGTTTTGTCACTAAAATTCGGCCGATGATATTCAGGATGAGATTCCTTGCAAATTCTTTATAATCAACAATATTATTCAAATAAAATTCAATCTGAGTGCCAAAGATCTGTTTTCTTTCGACCTTTTCCTTTTGTGTTAACCTCAAACCCTCTTCTAATAAGCTCAAATTTGTGATGTATTTGACCATTAAAACAATTGTTTCTGAGAAAAAGCCCATTTTTTCAAGATATGTTAAATATATTGCTTCAAATCGATCACTTGTAGTGTTTATTATATTATCATGGAGAAACATCAAGGCTTTTGAAATGTATTTGTCTTTTTCAGTGATGTTTTCTGCAGGGATTTTCAAAGAAATCTCAAAACATTGCTCAGCTTGTGAGAGATTTGAATCAGATTCATTGAAGAAATTAGGAAAATGGTTCAGAAAATAAGAAGATACGTTCTTTGAATCTTGGAAATTTTTCTTTAAAAAGGCAGAAAGCAAAGATTTTATTGGGATTTCAGTGTCAACTTCACGGAAAAACTCATGAAAGGTCAAGGAAAGAAAACGGTCGCGTTCATAATCTGTAATCATGTTCATTATGGTCTTTAAGTTGTGGCTCATCACAAAGAAAATTATCAAATCGATTGTTTGAATGATTCTATCTAAGAAACTGTAGAAATCTTCCATGATTTTCTAATAAATTTTCATTTATTTTGATAAAATAAGAAGGAAACATTAAAATATTCAATATAATAATAATTTTTATTAAGTAATAAAGAAGAAAAATCATTAAAATCAAAAATTTTCTTAAGAAATTCAAAGAAAAAATTGATTACTTTTTCGTCCCAAAGGATTTCTTCAACGTTTTTTTTATTAAAATTGACAGTTATATCCTTATTTGCCATATTTTCTTGCTGAGTTTTATAAGAACTGAAATCCAAAATGTTTTTTATTTTATTTTTCATCACAGCACCATCGAACCCCGAACTGTTGTTGATGAGCAGCCTATCATTTTTTGAATCCATGAAGTTTTTTATTTCTAATACCCTTTTCCTTACCAATTGTAGCTCCTCTTCAGTGAAATTCTCTAATCTATCATAGATCAAAAGTTCATAAACTGACTTATTCACAATGTGTTTATTCCAAATCGGTCTAATCAATCTACTGAAATACAATAAAAATCCTTCCATCTTATAAGTGTATCTTTTTTTCTCTGGATGTATTGTTCTGCCATATCCTTCGAAAAAATCTCTTCTATCATTCAATTCCTCTTTGATTTCAGGTATTGAATCCCCCAAGTTAAAGAACGCATTAATGGCCTTATAAATAACTTCTTCTGATGATTTGATGTATTTTATGTCCTGTTTATTGCTGTTTTGATAGGTTTTTTCAAGATTTATGATTTGTTTTGTTCTGAAAAAGTGGTCTTCCTTTAATTTTCGGTCCATTGATTCGTTGAAATAATAGGACATATCATTATTGCAGATTATCTCTAAAAGCATGCAACAAGTTTCAATCCCCCCATAACATTTCACGAATTTATTGAATTCAAAATCATCTATTGAAGTTTCATTGTTCACTATGTTCAGGATTTGAAACAAAAGATCAATCGGTCTTGCTTTTAACACAAATTCCAATGACTCTGATGTTAGGAACAAATAATGGGAAGCAGGTAAATAGACTTGCTTGCTAAGATCATGTAAGCAATTGTAAGAAAAAGAACCAGTTTTGCCTCCTAGGAAATATTCCTTATTGATTAAAGTTTCATTTCTTCCATTACTTTTTAATAATTCGTTCATTTTGTAATCAAGAAGTTGGGAAACTGTTGAAGAAACTAAACTTCCTGTAGGAATCTGAGAGATTATAAGATCTTCGTCAAAATAATCAGTGCTTAGTTTAATAATCCCTGCGTTTTCGATCAATTTCTTATTGTTTTCATTTTCCTGAGTCAAAGCTATTTTAGACAGGTTTATTGAATAAAAATAGATGGCTTTGAATGAAAGATCATCAGTTATTGTTAAATTATCTTTTGAATCTATCATCATGCATGTGCTTTTATCTAAAAACCCATTGATCATTTTTCTGTTCTGTTGGGTTGAAGCTATAATAGATTTTTTGTCCATTATAAGTTCATTGGGAGTCATTGTTCTCTTATTTGGCAAAATAATCGGCCATTTTACAAAATATATATCAAAATCTTGTTGCGGGCGATCACATGTAACATATTTAGTCAAATAAGGCTCAACTGGATCAACGTATCTTGTGGCGAACGTGATGAAAATCCTCAGCCCGTTTTTTGTTATCATGAGCAAATGAATATCTTTTGAATAGACTTCATCTAATGCTGAGATATGTACGATTTTCAAATCGTTTAAATCGAAAGAATCAACATTTTGACCATGTTCTTTTAATCTAAAAAACAATAAAACATGAAAAATAATTAAAAAATTACTTTAATTTCAAAAGGGATTCATTTATTGTGAATATCTTTTTAAAAGAGTTATTTTTGAAACCTAAATCATAAACAACGATCTCACTGCTCTCGCTTTGATGTCCCGTTTCTAATAAAGTGTATAAAATATAACGAGTGTTGTCAATTGATATCATTTTCAGGTATTTAGGAGGAGAAAATATTGAATAGGGCAATGCAAATTCGATTATGTGCGACTTAAGACTCTTTTTGCAATCCTTACTGTAAAAGCCTTTTTTGTAGGTTAGGAGACCGAAGAGTTTGAATTCTTTGTAGTCGATTTCATTCACTTTCCCATTTGAACAACCGTAAAAAATACGACCGGTTTTTGTGCATGCAATCTGAAATAACAAATAAAAAAATTATGTATTATTAAAATATATCAAGAAATGTGGAAAAGTGGAGCAAAACAAAAAAATCAAAACAAAAAAAAATCAAAAAATAAATAAACCATATCGATTTCGGGTTTGATTTTGATCACAACTTCCAACGATTCTAACGCAATAGCTTTTTCATCAATCAATAATTTATATAGTTTTATATTGGTGACGAATCCAATAATAAACAACATTTTGATCCCCTGTTGCATGAAAACATGAGCGCTGGGCCTGCAAACATTCACAGCTCTAATCTCCTCATCATAAGGTCCAAAAGAAAACACCTTTGAAGAATTTTGCTCATTATTTGCTTGATAAATATTTTGCAAATTGAGTTCTTCCGAGTCTGCAATATCTTCCATAAATTTCCACAAATACAAGGATTTATCAATAATCAAATAAATGCAATTAATTTCCGGAATAATGCCTTTTAAGACCCTCGTAGCATCAGTCTTTTCTTTATGTTCTTCATAATATTCATAAAAACTTCTGGGCAAAGATATAGAATTAAAGAAATAGAAGTCTGAATCAAAGCAATCATATTCTAAAAATATTAACAATTTAATGAAAATAAAAAAATTAAGCTTTATAAATGAATTTTTTAATATTATTAATGAATTTTACCATCATTTAAGCTCCTTTGTACATCTTTCAATGCTTTGGAATCAGTGAATTTCTCGTCCTGTTCTAAATATATATCAACTTTCTCTGAAATTCTCTTGCATTTATGAATTTGATCAGATTTCACCAAAAGTCTTTGTTTCATTTCATTCACAAACACATCATTATACGATGAATGATTTATATTCGAATCCAAAATTTTCTCCTTTGTTTGAAGCGAAAGCTGCTCAGAAGTAATAGGCATTATGTTCTTTGATTGTAATTTCTTGCTTTGGAAGCTGAAATTATTTGGGTTTGTTACGATTTGTTGACGATAATCGGACTCAAAGTCTGAACGGTTTCTTTTTATGGGAACTGATGGTGGCTTTTTTACGCTAAGCAACGATAATTCAGATAGATCTGAGTTTTTTAGCATTGTAATTTTTTAACAAAAATGGAGTCAAAAAATTTGAAAACCAAGAACTTTTTTTTGGATTTTAAATTAAAAATTTTCTTCAGTTTTCTTCAAAAGAGTTAAATTTTTATTTTTTTTAGATTTGATGAAAAAATGAAGCAAAAATTTTTTTCTTTAAAAATAAATTTAATTTAATTTAAATTTTTAGTTTAATTTTTTTTTCTTTCGAAATTCTTGGCAAAAATGTGAAAAAATTTTTTATGATTTTTCTTTGATCCAACTATCATTCAAAATCTTTGATAAAATCTTTTTAATCCACAAAAAATTAAATGGATTTTACTTCAAAAGTAGTCATTCGTTCGCTTGGTCTCACTTTTAATATGCTTTTAATCAATTTCTCAGCGCCATAAGGTACATGGTTTGGGATTTCAAAATGTCCCAAATTTATTTTTTTATAAAGTTCTTTATCTTCACTCGCTTTTTTTTTGAAAAAACAAATAAAAACACTTGAAATAAAATTTAAAATAAAACCTTTAAAAGGAAACTTCCCACAAAGCATCGTAAACAATAAAATTCCTAAAGCCCAAACATCTACAAACATCCCATTATAATCTTGTTTGCTCACAATTTCAGGAGCCATATAAGAAGGAGTTCCGCAGAACATGCATAATTTTTTCTCAGGTAGAACGAAAACACTGAAGCCAAAATCAATAATTTTAATTTGTTTGGTTTTCTTGTCAATAAGAATATTTTCTAATTTAATGTCTCTATGAACAAAATTGTTTGTATGAAGATAATTGATCCCTTCAACGATTTGTTTAAAAATAAATCTGACATCTTTTTCTGGAATCTGCCTCTTTTCAAATGTTTTTATGAAGGCGTGCATTGAAGTATTGCTGATGAATTCCATTACAATGTTTATCTAGAAGGAAAAAAAATGTTAATTTTTTTTAAATAATAAGGGGCACTACTGTTCGTGGACTTTCAATGATTTTTACAAGATGAATTATATTTGGATGTTTCATTTTCTGTAGAATTGAAATTTCTCTTTGTACATTTTTTTTCTTCTGAGGATCCAATAGCCTGTACTTTTCATAAGTTTTTATAGCAACTTTTTCTGAAGAACTTCTATCAATTCCTAATCTTACAATCGCATAGGACCCTTTCCCTAAAATTAAAAAAAATTATTAAAAAAAATAAAATAAGTTGTTTACCTATAACTGGACCTATTTCATAATTCCCTATCATAACAGTTCGTTTTTTGACAGAAGTTAAAGCTGTTGACTTTGATTCGTTTTCCTTCTCATTTTTTGGACTATTAGTTTTGTCATTATTTTCATTGTTTGGAAGTTCAGTTGTTGTGGTAATTTTTTTTATAATTGGTTTTTTAAGAAAAAAATTAGTGGAAAAAGTTTTGGAAGGCTCTATATGTCTTTTAAAGAATTCAGGAAGATCTTGCTTATTTGTATTAGAAATTGAAGGTTCTTCTTTATTCTTAAAAAGAAAAAAATTTGTTTTATTAGAATTTTTAAAAAAATAACTTTTGTCATATTTTTTGTAGTTCTTATCACATCTCTTAACTCCTCAAATTTCTTGTCTAATTTCTTCCTTTTTTCATCCTATTTTATCAAAATTTATAAAATAAAACCAACCCCTCATAAAATTACCAAAAATGTTTGATATTTTTCGAATAAATTCATCTGAAAACCTTTGGCATTTGAAAAATCTGCATTATTATTGAATTCTTCCACTTTTTTTTTGCTGGTTTTCCGAAAAAGCAAATTACTTGTTCCTGCTCTTTTAAGTGGTATTTTTCCCTCATAAAAATTTTCTTTTTTCTCTTCATTTTTCGTAACAGGCCCCAAAATCTTCATTCCTTTGTTAAAAATTCGATGTCCTCTGCGAAAGGTCATTTTATAATCCACATCTGCTGTATTGGGTCTTATATTCGACAAATTGTTCATTGAAGTTGGTTTTTCAGTTGATGTGTTTTTCAAGTTTTCTTTGAGAGAAGCGTCAACAGGAATTTTCTCATTGCTGTGAATATTCAAGATGTCAAAGAAATTGTTGTGACTGGTCTGATTTTTCTTGATTTTCTCTGTGATTAAGCCTTTGTTATTGAATAGATTCGGTCTGTGAAGAAATTCTGGTCGGTTATTTCCTTCTAAATGATAACTGAAGACTTCAGGTTCTTTGGATCCTTTATTTATTTATTATAATAAATAAAATTAAATAGGTAATTGTTTCAATTGCTAAAGAAGAAGAATATTACTTATTTCTGAGATTTCCTTTGAAGAGATTTGTTGAAAGAGATCTACTGGCTTGCAATTCTCTAAATTTTCGCTATCGTTTCTTGACTGTTTGGGATTTGTTGTATTTACTCTTGCTCTTTGCTTTAAGATAGATGTACCATCGTTTGTTCTGCCTAAGTTCTTCTCTCCTTCTAAATGTGGAAAAAATGTTTTATATTTAATGCGTTATGAAGGGGAAACCTTTAAAGATAAAATCTTCATAGGAAACTTGTTTTGCCCAAAAATTATTTGTTATGCCAGTTAGTTTCATTTAGCATAAAATTTAATTTATAACAAGAAAAGAAGTGATAAACTAATGACTTTATGTTAGAAATTTTAAAAATTAATAAAAAGTTAAGAATGGATTAATTAATTATTTGTATATAATATAATATATTTATTAATTAAGTCGAATTTTATCATTAAATGAATAATTTTTGAAAGAAATTTTCAAAATAAATTCATTATAAATATATTTTTAAAAAATAAACTCTCAGTTTTCTTAATAAATTAATGAAATATTAGAGATATTTTATAGATTTTATTAAAGAGATTCTCTAATTTTCGTTTTGATGGCCAATGAAAATATTTAAATATCGTTCCAAATGAGCTTTGTTAATAAAATCTTTATTAATTTCTTCTGATATATAATAGTTTTTTTACTAAATTTGACTCGCTTTATTGATTTGATAATCTCCATATAGAGATATATAACTGTTAGAATATCATAAGTGATCATTAATGTATAGATCAAGGAGACCAATAAAGCTACAAATAATTCCCAAGGCAAATAATTATAGTTCAATCTAAAAATCATGCTGGTCAACCCACAAGCAAATATTTGAAAAGCCAAAGTGTATGTATATGAAATTTTCATTTTCTTATAAACAAACTAAAAAAAAAACCAAAATAAAAATAAATAAACGTAAAATTTTTATCAAATTTACAAAAAGAGGAGGAGCAATATTCGAAAAAAGCAAGAAAAAACCTAAAATAAAAAGAAAGTTCTAAAAGATTTATTGTATAATTTTACTTAGAAAGAAAGAGAATAGCTTGTTTATATTAAAAGAGAACCAAACAATATAGAAAGTCTCACAACTATAGCATAATACTTAAAGAAATTAAGAAAAATTAGAAAGAAAAGCCTACATATTATGATTGTGGAATATTTCCTTCTAGAATAGTTTTTTTTCTCAAGAACGAAATGCAAAAGATTCAGCATGATTTCGAAATCAAAACAGAAAATCGCCAAATAAAATGATTTCGAATTCAAAAATAAATTCCCATTAAAATTATTCACATTCTGCAAAATTAAAAAGCATAGTATTGATAAGATAAAATATTCTAAAATCCTCCATTCTAATCAATATTTGATAAAAACCAATCTTTTCAATTGAATTACCAAAGGATTTTAAAATAATTGGAAAGACAACATTTGATTTTAGGCTGATTTTTGATGTTTCTGAAATATTATCCCTTATTTCATGTCTTTCTAAAAGTAATTCAAAATCAGGATCAGTCCCAAGAGAATCTTGTTCCTTAGATCTTAGATTTAAACTCTATTTGAAACAAAAATTAAAAAAAATACAATTCCATTTTTCATTCAAAAAATTAAAATAATTAAACAAATTTCGATACAAAATGATTTTTTTATTCTTAATTTTTTATTTTTTAACTAAATTTTTTTTTCTCCTTTAATTATTTTCATATTTTTTTATCAATAACTGGGTTCTTCTTAATAAATTTAAATTTTATTTGAAAAAAAAAATAAATAATTAAATATTTTTTCATATCAAATTTATTTTATTATTAAATAACAAATAGTTTTTTCATTCCAATTAACAAAGTTGTTTCTTTTTTACTTATTATAATATTTTTGATTGTAATGGTTTCCATATGAATTTGATGTAGTATGCACATTACTCTAAAAATATATCAAGTAAATATAAATAAGAAATTTTTAAAACAATTGTGTAAGTATTATTGGTAGCCCAAGGAGGTTTGACATTAGAAGGATCAGCTTTATTTTCTGAATTTCGAATGAAATTAGGAGGTAAATTATTTTTCTTTATTGAGGGTTGATTAATCCCGATTTGTAAATTCGAAAGCTTGTTTTGAACTTCTGATAATTCTTTTTCAGTTTGTGAAATTTTGTTTCTAATCAACAAATTTACAATTTATTTTCTAGTACAAAAATTAATTTTTTTCACTGAATGTCCATTAATTGTATTTCATCTTTTTTAGAAAGTTTTGCATTGTACAGAGTATTTGGTTTTGCTTTTGCGAAAGAATTGATTTCATTTTCTTTACAAAAAATTCATTTATATTTAAAAAACCAATAAATAAAATTCAGTTATTAAAAAAATTGGTACGGTTCATTGAATTTTCATGAACAATTTCAATTTTTTTTTGATTTGTGTGATTAATTTCTTTATAGTTTGGGATTTCATAAAAAGGGTCCTGAGGTTCGATCAATTGTTTACCAGAGAAATCATTCCTTTGTTTTGGACTTTGAACTGGGGATATGTTATTTTTATTTGTGTATTTATTTTCTAAAAACAAAAATAAAATGAATAAATTCAAAACATTTAATTTTTTCTTGACCAGAAAAGCCATTTTTTTGATTTTTTGACGTCTCAGAGTTCGGTCTGCATGGATTCTAATCAAAAATATTATTGAAAATTCACGAGTTTATTTAAATTTTGCCTCAAAATATTGTTGATAAATCACAAAATTGTTGTTTTGTGGAATGTAATTCACAAGAAGATAATGTTTTTTCAGAAAAGACAATAGTTTTGGCGATGGGCGATCATAAGCCAGTTGAAAGGCTTTTTTATTTTCAAATTCCATCATTTTTTCAAATAATTGCTAAATGCAAAAATAATTCTTTTTTAAAATTCACAAAGTTTTTTACCTTTCCAAAGCCATTTCTTTGAACGCTTTCATGCACATAAAAGTCCAAAACGCATAAAGGGTTTATTTGTTTGACTGTTCCGACATAATCGCGAAAAAATAAATTCTTTTTCCCAGTCTTTAAAAACCCCATCACTTTATTATCTTCAATTTTCATGAAAACTTTCGCATCTGATGAGCAAACTCTCTCATAACAAGTTATTATTGATTTCAGATCTTGTGCCTTATTTGTTTATTCATTTATTTTATTTATTTATATATTTTTAATTAACTTTGGCAGAAGCTTCTCCCATTCTATTAAGAATTTGTGCTAATTTTGCTGTTTTGTCAAAATTTGGAATATCTGGACCTTTTTTATTGAAGTTGGTTATTGGACCGTAGTATGGGGGCAATTGTGACCCCTCGATGGTTAAAAACCCTTCATTATCAATAGGGAAGTCTTTTTGAATGATAAAATTGAATTCCATTTGATTTTTTTCTTAAAAACTGGTTTTTTATTTATAACAGTTTGAAAAAAAAAATTTTTAGGAAATTTGTTTATTTTTTAAAAATTTCAGAATTTTCTCTAAATATCCTTATAATAATTTTTTTTGAATTCCTAAATAAAAATTTCTATAAAAAAAATTAATCACAAAATACAAAATTTAAATGCTAGAATTCCACCTTCCATTTAAAATCTCCAACCCCATCGATTTCACACCAGTTTTCCGCAACTTTTTCATCTCAAGCTTCGGAAACGATTCAACATTCAAAGAATTTTCTAACTTCTTTGCCGAATGCACAAATTTTAGAAAGGAATTGGACTACGGATCAATAGGTTCAAAAATAGCATCAAACCCGAAACTACATGATGAAACTGAGCAAAAGATCATAAAGTTTCTTCGATATGAATATCTTTTAGATCGAAGTTTTGTTTTTCAGACAGGTGGGAAAAATTCTTTAAATCTTTCATTTTCATGGTTCGATTCATTGAATATCAAAAATTGTGTGAATATTAGCAACATGAAATATGAAATTGCGTGTCATCTTTACAATTTCGCTTTGAATGAGTATTTCAATTCGATCAAATTGATGAACGGGGAATTGCAACAGAAAAAATTAGCTATAGCCAAGTTCAAAGTTGGAGCATGGGCTCTTAACGAAATCAAAACATTTTTGCCAATTATCTCTTCCAACGCAAATAATGTGAAACTTCCATTAGATTTCAATAGAAATTACCTCACAATTATTGAGAATCTCATGATAGGTTTAGCATATTTTTGCTTGTTGGATATTCATGAGAAAAACGAAAGTCAATTCGGCATTTTGAACATTGCGACAATAGCCAATGAAGCATCAAAAAGTTTTAAAATAGCCTTAGATATCATCATAAATGATAAAGAAATGCCTTTACCACAGAACATAAAAATCCAGATTCACACATGTATTTATATACTGTATACCATTAGTTATTCATATACATGCATGAAATTATCAATGCATCATGAAAGTTTGCATGAAGATGATCAAACCAAAGGAAATTTAGGGCTAGCTATTTCTTACTTTAAGGCAGGAGCCAATGTTGTTGCTGCTTTTTTCCAAGGGAAACATGATCTGAGCAATTTCCCCTCATTTTTAAAAGACAGATTAATGAATCAAAATATTTTTTTCGGAAAAGGGAATGCAAAAAACGAATCAAGGAATGAAAAAATTTATAAACATAAGATTTACAAAGAAAATGAATTGCCTCCTTTAGCTGATATAAACCCACAAATAAAACTATCAGGAGTGAAACCAAGTGCCTTTGATAAACCGTTCGATTATGATGGAATGTTCGATGTGATCACTAATCCAGCAGTGCAAAAGGATGCAGAAGATGCAAGATTGCTGTTTGAGAAGAAAAAAAAGGAGATTGAAGATGAAATAAAAGGTTTGAATGAAAAGAAAATGAAAGCTTATATTAATTGCTATGTGAATTATTTATTGGATAAAGTGATTTCGAATGAGAGTAAAGGATTACCCAAGACATTAGAGGATAAAAGAAAGGCTTTTATTGCAAAGGGAGGAATGAAGAAACTAACTGATCTTTTATCATGCTTGAAAGAAAATTCATTTAATTGTGATATGATTCTTGAGAAAGTTAAGGAAAAACTAACCAATGAGAGAAATGATGATATAAAGCTAAAAAATACTTATACAAACCATTGGAATAGAATGACTTCAGACCAATTGAATCATGATTATTGGAAGCAAATCACTGGTATTTTATTTATTAAAATTAAATAAGCTCAATTTTAAGTTTTATCTTTAAATTGTGAAAGTTTTTCTTTTCATTGAAACTATTTCGTTTTTTTAAATTTTATCTGATAAAGATTTGACTGGTAAGGCGAAAATCGCACATGGAATCGATGGATCTATAGGAAGCAAATTTCAACAATATTCTAAATATGGTGATATGATAACGAAATCACCTGAAGAATTATTGAAAATGCTGCCTAATCAAAACAATGCAGATAATTCTTCAAATAACGACCTTTTGATGAACATCCAAAGCGGGAATGCAGAAATAATGAAAAAGTTTGATATTCTCAAATCAATTTTATCCAATTTCAATGATGAAATTGTCAAGATAAATTTCACGCAAGAAGCCATAAATGCTAAAAAAACGTCTATGTCACTTGAAACAATTTTCAATAATCATTCCTCAAAAATTTTGTTAAATTTTAAAGATTTGGTTTATTTTATATAAATATTGAATATTGAATAAAATATTTATTTTTTTTAGGTCAATGAGATAGCGAAAAGTATTGAAGAAGTCTGTTCATTAGCAACTGTTTATAATTCCTCACAAAAAAATACATCTAATAGCTCTTCTGATGCGAAGGTTTTAGAAGAGATGACCTCAGGAGCTGTGATGTTATGTGAACTTTATGATGATGTGGACCAAGGCTTGCGGTTTTATGAGAATTTATTCGATCTTTTGTTGAGATTGGATAAGAATGTGGATGATTATTGCTGCGCGAGAGATGTTGAGAAGAATGCCTTGATGCAGGAGATTACACAGAGGATGGGAGGGATGAATTTCCAAGGAAATTTCAATCCTTTACATTAATGAAAAAAATTAATTAAAATTTAAAGAACAAAAATTGTCTTTTACAAAAATAAAAAATATTTTTGGTAAAAAAAAATTTAAAAAAAATAAATTTTGTTTTGAAATAAAATGAATTTTTTATTTGATGAGTATTTTTTTCTTAAATAATTTATAATACTTGTTATTTTTTATAAGAAATCATTGTATTTGAATATATAAATAAATTCAAAATACAAATGAGAATGTAACTAAAATATAAATTAAACGATGAAATAGTTAGTTAGTTAAGTTAGTTAGTTAATTATATCCAACACTACATAACAATTAAGTATCATCAACCCAATGTGGTCGCAGATTTGCTGAGTTGAATTCATTAGTAGGCAAAAGACTTTGATACTTTTTATAAAAGATCTTATCTTTTTTTTTATTCTGATTATATTCAGACAAATTTTTTTTCCTTTTAAAAAAATAAATAAATGACATTTAGGAATAAAAAAGTTACAAAGGAGTGCAAGAAGGTAGATCTCCATCACTTTTTTCACAATCACGGGCAATAGTCTTTATGCCCAAGAAATTTTCTTTCTTTCAATGAAAAAAATTTTAAGTTTATTTCCAAATATATTAATCGTTTTAATATACGTTAAAGACAGTGGTATGTGCAGATTCAAATGCATTTTGTATTTCATGATTACTCACATTAATTGTGAGGTGTGGTTTCTTATTCTTTTTCATAATCCAAGGATGCTCGAAAATTTCGCTTTTTAATTTTATTAATAATTTTTATAATGTATTTATTTTGTCAGTACTTCATAGTAATTCTCTTCTCAGGGTCTTTTTCTAATAATCTGCTCAAAAGAAATCGAAGTTCAGGAGTTATGCTTCTTGAATCAGGAAAAATCAATCTATAAAAATTTTAAATAGACCTTTTTGATATATTTACTCTTGATTTTCAATA
>JFJP01059171.1_pt2 | contig 15394 bp, 13 predicted proteins | sample 431651 | NCBI WGS metagenome assembly JFJP01 (sample SAMN02602958, study PRJNA72255) | Microbial mat metagenome, whole genome shotgun sequencing project. | biome: fresh water; feature: sink hole; material: water; isolation source: purple microbial (photo- and chemosynthetic) mats found in... | reverse complement strand
TCGGATTGTTACGCCACTCCGTCCAGGCACAGGAGTTGCGAGGCACGGACTTTCTCCAGCTCACGGTTTCGGGCTATAACAATGCTCCCGCCACGGCTGAACTTGCCAACCTCTGGGGGCGTGAACTGGTTGATTTCTCGCGCGAGCTTCAGACGCGCGAGAGCCGCGAGGTCGGACAATATCTGCAACAGCAGCTGGATGCGACCGATGCGGATCTCACACGGACGGGCAAGGAGATCATCGAGGTGTCCCAGCGGGAGGGCATCATCGATGCGGAGAAGCAGGTGGATGCCTTTTTGCGGACGCTGGGGGATCTCGATCTGCGCTGCGAGACCGCTCGTATCGACCTGCAGACCGTGGATTTCAAGATCAAGGCCCTCGGAATGGAGCTGGCCAGGCACACCGGCGCCGGGGAGAAACTGGCCGCCTCGAGGAATGAGCTCGAGGCCGCACGCTCACGCTACACCGACAATAACCCGCTCGTTCTGGAATTGCGCGGTCGCGTGGCGGCGATCGAGGAGGAGGCCAGACAGGCGGCGGAAAAGCCCCTCGATGATTCGGGTGTGAATGCCTATGCCGGGAGTGCCGTGGGCTCCACGCTCTATCTTCAGCTGGTCGAGTTGAGGGCGGAGCGTGAAGGACTCGGATCGCGCCTCGTCCAACTGGAGAAGCTTCGTGTGGAGTCGAGGAACAGGCTTGAGGCCATGCCCGAAAAAGCCGCCGGACTTGCGCGACTGGCACAGACGCGACGCAGCCTGGAAACCGCCCGCAATCTGCTCTACAGCCGCCTGCGCGAGGCGCAGCTTTTCGCGGAGCGTTCGCCCGGATACTATCAGCTTTTCTCGCCCGCGACTGTGGAGAATGTGGCCTCCAGGAAGAAATCGCTCAAGGTGGTCGTCTATTCCCTCACGGGCATCGTCTTCGGCCTGCTGGTCGGTCTTGCCTCGGCCATGGCTTCGGAACTCCTCGATCTGCGGCTGCGCACCGCGAGCGAGGCGCGGCGGATTTTCAAAATCTCCAGGGCCGTTGAGTTCAAACAGGGCGTGGAACCGACGGAGCGCGTTCGTGCCGTAGTGCAATTGTGGATGCACTGGCCCGCGCCCTGCGAGGCCGCACACCGTCCGGCTGTCGCCTGGGTGCCTGGCGACGGCGCCCAGGAAACGCAGTTATGGCGCGACCTGCTTGCGGAGGCCGAACACCTCCTGCCCCATCTCCTGGTGGTCGATGTCGGCGTGCAGGCCTGCGAAGCATTCGCCGCATTGCCTGTTCAGAAGCCCGAAGAGGCCCCCCCGGAAAAGACAGGATGCTGGAGGATCGACCCGGCGCGTCTGAGTCTGGCCGAGACCCGCAGCCTCGCGACTCAACTCAGGGAACTCGCCTCGCGGCGTCCGGTCTGGGTGCGCCTTACGGGGCCGGTGCGCGAACCTTTCACCACTCTTGCCAGGTGCTCGCCCGATCTGCTGGTGCTGGTGCACACCGACCTTGCCGAACTCTCCTTTTGGAATGAGCAGGCGCAACTCCTGCGCCAGGGTGGCTTGAACCCCTCTGCACTGGCCGTGCTGGGCGCTCGCCCCTGGCACAAACTCGGATGAGATCGCAGCATCCATTCTCGCGCATCACCCGCTTTGGAGTGCTCCGAACATTCCGCAGTCGGGCAAAGTCCGTGTGCTTGTTTCTGTTGCTGACCCTGCTTCCCTGTCTCTGCCAGGCGTCGTGGCGCGATCGCTACACGCTGGGTGCCGGAGATATTTTGAGCCTGTCCCTTTACGGCCATCCTGAACTCGACCGAAGCGAGATTTTTGTACGACCCGACGGCACTCTCGGTTACCTGCAGGCCTCCAATGTGAGGGCGGAGGGGCTTACGATAGACGAATTGCGCGGGGCCCTCGAGACGGAGCTCGTGCGTTATTATCGCCATCCGCGGGTCATCGTCACCCCGGTCGAATTGCGCAGCAAACGCTACGTCCTTCTGGGCAAGGTGGTGGACAAGGGTGCCTTCACCCTTGAATACCCGATCACGCTGCTCGAGGCGGTGGCGCGGGCGAGGGGAATCGAGACGGGGCTTTTCGAACAGAACACCGTCGAGCTGGCTGACCTTCCGCGATCCTTTCTTATGAGGGAGGGAAAACGCCTGCCCATCGACTTTTCGAAACTCTTCCTCGAGGGAGATCTTTCGCAGAATGTGGAGATCGAACCCAACGACTATGTCTTCTTCGCATCGGCCAATGTGAATGAAGTCTATGTGCTCGGCCTCGTCGGTTCCCCCGGAGTACTTGGTTTCACCCCGCAGCTCACGGCGGTCGGCGCCATCACGGTGCGAGGCGGTTTTGGGAAGGGTGCCTACTCTGGCCGGGTGCTCGTGGTGCGTGGCGGCCTTGCGGGCCCGGAGCGTTTCGTCGTGGATGTCAATGCCGTGCTGGCGGGGCGCACGAAGGATTTCCCGCTCCTGCCCAAGGACATTGTCTTCGTCTCGGCGAAGCCCTGGAAGTTTGCCGAGGAACTGCTCGACTCAGCCATAGGTACCTTCCTGCAGACCATGACAGCCACCTGGACGGCACGTAATGTGGATCCCCAGCTTCCCGAGGGAAGCCTCCCCCAGTTTAAGGCGGCTCCGAAATCGACACCATGAAGCTGAGCGCCTTCATCCATCCGGTTCTTGGCTGCTGCCTCCTTCTTGCGGGCTGGGCTTGCAGCCACCCACCCGTGCCAGTCCAGGGCTCGGAAAAGCCCACTCCCTCCGCACTCGTGCCGCTGTCCGCCACTGGCGCGCAGGCGGTGCTCCCGGTTGCGGTCGGCGAAGAGCCTCCCTTCCGCCTCGGACCCGGTGACTTGATCGAGGTGGAACTCCTCGGGCTGGAGAACACACGGCGCAACTGCCCGGTCATGCCCGATGGGCTGGTGTACTTTGATCTGCTACCGGGTCTACGGGCCCGTGCGCTCACACTCCCTGAACTGAAGTCCCTTCTTGAGGCGGAACTCAGGCGCTATTATCAGAACCCGCAGGTGGCTCTCACCCTGCGCAAGGTCCGCAGCCAGCGCGTCTGGGTGACGGGGCGTGTGAACACACCGGGTATCTATGCATTGGATACTCCAATGACCGTGGTTGAGGCCATCGCAAGGGCGGGCGGGCTTGCAGTCTCGCGCTTTTCCGGGACGACCGAGGAACTCGCCGATCTCAGGCACAGCTTCATCATTCGCGAAGGATCGATTCTCCCTGTTGATTTTCACCGACTTCTGGTTGAAGGCGATACAGCCCAGAATCTCCGTCTGAGAAATGGCGACTTCATCTACCTGCCTTCCGCCCTCTCGCAGGAAGTCTATGTGCTGGGTGCGGTCATGCAGCCCCGCACGGTCGGTTTCAAGGACCGGGTGACGCTTGTCTCCGCCATTGCAGCCGCCCGGGGTCTGCGAGCAGGCGCGCACAGCGGGAATGTCCTGGTCATCCGGGGCTCCCTCTCGCAACCGCAGGTGTTTTCGGCCAATCTCTCGGGCATACTTTCGGGCACACTGGCGGACGTGGAGCTGCAGCCGCGGGACATTGTCTGGGTGGCGGATGCACCGTGGAGTGATTTGGAGCGTTATGTGAAGATGGTGCTTAACACTTTCGTACGCACGGTCGCCGCGAATGAGGGTGCTCATTTCGCCGCGCCCGGTTCGGGGACCGTGCCTGTCACCAATCCCATCGGGGGGCAGGACTAGGCTCAGTTGTAGAGGGACCACCAGCGCCTGTAGCTTTCCCTCAGTCCGGCAGTCGTGGTGCCAAGACAGGTGGCGGCGACTTTTTCGTCGTTGCTGGAGAGAAGCTGCACGAGGGCGCGCAGGAGGGCGGAGCGCGGGTAATCGGTCCAGCCCGGCAGGGCGCCGCCCCGGCGCAGGCGATCACGCAGATGCAGGGCGAAGTTGCGCAGGGTAGGGGTGTCGGGGAAGAGTCGGCCAGACGAGGCGGCATAGGCCGGACCCGAGTCAAAGGATGCGCCAAGGCGCTTTTCCTCAAGCCAGAGAAAGACCCTGAGCCAGACTTCCTCCAAGTCATGTGCCGATTGCCTGAGCGCATCCGCTTCCGTCTGCCGGTGTCTGGGACGCAGCTTGAACTCAACTCCTTCCGTATGCCAGGCCTGGATACGGTTCCAATCTGGAGGGGTTGGCAATTTTTCCTCTCTCACCCGTCGCGCGCGTTCGACGACGGAGGCGTGATGGCGTTTGTTGGCGGTCAGCACCGCGTCCGCCAGGGCGAGCTTTGCCTTGGCCTGGTTGCGTTCGGCAAAACCCAGCGCGGAGGCATCTCCCTCCTCGAGCCGCCAGCGGGCAAAAAGAAGTCCGCTTCCGCGGTTGAAGAGCAGACGGGTCGCCTCACTCAGCGGGATTGCAGCGGCATCGAGAAGTTTTGCCGGGGCAGTCGAGAGTGGAGCGAGGTCTCCGGCCACGAACCGGTGTCCCGCCATCAGATCGTGGAGGAATTGTGTGGGTTGCGCCGCCTGGAGGGCGGAGGCGGGCAGGAGCTTGAACTCGACATCAATCCCCAACTCCTGCGTGCCTTCGCGTTCCCAGCGCGCCGCCCAGCCCTTTGCCGCCAAGGGGATGCCGCTCCGCATGAAAAGGAAAAACTCGAGATCGTTGTAGAGACTGGGCGGACCGTCCTCGGTGATGCGGAACAGGCCGCCCTCTCCGCGACCATAGCCGCCGCCCAGCCGTTGCAAGGCGCTCAAGAAATGCATCCAACAACGACGCAAGCGCCGGGGCCTCATCCAGAAAATAAACGCTCGAAGGCATTCCTTGCCGGAGTCTAGGCCGAGAGCTCGAAGATCTTGTGAAGTCGCAGCAACTCGATGACCGTTTGTACCGGCGCCTGAAGGTGCTGAAGTTTTACGCTTGCCGGGGATGCCAGCCTCTTGAAGACGCCAAGCAGGGCGCCGACACCCGAGCTGTCAATGAAGCTGACCGGCCCCAGATCGATGACAACGCGGCGGATAAGCGGGGACCAGGCCGTTTCCACGCCCGCCTTGAACTCTCTCGCCGCCAGCGCATCCAGCCGGGCTGCATTGACCTGCACCATCAGAGTATCGCCATCCAAAGATGTGTTGAGAATCGAGGGCATACCCTTAACTATAGCGGCACCGGGAAAACGGAAGCCTATTCCCCCGCAAGCACCGGCAGGACAAACACGATGAACCTCCTCTACGTCCACGAATCCTTCGGCAGCCTGGGCGGAGCCGAGGCCAACGTGATCATCACGGCAACGGAGATGAAGGCCCGCGGACACACCGTGGGGCTCTGGACTCGTCGCCCCACCGGCAAGGGCGAGGAGCGCTGGCGCGCCGTCTTTGAAGATCGGATACACTGGCTCGAAAAGGAGGAGCTGTCAGCCGTGCGTGCGGCGCGAAGCCCAGACGTGGTGTATGTGCACAAATGGGACGACCTCCCCTCACTGGAGGCCCTCACCCGATCCGGGCTCCCCCTGGTGCGCATGGTGCACGACCACGATATCTACTGCCTGCGCAGCTATCGTTACCATCCCCTCACGCGCAGAGTCTGTCATCGTCCCGCTTCACCCTACTGTGTTTTTCCCTGCCTCGCCACGCTCAAGCGCAAGCGCGACGGCGGCTTTCCCTTCGCCTGGGTGAGTTACTTCGACAAACTTCGCGAGCTGGAGCTCAACCGCCGCTTCCACCGCCATCTGGTCGTGACGCGCTACATGAAGCGCGAGTTGGAGCTGAACCGCTTCGAATCCTCGCGCATCGAGATTTTTCCTCCCGTGCCCAGGCCCGGGGACAGCCTCCGTTCCAATTTTTCCGAGCGCAACCTCCTGCTCTACGTCGGCCAGTTGATCCGGGGCAAGGGCGTGGATGTCCTGCTGCGAGCCCTGGCCAAAGTGAAGACACCCTTCGAGGCGGTTATTCTCGGTGACGGCAATCACCGCGCCGCCTGCGAGCGGCTTTCCGTGCGCCTTGGCCTTTCGGAGCGGGTGCGTTTCGCCGGCTTCATTCCGCAGGAGGAGCTCAAGGCCTACTACAAGGAGGCGAGCGCCGTGCTCATCAGTTCCCTGTGGCCGGAACCCATCGCTACGGTGGGATTGGAAGTGATGCGTTTTGCGCTTCCGGTGGTGGCCTTCGATGCGGGTGGCATCTCCGACTGGCTTCACGATGGCGAGACCGGTTTTCTTGTTCCCTGGAAGGACACCCGGGCCTTTGCCAGGCGCATAGAGGAACTTCTTGCAGACAAGTCCCGCGCGCGCGCCATGGGGGAGCGGGGACTTGAGATTGTCTCACGCGATTACGATTTCGGAGACTATCTGCGGCGACTCGAAGAGCTCTTCGCCCGTGTCCGCACCGAGGTGGCCGCGCAGACCAGCATCCCGACCGCATGAACAACAAAGAACTGATCGACTACTGGAGCAGGGCGGGCACCCGATCGGGGCGCTTTAGTCTGGGGCTGCGCGTCGCCCGCAAACGCCTGCTCTGGGGTTTGTTCGTGGGAGGTTCGCAGGCGCTCAAGCGAGGTCTGGACATCGTCGCCTCGGCTTGCGCCCTGGTGGGGCTGACTCCGGTCTTCCTTGCTACCATCGTGGCGATCAAGTGGGAGGATCGCGGGCCGATTTTCTTCAAGCAGACGCGCGTGGGTTTTCGCGGACGCCTTTTTGGAATGTGGAAATTCCGCTCCATGGTGCCCAACGCCGACAAACTCAAGGACCGGCTTCTGCAGCAGAACGAAATGAAGGGCGGTGTTCTCTTCAAAATGAAAAACGATCCACGTATCACACGCACCGGACGCTTCATCCGAAAATATTCGATCGATGAGCTTCCTCAGTTCTGGAATGTGCTCGTCGGCGACATGTCGCTGGTGGGCCCGCGGCCTGCGGTGGTGCGCGAGGTGGTGCTCTACACGGTGGACGAGAGGCAGCGGCTTTTGGCCAAGCCCGGTCTCACCTGTTTCTGGCAGGTGGGCGGACGCAGCGACATCGATTTCGCGGGACAGGTGGGCCTGGACGTGCGGTACATCCAGTCGGAAAGTTTCTGGCTCGATCTGAAACTGCTTTTTCAAACCGTGCCCGCGGTTCTGTTCGGAAAGGGGGCCTTTTGAGCGCATCCATTGAAATGGTCCTGATGGTTCCCGACTGGGCCGACCTCGACACCGTGGTGCAAAGGCTCGCGCCTCCCGTCTTGTGGCCCGTAGGCCCTGCTCCGCTGCTGGGGCATTGGATGGACGAGGCCAGGCGACGCGGTGCGAGCCGTGTGACGGTGCATTGCCCTGATCGCCCTCAGGCCGTGCGGGCCTGGGTGGAAGGTGGCGCCTATTGGTCGTGCCCCGTAGTGGTGTTGACCTCTTTGCCGAAGGAAATTCCGGAAGGCGCGGAGTGGCTCGACGCACTTCCGGGTGAGGCGAGGCCGGTGGCCCCCGCGGATGGGGCCGGGCTGGCTCGCTGGTGGTTTGAGCGACAGCAGGCCTGGCTTGGGCAACGCGCCTCGCACGCCCTGCTGCTTGACACGCCGCACCCCGGCGGCGGCTGGACGGGTCCGCGTGTGCGTATCCATTCTTCGGCTACGCTGAAGGGACCCTTCTGGATCGGCGCGCAGGCGCGCATCGGCCCGGGTTGCGAGATCGGACCCGGTACTCTGATCGGGCCCGGAGCCGTTCTGGATGCCACCGTGCGCACGGAACAGGCCACAGTGCTGGCCGACACCTACGTGGGGCGAAACCTCGAGCTGCGCCAGGTCATCGCCGATGGTGGCCTGGTGATCGACGTGAAGCGCGGCTGCCGTGTGGAGATTGGCGAAGCCTTCATCGTGTCCTCCCTCGCCCGCAGGGAGGTCAAGGTCCCCTGGGTGGAGAGCCTCGTGGCTGCCCTGCTCTGGCCTGTCGCATGGACCACTTCGCTTATTTCCGGAGCGAACCGTGAACGAGTTCGGATTTTGGCTGTGAGCCTGGCCGGCCATATCGAGCTGAGCGAGGGTAGGCGCGGGTCTCTGCTTGCACGCAGAGCCGGTTGGCTGGCGCTGGTCGTACGCCGACGCATGCGCCTGGTGGGCCCGCTTCCGCGTCAGGAGTCCGAACTGGCACAGTTGCCTCCTGATGTCTCCTCGCTGCTTCGCTCCAGTCCTCCGGGGGTTTTCTCCCTGGCGGACCTGCATGGTTCCCATGCGGCTGGACAGGGGGATGAGCTCGTGCATGCACTCTATCAACTCTCACAGCCAGGAGCGACCCGCCTGGTCTGGCATGCGCTGCCACGTCTGGTGCGCCTCGTCCCCGAAAGCTCCGACTCATGAAGGAAGGCATTGAAATCCATGAGCTGCGAGTGGCTGCTGACTTGAATCAGGTGGGGGAGCTAACGCGCCGTCTGGGGACCCAGTTGCGCCTGAGGGGACTTTCCCAAGCCTCCTGGCTTCCGGTCGAACTCGCTGTGGTCGAGGGCTTGAACAACGCCATCAAGCATGGCTGCGGGCGGGGGGCGGATGATGTGGTGATTGTGCGTGTCTCCTGGAGAGACAGGCAGCTGCGTGTTGAAATAAAGGATACAGGACGCTTTACGCCGCCACCGGGCTGGGGCGAGCTTCCTTCCGATCCTCTCGCGGAGAGCGGACGCGGAGGCTATCTGATGCGTCAGGCTTTCGGCATAGTCGAACATCGCAATGATCAGGATGGTCATGTGTTGGTTCTGGAAAAGAATCTCGACATGGTGCCTGCCGACCCGCTTCTGGCTCTGGAGTCGCACGAGGTTTCCCTCGGTCTGGCGACCGATCTGGAAACCGCCTACGAGACCATGGCGGGTCTGCAGAACTTCGTATCGCTACTGGCGAAGACGCACAGCCTGACTGATCTGATGGAACGCGCCTTTCTGCGCTTGCGCGAGTTGGTGGGTTTTGAATTCGCCTTTGTTCGTGCCGATCAAAAATCCTGCCTGAAACTGCTCGGCGGTCTTGGCCACTCAAGCGCCCTTCCCTCCTGCCTTCAAGCTGGAGACGACTCTGTGGAGCTTGCCGTTTTTGGCACGGGGACGCGTCAGGACATTCTTGATCCTTCAAGGCTTCCCCTGAAGGATCCGCTCCATGGTTCCGGCGGCCCGATCCTGATCGTGCCGATCGACTTCGAATCTCACTGCATCGGCACTCTTGTCGTGGGGCGACGCGCGAAGGAGCCTTTCTTCCTGGCCGGGCAGGTGGAGCTTGTGCACACGATGGCGGAATTCCTTGGGATTGCCTACGCCACCGGGCAGCTGCAGGAGAAACAGCGGGAGCTTCAGGTGACTCAGCACGATCTGATGATCGCTGCGGCGATGCAGCAGCGCCTGCTCCCCGCTTCTTTTCCCGTGAGATCAGGACTCCGTTTTGCCGGGACCTGCGTGAGCGCGCAGGCCGTCGGCGGCGACTACTTCGATGTGCTTGATCTGGGCACGCAGGGCATCCTGCTTGTCATCGCCGATGTCATGGGTAAAGGACTACCCGCCGCGCTCATAAGCACCGTCCTGCGCAGCGCGATACGGGCGAGGGATGGTTTCGCCTCAGATCCGGGGGCGCTGCTGTCCGCCGTCAACCGTCAGTTGTCCGGCGATCTTCTCACTCTGGATGTCTTTATCACCGCCATGGTGGGCTATCTTCCTCCCGGTGCCCGGGAAATCCGGTTTGCCTCTGCCGGCCATTGTCCCTTGATCCTGCGTCGTGCGAATGGGCGCGTTGAACGGCATGAAGGGACCGGGTGCCCTCTGGGTGTTGTCGGGAATATTGAGTATGAGACAAGTGCCATCACTCTGAATCCGGGAGACGTCTCCGTCTTTCTCACGGACGGGCTCTATGAGGTGGAAAAGACGAGCGGCGGGCAGCTCGGCCTTTTCGGCCTGGAATCGGCCCTCAAGCAGGCTCCTTCCGATGCTCAGGGCATCGTGGCTTTTCTGATGAATCTTTCCGCACCGGCCGGGGGGCGTCTTGCCTCCGATGATCGCACCCTTCTGGTAATCGAACGCACCCCATGACTGAACAGCCCGCGCCTCCTCCGACCATTCTGGTCATCGACGATGAAAAGCACATGCACATGCTCCTGCAGTTGTGCCTGGGCCGCATCGGAGCCAGGCTTCGTTTCGCGGGCAACGGGGCCGACGCCCTGAGCCTGTGCGCGGAGGGTGGAGTGGACCTCATCGTGCTGGATTACATGATGCCCGGTATGAACGGAGTGGAGACGCTGAAAAAACTTCGTACACAACCCCAAACCGCGCATACCCCCGTCGTCATGCTGACCTCGCGGGGGCATGCCGATTTCCGAGCGGAGGCCGAGGCTATGGGAGTGATGCATTTCTTCACGAAACCCTTCAGTCCTGCCGAGCTGGCGCGCACGGCCTCTGAATATCTGCGCAGACCGTGAAGCAGGCTGTCGACATCTTTGTCTTTGCCGATGCCCTTGGCTGGAAGCTGGCGGAGAAACGCCGGGTGCTTGCCGATCTGCTGCCGTATCGGTCCAGCTGCGACACGCTGGCCGGCTATTCGTGCACCTGCGACCCGAGCATCCTCACGGGAGCGCTCCCTGACGAACACGGGCATTTTTCCTTCTATTACTTCTCGCCCCGCAGCAGCCCTTTTGGCTGGGCGCGGCGTCTGGCCTGGCTGCCCGAGCCGCTGGCCGCGCACCACCGCGTGCGCAACCTGCTCAGCCGACGATGCGCCCGTGCGCTGGGTATCACCGGGTATTTTCAGCTCTACAGCGTGCCCTTTGGCCGCCTGCCCTGGCTGGATTACTCCGAGAAGCGCGACATCTACGAGCCTGGCGGCATCCTGGGCGGGCAGGAGACTATTTTCGAGGTCTGGAAGCGCAGTGGTCGCCCCTGGATGCGTTCCGACTGGCGGCGTCCGGACGAGGAGAACGTGCACGAACTCGGCCGACATCTCGACGAAGGGAACATCGAGCTGGCCTACCTCTTCACCTCGCGGCTCGACGCGGTCATGCACGCTCATGGGTGCGAGGGACCTGCGGTGGATGCGGCCTTCGCCCGCTTTGAAGGCTGGATCCGCGACCTTGCCCGGCGTGCAGCGGTGAAGTACCGCGAGGTGCGCATCCATCTCTTCAGCGATCATGGCATGGCGGATACGCGGCGCGTGAGCCGCATGATGCCCGAGTTCGAGGCACTCGGCCTGCGTTATGGGAGAGACTATGCGGCGGTGTGGGACTCCACGATGGTCCGGTTCTGGTTCCCCGGCGGTGCGGCAGTGCGTGGCCGTATCGAGTCCTGGCTTTCGGGGCGTGACGAGGGGGGCGTTCTTTCGGAGGCACTGCTTCGCCAGTGGCGCTGTTTTTTCCCGGATGGCCGCTATGGGGAACTTTTCTATCTGCTCAAGCCAGGGACGATCTTTGCGCCCTCGTACATGAACCGGGGCTTTGTGCGCGGCATGCATGGATTCTCGCCGGAGGACCCTGATTCGGCGGCCTGCTGGCTCACGAGCCATCCGGTGCAGGAGCCGCCCCGGCGCATCGAGCAGATTCATGGAGTGATGAGACGCTCCTGCCAGTGTGCAGGCTAGGCTGCGAAGAAGGTTCTCTGTTGCGGTATGCGCCTGAGTCAGATTTTGACTGTGAAGAGTCTCCGGCGGAGAGTGGGGCATGGAGACTGCGATGAAAAATAAGTCGATGCTTGTTCTGGGTGAGCACAGACTTTCGGCTTGGGAGCGCTTCAACCGTCTTCAGCGCGGCCTTAGCCAACTCAGGCCGGCAAGAAGGAGAGTGTCCGGGGTGCAGTGTTTTTAAAGTTGGGAGCAGAAATCAACAGGGGAACAGGCGAACAAGGAGAGCTGAGGTCCCTTGCTCAGACTTCACGGATGAAGTGCGGGAGGCGTTCGAGCGGGGTGCTTACCTCGATTTGAAGCGGTCCCTGATGGAGGCTGTCCTCGTCGTCGCGCCAGGCTCCCGGAGGAAGCACGACCGTGCGCGAGGCCTGGCCGGGTTTCACGCAGGGGGCCACGAGCAGATCACTTCCAAGGAGGAACTGGTCGGAGGTGGTTTCGTAGCCGGAGTTCGGATACTGGTAGGCCAGCGAACGCAGCATGGGTTCGCCTGTGCGTGCGGCTTCCCGGGCCAGTTCCAGGATTCGGGAACCCCAGGCCAGGTGCAGCCTGGCGGCAGCGAGGCAGAGCTCAGGGTGCGGCTGAGAACTGCATCATGGGCATGAGCGCGGAGCATTGGGCGTAGCGCACGAAAAGTTCCGCATCCAGATTGTCGCGACGGGAATGGAAGTGGTCGATTTCGCCGCCGCCGATCATGTCGGGGCACACGAAGATGTGGCCGAGAAGGCCGGCGGCAATCGCATGGGGGACGAGCCAGGCAAGGCCCTCGGTCACCCAGGCGTGGTTTTTGTCGCGCAGTCGCTGCGCAAAGGGTTGACCGCCGTTTTTCCAAGCGGCCCGGAACTCGTTGAGCGGCCAGTCGAGGGCGAGCGATGCGAAGGACTCCGTGTGGCCGTTGGGCCCGGTGCCCGAGAAGGTGATGTCGTCCGCCGCATGGAAGCAGGTGTCTCCGCCGTCGAGCTTGAAGCCGTCGATGCCGTAGGTGTCGCGGAGGCGTTTCATCTGCGCGGAGAACCAGGCGCGACCGGGGCCGCCGGTGACGTCGACCAGGGCGCTGGTGCCGTTCCACCATTCGCGCAGAACGGGCTTGCCAGAGGGGCCGGTGACGAGGCCTTTTTCGCGGCGCAGCTGGCGGTAGTTGGGGGAGTCGGGAGAAATAAAGGGGATCAGCCAGATCATCACCTTGAAGCCGAGCTTGTGGAGGCGTTCGATCATGCCTTTGGCGTCCGGGAAGCGCTCTGCGGTAAAATCCCAGTCTCCGTAGGCACGCATCCATCCGTCGTCGATCATGAGCACACCGGGAGGATAGCCCTGGGCAAGGAGGGTGTCGGCGTAGGCCAGGATGCGCTCCTGCGAGGGACCGTAGCCCAACTCGATCCAGGTGTTGTACTGGGGACTCAGGAAGAGACTTGGGTCGCAGAGCGCGCCGCTGGCGGGGAAGAACTGGGATGCCGCATCCAGGTAGGCGGCTCGGAGGCCGCCGGACTGCCGACCTTCATGCCAGGGGCCCGGGCCCTCAAGGACGAGCGTGTCGCCGCTGCGCCGAAACAGAAAGGGTTCGGGAGACCAGAGCCAACGGCCTGCAGAGGAGAGCAGCACCGGGGAGGCCTGATTGCCTTGGCAGTCGCCACGCAGTTCGATGGATACTCCATCTGCGAAAGGCATGTTGTGGCCATGATTGGTGGCGAGGCCCCACCAGTATTCGGAGGGGAGGCAGGTGATCGTGTGAGGGGTTGTCATGAAAGGAGATCGAGGAAGGAGGCAGAGGCGGTTTCCTTGTTCATTCGCTGCGGATGCTGAAGTCCGAGAAGTGAGCCCAGGTTTCGGCCATGTCCATGTCCCAGGCTGCGAGGGCGACGAAGGCTCCCGTGAAGCCGTATTTGTCGCGGTGATCGTCGGAAATCTCGCCGGTGTCGAGGTTTGGTCCGACCTGACGCCAGGAGGCTGGTGCGGTCTGGAGGAAAAAGCGGGTCAAGGGGCCGCGCACCTCGAGGCGGAGGCGCACGGGGGCATCGGATGGGAGTGCAATTTCAGGCTTCACCGGTTCGCGCGTTTCACCTCCGCTGCCATCCGCGTGCACGATGCCCAGGGATTTTTCTCCCGATGGGCCGTTGAGGCTGATGCGACAAAAGAAAAAGTTGCGGTTGTCGTAATAAAGCGCGAGGCCAGCCGCCTGCCGGTAGCAGGCCGGGTCGAAGCTCAGTGTCACCTCGACGCTTGTATTCAGCGATTCGAGACGATGGCCAAGGAGACTCTGTTCAAAGAGCGAGAAGAGCGACTGCCGTCCTCGCAGGCTGAGGCAGCCAGGCTGCTTGCGCGTCGAACACCACTCGGGGGAGACAGGCTCGCGAAGGCTCAGCCATTGCGGAGGAGGGCCTTCGCCACTGAAATCACCCGGATGGGAGGGCGCTGCAGGCTGCAGGTTCAACGAGGAAGGAGCCGCCCAGGTGTCGCGAGGGGACGGCCCGCCGCCTTCGATCTCGGGCCAGCCCTCGGTCCAGACGATTCGTTGCAGGCAGGTTTCACGACCAAGCGGACAGCGTCCGTCGGGCAGGGGACGGGAGGCGAGGTGGGCGGCCCACCAGGTGCCGTCGGGAAGCTCCATGAGGGAGGCGTGTCCGGCTTTTTGGAAGCTGCGGGAGCGGTCGTTGCGCGAGGTGATGAGGGGCCCTTTCGGAGACATTTCGTAGGGGCCTTCGAGTGAACGGCTGCGGCCGATCTCGGCGCGGTGATTGTACTTGGTGCCACCTTCCGCAAGGATGAGATAATACCAGCCTTCGCGTTTGAAGAGGTGTGGACCCTCCGAGTCGCGCTCCGAGAGGAAGCGGACAGGGCCCTTGAGGCGGCGCTCAGCCCGGTCGTATTCCTGCAGGACAATGCCCGTGGACTTCATACGGCCGACCCGGTGATCGATCTCGTTTGAGAGCAGCCAGCTCCGGCCGTCCTCGTCGTGGAACAGCGAGGGATCGAAGCCGCGCGCATGCAGGCGCACGGGCTCGGACCAGTGCCCTTCGACCGTGGGTGCGGTGACGAGGAAGTTGGGGCAATCCATGTAAGGCCAGGCGTTGCCCATGACGTTGGTGTAAACCAGATAAAACAGTCCATCCACGTGGCTTAGCTGGGGTGCATAGACTCCGGCACTCTGCGGCACGCCAAGGAGCTTGAGCTGGCTGGGCCTCGCGAGCGGGCGGGCGGCGATGCGCCAGTGAACGAGATCGCGCGAATGGTAGATCGCGACACCGGGCCACCATTGGAAGGTCGAAGTGGCGATATAGAAGTCATCCCCGACCCTAAGCATAGAGGGATCGGGATTGAAGCCGGGAAGGACAGGGTTGCGGATCATGAGTGCCTCAAACGGAACTGTATTCTGATGCGAGATGAAGAAAGACGCTGGAGGTCCAGGTGTAGGCGCGGTCGCGCAGGCCCTCGCCGGTGAGGGCGTCGAAATTCTCCGCCATGCCCGAGCGGGCGCAGGTGCTGCAAAAACGCAGGGCTATGCGCGAAGCCAGCTCGTGCTCTCCGAGGTCTCTAAGGGCGGTGAGGATGAGCAGGGTGGAGGGCGCCCAGATGGGTCCGCGCCAGTATCCATCTGGGCGGTACAGTGGGCTCGACACGCTCTCGGTGGCCAGGCCGTGGGACGTCACAAAGCGGTTCCTTGAAGCAAGGCCTTTCAAAAGAGTTCGCAGGATCAGCGGGTCGAGCCTCCTGCCCAGGAGCAGGGGCATGAAGGCCACCAGTGAGTTGGATTCCTTCGCAACGGCATGATCGCCTGAACGCGGGGCGGTGAAGCGGCCTTCCTTCCAAGAGTGTCGGACAAGGCGGGTGACGAGCTCGCCTGCGCGAGCCTCCCACAGAGT
>JFJP01029807.1_pt1 | contig 15396 bp, 15 predicted proteins | sample 431651 | NCBI WGS metagenome assembly JFJP01 (sample SAMN02602958, study PRJNA72255) | Microbial mat metagenome, whole genome shotgun sequencing project. | biome: fresh water; feature: sink hole; material: water; isolation source: purple microbial (photo- and chemosynthetic) mats found in... | reverse complement strand
CAGATATTTTTCAACTCCTGCCATGGTCAAACTGTTATTCATTTCCTGCAACTGCATAAGTCCTGGTCATTATATGATTATCTATTCAGTCTTGTCAATATGGTCGGTGAAATTTCATAAAGCGCTGCATGTTTTGTACATTTTCAATAATGATATCGGTTTCACCTGACAGGATGAACTGCATCCCGGTTGACATTTGTTGTGCCCCGGCAAATGAGATGCATCGGAAAAACGCGGTCTTCCTTGTATTGCTCCCCTTTTCCCTGATTCATGACGAATTCAACCACATAATCGCTGAATGCCGCATAATCCACCGCCACCGTGGTGATGCCCGGATAGATGCTTTCCGTGAGACTGATTCCGTCCATGCCTGCCAGTGCCAGTTCCCGGCCAAGTTTCAGACCGTGCTTCTCAATGACGGAGAGCGCACCGACCGCGACAACGTCGTTATATGCGAAGACTGCGGATGGCCGTTCCGGGAGACTCAGCAGTTTTTCCATGGCCCGCGTGCCGCCCTGCATGGAGAACCCCTCCTCCACCAGCCAATTGCTTCGGCATTCCATGCCGTATTGATTGACCGCCTCCAGCAGGTATATTTTCCGTTCGAAGGCCTGCCTGACATCCATCTGTCCGCCAATCATGCCGATCTTCCGATGTCCTTCCTCATGAAAATGACGTACGATATCGAATACACCTTGTTTCTCATCCGAATAAGCCTGCGTGCAGCGAACGCCCGGGAATTTGGACAGCGTCATGATGGGTACCCGATGATTGATCTTTTCAATATCCCGCAGCATCTTCGGCTGCGGGAACAAGTCATCGACAATGCCCCCGGTCAGGACAATGACTTCGACTTCCTTTTCCATCAGCATCTGCAGGATTTCCAGCTCTCTCTCTCTCCGAGATTCGGAATTGCAGAGTATCACCGTATATCCGGCGACGGCCAGACGGGTTTCCACTTCGAGAAACATGCTGGAGAAGAATGGATTGGTGATGTCCGGCACAATGAAACCGACACTCCGGGACCGTCTGGCTTTCAGACTGCGGGCAACGCTGCTGGGACGAAACTCGTGTTTTTCCAGGATCTTCAGCACAAGTTCTTTTTTCTGCTCATTGACGGGACCGTTTCCTGTCAGAACACGGGAAACAGTGGAAGCGGATACACCGGCCTCCTTGGCGATGTCATAGACAGTCATCCTGCGTTCGCTGCTCTTCATGCCATGAACCCTCATCCCACCGTTTTATTGAAATCGATTTCATTTTATTGTGTTTCGGATTGAAAATCAAGTGCCCTGATGAAACATTTCACTGCTTTTTCAAATTAGAATGGCAGATTTGTCCATTGATTTCCAAATATATGGAATTTTCTTTATTCCCATTCCTGAATATCTAGATTTCGGAATGAAAAACGCCGGTGAACGGGAGTCCGTTCGCCGGCGTTTCATTCCATACAGGAAATGATTGGGTTTCAACCACCAAAGACTTCATGCATCCGTTCCGTGTAGTACCGCACGGTATCCCATTCTGCATCCGGTGGAATGCGATGGTCCGGACAAGGAATGAACCCGCCCAACGCAACAAGCGGCTTCAATCGTTCGATTTCCGCATCCACATCCGCGCGCGAACCGGCAAACACTTTTTTGTCCATACCGCCGACTCCCCGAAGGTTCTTGCCGAATTTGGCACGCCAGGGCGCAATGTTGGCATCCCAGGTCCCCACCTCGATGGGAAACATGGTATTGACGCCGTGCCCGAACCAGGTCGGGATGAGGGAATCGATCTTACCGTCGCAATCCAGCGAAACGATGTCAATCTGATGCCTTGAAAGCAGTTCGGTCATTTTCCCATACCAGGGGCCCACCTTTTCCTCGAATACTTCAGGCTGAACCAACGGGCCGTTCTTGAAGCAGATATCTTCCCAGAAATGGGCATAGTCAAATTCAATTCCGTATGCGAGCACTTCTTCAAGCACCTTGAGACTCAATGCGCCGACCGTGTCGATCATCTCCGTGTACAGATCTTCATCGTCCGCATAAAGATAACTGATGCCTTCCACGCCGAGCCAGTTCCTGATCTGTCCATACAGGGAGCCGCAATACAAACCGAGCGGGTGTTCCCGTGTCGCGGACTCATCCTTCCTCTGCTGGAGGCTCTTTTTGTCGAGACGGTCCGGGTTCCACTGGAGTTTTGGTTTGTACAGGGTTTCCCAGGCAGAACGATCCTCCAGCAGATGACCGATCTCCATGGGTATGGACCCGGCGCCATCCTTTTCGAGGATGACCATGCCTTCGCTGTTCAGGACATGACGCGACCCATCGGGCAACGTTTTGACCACCTCCCGTGCGAATGCCGGAAACAGGTTTGCATTTCCCCCGAACGTCGTGCTCCAGTTGAAATCGAATCCCAGCAATTCCGTCATGGTGCGGTCCGCCACATTGCCATCCCCCCAGGTTCTTGCCGTTTCCGCATCAATATGGCCTTCATCCCGCCATTTGTCCAGCGTTTCGTTCCAAAAGCCAAAGTGCACGATCGGCAGCCGATCATACGGCTGATACCTCAGGACGGCCATGGCCCGCTCTCGATGATTCATTCCGCACCCCCATCATCTGATTCTGCTATCTTGTTCATTGGGATTCAGGTCCTGATTCTATTCTGAATTCCACATAGGATTCGCACGATTCATATGATATGATGTTGCCGAATAAATGTCATCATCCATTTCTGCCTTTTCATCATCATATTCTGCGATGGCCTGGCAGTCACAAGCATGAACCAGGAGCCTATCATGAAACTCCGCTTCAACACCGATTTCTTCCCCGGATCCTTCAGCCATGGCAACACCCCGGGGCTGGATGCAGTCCGATTGCCGTTCCAGACCACATCCTGCGGATATTATCGGGCCTCGGATGCTTATTTCACGGAACGCGAAGGACTGGAGAGCTATCTTCTGCTTCACACGCTGGAGGGGACGGGGTATCTTGAATGGGAGGGTCGCACCCATATCCTCAAGCCTGGCGAGGTGATCACGTTCGATTGCGTGAAACATCAGTTTTATCGTGCCGATGGCGCGTTTTGGGCTTTTCAGTGGGTGCACTTCCAGGGGATGGGCGCCGCTGAATATGTCAGCAGACTTCACAGGAATCACCCGGACCCTGTTCCGTTGCGTGACAGCGTGCTCTTCAACAGCCTGTTCGCCCAGTTGTTCAAGCTGATGCGGGACAAGCCGCTTCAGAACGATCTGGAAGCCAGTCTGCTGATAACAAGAATTCTGACGGAACTGATCCTTTCCGGCGACAAATCACTGGCCAGTACCCGAAACCCCGTTCACAGTCAGGATGTCCAACATGCCATCGCCTGCATAGAAGCACGATACAGCGAAAAGTTGAGTGCAGAGGACATTCTGTCTCCCGCACATATCAGTCCCTGGTATTTTTCCCGGCTGTTCAAGGAACAGACCGGTCGCAGCCCCTATGAGTACCTGATCCAGCATCGGCTGAACATGGCCGTGAACGATCTGATGCGGACAGAACTTCCCATCTCGGAAATCGCATGGAAAAACGGGTTCGGCGATTCCACCCAATTCATCCGCCGCTTCCGGCAATACTACGGCACAACCCCCGCCACCTTCCGCAAGAACGTGACGTAAAGCGCCGCCCAAACATTACCGGCTCTTTTTCAAAAAAGAATGGCAAGTCTGGCCATTGTTTTTTGAAATCCATAGAGCCGGTTTGTTTGGGCAAGCCCGGCGCCGCCCAAACATTACCGGCTCTTTTTCAAAAAGCCCGGCGCCGCCCAAACATTACCGGCTCTTTTTCAAAAAAGAATGGCAAGTCTGGCCATGCCTAATGCGCATACCCTGCTTCAAATGCCTTCAGGTTCATCTCCACAAACTGCGGTTTCACATTCTGCCGGATGGCATCCAGCCAGATCTCCTTGCCGAATTCCGTCTGTCTTGCAAGAACACCCAGCATCACGACATTCACGGCTTTCATGTTTCCACATTCCTTCGCCATTCTCAATGCAGGAACCACAGTCACATTCCCATACTCCGCCGAGATTTTCGGTATGATGTTTTCCGGATATTTTGTTGCACCCAGAATGACCGGCATCGGGTCGATCTGCTGGTCATTGATGATGATCCGGGCGTCCTTTTTCGCGTAATCAATCCATCGGAGCGCTTCCAGCTGTTCGAAGCAGAGCAGGACATCAGCCTCTCCCTTTTCGATGAGCGGAGAATGGATCTTCTCTCCCATTTTCACATAGGTCACGACGCTGCCGCCGCGCTGCGACATGCCGTGCACCTCGCTCACCTTGGCGTCCAGCCCGCTCGATACGGCCACATGGCCCAGAATCCGGCTTGTCAGGAGCGTCCCCTGTCCGCCGACACCCACTATCATGATGGCTGTGCTTTTCATGCTCATTCACCCACCTTTTCCATCGCGTCGAACTTGCAGAGGTTTTTGCACAGGTGGCAGCCCACACAGAGGGCGATGTTCATTTCCATATGATCGCCCCGGTCGACAATCGCCGGGCAGCCGATGCGCTTGCATGCTTTGCAGTTCCGGCACTTTTCCTTGTTGATTTTCAACTGACCCTTGAAGGTCGCAGTCTTCAGGAGGGCGCAAGGACGCTGCGTAATGATGACGGAAGGCTCTTCCGCCGCAATTTCCTCGCGAACGGCTTTCTCTGTCTCTTCCAGATTGAACGGATCCACGACGCGCACACGGTCGATTCCAATCGCCTGGCAAAGCTTCACCAGATCCACCTGTTTTGTTTTCTCGCCCTTCAGGGTTCTGCCGGTGGTCGGGTTTTCCTGGTGGCCGGTCATGCCGGTGATGGAATTGTCCAGAATGATGGTGGTGGAAGTTCCCTTGTTGTACACGACATTGATGAGACCCGTAATGCCGCTGTGCATGAAGGTCGAATCCCCGATGACCGCAACGGTCTTCCGCATCGCATCTTTCCCCATGGCCTTTTCCATGCCATGAGACACCCCGATGGAAGCGCCCATGCAGACGCAGGTATCGAGGGTTTCAAGCGGTGGCAGGGATGCAAGGGTATAGCAGCCGATATCTCCGGTCACGGTCAGCTTCAATTTTTTCAGGATGAAAAACAATCCTCTGTGAGGGCATCCCGCACACATGACCGGAGGCCGTCCAGGCGCTGTTTCGGTCAGTGTGTTCTGTTTCTCCCACGTATCCCCGAAAATCCGTTCCCGCAGCAGTCGGGCACTGTATTCCCCGATTATGGGCAGCATCGCCTTGCCGGCGACATGAACGCCAATCCTCACGCAATGGTCTTCGATAAAAGGTTCCAGTTCCTCAATGACATACAGGGTTTTCACGCTGGCCGCGAAGGTCCGTATCAGCTCCGTCGGCAGAGGATGGACAAGTCCGATCTTCAGATAATTGACCTCTCCGAACGCTTCTTTTGCATACTGATGGGAAATGCCGGACGTAATGACGCCGATATCCGAATCCGCTGCTTCGATCCGGTTGAATATTGTGGTTTCAGCCAGGACCGCCATTTCCGTGAAGTGCTTTTCCACGATGACATGCCGCTTCTGGGCCATAGCCGGCATCATGACATATTTGCCCGGATCTTTGACATAAGGTTTGCGTTCGTATGTTTCCCTTTCGCCAACCTCCACAAGCCCCTGGGAATGGGCTACCCGCGTCGTCAGCCGCACAATGACCGGCGTATCGAACTGCTCGCTCAGTTTGAACGCTTCCTTGGTGTAGGAAAGACACTCCTCGCTGTCCGCAGGTTCAAGAACAGGAATTTTTGCGGCCTTAGCCACCAGACGTGTATCCTGTTCATTCTGTGAACTGTGCATGCCGGGATCGTCCGCGACGAAAATCACAAGACCCCCGTTGACACCCGTATAGGCTGCCGTGAACAAGGGATCCGCCGCCACGTTCAGGCCGACATGCTTCATCGCGCAGGCTGATCTGGCACCGCCATAGGAAGCGCCGATGGCAACTTCCAGCGCGACTTTCTCGTTGGGTGCCCATTCGGCGTCGATTTCCGGATAGGTGGCCAGATATTCGGAGATTTCCGTACTGGGGGTTCCGGGATAGGCGGATGAAACCGTTGCGCCGGCTTCGTACACACCCCGTGCAATGGCTTCGTTCCCTAGCAGCAGTTTCTTCATGTCGTGTTCTCCTTCGGAAAAGCGTATCGTTCATGCGGATATCAGACAAGCTCCTTGCGGCTCCGAAGCCGTATGCGCGGTCCGGCCGGTGAAAGCTGTCCTGTCGAGGAATATTTGACAAACGGGCTCCCGGCATCGGGAGCCCGTTCAGGAATCATTATATCGACATCTCGTTCCGTGTGTCCAGTGTCCTTTCGGTACAATCGTCCTGGTGGACGAAAACATGCAGGATGATTTGCCTTCTTCAGGCGATGTCAGGCCGCATCCGCGTCTTTGGCGGTCTCGCCGAAAATCCTGGTCAGGTGGGCTGCATCATGTTTCTTCGTGACAAGGCTCACAACCGGCACGACGATGACGGACAGCACCATGGCGACCGAGCCGATGCCCGGCATGAAGAGCTTCCCGAAATTCCCATCCACTGCGGGAAGCTGCGTAATCACCCCAATCGCCATTGCGGCAAACCCAGTCACAAATCCAGCCCAGGCACCTGCCTTTGTTGTCCCCTTCCAGAGAAGACCGAACAGATACGGGGCAAGGAACATGCCGGAAATGAGGCCCCAGGAGAGCGCCATCAGCACGTTGACGGTTGAATTCGGCCACACGGCCATAAAAAAGGAAAGTGCGATGAAGACGACACAGCACAGCTGCATGATGCTCATCTGCGCTTTCGGTTTGATGTCGGGCTTCACAAATCCTTTGACGAAGTCGATGGAAATGACGGAACTGGAAACCAGCACAAGTGCGGCCAATGTGGACATGGAAGCGGACAGCATGAGCACAAGAATGACACCGAACAGCACGTCCGGCAGCGATGTGGCCAGAATGGTGGGCATGATGGCATCCACGCCGCCGACTTCCGGCATCCTGTTTCCAAGGAACACCCGTCCGAAAGCGCCTGTGAAATAGGCCCCGAATCCGATGACCAGCGCGAACACCGTGGAAATCACGGCACCGCGCCGAATGGCTTTTTCATCCCGGACGGCGTAAAATTTATGAAGCATCTGCGGCATGCCCCAAGTGCCGAAACTTGTAAGAATCACCAGACCGAGGAGACGAAGGGGCGCCGGACCGAAAACAGACGTGAGCCCAAGGTCCTTGGCACCCTCCGTGCTGATTTGATGCAGCGTGGCGACAGCTGCGGAAATGCCTCCGATTTCCGGTCTGTTGATAACATACAGAACCATGAGCACGGATCCGACCAGCATGATCAGCCCCTGGAAGAAGTCATTGATGGCTGTAGCCACATAGCCGCCAAGCACCAGATAGATGCATGTGAGGGCGGACATGCCGAGTATGACCCAGACCATCGGCAGGCCAAAGGCGTGCTCGAACATGAATCCAAGTCCTTTGTAGATGGATGCTGTGTACGGTACGAGAAAAACGAAAATGATGAAGGCGGCAACAATTTTCAGGGCTTTGCTGTCAAACCGGACCGCAAAAAATTCCGGCATGGTGGATACACCGAGCCGACGTGTCATGGACCGGGTGCGTGAACCAAGAACGAGCCAGGGAACCAGACATCCGAAAATGGCATTCCCGATGGCAATCCACAAGGTGGAAAGCCCCATGTTCCAGCCGAAATTGCCGGCGTATCCGACAAAGACAACTGCCGAGAAATAAGAAGTGCCGTAAGCAAATGCCGTCATCCACGGACCCAGGCTGCGGCTTCCGAGGAAAAAATCGTCCATTCCCCGGATTTTGCTGCGGCTGTAGATGCCGATCGCCACCGTCACAACGACAAAAAGAACAAGGCAAACAATCTTCGCTGTCATGTTTCCGTCCTCCCGTACTGCATTGACTTTGATATGATGGTAATCCCAGGCATGCATGCTGCAATTCTACCGTTCTGCTTTTGCCAGGAAACGCATGAATACCCGGAAACATTATATCACCGGTTTATTTGGATGTGTCAACGAAAATAAAATTGTTCCCGCTTGTTTCATGGTGTCTGCCCGTACTTTCAATCTTCAGTCTGTACAGGTCGCACCGGAACCCCTCATTCGCAAGGCTGGCAAGTGTCGCGCCGGAACCCCTCATTCGCCCAGTTGAACAATGGTCACGCCGGACTCGCCTTCCCCATACTTGCCGATTCGATAGGCCGATACCCCCGAACGGTTCTTCAGAAAATCATGAAGACTTTTCCGCAGAACGCCGGTTCCTTTCCCATGAATCAGCGTGACTTCATGCAGACCGGCAATGATGGCGTCATCGATATACTTGTCCGCCTTTTCCAACGCTTCCTCACTGCTGTGGCCGCGCAGATCGAGCTCCAGCCTGACAGGAGCCGCCTTGACGCCGGCCGTGCGAACGCTCTGCATCCGCTCCACCGTTTCCTTCTGCACGTCGATCCGTTTGAGCTGGCTGATGTGGACCTTCACTTTCATGATGCCGGCCTGCACGGTGACCTGTCCGTCCGCGTCCGGCTTGTCCAGCACCGCCGCACGCTGATTGAGCGTCATGACATGCACGGTTTCACCGGCTTTCAGATTCACGGGCGCTTCGGCATATCCGCCGCGCGGCATCGCCGATTCCGCCAAAGAGTCCTCCAGGCCGTCCAATGTCATCTTCAGGCTTTGCTTCATGTCGCGGAGCGCCTTTTCCCTGTCCTTCTCCTGCACGGTTTTTTCCAGATCCTTGATGCGGGCGAGAAGATGCTCGGCTTCCGATTTGGCGTCCACAATAATCTGACGTGCTTCCTGGCGGGATTTGTCGAGGATTTTCTTCCGTTCTTCATCCAGTTTCCGACGTTCCTGTCGGGAGGACTCCTCCAGTTTTTCCATTTCCATGCGCAGGGATCTCGCCTTGTCCTGATCCCGTTCGGTTTCGGAACGTTTTTTCTCGATATCGCCCAATACATCCTCGAAACGGACACTTTCGTGGCTGAGTGTTTCCCTTGCGCGACCGATCACATGGTCCGGCAACCCCAGGCGGGACGAGATGGCGAACGCGTTGCTCTTGCCCGGAATGCCCACCAGCAGCCGATAGGTGGGTCGCAGCGTTTCCACGTCGAATTCGCAGCAGGCGTTTTCCACACCCGGTGTCGTCATGGCATATATCTTCAATTCACTGTAGTGGGTTGTGGCCATCGTTCGGATGCCGTCTTCCCGAAGCCCCTCCAGAATGGCCATGGCCAGTGCGGCACCTTCGGTCGGGTCCGTGCCCGCACCCAGTTCATCAAACAGGATGAGCGAACCCTGGTCGGCCTCGGCGAGGATGTGCACGATATTCCGCATGTGGGAGGAAAACGTGGAAAGGCTTTGTTCGATGCTCTGTTCGTCGCCGATGTCCGCGAACACCTGCGAGAAGATGCCCATTTCCGTGCCTTCCGCGGCAGGAATGTGCAGACCGGCCTGCGTCATCATCACGAAAAGCCCGGCCGTCTTCAGGGTGACCGTTTTCCCGCCCGTATTGGGTCCGGTGATGACCAGCGATGTGAACTCCTTTCCGAGACGCAGGTCTACGGGAACAACGCTCTTCTTGTCCAGCAGCGGATGCCTTCCCTTGCGGATGTCCAGCACCGGCGCATCCGTCAGTTTCGGAGCCAGTGCATCCATGTCGCGGGATAATTTCGCCTTCGCATACAGAAAGTCGAGTCTGGTTGCAATCTCGAGATCCATCTTCAAAGGTTCCGAAATCTCCGCCACCTGTGCGGTGAGGACAGCCAGAATGCGTTCGATTTCCTGCTGTTCCCGGATCATGAGCGCGCGAATCTCGTTGTTTGCTTCCACGACGGCCAGAGGTTCGATGAAAACGGTGGCACCACTCGAGGACATGTCGTGCATGAGGCCCGGAACCAGATTCCTGTATTCCTGCTTGACTGGAATGACGTATCTGTCGCCGCGCATGGTCACAACGGCATCCTGCATCAGTTTTCTCAGGTCACTGGAACGCAGGATTGAATTCAGCTTGTCCTTGATGCCGTCCTGCCTTGTCCGGATATTGCGCCGGATGGAGGCAAGCTCGGAACTGGCATGATCTGCCAGTGTATCTTCGCCGGAAATGCACCGGAGCAGCTCATCCTCGATGCCGCGATTCGGCACAAGCTGTCTGGCAAGGACAACCACGAGGTTCCCATCGCTTCCTTCCGGCATGTCGGATGACCCGTGCTGCTTCAGACTGCGGACACCGCGCAGGAATTCCGCCACCTTCAGCAGTTCCCCGCAGGAAAGGATGGAACCGAGTTCCACCCGTTTGAACGCCATGCGCAGGTCCGAAATGCCGCCGAAGGGAGGTGTTCCCTTGCGCCAGTATACCGCCTGGGCATCGGAGGTTTCCGCCAGCGCAGTTTCCACCTCCGCGCGCGTGGAAAAAGGCTCCAGCGCACGCACCTGTTCGCGGCCGAGTGCCGTGGCGGTTCTTTCTTCCAGTTTCAGGATGATTTTATCAAATTCAAGCAGCCGGTAGGCTTTCTGATCCATGTCGGAATTCCCCGTCTTTCTCTGCTGGAGGGCACGGGTGACCTCATGCCCGTCAGGTTTTGGAAAGAAATAACCTGCTCTATAAATTTCAGAAAACAATGGCCAAACCTGCCATTCTTTTCTGAAAAAGAGCAGGTAATTTCTTTCCGGCGACTCAGGTACGGTTGCCACGCACTTTTGGCGCGATGCGATCCATGTAAAAATGAATCCATTGGGTAAAGAGCAGGTCATACATGACAAAACCGGCTTCCAGGACAATGATGGCCAAAGGCAGCATGGCACCGGAAAGCAGCGCATCGGGAAGCAATGGCCTGAAAACGGAATAACCGGCGAACAGAATCACATTGAAGCCAATCAGCTTTGCGAGCCACTCCACCCAAAGGGAACGGATACGCTCCACAAGATTCTTCAAGGCGGGATAAATGCCAAACAGGAAGATAAAAGGCAATAAACCGAGTTTATCCGCCACAAGCAGAAAGGAAAGGACGGAAGACGCGGCATATGAAATCAACAGCCACTTCATGCCGCTTTCCAGATACACGGCACACAGCAGAAACGATGAAAGAGCAAGAAATCCGGCACGGCCGGTCGGTACGACAGACTCCAGATACAAAACGAGCACCGTGAACGCCGTGAGAATGCCGGCGAACGCCAAATCCCGCGTCTTTCTGCGGGGAACCGACTGCGATATGTTCTTCCCATCGGGCGGCGCTCCCGATTGTTCTCCGTTTCCCGCCGTCATCAGCAGCACCCGACCAGATCGCCGCCCATGCATTCGCAGCAGGAGTCGGCACACCAGATGGTTGTGCAAAGCTGGCACATATCCGGATTCTGAGCGCCGCCCCGGTTGACATACTGCTGGCGATATCCCTGGAACTGGTTGTTCATGCCATTCATGGCATTCCGGTATTCGAAATTGCCCGGATCCATCTGCACAGCGCGTTGTATGGACGCGTATCCTCTGTCGTACCAGCCTTTCCGCAGAAAGATCAGTCCCTGCAGGTAATACCATTCGGCATTCCGGTTGCGCATGCGGTCCAGCAACCGCTGGGCTTCCGCCAGATTTCCGGCATTCACGAAATTCCGGGCCTGCTTCGCCAGTTCCGATTCATCCGTCGAACCAGCCTGCTGTCCGCCCTGCCAACCTTGCTGACTGCCCTGACCAGTCTGACCAGTCTGACCCTGCCATCCCTGTTGTCCGGATTGGCCCGTCTGCCCCGACTGCTGCCGGTTCGCGCCAGCCTGCCCGCCGGAGGAGGACTGTGAGGATTGACCGGATTGACGGCCACTCTTCGCATTGGCGTCGTAGGAGTTGTAATCCTGCGACTCGCCGGATTCCGACTGGTATTGGAAGGACCCGCCGGAATTCTTCATCAGCGAATCATACGCCTGATTGATTTCGCGCATCTTCACATCCGCCAGATCCGCCAGAGGGTTGTCCCGGTATTTGTCCGGATGATACTTTTTCACCATTTCCCGGTAAGCGCGCTTGATTTCGTCATAGCTGGCGCCTTCCTTGACGCCAAGCACCTTGTACGGATTCTCTGCCATCGATTTCCCCTGTATCCTTTCAGTTTCCGGAGTATCCTGTGACGGACACCCCGATCAAGTTCCTCATGCTGCTTCCTGAAACTATCAAGATTCCTCTTGAATTCCTCATGCTGCTTCCTGAATTCCGCATGCTGTTCCGTCCCCCATCTTCCAGTGAGGGGATGACCTCATGCTCCCGTATTCTGTCTTTTGTTCCGTCCGTTCCGGATACCAGCCAGGACTTCATCCGTCCGGCGGATAAGGCCGGCCTCTATGACATTGTCCAGTATCTCCGCATTTTTTCCTATTGCGAGCACCTTCAGTGCCTTGTCGGCTTCACTGAGCGGATACAGAAGCGAAAACGCCATCCTCTCCCTGATGGACTCCCTGAAGGCAGGCACTGACCCGCCTTTGTATCCATATTGCAGTAAAAGCGGGTTGTAGCTGCCTTCCTTCACGTCATGCTCGAGATCATCCAGCGCATCAAGCAGGTATATCCACCTTCCAAGATTGTATCCCAGCCAGGACAGTCCCTTTCGGGTCGCCTCGTCTTTCACGAGGGGACATGCGAACAAGATTTCCATGACCCTTGCGAAGGGTTCCGCCACTTCGTCGGCCGAATCGCAGCCCGACTTTTCCAGGCTCTGAAGACATGCCAGCTGTTTGCTGATTCCATCTGCCTGGAGCGGCCAGCGTGATGCCGATCTGCGGGCTGCCATGCCGATCAGCAGGCTTGCGGTCCCGGCACCGACATCATGTTCATCCGTCCATTTATCCTTCAGATTGTAATACGCCAGCAGGACATTCATGTCTGCCGCATAATCAATCACCGGATTCGGCGCGATGATGGCATGCCTTCTCATGGGATGCGCAATGCATCGTTCCCGGAGAATCCGGTTCGGTTCCGGATTGAGCGCATCCAGCAGCAGGGCGAGGAAGGACAGATCGTAACTGAGCACAAGACGGGGAAGCTGGCCGCTTTTGCGTCCGATGGCCTTGCATACGGCACAATAGCATGCACGGTAAACTTCATATTCGCGCATTTTCAGTTCCGGTTTGTCAGGATTCACGTAGCCGAACATTTCAAGTGCCCTTTCCGTCAAAACTGACACCCTGCACATGAATGTTGATGGCCTTCACATCGAGTCCCGTCATGGATTCTACTGCATTTTTCACTCGTTCCTGCGTTCGCCAGGCGACATCCGGGATCCGGGCGCCATAATCGACAATGAGGAAAAGATCGATGGATGTCTCCTTCTCGGACAGTTCCACCTTCACACCCTTTGAAGCACCCTTTCGGCCAAGCACCTGGGAGATGTTGTCGACGACGCCGGCACTCATGCCGGCTACACCTTCGGTTTCCATCGCAGCTGTATAGGCGATGACCACGATGACATCAGTCGAAATCCTGACCTCTCCGATCCCGTCTTCCGGCAGTGCGGCATCCTTGTCCTGTTCACTCATGCTTTCTCCTTGCCGATTCATCCGCGCCTGTCCGGCAATTCCGGTTCGGAACCTCGTCCAGTTCCTTTATTTCAATCCCCGTCACTTCAGCTCCTGACGGTTCACCTTGATGACTTCCATCGTCTCGGCCAGAATCGATTCCACCTTGTCCAGCACGCCGTCCGCATATTCCCTGGTCCCAAGACGGATTTCGCGGGAATTCTTCTTCGCGTTTCCGATGATGACACCGGCCTGCTCCACCGCCTTGCGGGAAATCTCATGTTCGTCGACCATGGCGGTGATGCGGGTTTCCGCATTCCGGATGATCTCCTCCGCCTTTTGCTCCGCTTCAGAGAGAATGCGGGCGCGTTCTTCCGAGATGCTTCGTGCCTGCTTGATGTCGTCGGGAAGTTTCAGCCGGATATCCTGGATCAGCTCCAGCACTTCATCCCGACGGACGAGACAACGCCCGGAGAACGGAATGTTCATGCCCCGTTCCAGCGTCTCCTCCAATTGTTCGAGCAATTCCAGCAGTTCCATCGTATCCTCCCGGCACCTTGCGGCACGACCGTTTTTCTTTTTCCTGGCTCATTTCATTTATTCCATGCTGATTCCCGTCCTGATTCCGGCTTTCCCGTCTTGTTTCCCGGTCTGGAGCACCTTTGTCCACGACAATGTTCAGCTGCGGTCATATTTCGCCAGAATCACGCTTGCCGTGCCGGCAGGCACGAAATCATCCACCTGCCCGCCATGGCGGGCCAACTCCCGTACGGCACTGGAACTGAGAAACGAGTACTTGGCGTCGGCCATCATGAACAGTGTTTCGATTGTCGGGTCCAGATGCTTGTTGATGAGAGCCATCTGCATTTCGTATTCAAAATCGGAAACAGCCCGCAACCCCTTCACAATGGTTTTTGCTCCTTCATTCTCCATGAAATGGACCAGCAGACCATCAAAGGAACGGATTTCCACATTCGGTCTGTCACCGATGGCCGTGCGGAGGAGATCCAAACGTTCCGCCATGGAGAATGCAGGTGTTTTCGAACGATTGGTCAGCACTGCAACGATAAGCTTGTCACAGAGCACGGCAGCCCGATCGATAATATCCATGTGCCCGCGTGTGACGGGATCAAAACTGCCTGGATAAACAAAAACGCCCATATGCGTTGCTCTTCCCTTCCACGCTTCTGCTGCCGGGAAATTCCTTCAGGATTCGCCGACAAGACGGCTGTAAAAGGAAAACACGGTATCCCCATATTCCCTGCGGCGCAGGAGCAGCCACCCGCCTGCCTCATCCGGCAGCATTTCGGTGCGGTGATGTTCCAATACGGCCATGCCATCGTTTCCCATTATATCATTTTCGTCCACCATGAGAAGCGTTTTCAGGACAAAATCGCACCGATACGGCGCATCCGCGAACAATAGTCCGAATTTCCTGCCATTTCCGGCAAGCAGGCGAACCGCGGAATTGACATCCATGCACATCACCTGCGCCTTGTCCGCCAGTTTCGTCTTTTCCAGATTGGCTTTTACTATCCCGCACGCCGTTCTGTCCAAGTCGACAAACACCGCACTTTCTGCACCGCGCGACAAGGCTTCAATCCCCAGCCCCCCTGAGCCGGCGAACAGATCAAGAACAGCACGTCCGTTCATCTCTCCCTGAAGCATATTGAAAACAGATTCCTTGATGCGGTCCGTTGTTGGTCTGGTTTTGTCTCCAGGCGGCGCCTTCAGTGGCACACCGCCCGCAGTGCCCGATATCACCCTTGGCATGGTTTCCTCCCTGACCGATTTCCGGCGACTCGCCATTCTTTTTTGAAAAAGAGCAAGTAATTTCTTTCCGGCGCCTTG
>JFJP01020509.1_pt1 | contig 15396 bp, 11 predicted proteins | sample 431651 | NCBI WGS metagenome assembly JFJP01 (sample SAMN02602958, study PRJNA72255) | Microbial mat metagenome, whole genome shotgun sequencing project. | biome: fresh water; feature: sink hole; material: water; isolation source: purple microbial (photo- and chemosynthetic) mats found in... | reverse complement strand
GCGGCGGCGGCGAGGCCAAGCGCATCTGGCTGGTGTGCAACGGCAACGGCGGCTACGCCCTGCAGTGGCCCGAGGTCCTGGTCGCGGCCACCGACCGCGAGGCGGGCTACCTGCTGTTCGAATACCCCGGCTACGGATTCAGCGAGGGATCCTGCTCGCCGGAGCGCATCCTGTCCGCCAGCGAAGCCGCAGTCGAGACCCTGCGCGCACATCTCGGCCTGACCCGCGAGCAGCTTGACGCCCGCCTGTCGGTGTTCGGCCATTCCCTCGGCTGCGCAGCCGGTCTGCAGTACGCCGCCCGCCACCCGGTGCAGCGCATCGTCCTCGCCGCCCCCTTCACCAGCATGGTCGAGATGGGCCACCACACCCTGTTCTGGCCGTGCGGCCAGCTGATCTGGCATCGCTTCGACAACGTCGCACGTCTGGCAGAGATCGCCCAGCGCTCGCCCCGCCCGGCGATCAGGATCGTGCACGGGGCCGATGACGCGATGATCCCCCCGCGCATGTCGGAACGCCTCGCCGAGCCCTACCCAGGCTGGATCCAGCGCCAGGTGGTCCCCGGCGGCGACCACGAGACGGTCGTCATCGACGCCGTGCAGTCATTGGGCCCCGGACGGTAGCGTCCGACACCCTCGACGTCAGCGCTTGGACCAGGGCAGCAGCTTGGCCGCATCCAGCAGGTCGGCGATCGCGACCTGGTTGTCACCCCCGAGCACGGTGACCTGGCCGACCGCGCCGGACGCATCACCCTCTCCGACCGCCAGCCAGCGCCCGCTGGACGGCTTGACCGGGGAGTAGGAGGCCAGCAGGCAGCGCTGGTTGAGCATCAGCGCCACCAGTTGGGCCGCGACATGCGACGCCTCATCGCCGACCGCCACCACCTGGAGGGCGCCGGCACCCTGCTTCATCATGCGCATGATCTGCTGCGCGCGGGTGCGCACCGCCGTCAGCAAGGCAGCCTCCTCGGCGAACGGGCGTCCATTGGCGCGCGCCTCATGCACGCCCACCAGCACCGGGACGAGGGCTGCTGCCGGCTCGTCGGCCGGGCGCAGGACCCAGACCGCGCGCTGCAAGCGCTCCTGGACGACCGGAGCGTTCCGCGTGTCGAGCGCCTCGATGACCGCGTCCTGGGTCTCGCGGATGCGGGTGTCGCCGGAGCGGACCAGGGCCCGGGTGCGCGGCAGACCACGGGGCGGCTGCGGCACCGAGCCGTCGGCAGGGAAGCGGGGCAGGCCATCGACGATGAGTTGGCTGATCGGCGTACCCGTCTTCACCAGCTGGGCGACGCGCTTCAGTTCCTGCACCTGGTGCGCGGTGTAGGCGCGGTAACCGTTGGCGCGACGGCGCGGGCTGGGCCAGCCGTAGCGCAGTTCCCAGATGCGCAGCACGCTCGGCGACAGGCCGCAGGACTTCGACGCATCGTTGATGTTCAGAGCCGGTGCGGAGCTGGCGTGGGTTGGTGCTGATGGGGCGATGGGGGCTTCGATGACGCTCATGACGGACCTCGGTGAAGGGCAGGTGTGGCTAGAAACCGAAGCCCATTGTACAGGTTTCCCTGCGATGCAACCCCTTGTAGTTCAATAAACCGATACGGATGTCCGGATATGACGCGCCACTGTGCAAGGTTGCCGGCGCGGATTGGCACAGCGACAACTATGGCACCAGCGGGGGCTTCGGGCAGATCCTGACTCCGGATTCCAGGGGGTAGCCCGGATCGGTCTGATGGACGTCGCGTAGGGCGCTCACAGAACCATCGACCTTGCCCGAGCGGGCGACGGGCTACCGTGGGATCCCCCCTGGAGCTGTCATGTCCGACGATCGCCGCGCCTACCACGAGCTCTGCGCCGCCGCCGCCACCGCGCTGGCCGCCGTTCCCGCAGCCCACAAGCCTGATATCCTGGTCGGTTTCGACGGCTTCATCGATGACATCATCGACCTGGTCGACAAGCGCCTGTCGCCGAAGGAGTACACCAAGGTCAAGACGATCACCGACTTCGGCAACAAGGTGCTGGCCGCCGCCGGCAAGAGCGCCGGCATCGGCGCAGTGACCAAGGTGACCAAGCTGGGCGGCAACGGCCCGATCATGGCCAACGCGCTGTGCGCGCAGGACGCCGCGGTCACCGCCATCGGCATCCTCGGCGAGCCGGCCATCCATCCGGTGTTCCAGCCCCTGGCCGCCCGCGCCAAGCAGACCATCTCGCTGGGCAACGCCGCCGTCACCAGCGCCCTCGAGTTCGAAGACGGCAAGGTGATGCTCAACTTCAGCGACCCGATGGCGACGATCACCTTCGACCATGTCGCGGCCCGCTGCGGCGGCATCGCCGGGCTCAAGGACCTGTTCAGGCGCTCGGCCGGCATCGCCTCGGTCAACTGGTCGCAGACCCCCGGCATGACCGACATGTGGCGTCGCCTCGCCAAGGAGATCCTGCCTGGCCTGCGTTCCGACCGTCCACTGTTCTTCGTCGACCTCGCCGATCCGCACCGCTGCCCCAATGAGCAGATCAAGGATGGCCTCGCCGCCCTGCAGGAGGTGCAGAAGCACGTCGACGTCGTCCTCGGCCTCAACGAGAACGAGTGCCGGCAGATGTGCTCGGTGTTCGGCATCGCCTACCCGTCGCAGCAGCAGGAGTGGGAGGCAGCTCGTGAAGCCTGCGTCGCACTGCGCAAGCACTTCGGATTCTCGCGCGTGATGTGCCACCTGGTCAAGAGCTCGGCGGTGGCGTGGAACGGCGGCAGCGCCGCCTCGGACGGTTTCTGGGAGCCCAAGCCCAAGATCACCACCGGCGCCGGTGACCACTACAACGCCGGCTTCTTCGGCGCCCTGCTCGCAGGCATGGCTCCGGCGCACTGCCTCCAGATCGGTGGCGCCACCAGCGGCCACTACGTGCGCACTGGCGAGTCGCCCAGCCGCGCCCAGGTGGTCGCCTTCCTGAGCGCCGCGGGGCAGTCCACCGCGCGGGCTTGAGGCCGCGTCAAGGGGTCGGTGCAGACACGTTCCGGCCCCGTCTTGCCAACCCTGTTCCCGTTCCTACAGATCTGCTCCCCCGCCCGTGACCATCCGACCCGCCGCATCCACGCCGCTCGCCACCGCCTGGCCCCAGATCGTCGCCCTGGTGCGCACGCAGACCGGCAATGAACCGGGCGTGCGTCTCTGGCTGGATTCGCCGCGCGTCCAGCTCGTCGGCATCGAGGATGACGTCCTCGTGCTGGAGTGCCCGACGCCGACCTGGTCGCACCAGCTCAACAGCAAGTTCGCCGGTGCCATCCGCGCCGCCCTCACCGAGGTCACCGGCCTGCACGCCGCCAGCCTGCGCTGCCGCATCCCCGGTGCAGCGGTTCGCGCCCACGAGCGCGAACTCGCCCGCACCACCCAGCAGCCCGCAGTCGAGGCCCCGCGCCACGGCCGCAGCGCCGCCAAGCTGCTCGAGGATTTCGTCGTCGGTCCGTGCAACCGCCTGGCCTACGACGCGGTGCGCCGCCTGCTGGAATCGCCCGACAATCCGATCAACCCGGTGTTCATCCACGGACCGTCGGGCGTGGGCAAGACCCATCTCGAGCAGGGCCTGTCGGCGGCGTTCCGGGAGCGTTATCCCAAGAGCAAGGTCCTCTACATCCGCTGCGAGCAGTTCACCAACGACTTCATTGAGGCCTGCGAAGGCGGCGGCGCGGCGATCAACGCCTTCCGTGTGCGCATGCGCCACCCCGACCTGCTGCTGATCGACGACATCCACTTCCTCAGCAAGGGGCAGAAGGAGCGGACCAAGGACGAGTTGTTCGCCACCTTCGAGCACCTCGCCAACCACGGCAAGAAGGTGGTGATCACCTCCGACGCCGGCCCGCGCGATATCCAGTACCTGGAAGAGCGCTTCGTGCAGCGCTTCGCCGGCGGCCTGGTCGTCCCCCTCGACCGGCCCGACCCCGCGGTACGCCGCGAGATCGTCGCCCGCCGCGCCCGCGAGCAGGGCGCCGAACTGCCCGACGAGGTGCTGGAATACGTCGCGGGCCATGTCACCGACAACGTACGCATGCTGGAAGGCGCGGTGAACCGCCTGGTGCAGTTCTCGAGCAGCTTCCAGCGCCGTATCGACCTTGCCGCCGCCCGCCAGTGCCTCGCCGACCTCATCGGCCGCGACCGCGGCGAGGACGCCGTGGCCATGGTCCGCCGCGAAGTCGCCGCCCGCTTCGGCCTGAAGCCGACCGACCTCGATGGCCGTTCCAAGACCCAGCCGCGGGCCGACGCCCGCTTCGTCGCCATGTACGTCATGCGCCACGTGACCGGCGGCACCTACGGCGCGATCGGCCAGATCTTCGGCATCAAGAACCACACCAGCGTCCTGCACGGCTGCGACAAGGTGCGCAAGCTGCGCGGCCAGAACCCCGAACTCGATGGCTTCATCGAGGATCTCATCATCCGGGCTAAGCGCTGAAGCTTGGGGGCTGGCGCCCCCACGGCCCTGAAGGCCTGCCCCCCGGCCTTTGTCGCGGCTCGGTTTTGTCGCAAGCTCCAAAACCGTGGGCGGATGGGCTTCGCCCATTTTATCCGCCCACCGCCGCTCGGCGGGCGCCAGCGCTGCGCGCTGGACGTTCAAGCCGGGGCGCTGCCCCGGACCCCGGGAGCGCTGACCGAACGACCGGATGCCGAGGGGGCAATGAACGAGTGCTTGAGCAGGTCATCCAAGGCCTCTATAACGGCATCACCTCATCGCCCCCGGCTTCCCGCCGAAGGAGTTCCTGTGCGCCCAGTCAAACTGCTGCTCGCCCTCGCTTGCTGCATGCCGGCCCTGCCGGCCGCCACCAGCCAGGCTGTCGAGACGCGCAAGGTCCAGTCAGTGACCATCGAGCAGATGCTCGCCACGCCGGGCACCTTCCAGTCGATCACCGTGCGCTTTCCCGCGATCTGGATCGGGGTCAGCAACGTCTACGACAGCCAGCGCAGCCACTTCCACCCCCAGCGCTATGTCAACTTCGCGGTCTGGGATGAACGCGCCAGCTTGTGGGATCCCGCTGCCCGGGCCAAGCCGCTGGTCTCCCTCTACATGAGCAAGGACCAGCCCGGCGCGGACCGGCCGTCGTTGCTCAAGCGCTACCAGATGGTCGAGATCGAGGCCCGAATCGTCGCGATCATTGATGGCGTGCCCTGGTTCGATGTGCAGGCGATCCGCCCGTTGGAGAAGCAGGGCGCCTTCACCGATTCCGCCATCGCCCAGCTTGAGCGGGCCATTGCGTTCACCCGCGAAGATGCCCGCGACCTGGCCGAGGAACACTTCGCCGCCGCTCTCACCGCCGACCTGCCGGCCTCGGCCCGCATCTCGGTCGGCGAGATGCGCGCACGTTCGCTCATCGATGCGGGACGTTGGGACGAAGCCGCAGCCGTCCTGCGCGCCATCATACCCGCAGCCGAGGCCGACGCCCGGATCCCTGGCGGAACCAAGGCCGGCCTGCACGCCGCCCTGGCGCGCTGCCTGAGCGAATCCGCCGGAACCGACGTGGCCAAGCACACCGAGGCCGTCAGCGAGGCCCAGCTCGCCGTGGCCATCGACCCGACCCTGTCCGAGGCCTATGCCGTACTCGGCGTCAGCCTGGCCGGGCTCGGACGTTTCGACGAGGCCCGCCTGCAGTGCGACCGCGCCGTACGCATGCGCCCGGATGACGCCGCCGTCCGTCTGGCCCTCGGCCGCATCCTCGACCAGCAGGGCCGACACGACGAGGCGATCGATGCGCTGAAGCGAGCCATCGACCTGACCCCGAAGGATGCTCGCGTCCACCGCGCCATTGCCGCCGCCTACCTCAACCGCGGCCGTACCGGCGATGTGTCCGACCTGCCGATCGCCTACAAGGAATGCGACATCACCCTGCGCCTGCAGGCGCAGGATGCCGAGGCCCACTGGCTCGCCGGCCAGGTCATCGAAGTGGCCATGGGCCGCTCGACCGAACTGCCCTTGCCCTCGGGCAAGGCCGTTCCGACCCGCGAGCAGGCCAAGGAACGCTACCAGGCCGCTCTGACCGTCGACGCCAACCACGCGGCGGCCAAGGCCTCACTCCAGGCGCTGCTTGATGCCGAGGCTGCCGAGAAGGCCGCCGCCGCCGCCAAGGCACAAGCCGAGGCGGACGCCAAGGCCGAAGCCGAGGCGAAAGCCAAGGCTGAAGCTGACGCAAAACTCAAGGCGGAGGCGGATGCCAAGGCCGAAGCCGAGGCGAAAGCCAAGGCTGAAGCTGACGCAAAACTCAAGGCGGAGGCGGATGCCAAGACGGAAGCCGAGGCCAAGGCCAGGGCCGAAGCCGAGGCCAAGGCTGAGTCCGAGGCGAAGGCCAAGGCCGAAGCGGCAGCCAAGGCGGCAGCGGAGGCTGCAGCTCCCGCCTCCACGCCGGCGCCCTGAGTCCGTCCGCCGGCACTGGCGCCGCCAACGGACGCTGCACGATCCGCCCCGGTGCCACGCACCGGGGTCTGTCGTTGCATGCTACGCGAACTCACCGTCTCCAACCTCGTCATCGTTGAACGCGCCCGCCTGGTCCCCAGCGAGGGACTGACCGCCATCACCGGCGAGACTGGCGCCGGCAAGTCGCTGCTGCTCGACGCGCTCGACCTGATCGCTGGCGGGCGGGCCTCGGCCGAGCTGGTCGGTCCTCGCGGCGATGCCTGCGAGGTCTGCGCCGACTTCGCCGTCGCCGCCCCGCGCGCTGTGCTGATCCGCGAGGCCTGCGGCATCGCCGACGCCGACGGCGCCTTCATCCTGCGCCGACGCCTGCGCAACGACGGGCGCAGCCAGGCCTGGATCAACGATACGCCGGTGACGGTCACCGCCCTGCGCGCTGCGGCCGGACAGCTGATCGAAATCCATGCCCAGGACCGAGCCCGGCAGCTCGCCGAGCCGGCCGAGCAGCTTGCCGCCATCGATGGCCACGGCCGGCTGGATGAGCAGGCTGCCGCCTACGCCGCCGCTCACCGCCGTACCCTCGACCTCGAGAGCGAACGGCTGCGCCTCGCCGAAGGCGACCGCGGCAGCGCCCGCGAACTGGAGTTCCTGCGCTTCCAGCGCCGCGAGTTCGACGCCCTGGCGCCCAAGCCCGGCGAGTTCGCCGAACTGGAGGCGCGCCACCGCCTGCTCTCCGAGGCCGAGACCTGGCGCGGCCTGTGCGACGAGGCCACCGCCGTCCTGACCGACGACGAGCGTGCTGCCGCCCGCGTCGCCGGCCGCCTGGCGCGCAAGCTCGCCGACGCACCCAGTCCCGCCCTGCGCGAAGCAGGCGGGCAACTGAGCGCTGCGGTCGAGATGCTGCAGTCGGCCTCTGCCGCATGCTCAGCTGCCGCCGAGTCGCTCAGCGCCGATCCGGGCGAGCTGGCCACGGTCGGCGGCCGCCTCGACGCCTACCATGAATTGATGCGCAAGCACGGTTCCGACGAGACCGCCCTGCTCGCCGCCCTGGCCCAGATCGACGGACGCATCGCCGAACTCGACGGCCTCGACGGCCGCCGCGTGGCGGTGGACGCGGATCTCGCCGCCGCGACCGCCGAGCGCGACCGCCTCGGCGCCGCTCTCGCCGAGGCCCGTCGCCGCGCCTTCTCCCCCCTGGCCAAGGACATCCACCGCCATCTCGCCGATCTCGGCATGCCCAAGGCCAAGGTCGAGCTGCACGAGTCGCCAGCCCCGGCCAGCAGCCTGGGCACGGTGGCGATGCAACTGCATGTGCGGACCAATCCTGGCATGCCGGGCGGCCCGGTCTCGGCGGTCGCCTCGGGCGGCGAGACCTCACGCCTGCTCCTGGCCCTGGCCGCCGCCCTGGCCAACCGCTCCGGCACCCCCCTGGTGGTCTTCGACGAGGTCGATACCGGGGTGGGAGGACGCCTGGGCGCAGCCATCGGCGGGAAACTTGCCCGACTTGCCGTTGGTCGTAGCGTCCTCGTTGTGACGCATACCCCCCAGGTCGCCGCCGCCGCCGCCGCCCATTATGTGGTGCGCAAGCGCCAGGGGTCGGCGCGCACCACGGTCGAGGTCGAGCACCTGGCCGATGCGGCGCGCGTCGGCGAACTCGCCGAGATGCTCGGCGGCGGCGGCCCGGCCGCCGCCCAGGCCAGGGCCCTGCTCGCCGAGGCCCGAGCATGAGCGAGCCCGGGACCGGCCGCATCGTGCGCACCCCCAAGCCGGCGGCACCGGCTCCGCAGACGCGTTATCGCATCGCGCGGAGCGCCACCATGGTCTATGTCCGGGTCGAAGGCCTGGGGAACATGAAGTCGGCTCCCGTGCTGAACACCCTGCTCGGCGACGTCCGCGACGAAGGTGCGCGCAGCGCCTACATCGACCTCTCCGCCTGCCTGGGCATGGATTCGACCTTCATGGGCCTGCTCGTCGGGCAGTCGCAGGCCTTCGGTGATGCGGGTGGCAGGCTCGCCGTGGTCAAGCCCAACGACCTGTGCCTGCGCCTCCTGCGCCAGCTCGGCGTCGACGAGGTGGTGACCGTCGTCCCCGACGCCGAAGTGCCGAGCGCCGAATACGTCGACATCGCCGGCGACAGCCCGGTCGACGTCAAGGCGCGCACCGACCTCGTCCGCCAGGCGCACCAGCACCTCGCCTCGCTCAACGATGAGAACAAGGCCAAGTTCAGCGCCTTCCTGCGCGCGCTGGACGATGATCTCAGCAAGAAGAAGCCGTAGCGCCCGGCCGTCCGGCGCCGCATGCCAAGCGAACCGCTCCCGATCGATCCGCACCTGCCCGGGGCCATCGCGGCGTTGCGCGGCCGCGGCGCCCTGGTCCTGACCGCCGATCCCGGCGCCGGCAAGAGCACGCGCCTGCCGCCGGCCCTGCTCGACGCGGTCGCCGGCGACATCCTGCTGCTGCAGCCCCGGCGTATCGCCGCCCGCAGCCTGGCGGCACGCATCGCGGCCGAACGCGGCGGACGCCTCGGCGACGAGGTCGGCTACGCCGTGCGCCACGAGCGCCTCGGCGGCCAGCGCACGCGGCTGTGGGTGATCACCGAGGGCCTGCTGACCCGCCGCCTGGCCGAGGATCCACTGCTCGACGGCGTCGGCTGCGTGGTGCTCGACGAGTTCCACGAGCGCAGCCTGCACGCCGACCTCGCCCTGGCATGGTGCGCCCAACTGCGTCGCGAGCTGCGCCCTGACCTGCGCGTCTGCGTGATGAGTGCGACCCTCGATCCGGCGCCGATCGCCGCCTTCCTCGACGCCGCGGTCATCCAGGCCGCCGCCCCGCGCTTCCCGGTGCAGCTGGCCGAGGGCCGGACCGGCGATGTGCGCAACCTCGCCGAGCGCGTCGCCGAATGCGTGCAGCGCGAGGCCGAGCGCGCCGACGCCGGCGACATCCTCGTCTTCCTGCCCGGCGCCGGCGAGATCCGCAGCGCCGCCGCCGCCCTGGCCCACCGCGACGACCTCGCGGTGATGCCGCTGCACGGCTCGCTGCCGGCCGACGAGCAGGACGCCGCGCTGCGCCCGGCCGACCGCCGCAAGGTGGTGCTGGCGACCAACGTTGCTGAGACCTCGCTGACCATCCCGGGCGTGCGCACGGTGATCGACTGCGGCCTGCAGCGCATCAACCGCTTCGACCCCCTGCGCGGCATCGACGACCTGACCCTGGAGTCGTGTTCGCGCGCCAGCGCCGACCAGCGTGCCGGCCGCGCCGGCCGCACCGCGCCCGGCCGCTGTGTGCGGCTATGGTCGCCGTTGACCCAGGCGCGCATGGCCGAGGCGACCGAACCGGAGATCGCCCGCGCCGACCTCGCGCCGTTCCTCCTGTCGCTCAAGCAGCTGCATGGCGCCGATGCCCGCGGGTTCCCGTGGTTCCAGGCCCCGGAAACGGCGCGGCTGGAGGCAGGCGAACGGCTGCTGGCGCTCCTCGGCGCCTGCCCGGCCATGTGGCAGGCGCTGACGCCGCTCGGCCTGCGCCTCGCCCGCCTGCCTGCCCACCCGCGCGTCGCCCGCCTGATGCTCGCCGCCGCCGACGCCGGGCAGCCGCAGCTGGGCGCGCACCTCGCCGCCGTGCTCTCGGGCCGCGACCTGCGCCGGCCGCCGCGCCGCGACGATCCGCCGGCCGATCCCGCCCCGTCCGATCTGCTCGACCGTCTCGACCTGCTGCAGCGCGCGCCGCGCGATCCGTCGGTCGACCAGGGTGCGGTGTTCGAAGCGCGACGCAGTGTCGGGGACTTCCTCCGTCTGATCGGCGCCAAGCCTGGCGAATTCGCCTTCCCCGGCCACGAGCTGCTTGCCCGCCTGTGCCTGAGCGCCTGGCCCGACCGCCTGTGCGTGCGTGCTGCGCCGGACGCCAACCGCGCGGCGATGCTCGGCGGCATCGGCGTCGAGCTCGACGGCACGGCGCTGTGCGCGCGCAAGGGCCACCCGCGCGAGGCGTGGTTCCTCGCCCTCGGCGTGCAGGGCATCAGTGCGCCAGGTCGCGCCTCGGTCGGCGTGCGCATCGCCTGCGCGGTCGACGAAGGCGACCTGGAGGCGGTGCATCCCGGGCGGCTCGCGCGCCGCGACCGGTTGACCTGGGACTCGTCGCGCGGTCGCGTCGAGAGCACCGCCGGCTTCTGGTGGGACGACCTGCTGCTGAAGGCCAACCCCGGCGCCCAAGCCGATCCGGCCGCCGTCGCCGCCTTCCTCGCCGAACGGCTGGCGCCCGATGCCGAGGCGGTGATCCGCGCCGACGCCGAGGCGGCGCGCCTGCTCGACCGCGCACGGTGGCTCGCCGCCGCCGCACCCGACCTCCTCCCCGTGCTGCCGGATCTCGCGCAACTGCTGCGCGACGCCTGCGACGGCTGCCGCAGCCGCGCCGAGGTCGAGCAGAAGCCGTGGAAGGACTGGCTGCTCGGCCATCTCGGTCGCGCCGGCGCTGCGATGCTGGAGGCGAACGCTCCCGACCGCCTGGCGGTACCGAGCGGCTCGCAGATCCGCCTCGACTACGGCGAGCCCGGCAAGCCGCCGGTGCTGGCGGTGCGCCTGCAGGAGCTGTTCGGCCTCGACGTCACGCCGACCGTGGCCGGCGGCCGCATCCGCGTGCTGCTGCACCTGCTCGGCCCCAACTACCGGCCCGAACAGGTCACCGACGACCTCGCCGGCTTCTGGCAGCGGACCTACCCCCAGGTGCGCAAGGACCTGCGCGGCCGCTACCCCAAGCACAGCTGGCCGGACGACCCGCTCACCGCCCCGGCGGTGGCCAAGGGCCGGCCACGCAACACCTGACGTTCTCAGAACCTCGGCTAGGACCGCGGGCTTCAGTCCGCGCTGCTTGACCTCGGTGTCCTCATGTTTATATTTACCTTTATCATATAATTATTTACTTATGGCAAATTCTCCTAAGCGTATCCAGAGCCTGCAGAACGCCATGCGCGTGGTCACCGCCGTCGCGACCAGCGACGACGGCATGCGTCTGCAGGACCTCGCCACCGCGGTCGGGCTGACCCCTGGCGCCGTCCACCACATCGTCGACACCCTCGCCGCCGAGGGTTGGCTGGTCCGCGCCACGCAGCCGGTTCGCTACCGCCTCGGCCACGCCCTCCCGGCCATGGTCGCCCGCCAGGGCGGACGGCAGCTCGCCCGCATCATCGACGCCGAAATGGTCGCGCTGCAGCGCCGCGTCGGCACGTGCTCGGTCTCGTGCTGCGAGTCGGCGGGTCTCGAGATCCTGCTCACCCGCTCGACCGACGCGGCCCACAGCGGCACGGTGACGCCCGTGACCGGCACCGTCCTGCCGCCCTACACGACAGCAGCGTCCGTCATCCATCTCGCCTGGTGGCCGGCCGAGCGGGCCCAGGCCTACCGCGACCTGCGCCCGTTCGAGGTCCATGGCCTGCCGTTATGGGGCGGCACCGAGCGCTTCGCCGCGGCCCTGGTCTGCGCACGCGACCAGGGCCACGTCGACCTGCCGCTCAAGGATCACGCCATGCGCATCGGCGTGCCGGTGCTCGACGCCGGCGGGGCCCTCGCCGCCTCGCTCACCGTCTCGGTCGGGCGCGTCGACGTCGCCATCGAGCGCGCCCGCATCATCACCGAAGCCCGCGCCACCACGCATCGCATCCAGCACGTACTCCAGGGGGACGAACATGCCGACGCTCCATGAACCCGCCCGCGAGATTCCCCTCTCGGCCACATACGATGTCATCGTGGTCGGCGGCGGCATCGCCGGTGTCGCGGCGGCCATGGCATCGGCGCGCAACGGCGCGCGCACCGCGCTGCTCGAACGCTGCTTCGGCCTCGGCGGTCTCGCCACGCTCGGCAACGTGGTGGTCTATGAGCCGCTCTGCGACGGCCGCGGCCGGCAGGTGATCGGCGGCCTGGGCGAGGAACTGCTGGTGCGCTCGGTCGCCGATCTGACCTCGACGCAGAAGCAGATCCAGTTCAGGCCCGCTCCACCATGCTGGCGCGACGGTGGAGACCAGGCCCTGCGCCGCCAGGAGCGCTACGAAGCGGCATTCAACCCCTTCTCGTTCCAGATGGAGATGGAGAAGCTGCTGGGCGAAGCCGGCGTCGAGCTCTGGTATGACACCCGCCTCTGCGCCTGCCTGCGTGACGGTGCGCGCATCAGCCACCTGATCGTCGAGAACAAGGACGGCCGCAGCGCCATGGCCTGCGGCGCCGCGATCGATGCCAGCGGTGACGCTGACCTCTGCGCCCTGGCCGGCGAGCCGACCGAGACCTTGGAGACCAATGTCCTGGCCGCCTGGTATTACCTCATCGAAGGCGGGCAATTGAAGATCCAGGCCATGAGCAAGCGCTTCCCCGACGATGCCAGCGAGCGCGATACCGAGGGGCCGCTGCTCTCCGGCGTGCGCGCCCGCGATGTCACCCGGCATGTAGTCGAAACCCGGGCCTGGATCCGCGAGCGCATCGCCAACCGGCGTAGCAAGGATCCCGCCGTCGAGGTGCACCCCTTCGCCCTGCCATCGATCCCCGGCTTCCGCATGACCCGACGGCTGGCGTCGTCCTTCACCCTGCAGATGGGACATGCCCACCAGTGGTTCGACGACGCGATCGGCATGACCGGCGACTGGCGGCATCGCGGTCCGGTGCTGACCCTGCCCTACCGCTGCATCCGCGCCGAGGGAGCACGCAACCTGCTGGCGGCTGGGCGCTGCATCTCCAGCGCCGGACGCGCATGGGATGCCTGCGACCTGCGCCGTCACCGGCGAGGCCGCCGGAACCGCCGCAGCCCTGGCCACCCGCAGGCATGGCGGCGACTGCCACGCCCTGCCGGTGGCAGACCTGCAGGCGCAGTTGCGCCGGCAACGCGCGATCCTCGATCCGGCGCTGGCTGCGCCGGCGGGGGCTTGATCAGCAGACGGCTGCAGCCGGGGTCAGGGCGACGGTGACGCGGCCCCCGCAGGTGCTGGTCCAGACGATCCAGTCACCGGCGAACTGCGGATGCGGATCGATGTGGTAGCGTCCCCGTCGGCCCGGCGGGCCGGGCGGGGGCGGCAGGGCGCTGGCGATGACGGTGCGCCTGCCGCTGGCGCGATCGTAGTGCAGCACCTGGCAGGGCGTATCCGGCCACAGGTACGGAGACTGGTCCGCGACCAGGCGGCGGTTGTCCGGATCGGAGTGGGCGTGGCACAGCGGTTCACGCCATACATGGGTCGTCACGCCGCTGGCCAGATCGTACTCGTGCACGCCGCTGGCATAGTCGATGTAGGCGATGCTTGCCGGTCCGCTCCACCACTCGTGGCAGGCACCCAGGTACGGACTGGCCGGAAACTGCGGATTGATCGCCTGATAACGCATCCCTGCCCGATCCATGACGATGGTGCGCAAGCGGTGATGCAGGCGCTGGCCGGTCAGCGGATCATCGAACTGGTCATGGGCGATGAGGAATAGATCGGGGTCGCCCGGACACCACTGCGCATGGTTGTGGCGCTGCTGGAATTCCCCGGCCAACCGCCACGTGCCGTCGCGCGGATCGGCGATGCCGACGAACGAATGGCTGGCCAGTTCGCCGTCGAGCAGCAGGCAGCCGTCGCGCGCCTGTCCCAGATGGGTGGCGAGGCGCTGCAGCCGACGGCCGCGCAGCCAGTCCGCCGGCAGGCGCCACAGCTCCCTCACGCCACCGTCGACGTCGGCCCGCCACACCGCCCGATCGGTGCCGAACAGCGCGCCCTGGCCGTCGGCCGCGAGACCGGGCAGGGCCTCGTCGATCTGGGCTGCGGGCAGACTCACGATACGGGCATCGCCCGGGTCGAGGCAGACGGCGGCAAGGTGCCGCGCTGGTCCGGGTGGATGGCCGACGGTCAGCCACAGCCAGCGGCCGTCGGCGGTGATCGACGGATTGGTGTAGTAGAAGTGCTGCTGCACCTCCCCGAAGCAGTTGTCGAGCAGCCAGCTGGTGACCCCCGACTGCGGGTCGCACCACGGACGGAAGCGGGGATGGCGGTCGAGCATGCGCATGTTCATCCGGTGTAATGCCCGGCCGCACGGCGGTTGTGCTCGCGGATCACCGCTTCCAGCGCAAGCAGGTCGCGTTTGCGCAGGGCGACGATCAACGTGCGATGCTCGCTCTCGGCCCGAGGCCGGTCGGGAGCCGCCGCATCCTTGTAGCGCAGTCGGTAGAGGCGCTCCCACTCGCTGCTCACCCCGGCGAGGTGCTCGGCGATGCGCGGGGCGTGGGCGCAGGCGGCGAAGCGGGCGTGGAAGCGGGCATTGGCGTCCTCCCAGCGCGCGGCGGCGGACTTCTCCACCGCCTCGGCGGCGCGCACCAACTCGGTCAGATCGCCTTCGCCGACGCGCTCGACGGCGAGGCGTGCCGCCGCGAGTTCGAGATACTCCAGCAGGGTGAACAACTCGGCGGCGGCGTGCTCGTCGAAGCCGGTGACCACCGGCCCGACATGCGGCTGCGAGGTGACCAGCCGCTCGGCCTCGAGTTGGCGCATCGCCTCGCGCACCGGGATGATCGAGACGCCGAATCGGCGCGCGACCTCGTCGATGACGACCCGCTCGCCGGGCTGCAGGCGGCCGGCCAGGATGGCCTCGCGCATGGCCGCGAGGACCATGGCCTGCTTGGTCGGGAAGGATCCCGTCGGCGGTCGCAACTGCTCCATGTGGGAGAGGTTAGCCATCGGCGCTTGCTTTCATATATCATATATGATATATGATGCCAGCACCCAAGGACACACCACATGGCCATCAAGCGCATCGGCATCATCCTCAACGGCGTCACCGGCCGCATGGGGACCAACCAGCACCTGCACCGCTCGATCGTCGCGATCATGAAGCAGGGCGGCGTGAAGGTCTCCGACGACCTCACCCTGATGCCCGACCCGATCCTGACCGGTCGCAGCGCCAACAAGCTGCAGGCCCTCTCCGACCGTTTCAGCACTGAAGCCGGCGCCAAGCTGCCGATCTCGACCGACCTCGACGCCTGCCTCGCCGACCCCAAGTACGAGATCTTCTTCGACGCCAGC
>JFJP01038856.1_pt1 | contig 15397 bp, 8 predicted proteins | sample 431651 | NCBI WGS metagenome assembly JFJP01 (sample SAMN02602958, study PRJNA72255) | Microbial mat metagenome, whole genome shotgun sequencing project. | biome: fresh water; feature: sink hole; material: water; isolation source: purple microbial (photo- and chemosynthetic) mats found in... | reverse complement strand
CAAATCGCGAGCCCCAAACTCCAATTAAAAACACTCCGAATAGTAAACCGTTTTGTTTGTAAGCTTCTTTTTTCCAATACATCCACCACATAATGGCAAAAGTAATGAGGCAATAAAGCATTTCGTAAATTTGAGTTGGATGCATGGGTTGCGTTTCGCCGGTACGAACAAAAATAAAGCCCCAAGGCAGTGAAGTAATATCTCCGTAAATTTCGGAATTCATCAAATTGCCAAACCGAATGGCCGCCCCACATAAAGTAACTCCAATTAACAGTCGGTCGAAAATCCAATTGATGCCTTTTTTTGATACGTTTTTGTTGAACAGTATCATGGCTATCAAAATACCGATTGCACCGCCATGACTAGCCAAACCGCCTCGCCAAACGTAAAGCATTTCCCAAGGGTTTGATAGATAGTGGTTTCCGTAATTAAAGGTAATGCCCAGAAACTGAACCGGCTCGGGTAGCAATTGCCATTCATAGAACAAACAATGACCCAAGCGTGCGCCTGCAATTGCACCTATTACGGTGTACATGAACAATTTATCTACCCATTCTTGCGGCAACTTTTCATATTTGAAAATTTTGGTAGTAATCAATAAAGTTGCCCAAATACCTGTTGCCCACATTAATCCGTACCAACGGATGGTGAGTGGTCCTAGTTGAAGTAATGCAGGATCGACGTTCCAAGTAATGAAGTTTAATAGCATAATTTATTTTGATTTCTATGATTGTAAAACTTAAAGTGTAAATACATAATTGTTTATTGAGCGTTTTTTTAGCTAATATTTTTATTCGTAGTTTATTATAATCGATACATTCTTAATTCCCCTTTAGGGGTTAGGGGTTGTTTATTACTTTTGCCCCTTTTCAAAAGCTTTCCACAAGCTGTCATTTTCAGGTACAGGTGCTTCAATTTTGACTAGTATTTTCGAAACCGGATGAATAAATTCTATGTGCCTGGCATGCAAACTGATGCCACCATTGGGATTGGAGCGCGAAAATCCGTATTTCAAATCGCCTTTTATGGGGCAGCCCATTTTTGCCAACTGACAACGGATTTGATGATGTCGGCCCGTTTCAAGATTTACTTCCAACAAATAATACGTATCGGAATGCGCTATCAATTTGTAACTTAGCACTGCTTTTTTTGCATCCGAACGTACTTTGTCGTAAGCCACTGATTTGTTTTGCTTTTCGTTTCTAGTTAAATAGTGTTCCAGCCGACCTTCTATTTGCTCGGGTTTTTCTTTTACAATAGCCCAATAGGTTTTTGTAACTTCATGATTTTTAAACATTTCATTCAACCTTGTCAGCGCTTTACTCGTTTTTGCAAACAAAACTACACCGCTCACTGGCCTATCCAGTCTGTGTGCAACACCCAAATATACATCGCCGGGCTTATTATATTTTTCCTTGATATATAATTTGATGGTTTCCGAAAGAGGTTGGTCGCCTGTTTTATCACCCTGTACAATTTCTGACGAACTTTTGTTAACAGCAATAATATGGTTATCTTCGTAGAGAACAGTCATTATTAATTCATAATTATTAATTCATAATTCATAATTCATAATTCGAAATTCAAACATTATACATTATACATTATACATTATGCATTATACATTATACATTATACATTATGCATTATACATTATGCATTATACATTATGCATTATGAATTATACATTATGCATTATACATTATACATTATGCATTATGAATTATACATTATGCATTATACATTATGCATTATACATTATGAATTATGAATTATTCTGTCTTTGTCTCAAAGCTTCATAAATTAATACTCCCGCTGCCACCGATACATTCAACGAATCGATAGTTCCCATAACTGGAATACTTACCATGTCATCGCAAAGTCGTAAATGTTCTGGCGCAACTCCTTCGTCTTCAGCACCCATAATAATGGCAATAGGTTCGGTAAGTGTGGCATCAGTGTAGTTTTTAGTTGCTTTTTCGGTAGCGGCAACTAATTTTATACCTGATGAAACAAGAAATTTAAGTACGTTAGTCAAACTTCCTTCGCGACAAACGGGGATAGAAAGTAACGCGCCTGCCGACGTTTTTACAGCATCGGCATTGATGGCAGCTCCACCTTTTGTTGGAATCACAATGGCATCAACTCCGGCACACTCGCAAGTACGGGCAATGGCTCCAAAGTTACGCACATCCGTTACGCCATCCAGCACAACGATAAATGGCATGCGACCTTGTTCGTAAATTCCGGGAATAATATCTTCGATGCGTTGATAGGTTACTGGCGAAATAAATGCCACCACACCTTGGTGATTTTTGGTGGTAATTTTATTCAGTTTTTCAATAGGCACTTTCTGAATTGGCACTTGCAAGCCGTTGAGCGAAACAAAAAGTTCGCGCGCCAGTTCACTGGTCATATCCCTGCGCATCAATATCTTATCTATCTCTTTTCCTGCTTGTATGGCTTCAATCACTGCGCGGATACCAAAAATCATGTCCTTTTCAGGACGTTGTTTACTGTTATTGTAATTTATCATTACTAGTTGTTATTTGCTTAATTTATTTCGTTGCCCTGTGGGCGATATTCATCGTTTTGTGTTAATTGTAAAAGCTCGGAAATTATTTCTTCCCGTTCAAACGAAAAAGTTTTGTCTTTTTCATTGAGTAAATAATACAGCTGCAAGCTCTTGTTATAAAAGCTATTGGCTATTTCAATTTTTCCTAAAGTTGTTAATGTTTTTGCAGTTTCGTGTGTTAATTGTGCCATTGTATCCAAGTACGACGAATTGTATTTTTCGTTTCCGACGGTTGTTATGAACTTTTCTATTGGCATAATTGCCAGGTCATCAAAGTCAATGCGTAATAGCTCCTTTAACGTTTTGTCTGCAATGCGTAAACTGTCTTCTGGAAATCCTTTTTCGCGAAGCCCCATCATTGCGGCAATTGTTCTACCAAGTTTTTCTAAATGCTTTAGTAAATAATCTTCTTTTGGCATTTCAATCAATTAATAATGAGTAAACTACGCATAAGTTTAAAAGAAATTCTTTGTCAATTTTTCAGTCTGCAAAGGTAGCTAAATAATTGTATTTCATCATAGTACTTATTCATAATTTACTGAAAGTATTAATAATCAACCCTATCCATAATATTGCGTTACAAATTACAAGAAATGAATTTCTTACAGTATCTTTGCGCACATTTTGAAATTTAGTATTTTATTTGTTGAATAATAATCTGAATTATTTATATTTTTTCAATACCAATTATATGTTTCAATCACACATAGGGGAATTTGCCGGTATAGGAGTTGCAATTTGCTGGACCATGAGTGCCCTGTTTTTCGAAAAAGCGGGATATAAAATTGGCTCATTATCAGTCAATTTCATTCGGTTGCTTTTTGCAATTGTTTTTTTGGGAATCACCACCTATTTTACACGCGGCATATTTTTTCCTACCGACGCCACTTCATTTCAATGGTTTTGGTTGGGTTTATCGGGCTTCATCGGTTTCTTTTTGGGTGATATGTTATTGTTTCAATCCTACATGGTTATTGGCAGCAGAACGGCAGCTTTAATCATGAGTTTTGCACCAATGATGACAGCAATTATTGGATGGTTTTTTCTTAAAGAAAAGCTTTCTGGGATGAATATTGCTGGCATTGTGGTGAGTATTACCGGCATTGTGGTGGCTATTTCTAGTCGTAAAATGAAGTTAAATATCCCGTTCAAAGGCTTTTTATTGGCCTTGGGTGGTGCTACGGGGCAAGCAGTAGGTTTAATTCTCAGCAAAAAAGGCATGGGCAGTTACGATCCTATTGCTGCCACACAAATTCGTGCATTTTTTGGCTTAATCAGTTTTGCTATACTCATTACTTTTCTTGGTCGTTGGCGAAAAATTGGAATTGCATTTACGCATACAGATAGCATGAAATCGGTTACAATTGGTTCTTTTTTTGGCCCTTTTGTAGGTGTTGCCTTGTCGCTTTTTGCCATTCAGCAAACCAAAACAGGCATTGCATCCACTTTAATGGCCATGGTTCCCATCTTTATTATTTGGCCATCCGCCATTATGTTTAAAGAAAAAATTACTGTGCAACAGGTTGTTGGTGCGGGCATTAGCATTGCCGGAGCTAGTTTGTTTTTTATGTAAATAATAGGCATTAAATAATGTCCTATAATTTTAATACTAAAATCAGCGCTCTATTTTTTTTCCAAAATACGACATTATATTATTTCAACTACTTAAGTGTTTTCAGTATAATTAAAATAACACACAAAAAATAACGCTCGAGAATTTCTCGAGCGTTTTTTTATAATACAAAAAAAGACAAAACTTAAAGAACACCTTGTGCCATCATGGCTTTGGCTACTTTCATGAAACCAGCAATATTGGCACCGTTTACATAATTTACAAAACCATCTGGTTCAGTACCATATTGCACACACGATTGATGAATACTTGCCATAATTCCCTTCAATTTTGCGTCAACTTCTTCTTTCGACCAGCTAATTTTCATTGAGTTTTGTGACATTTCCAGTCCCGAAACAGAAACTCCACCTGCATTGGCTGCTTTTCCTGGGCCATAAAGAATTTTGTTTTTCAAAAATACTTCAATCGCTTCAGGAGTTGACGGCATATTTGCACCTTCCGATACTGCCATACAACCGTTTTTGATAAGAATTTCTGCGTCATCGCCGTTCAATTCGTTTTGAGTAGCTGAAGGTAAGGCAATTGTGCAAGCCTCAGCCCATGGGCGACCGCCTTCCACGTATTTACAATTGTACTTGTCGGCATATTCTTTTAGTCGTCCGCGGTACACGTTTTTCAACTCAAAAACATAAGCCAATTTTTCAGAATCGATACCTGCTTCGTCATAAATATAGCCGTTGCTGTCCGAAAGCGTAATTACTTTTCCGCCTAATTCCAACACTTTTTCGGCTGTGTAAGTTGCCACATTTCCCGATCCAGAAATGGCCACTACTTGACCTTTCAAATCTGTAATTCCCTTGCGATTAAGCATATTCATCAAGAAATAGATGTTGCCATAACCTGTAGCTTCCGGGCGAATTAACGAACCGCCAAACTCCAAGCCTTTTCCTGTAAATGTACCTGTGTTTTCGCGTGCTAATTTTTTGTACATGCCGTAAAGGAAGCCTATTTCGCGACCACCTACGCCAATATCACCTGCTGGTACATCTGTTTCTGGGCCAATATGATGCCACAATTCCAACATAAAAGCTTGACAAAAGCGCATCACTTCTGCATTTGATTTTCCTTTGGGATTGAAGTCTGAACCTCCTTTGGCACCACCCATTGGAAGTGTAGTTAATGCATTTTTGAATGTCTGCTCAAAAGCCAAAAACTTTAGAATTGAAGGCGAAACTGATGAGTGAAAACGCATTCCACCTTTGTAAGGACCAATGGCATTGTTGTGCTGAATCCGATAAGCCATGTTGGTATTCACATTGCCTTTATCATCTACCCATGTAATACGAAATGAGAAAATACGCTCTGGAATGCAGATTCGTTCAATAATGTTTTGTTTCTCAAATTCTGGATGTGCATTGTAAACATCCTCTATGGAATGCAACACCTCTTCTACGGCTTGATGATACTCAGATTCGTTTGGAAATCGTCTTTTTAAATTGTCTAATACTTGTTCTACTTTCATTTCGATATGATTTTTAGTTATAAAATTGTTTCGAGTGCAAAGGTACAAATAAATCTACAAATATAACAAATTGTAAGTAGGAATAGTTTTAATTCTACGATTTGATTATTTATTGCCTTTTATTGTTTTAATGTGTCATTTATTTGCCTTGTTGCATTTCTTTTTTGTCACTTAAATGTCCGTTTCGACTATAAATAGTAAGTATATATTTGATATTAGAATCTTTTTGTTTCTTTTTGTTGGAAAATATATTATTTAACTTGAGCAATAATTGTGAGTTACAAAAAAAGGCAAACTCATTCTCGAGTTTACCTTTTTAAATTGTAATATTAACGTACGTTTTTTTAGGTATGCTATTTATAAATATGATAACCGTATTAATATCAAAAATTTACCCTCATTGATAATCCTACTGGAACTGGAACTTGATCGTTAATTGAAATTGGTTCAATATAAGGTGCAAATTGTAGGCTAATTGCTGCATTTTTTCTTACATCCTGAATGTACATATTGTTCACTTTTGCCACCTTTACCGCATCTACAATTGACCATATACTTACCGCCAACATTCCTCCAGCACCAACCAACATGGTACCAATTCCTGATCTATTGAAATTATATGATCCTCCTCCATAATCAAATAGCGAATTGTAAAATTGAGCAAATCCTACAACATAAATTACTCCACAACCTGTATATCCACCCAAAAAACCGAGCCCACGACCCACTTCACCACTTATCATTTGTCCTAAACCTGGAATTAAAAATGAACAAACACCGCTCAAAGCAGGATTGTACGTGTCGCCAAATTGCGGCGAGTACAAACGTGAATCATACTTGTATTTGTTAATTGTGTAGCGTTGTGCATCTGTATTTGATAACAAAGCAAGTATGAACAGTGATAAAAGAAGGAGTTTTTTCATAATGTGAAATTTATAATTTCTTGTGTTTTTTATAAGATTTTGAATACGCAAAAGTATATAAATTTATTTTGATATTAAATTCCAATATTTATATATTGTTATATTTACTATCAATATTTTTTAATGCTCGCATTTTCTATTGGGATATATGATTGATTTGTAAATGTTTAATTCTATTTTCTATTCGTTTTAATAGTGCAAAAACTGATTATTTGTATCATTATAAATTTGTATTTTAGCTTACGAAGCAATCAAGGTTTAAGCAATTCGGAAAATGGGCCTGTTTGAGTAAAATGTTTCGACTATTTTTAACGTTTGGTTTGTACTTTTTAATGCATAAAAGCGTTATTACTACCAGTAATTAAAAAACCAACGTTATTCAACTAGTTTTTGTGCTACTCACAAATAATCTGTATATTTGCGAGTTAAATCAAAAGATTTTAATAATTGACTGAAAGATTAACAAATGATAGACTATATAAAAGGAGAAATTACCGAGCTTACACCTACTAATGTCGTTTTGGAGACAGCTGGAGTAGGTTATTTTATTCACATAACATTGCCTACTTTTACCATTTTAGGAGAACAGAAATCTGCTAAATTGTTTGTCTTTGAATCCATTCGAGAAGATGCTCATGTTTTGTATGGTTTTCTCACACAAAGTGAACGGCAATTGTTTTTGTTGCTAATATCTGTTTCGGGTATTGGTGCAAATACCGCACGAGTTATCATGTCGTCTTATACCGCATTGGAAATTCAAGAAATGATTGCCTCGGGTAATGTGGTGGCATTAAATGCTATAAAAGGCATTGGCATTAAAACCGCTCAGCGAATTATTGTCGATTTGAAAGATAAAATAGTGAAAGGTGTAGGTGGTGCCGACTTTGCAAGCACTATTTCAAGCGCACAGTCCGAACATAAAGAAGAAGCAATTTCTGCCTTGGTTATGCTAGGATACAATGCTGCTGCCTCTCTAAAAACAGTTGATCGAATTCTTAATGAACAACCTTCGCTCAAAGTAGAACAATTGATTAAATTGGCATTGAAAATGATGTGAATTTAGTTAATAGTTGACGGTTGTCAGTTAATAGTTATGTTATCAGTTGTAATTATCTTTCTCGCTTTTTTACAACTTATCATTATTTAATTGCCGTATTACCTAATTACCTAATTTCCGAATTATCAAATTATTTATCCGTTTTATGATTTTTACAAAAAAAACACTCCCTATACTTTTAATTTGTGCAGTAATACTTAGTTCGGCATACGAATTTGTATCTGCAGGTGTGCGTGCTGTTGTTCAGGACGATACTACAACTTCGAAAGTTAGTACTACCGATACCACAAAAAATACACCTTCACGGTTTCCAATAAAAAAATTCACACAAAACACCTACGAAGAACTCAGTACAGAATATCCAATGGATGCTCCACAGCCTGAAAATGTGAAATCGGTGGTGGAATACGACACTAAATCAGGTAATTATGTGTTGCGTACTTTTGTGGGTGAAAATGAAATAGCTACACCATTTTTGATGACCGAGCAAGAGTATCGGAATTTTTCGGCCAAACAGGACATCCAAAGTTATTGGAAGGAGAAAAATGCGAAGTCGGATAAAAATAACGAAGATAAATTTTCTATTTCCGACATGAAATTTAATATTGGTGCTGCCGATAAAATTTTTGGTCCAGGAGGTGTACAAATTAAAACACAAGGTTCGGCCGAATTAGTGTTTGGTTTTAAAACCAATTCTATTGATAATCCTGCCTTAACAGAACGGATGCGAAAATCAAATATCTTTGATTTTGACGAAAAAATTCAACTTAATGTAACTGGTCAAGTAGGCGACAAAGTGAATTTTGGACTGAATTATAATACTGAATCCAGCTTCGATTTTGACCAAAAAATGGTGAAGCTAGCTTATAAAGGAAAAGAAGACGATATTATTAAAAGTATTGAAGCTGGAAATGTGAGTATGCAGCTCAACAGTTCACTTATTTCGGGTAGTACAGCGCTGTTTGGTATTAAAACTGAGCTACAATTTGGACGATTGAATGTAACCGCTATTGCATCCCAACAAGAATCGCAAACCCAAACTGTAAGTTCCAAAGGTGGCGCCCAAACTACAGATTATGAGGTGAATATTGATAATTATGATGACAATAGACATTTCTTTTTAGGACATTATTTTCGTGATAATTACGAAAGTTCAATGAGCAAATTGCCCTATATTTCATCGGGGGTAAATATTAATAGAGTGGAAGTATGGGTAACCAACAAACGTGGAAATTACGAACAAGCACGGAATATTATTGCGTTCATGGACTTGGGTGAAGCTGACCGGATTGATAACATTCACTGGACTAAAACTACAACCAAAAGCGAACCCATGAATAAAGCCAATACGCTTTATACGGAAATTACAGACTTGGTTGGAGTAAGGGATATTCAGCAAACTAATGCCATTTTGTCGGATCAATATCCATTAGCAATGAGCATTAATGGTGGCGAGGATTACGAAAAAATTGAAAGTGCGCGTCGGCTCGAACCTTCCGAATATACGTTGAACTCCACTTTGGGAATTGTATCCTTGCGAAACGCATTGAATCCCGATGAAGTGTTGGGTGTATCATACGAATATACCTACAAGGGCGAAGTTTATCAAGTGGGTGAGTTTTCGACCGATGCGGTAACAGCTCCAGATGCTTTGATGGTGAAATTACTGAAAGCAACAGCGCAGTCGCCTCAATTGGCTTTGTGGGATTTGATGATGAAAAATGTTTATAATTTGGGGGCGATGCAAATTCAACCCGAAAATTTTAAATTGAATATCGTTTATCGTAATGATTCTATTGGAACTGATATACAATATCTTACCGAAGGTGATATTAAGAATAAATTATTACTGAGGGTAATGAATTTGGATAGACTGGATACAAAAAATGCAGAAAATCCGGATGGCAAATTTGATTTTGTTGAAGGTTTTACGGCTTTTTCGTCCTCTGGTCGCATTATTTTTCCAGTGCTTGAACCCTTCGGGTCACATTTAGCAAAAGCCATTGACCCCACTCATTACGAGGTCGATAAGCCACTCTCCAAACTTGCTAGTGATTACGTATTTCAAGAACTTTACGATTCAACTTTAGTTGTAGCTCAGGAGTTTAGCGAAAAAAACAAATTTCGTTTGGTGGGTGAATACAAAGCTTCGTCGGGCTCCGAAATTCGACTGAACGCCATGAATGTTCCTCGGGGTTCGGTTTCAGTTACTGCCGGCGGTGCCACTTTAATAGAAAATGTGGATTATACGGTAGATTATACCATGGGAAGTGTAATTATTATTAACCAATCGCTGGTAGAATCGGGTACAAAAATAGATGTAAAACTAGAAAATCAATCCATGTTTAGTATGCAACGCAAAACGTTGACAGGTACACATTTAGAGTATAAATTTAACAAGGATTTTAGTCTGGGCGGAACGATGATGCATTTATCCGAAATGCCATTAACTACTAAAGTGAATACTGGAAGTGAGCCTATTTCTAACACTATTTGGGGGATGAATACCTCGTGGCGCACCGAGTCGCAATGGTTGACAAATGCCTTGGATAAAATTCCGTTTGTGAATGCCACCAAGCCATCTACTTTTGCTATAAATGCAGAATATGCTCAATTAATCCCGGGTCATTCCAATGTGGTCAGTTCAGCTGGATTGGCATACCTTGATGATTTTGAATCGACTAAAACCACCATCGATATTCACTATCCAATAAATTGGTATTTGGCTAGTACACCTGCTCTTTTTGAGGAATCAACAAAAAGCAACGATATAGAATATGGCAAAAACAGGGCTTTAATGGCTTGGTATTATGTAGATCCCCTTTTGAATGGCGACACAAGAACAACGCCCGATTACTTGCGAAATAATCCAGATGCACAATCCAATCATTTGACTAGGAATGTATTGGAACAGGAAATATTTCCAAATAGGGAAACTTTGGCTACGCAAACTTCGCGCATGACCATAATGAATTTGTCCTTTTATCCAACAGAACGTGGTCCTTATAATTTGGATGTGGAAAAAATGAATGTTGATGGAACGTTATTGAATCCCAAAGATCGCTGGGGAGGAATAATGCGCAAATTGGATGCTACCGATTTTGAAACATCTAATATTGAGTATATTGAGTTTTGGATGATGGATCCTTTTGTGAATGATAAAACAAAACTTGACAAAGGAGGTGATTTGTATTTTAACTTGGGAGATGTCAGTGAGGATATTCTCAAAGATGGTAAAAAAGCTTTTGAGCATGGACTACCGGCAAATCCAGCCAATACAACTACAACTATCACTGAAAATACCGTTTGGGGAAGTGTGCCCAAAACACAATCGACTGTAAGTGCTTTTGATAATGCCACCGGAGCACGAAAAAACCAAGATGTGGGATTGGATGGTTTACTGAATGAAAATGAGTATTTATATCCGACTTATAAAGATTATGTGGATTCGATAAATTCTAAAATTACTCCCGAGGCACGATTGAGAATGCAGAATGATCCTTTTTCTCCTTTAAATGACCCAGCGGGCGATAATTATCATTTCTATCGCGGTTCGGATTACGATGACACGCAAAAAACAATTCTCGAAAGGTATAAATACTTTAACGGTACAGAAGGAAACTCACCAGAAGCGACCAATATTAACGAAACTTATGGCACTACGGCCACCTCTTTGCCCGATATGGAAGACATTAATTCGGACAATACACTCAATGAATATGAAAAGTATTTTCAATACAAAGTGAGCATTAGACCCAATGACACCATCGTGGGCACCAATTTTATTACAGATAAAATTACTTCTACCGTTATTCTAAAAAATGGTCAAACCGATAATGTGAGTTGGTATCAATTTAAAATTCCAATTCGCGAATATACCGATAAAGTAGGTAGTATTCGTAATTTTAAATCCATCAGATTTATCCGTATGTTTCTTACTGGATTTGAAAACGAAAAACACTTGCGTTTTGCCACGCTCGATTTAGTACGTGGCGAATGGCGTGGTTTTAATAAACCGCTACATGCAAATACTGTGGTGCCAATTTCAAATGGAAAATTGGATGTACAAGCGGTTAATATTGAGGAGAATGCCGATAAAACTCCTGTAAATTATATTCTGCCTCCAGGCATTACGCGTGAAACCGACCCAGGACAACCGCAATTGTTACAGCAAAATGAGCAATCCATGGTTATGCGTGTAACTAACTTAGCACCAGGCGATGCACGTGGTGTTTATAAAAATACCGCATTTGACATGAGACAATACAAACGATTGCAAATGTTTGTCCATTCCGAAAGAATGCTTGACGATGTGGCCTCTAATAAATTGAATGATTACGAATTAACCTGTTTTGTTCGGTTGGGTTCGGATATGGTGAATAATTATTACGAATATGAAATTCCTCTCAAATTAACCCCAGCGGGAACTTATTTTGGCGATAGAATATCTGATAGAGAAACAGTTTGGTATCCCGAAAATATGTTCGATTTTTCTTTTGAAAGTTTGACAAACGCTAAACTGAAGCGAAATAAAGCTAAGCAAAGCGGATCGGGAAATGTTTCCAATTTGATTCCTTATACGGTATATGATCCCAATGTGCCTACCAATAAAATTTCCATCGTAGGTAATCCTTCTATATCTGATATTCAGAATATTATGATAGGTATTCGCAATGGTAGCAATGAAGTGAAATCGGGCGAAATATGGGTGAATGAGTTGCGAATGTCCGAATTTGACGAATCGGGTGGGTGGGCAGCCATGGGAAATATGGCAGTAGGTTTATCCGATTTGGGAACGGTTAATTTTTCGGGTAGAACAGAAACGGCAGGTTATGGAAGTCTGGAAAGCAACGTGATGAATAGAAGATTGGACGATTTGTATCAAATGAATTTTTCAACAGCTTTGGAGTTAGGACGGTTTTTGCCAGAACAAGCCAAATTGCAAATTCCAGCCTATTTTTCTTATACCAACGAAACTATTTCACCCAAATACAATCCTTTAGATCAAGATGTCTTACTGTCTGATGCTGTAGATAATTTAGATAATCAACTGGACCGAGATACGTTGAAAATGGTTTCGCAAACCGTTAATTCGAGCCGAAGTTTTAATATTTCCGGGGCTAAAGTAAATATCAAAAGTAAAAAACCGCAGTTTTACGACCCTGCCAATGTGGCATTTACTTATGCCTACACGGAGGCCAACCAACACAGTGCTGAGGTAGAACAAAACCTAACTAAAACTCAACGTGGGGCGATAGATTATAATTTTTCATTCAATTCTCAGCCGTGGGAGCCTTTCAAAAAAGTGAAATCTTTAGAAAAACCAATTTTTAAAATTATCAAAGATTTTAATCTAAATTATTTGCCTGCATCATTGAGTTACAATACCAACATGAATAGGCAGTACTCGCAGGTTAAACTCAGAGATTTCAATGCTGTATCTTCGGGTGAGGCGTTGGACTTAACTTTTAGTAAAGATTTTATGTGGAATCGTCAGTTCGATATCAAGTACGATTTAACACGTGCCATGAAATTCAGTTTTCAAACGGCCATGAATTCGAATATTACCGAATCTTATTTTACCCCTGAAATTGGAAAAGAGTATTATGAAAAATGGAAAGATACTGTGTTAACTAGTATTCGAAAATTGGGAACGCCTTACACGTATCAGCAAGTATTTTCCGCTTCATGGAATTTACCTATCAATAAGATACCATTATTCGATTGGACCACTGCCAATGCATCTTACAATTCTTCCTATAACTGGAATCGTATGGCGCAAATAAAAGGGGGAGCAAATTTGGGAAATATAGCTACTTCCATGGGCGCGTGGCAAGCAGATGGGCAGTTAAATTTTGAAACGTTTTATAACAAATCAAAATACTTGAAAGAGGTGAACAAGCGTTTTTCGTCACAATCTAACGCCAATAAACCCAAGTTTGTCTCCAAAACATACAATCAGACTGTAAATTTGGAGAAAAACAAACCGCTCGCAATAAATCACAGATTAGGAAGTGAAAAATTCACTTTTAGTGCTGTAGATAAAACGGGTAAACCTGTTACTCTATTGTATAAATCAAAGAATGCTACAGCGCTGGAAATTACACCCAATGTAGATGCTGATAGTATTTTGCTAACAATTGTTAGTCTGGATCCAAATATCCAATCAGCAGCTAAAACATCAGTCGATTTTGTAGCGCGTACCTTGATGTTGGTTCGCAGGGTTTCTATCACTTATCGCGAGTCTAATAGCATGGTTTTACCTGGGTTTTTGCCAGAAGCTGGATTTTTGGGACAGCAAAGTAGCAATGGATTAGATGCCCCTGGATATGCTTATGCATTTGGTTTTACTGACGATAATACCATTCAAAAAGCCATCGATAATGGTTGGTTTTCAAACGATAGCACGATTGTAAACCCAGCCACTACTGCATTTACTTCCGATTTGGATATTAAAGTAAGTTTAGAGCCCATATCAGGTTTAAAAATTGATTTGAGCGCAAAACGCTATACTGCATCTAACACTACTATTCAATACATGTTTGATGGTATGCCAAGCACATTTACAGGTAGTTATAACATTACATTAATGGCGTTGTCCACTGCATTTAAACCAATTGGAACTGCAACAGATAACTATAAATCAGAACTTTTCGATACGTTTTTAGAAAACCGAAGCATTATTGCAAACCGATTAGAAAGATCATTTGATAATTCAAAAATTCCGACCAATGGATTTATGTCAAATAATAATATGACTAACAGCGAAATAATTAATAAGTCGGGCATCAATTCAAATTCAGCCGATGTACTTATTCCTTCATTTTTAGCGGCTTATACAGGCGCAGATGTAAACTCTATGGATACAAATCCATTTCTTGGGCTGTTAAGTATGCTGCCTAACTGGAGGGTGAGTTATGATGGATTGTCGCGCATTGCTTGGATTAAAGAACGCTTCAAATCTGTCAGCATAACGCATGCTTACACTTGCCGTTATAGCATTGGGTCTTATACATCGTATTCTACTTGGGTAGGAATGGATGGCGATAACAGTGCTTTGGGCTATGTGCGTGATGTGCAGACCAATAACCCAATCCCATCATCGCCTTATGATATTTCTAATGTGTCGCTTACCGAACAATTTAGCCCGCTTATTGGTGTGAATGCTGCCTTAAATAATAGTATGACGGCAAAAGCTGAATATCGCAAACAACGCAATTTAGCTCTGAATCTGTCTAGTACACAATTAATTGAAGCCGCTACCGACGAGTTTGTGGTGGGGATGGGCTATGTGTTGAAAGACTTTGACGTAATACTTAGATTGAAAAATGATAAGCAAACTTCAATCAAAAATGATTTAAAATTAAGTGCCGATTTATCGTACAAAAACATTAAAACATTGTTGCGTAAAGTAGAAGAAAAAATAACCCAAGCATCCAGTGGAAATAAATTATTTACGCTCAAAGTTATTGCGGATTATGTGTTTAGCTCAAAAGTGAATATCCAGTTGTTCTACGACAGACAAATGAGCACACCGCTTATTTCTTCTTCCTATCCCGTTTCTTCTTCCAATTTTGGAGTCAGCTTTAAATTTATGCTTACAAGATAGAGATTTATAGTAATTAATAATTAATAATTAATAATTAATAACTAATAACTGGTATAGGCGCTTAGACCGCACTTTCTAACTAACTGTAATAATGCATTTTATATATAATTCAGTTTGTGTTTTTTGAACAATTCTGCT
>JFJP01028186.1_pt1 | contig 15398 bp, 19 predicted proteins | sample 431651 | NCBI WGS metagenome assembly JFJP01 (sample SAMN02602958, study PRJNA72255) | Microbial mat metagenome, whole genome shotgun sequencing project. | biome: fresh water; feature: sink hole; material: water; isolation source: purple microbial (photo- and chemosynthetic) mats found in... | reverse complement strand
CGCTTCAAATAAATAATGTCCAGAATATTTATAGCTTTTTTGAGGTCCTACTACCAAGAAATAACTAATCGGTGGATGATGACATATTTGTTCAGAATATAGCTTTGTTCCGTCATTATAATTACCTTGACAAGTCTCTCCAAGATAAGGATTAAGCTGTTACCAATTAAAAAAACAGAAAAATTAATTTAAATAAGAATATTTTAATAAATTTTCTCAAATTTTAAAAATATTAGTTTATTTTACTGGCTTCCCAAAGGAATTGGTCAAATAAAATGATGCTATAGAAGAAGTAATAACCAATTTGAATCTTTCTAAAGGATCTTTGAGAGTGGTGGCCCTATTGATAAATAAAGGAAAAAAACACGCTAATAAAGCAAATGTCAGACATAATTTTTCTTTTTCTATAAAATTTACTTCCTTGAAAAATCGACTCTAAAGCTGATTTCGGTATCATTGATTTGATTGGAAAGGAGATTGTTGTGAGATTAAAACTACCACTAATGATTTTTCTCCCAATCTCTTTAATCATTTCTTTTCCAATATTTCTTATATTCTTGACAGTCACGGGGTCTGGACATATTTGACCTCCATTTTTATGAGAATTTTCGCATCGAACCTCATCTTTGGCATTAATTAAAGCCCAATTTTTTACCAAATTCCATATTTCTTGATTTTTGGCTTTGCTATAAGGGAATTTAACTTTGTATTTTATCAGAAGTTCTTCATTTTCTTCAGATTCATTCCAATCACTTTCTTTTTCTTTCACTTCTTCCACTTCTTCTTTTGAATGATCATCATCATCACTTAATTCTAAATCGCTTGAATCACTTGAATCGTTTTTAATCTCTTCATCATCTAAATATTTGAAATTTTCAATAGATTTGATGGTTGTAACACGGTTTTGAGGTGATGGTGAAAATGATTCATGATGATGCGTTTTGTTAAAAGGATTTTCTGAAACGATAAATTCTTTTGGTAAAAACATGGTTATTTCGGAGCTTTTCTTGTAAGTAGTGTTTGGGATTTTGCAAGGAGAGTCCAAAATTTTTTCATTCTTAAGGTTTTCTAAATCAAAATCACCGTCATTCTGGATATCAGGAGAAATTATGATAAATTCACACATATCTTCATTGAAATCTATTGACAAATCTTTGCTGTTTTCAGTTTTGTAAAATTTTATCATTTTTTGGATTTCTTCACTTTCTTCATCATCTTTACGTGCTTTTTCTTCTAAAAAATTTTTTAGTTTTTATTGTTTCCTCTAAAGAAACCATTGAAATTTTTTTCATTGTTTTCTTCATCAACTTCCAAAATTCCTTTGAGACTTTTCGTGATCTCTTTCATTCTTTCTACTCCAAATGGATTATTTTTATTAACATATAAGATCTCTTCATCATTTTCCGCTAATTTCTCCATATTTTCATCTTGTCTTTTCGAGCAAACATTTGATTTTATGAAAAAAAAAAGAACAATAAAAATTACTTTTCTTCTTCATATTTTCCTTCTCCAGTTTTTTTCTTAAAAGATTTTTTTTTCTTAAATTTAAATATGTTCCTATATATAGTTCCTGGCATATTCCCAACACCTCTTGCAGTCATCGTTACTAAATCGATAGTTCCTAAATAATTATTCAATAAATCTATGATAAAAAAATTGTTATATTTATAAATATTAGACCAGCGACTGGCTTAACTATCAGACCATAAATTCCTTTGCCAACTCCAGTTACTCCTCCTTTAATCCCTCCTTTTTTAATCCCTAAAATTTATTCTATTTTTATAATTTTTTTAATAAATTTAAACACAACCTTTCATAGGCTCAACTATCATCCCAGAAATTGCTGTTATTATTTCATTGACCATTGAGCTAGTGCCGATCAAAAGACCTGTGGCAGGATTACTAATACATTTTTTATCTTTCTTTTTCTTGGATTTGTCCTTCAAAGGGTATCTGGCTGTGTCTCCGAGCTTCAATTCAAGCAAGAATATAAATTTTTGTTAATGTTTTTAAAAAGTTTTGTAAATATAAACTTTTTCAAGAGAAAATAATAAGCCTGAAGTTACTCTGAAAGGCAATTTTAAAATCTTATAAGCTCCTTTGCCTAAATAGGCGAGAAATGTTTTTGTTTTACTTTTTTTCTGAACCTTTGATTATTTTTACAAACCATAAAACGATTAGTTTTATTTAGGTAACTACCATAAAACAAGTTTCCAAATAAGATTTTAGAATAGAGAAATCGCTCTTCTCCAAAGGATTTAATACAATATTTTTTCCTTTCTTTGTTTTAATGCAAATTGTATTGTCAATATTTTGATCTTTAAAAAACAAATAAAATGTTTTAAATATTTTTATAAAAAAATACTCATCATTTTAGCTTTTAACAAACTGATCCAAGTACTTTTTTTTTTGGAATCTACTTGTTTATAACATATAAGCTTTCCAGCTTTTAATTCCAATGAGAAGAAATATTGGTCTTATTTTGATTTTAGATGAAAAAAATTGAGCGTCAAATTTAGAAAAAATTGTAAATACATTTTTTTCTCCATTTTGAGAAGTAAACTTTCCCTAAGATTTTATGGGGATCCAATTGCGGAAATTCCTCTTCATTTTCATCATTTTCATATACTCCTGATATTATGTTCTCCGCTTTTAGCAACGACATTTGATTTTTCTGAAATTAATTCTAGATGAAATAAAAATAAACCGAAAAATAAAAAAAGTGAAATATTTTAATAAAATAAATTAATTTGAAGAGAGAGAAAACATGATCTTATATATCCTTAATTGATAATAAAGTTACCTCAATATTTAAGCAAAAAATTGATTTTTCCTGAAAAAAAAAAAAAAAACCGTTTAAAACTCTTCAAACTCAAAAATAACAAAAAAATTATCAATAATTATATAAAAAAAAAAAAAATCAATCATAATGGAAAAACTGCAATTACCCCACGCCAAATTGTTGTATTTTGTTTCTGAGCTTTGGAAACAACAAGAAATCACCGATTCTGAGAAGCTCACCCTAAAAGGTTAAATCTTTGCTTAATAAAATTCCCACCCTAAAATTTGCTTTATTCCCTTTAGAAAGAATAATTAGTGATGAACCTAAAATCTTTGAGCTTTTGGATAGTTATGAAACCGATGGGAATTTGATTCAACTCAAGAATCAAGTAGTTGGCTTAGTAAGAGTAAAAGTTGAGCAAAAATGTAAAGATCATTCATTTTTTTTTTAATTGTTAAACTTTTTTTTAGTTCCAACTCAAAACCCATTGCAAAATCAAGTAAATAATGGGAAACCGCAAACAAATCATAATGAGGCAAATGGGCAAGATGAAGGAGATGAAGAAGAGGAAGATGATAATGCTAATTTGGTTATTCCAAATTTTTCATCGGCTCCTGAAAATAATAAGGATGAGGTAGATTTTGTTTTATTAGATTTAAGATTTTGTTTTTTAATTCTTTAACAGGTTTCCTCACCTCTTGGGAATGCTCTTTTCAATAAGAAAAAAACGAAAGGAGGTGGTATTGGCGTTTTGAAAGATTTCATGAAACCTGTCTGATAAAACAAAAAAATTATCTTTAAATTCAAAAAAATTTTCAGAAATTAAAAAGCGAATTCTTAAAAGTTATAAGAAAAAGTTTTTTTCGCTTAAATAGATTTACAAAATTCAAACTGAAAATGGAAAAAAATAAAATTCCCTCTTTCTTTAAATATTTAATATTTTTTGTAAATAAGAGAAGCTGATTTCTCAAATTTCAATTACAATAAGAAAAATTGATTTCTTACAATATTTAAATTATTTAATAGGCCTTTTTTTCAATAATAATAAATGATTTTAAATAAAATTCAAATTATGAATTCATTTTGATGTTGTGAATGCAATACCATAATTCCTGGCACAAATTGGATTTGGGTGGAAAAAATAAAAAAATTGCGTTTCTTATTGCAAATGCAGATGATCCCAATTAGAGCCAAGCATTTAAGAGATTATGTTTTTAGTTGCTTTGTCGAGAAAAACAAAAACGTATGGAAAATGTTTTTATTTTTGTAAAAACAAACAAAGACAAGGACATATTTATTATGGAATATTTTATGAATTTTTGTGGGATTTTTGGATATTTTGGAAGGCCTCCAAATCTATCTCATCGTATGAACAAAGTGCAGAAACATAAAAATGATCCAACGATTGAGAAAATCATTTTCTATGCACAAATCCATGTGAGACATAACGGAATCAGCGTTCAAGAACTTATCCTCTTAATCACAAATTTTTTAGTTTGAAAGAGTTTTGTGGCTGACAAAGAAAATCAACTGATATCGTTTCAAAATGATAAAAAAAGAAGATTAGGGAATTTAAAAAGCAAATAGCTTTTTTTCAAGATGAAATGAAAGCTGGCAGAAATAATAAATTATGACGAAATTTTATTTAAAAATTTATGTGGAATCCTAAAAGAACAAGAAATTAAAAAAAAAGAAAAGTCTATACAAAAGAAATTGAAACAAAAAGAAAGAAATGCAATTAATAAAAACATACATATGATCGAATAAATTAATAATTTTAAATAAACTTGCATTTTAATTAAAAAAAGAAATAATTTATTTTTAGAAACCATCTTGATTTATTTTAAAATGTTTAAAATATCCAATTTCTCTTTGATTCTTAAAAAAAACTATTTTAAAAAGCCTTATTGGTGCTCTTTTTCTCAGAAATCGTGGATTTATGGCCAAAAGTCACAGTTATATAATGTGGAATTAGCTAACGTATCAATTTTTGAACTATTTCTTCTAAATTCATCTCAAATTGTAAAAGATTATTCAAACACTTGAAACAAGCGACCCTGAATTTGTTATCTTAGATGTTCGTGAAAACGAAGAACTCCAATTAGCAGACATTCCAGATAGAAATGAAGTTTTTTTTTTTCATAGATAAATATAAAAAAACTAATTTTTTTTATCTTTAAATAGAAAGGATTTTCTATACCAAAAATTCATTTTCCTTTGGCCAAAATCCTAGAAATGGATCGAGAACCTTCAAGGGAAATTTCTAAAAATAAATATTTGATTGTTTTTTGCCATAAAGGGATTAGAAGCGCTAAAGCTTGCTTTCATTTAAGGAATCGAGGGTTCTCATTAATTAAGATTGGAATTTTTATTTTTTTAATGAAAGCTATAAAGCGATAAATCTCTTTGGTGGCATTAGCGAATTGGCAAAACATATGAAAGAAATACCACAATATGAAAGCCTTTAATGAAATGGTTCAGAAAATAATTTAAAAATATATATATATTTAAATTAAAGTTTTTATTTTATAATTTTTAAAAATAAATCAGACTTTTTTCATAGATTTTTGAAAAAGATTCATATCATTTATCAAATATAGGGCCTCGTTTTGCTTGATTAATAGATTCTTTAAGGATTTTTTCACCAATTTTTTTACATTTCAAAAAAATTACATTAAATTGTTGAAATTCAAAAGAATTTTCTTTGATTTAAAAAAAAAACCATCCGCCTCTCTTATAAGAACTTTTTGTCAAACCATTGCAATCTTTTTTATATAATCCATCAAAACCTCATTAAATCCATATTAAGAGAACCCATCTTCCTATCATTTTCTTGATTTTAAATCCCATCTTTTAATAAGTTCCATATTTTCATTGCAATTCCATATCTCAATATTATAAATAATTTTACCCATTAATTTTTTTTAATTTTTTCAACATTCTTGACCAAATCAAATAATAAATCGAAAACAATGCAATTCCTTTGAATCCCTCCATCTTTCTTTCATCTAATATTATGACATTAGGGATTAGAAAAATTCTGTGAATTTCTGATTAAAAATTGGTGAAAAAATAATATGTTTAAATTCAAAAGTGCATCATTTCTTAAAACTTTAGCAAAACAGGTCATAAAAATGATCTCAATCTATTAAATTTTTTCCTTTTCGGTTTTTTTTTAAACATATCTAATTAAAAATGGAAACTTTTTCAGGGGCCATTGGTGGATTTTCAGGAGTTCTTCTCTCACACCCTTTTGACACTTTGAGAGTTAGAATTCAATCATTAGAGGCAAAGCCCAAAATTATAACATTCATTCAACAAATTCTTAAAAAAGAAGGTTTTTGGGTCTTATATAGAGGAATAATCCCTCCTTTATTTGGAATGGGGATTGAAAAAGCTACAGTTTTCACAGCATACAACTATGCAAAATCAAAGACCGATAACATATTTATCAGTGGATATTTTGCAGGACTTACAAGCTCTCTGATAATAACACCAATAGAAAAGATAAAAATCCATTTACAAACCACGAAAGTTGGGATTTTTAACTCTATTATTACCACAATAAAGAACCGAAGTCTTTATCAAGGGTTCTCACCTACTTTCTTCAGAGAATCTGTTGGTTTTGGCATTTATTTCAGCTTTTATAATTTATATAAAGCTGATTCCCCTTTCCATTATTTCTTGGGAGGAGCTTTGTCTGGATCTTTGGCTTGGTGCTTTATTTATCCTATCGATACGGTGAAAACCAATGCACAAATACAAAAAATTAATATTCTGGAATTCATTCGAAAACACACTTTGAGAGAAATGTATAGAGGGTTTCCTTTGGCTTTGATGAGGGCGTTCCCGTTACATGGAGGAGTTTTTTTGGGATATGAGATGAGCAAAATTTTCTTCCATAGAAATGGGATTTATAAGGATGAAACAGTTATTTAATTAAAACTAATAATTTTGACTTTATTAAATTTGTTTATTTTTTATGAAATGAAAAAAGACAAAAAAAATAATCAAATTTGAAAAGATTTTTTTTAAAAATTATAATTTTTTTGTCTCGAATTTTTTTTAAATTTAAGTGAATTATTTATTTTTTCAAAATAAAGGTTTAATTTAAAGGAAAATGTTTTTTTAATCGAAAAAATCAGATTTAATTTAATTTTTACGTTGGTTATACAAAATTTGAAAGATCAGTGACTTTGACGCAAAACTGTAAATAGTAAAAATAATTAATCTAGTTCATTACAAATCTAATTTTTTGTTTTGTTTTCATATGGAATCATCTGAAGCTGAATTTCTTCTAGAGTTTTTTAAAGCAATACCTCTAAATTATACTGAAAGTCATGAAGAAATCAAAAGTCTTGGTCTTTATGATTCTATGGATGAAGAAAACCTTGAATTGCTTAAAGAATTGAAATCTCGCGAAGAAACACTGAAATTTTTGATAAAAAATGTCCATAATTTTATTATTAAAAGCGAAAAAGATCTCAAAAGCGAAATAGATTTAAACAGTTTTCTAAAAACTAAACTCGAATCAACCATCATCAAATTGAATAATTACAAAATAGGCAAAAGTGAATTATTGCGACAAAACCAGTTGGCGAGACTTTTGCCACAAAATTATTAACAATTCATGAAAATATGGAAATCATAGAAAGAAAGCAACAGATCAATGAGATTTTAAACACCAATCAATCAGTTGCAGAATACTTAAAGGACAATTTAGAAACTATTAAAGAACAACACCCTTCACACTTTTGCAAATGTTTAGGGAAATATGATGAGGTTGTATCAAAACATCATGATTCTTTACAGAAATATAAAGACTTACAAGAAAATTTTGTTTCTTTGGAGTGCGATCAGCAAAAACTTTTGAAAAACTCTACTTATCTTTTGGAAGAAAAACAAAGATTGCAAACAGAATTGATCACCATCAAAACCAAAAGCAATTTTGTCAATTTACTCAATTCTAACACTTACCTCATAAAAGCTAATCCAATCAGAAGTTCTAAAAGAACACTAAGTCTGGTTATTAATAAAAAAAAAAAGAAGAAGCTTTCACAACCAAAACATTTCTGTAAAAACAAGGAAAATTTATCCACATTCGCTGAAAATAAAACAAGAATTATTTCCTATGAGAATGATTTCAAGGAAGACACACGAACTCTTTTGTCAGATATGGAGAGTTCTTTGATAATGAAACAAGACACTAAAGATTTAATAAATGATCGAGGTTATTCAGAATATTTTTTCAATAGAAGAGATGAATTATTGGAGAAATTCGAGCTCATGGAATTAAAATCACCTGTTCATCCAAAAAATAAGAAAGATTTATTCTCCTTTTCAAAAAGAAACTCGATCAACATTCAACATTTACAAGAAAATGAGATCGAAATAAAGGATGAAAGGAAAATAAAGAGAAAAAATGAGAATAACATCGAATTATTTAGTGTTATTGTGTTCAGTCTGATGGTTTATTTCAGTTTTTTTTTTAAGGTTTTGAGATTCATAAGAAGGATTGCGAAAAAAGTGGGATTGAGTTAAAATAGAAAATTATGATTAAAAAGAAATAAATTTTAAAATTTTTTACTCCTAAGTTTTAAAAAAATAAAAAAATGATTTTAATTTTTTTTTTATTTAAATCATTATTCAAGAAAAAAGACGGCTTTTTAATATTTTTAAATGGCTATGAATTTTAAAAAAAAGAAAAATATTGGATCCTCTGAATTATACCCAAAGCTAGTTGCTCATAGAATTAAAATCATGCGAAGAAACATTGAAAAATTTGATAAATTATGTACACAATTTTATTTCGAATAACGAAAAAGAGCTCAAAACTCAGATAGACTTGAATAGTTTCCTGAAAAATAAGCTCGAATCAACCATAATCAAGTTGAATAACTACAAAATGGCCAAAATGGATTTAACGCGGCAAAACCAAATTTTATTAGATAAAATCCACAATTTGTCAGAGGCCTTAGATGAGGAACAAGAAAAATGTGAAAGTTTCGCCATAAAATTGTCAACAATTCATGAGAATATTGAAATCAACGAAAGAAAGCAACATATCAATGAGATTTTAAACACAAATCAATCATTCGCAGAATATTTGAGGGATAATTTAGAAACTATTCAAGAAGAATATCCTTCATATTTTTGTAAATGCTTAGGAAAATATGAAGAGAATTTATTAAAACATCGTGCTTTATTAGAAAAATATAAAAATTTGCAAGAGAATTGTGTGGCATTGGAGTGCAATAACCAAAACCTCTCAAACAACATCACTCATTTATTAAAAAAACTAATAGAATTGATAAATATCAAGGAGAGTAAAAGATCAAAGAATATCATCACTCTTGAAGAGAAATTTAACAATTCACATCCGCTTCAGAAAAAAAGAAATCAGTATTTTTCCTACCTTCACTGATAATAAAACAAGAATTATTTCCTGTGAGAATGATGATTTTAAGGACGACACACGAACTCTTTTGTCAGATATGGAGAATTCGTTGATAATGAAACAAGACACTAAAGATTTGATGAATGATCGAGGAAATTGAAATAAAGGATGAAAGGAAATTAAGAAGAAAAGATGAGGAGAAAATTGGATGCAATAATGTTGTAATGTTCACTATGATGATTTATATAAGTTTTTTGTTTAAAATTTTGAGGGTTATGAAAAGGATTTCGATAAAAATTGGATTCAGATAAGAGAACTAAACGAAGATTTTTTTCAAAGAAAAAAAAAAGACATAAAATTAAGACTATTCTTTATTATTGATATTTTTTTTTAAGAGAAATTGATTATTTTTTTTTAATTAAACTTATAAACAAAATTTTTTTAATTTTTTTTTGAAACTTTCAATTCAACATAAATTCGCAAAATGAACGAGTTGATAATTCCCTCAGACTCTCAAAATAATCCCCCTGATGAAGTAAGAATTTCTTGAAAATTTTTAATTCTAAAAAAATTCATTCATTCAGCTTCGAAATATCATTGAGATTCTCACTTTAAAACCCCAAAACCGCTCTACATTTGAAATTCGTAAACTAATGATTCTCACTCAAAATCTCACTTATTTCAAAAAAATCTCAAAAATCAACAATACTTCCCACTTCAAAGCATGCAAAGTCCTTTCGCATCAATACAAAAAAAAGGGTGAATCAGTTTATTTACCAGGTTTTTTTCTTCTTACAATTACAAATGCCCTCAACCCTTAAATAATAATTTTAAAGGAGACAGGGCACTTTTTTTCTACATTGTTTTGAAGGGTTCAGTGACAGTTCTCTTGCCAAAGTCAAGAGAAAATCTTGAAAAAGAAGATGAAGAAGTCTTTAGTTTTGCAGAATTAATGCCTCCCCCTTCACCCTCGAAGAAATTTTCAAAATTTTCAAATGCCACTAAAACTATTAGGGTTATCAATATTTTTCAAAGATCTTCCATTAAAAATTTGAATTCCAATGACATTTCTCGAGTTTCAATTGCCGGAAGAAAGTTAGGAACATGCAATTCTATGGCTCAAAATTTGATTTTTGAGAAAAAATCACCTTTAAAATCATCTTCACATAATGCTTTGAATCAGCAAAAAATCAATGAATATCTTAAATTAGGCGATTTGGACAATGTGGATAATTTTTTTGAAAAAGGGCGATTTAAATTTATTGTTTCGAAAGTTTTGAAGGTTGGAATGGCATTTTGGGAATTCGGCAATAAGAATTTAAGGAATGAGGCTATAGTTTGTAATGAAGATTGTCATTTCGCGATTATGAGCAAGAATGATTATAAGGAGATTCTGATGGAAATTGAAAGGATTAAAAAAAATAATGATTTGGCTTTTTTCACCAAAACTTTTTTAAAAGACGCCCCTTTCATGAGCAAAGAAAATCTTTTAGCTTTTCGCTATACCTTTGAAAAAAAGAAATATAAAGCAGGTTGTATCATTTATGAAGCTGGGGAAATTGCTCAAGATTGTTTTTTAATAAATAATGGAGAAATTGAGGTTTTTTAAAAAAGCAAAAAATTTAATTTTTTTTTTTTTTAATCTAATGGATATTTACCTTTTTTTTAAAGTTATCTACCAATCAATATGTCAATAATCAAGAAGCTTTCCTCAAGAATAATCTGATGAAAACAATGAAAAACACACAAAGCATAAAAATTTGCACAGTATCTACTGGAGGACTTTTTGGTGAATATGAAATTTTAAACCAAATTCCTCGAGTTTTTTCTGCCAAATGCCTTTCTTCAAAAGTTTCTCTTTTTTGTATCAGCAAACGGAAATTTTCCAATTATTTGCATGGCAACCATTATTTGCAAGAATTCTTGATGAAAAAAGCCACACAAACGCATTTATGGCATCTTTCTCAAATGGAGAAGATTTCTCATCATCAAGACATGATGAAAACTTCTAATAATATATTACAAGTAAAAGCTACAAAACGACTTTACAAATATAGACCAATTAGATCTTCTGTTGCTGATATTGAAGAAGTTATTAATAAAGATTCAGGGTTTCTATTTCAAACACACAATAAAGAGAAAATCATAAAGAATAATGAAGTAAAGATAGAAATAAAATTTTATCAACAGAATTTCTTCAGAGGAAAGAGAATTCTCAATAATGAATGTTCTTTAAAATTTATAAACGATACTAAAATCGAAGAAAAAAACACCAAAAATAAAACCTTACAATATATAGAAAATGAAGAGAAAAAACCAAATTTCGGAAGTAAAATCGTTGAAGTTGTCAGAAATAATGAAAAGGCTTTGAATTTGTTAAAAAAACAAAAGGATTTTGCTTCTTTAGGGATGTTCTACAGATTTTTCGAAACAGATAAAACCAAAGAAAATATGCCTTTAAAACAAAAAAGACCAATGAGTGCTCACATAATGCCTAAAGAGAATAGTTTAATGAAAAATGATAATAAAATTGCTATGAAGCGACCTTTATCTTCAAAAACCTTGAGCAATTCAATTGCCTGTTCAAAAGAATTCGTGAATTATCACATTCAACAAAAATCTCAGAACTTATCAATGAATGCATCTCTGACAAAACACAAAAGAGCTTTAAGCGGGGGTTTTCTTAAAAAGAGAAAAAGCTCAAGCAATTGTTTTCAAATGAATGACAATATTCCAAAAGATTTGAAAGGAATTTTAAGCATTTTACCATATCAAAAAAACTTTTAATTTTTGTAAAAAATATAAAAATATTAATTTTCAATTTTCCTCAATGAAGAACTATAGTTTTTTTGTTCATTTTTTTCCCCTAATTTTTTTCAAATCTATATATTTTTTATTTTATTTTTTTCTTAATATTTAAGAAAAAAATTTTAAATAATAAACGATTTCTATTTTCTTTTTTAAAAGAGAAACTTTAATTTTTATAACGAATACATCATTATTAATTTTCTTTTTTTTTAGCTATGAATGATCCAATAATTATGGGAATAGAAATTTGGAGAAAGCATTTTGGCAACTGTACCACAATTTTCCTCATTGAATTTCTCCAAGTTTTCAAAACTTATATCGCCCAAATTGCCAAAATCTTCCTCGATTCTGAACAGAGCACCTATTTAGCCTCAATTCTAGATCCTACTCAGTACAAAACACTTGATTTTCTTGAATATCTCATTTTTTTTGAGAATTTTTGGATTATTCCTAGCAAGAGAATGCGTTTATTCAAACACATTTCTACAACAATACCTTATTCCTTTTCAATGACTCCTCTCACAATCCAATTCACAATTCATAAGAATTCTTTAAAAAGCTCACAAACTCATTCTTTTGAATTAAACGAGGAAAAATTGTTCACAATTGGCAACAATCCTCTTCTGAATGATTTAACTATCGATGAACTCAAAAATTCAATACAGTTAGGCTTGGTACTTGTAGAAAATGGATTGCTTATCAGAGATTATGGAAAGGACTTTTATAGGAGTAAGATAAAAATTGAGAAGCAGAAATTTCTTTTGGATAATGATATGTTAATTAAAATCGGAAAAGAAACTGTCATAAGAATAAAACACGTCAGTCCACAAAGTCAAGGAATTGACAAAAAACATAGAGCTGTTAGAACCCAATACAAAGGATTTGAGGACTCTTTGAGAGAATTTTATGAAATGCAGAGAAATGACGAGATAAATTTCAAAGAAATCAAAGGGTTGAGAGAAATGAAAGATAAAAAAGAAAAGCAAGCCATTTATTTTCAAAATAATGAGGAGAAATTTCTGGAATTGGAGATAATAGAAGGATTAGAAAAAAAAAATACATATAAATTAGTTCCGAATAAGGAAAAACAAGAATTTTCGATAGGTAGAGGAGAAATAAATAAACCAGATATCCATCTGAAGGATATGAGTGTATCGAAAAAACATTGCAAAATAAACTATGATACAAAATGCGGTTGGATCATCAGTGAAGTAATAATTCATTAAATTTGATAAAAAAAAAAAATTTACACAAACCAAAGGAAGAAAAGAACGCAAGTTATTTTGGGACTTTTATTTATTTAGCAAGCTTTCAGGAAAAAAATGAGAATTTAGCTTCTAAATGCCATTTGATCGATTGTGATACAGCCATCACTTTTGATGATGATGAAATTTTGCTCAAGATAAAACTTTGAAGGATTATTATTAAGAATTCAAGGAATTAATAAAATTTAATATTTTTTTTTTTTTTTTTATTGTTATTTTTTCTTTCTATTTCTATTTTTAATTGTTTTTTGTTTTTCTAAATTTTTTCAGTTTATTTCTTAAAAATCTTTTAAATCATTTTTTCTTCTTCTTCTGATGGTAAATTCAATCTTTTTCGAGCATAACGAAAATCATTGTTTTCAATCATTTTTTGAATTTCAGGATCCAAAGTTTTCTCTTTGAATTGGTTGAGAACGTTCACATAAGTTTGATGTTGATCATAAGAGAAATATATTTTAAAGCCCACAAACCCAGCCAATAAAAAAATGCATCCTCTCAAATAGAATGACCTCGGTCCCACGAAAGCATCGTTAAAGAATTTCGCCCCCTGTTCATATATAAAAATGAAAAAATCCCATTATCTATTAATTTTTACGAGTAAGCCAAAGAAAGAGCATATGAAAGGTGAGAGTTTTGAAAATCCTGAGGCTTTTCTCAAATTATCCAGTTGTCTATTTTTTACTTAAAAAGAAAAAAGTTAAAAAAACCCTTTATTGAGAAAAAAACCATAGTTATTCAAAATCTTGTTTATATTTTGAGAGTTCTCGCCGTCTTTAGATACTCTTCCAGAATCCATGCTGAAGAATGGGCTTCCATATTCTGATTTTCTGCTGAACATTGTTGCTTTGAATTTTTTTAATTTTAGTTTTGTGGGAAGCAAATTATTTAGGAAATTATAAATTTTGAGAAATCTCTTTTTATAAGTTTTTTATTTCTTTCACAAAAAAAAACTTGAAAAAAATGTTATTAAAAATTATATTATTTTCATAATTTTTGTTTTTTTTCATTTGTTTTTATTTTTTGCTTCAAAAAATAAAATTTTGATTAAATCTTTATATTTTTTTTAATATTTTCTGAATAAAATTTATCTGTTATTTTTTATCAAATGGCAGAAAACCAAAAATATGAAAAATTTACAGATGAGAACATTCGCCAGGTCCAGAACTCCTTCTATTACCAAAACAATCCCCAATTTGATATAAAAACACCGTTTCCAGCTCTAGTTCGCGAGATCGAGCCTCAAGGTCCTAATGCCTATCTAGAGATTCATCCTCCTTCAACCAAAGCAGTTTTTGAGCCAAAATTCAACCTGCATTTTTTTAAAAACGATTATAATAAAGAAAATATGGTTTATATTTCTCGGAATTATTGGGGAGGATTTTGGCACAGAGAATTTAATCCAATTCTAGCACATTTTCTCTTAGGCCAAGATGAATTTGATAAAGTTATCAAAAAAGTTGAGAAAATTGCAGGTGGATTTTTTTGGTTAAAGATTTTCTATATAATTTTTATCATAATGTTCATCATATCAATCATTTTGATCATTGTTGGATGCACAAATAACTCAGATCCTGCTATCATGGCAACCGAAGGATTGAGTGCTTTTGAATATTTGAGTGAATTGAGCAATTCACTGATTGCTGCAGGATTTATTCTTATAATTATAAGCTTAACCCTCCTGTTTTTGACAGTTATCTGCACATTAAAAAAGTATGAGTTTGGAATTTCGAGATATTTCCTGAAAATCAACCAGAAAAAATTCTTGTTTAGAAATATTTATTGGAAAGTTGGAGCGTTTTGCAAGTTTATACAAATACAAATTTTACCGTTTACTCCACAACAATTCTGGCTAATGCAAAGCCAAGAAAGAATGGAAAATGAAAAGAAAGATAAAGATAAAGAGAAAAAATAAAGAATTTCCTTTTTTTAAAAAGAAATTAAATTTTTTTTAACATTTGAAAATTTTTGATAAATAAAATGAAAAAAACAAATTCTTCTTTTGAATTTGAATAGTTGATTAAGTAAATCTCCTTTTATGAATATATTGAAAATTGAATAAATGAGTTAAAAATTTGTATTTTCATAGAAAACAATTGTAGTGAAACAATGTTTTATGATTTTTTTTTTAAAAAACACAATTATAAAA
>JFJP01040341.1_pt1 | contig 15400 bp, 10 predicted proteins | sample 431651 | NCBI WGS metagenome assembly JFJP01 (sample SAMN02602958, study PRJNA72255) | Microbial mat metagenome, whole genome shotgun sequencing project. | biome: fresh water; feature: sink hole; material: water; isolation source: purple microbial (photo- and chemosynthetic) mats found in... | reverse complement strand
GCGAAGCGTGGCAATCTAGCTTTAAAGCCACGAAAGTGTGGATCACTTCGCATTCGCTCGTGATGACGGGAAATAATTCACTCGTTATAACAACAAGGGGCAGCAATTAGGCATTTTTAAACCAGTGAACGCTCACGGAATGACAGTGATGGCATTCGCCGTGGAATAACAAAGGAAACTTAGGCGCCATTCCCAAATAGTATTTATTCTACAAACAGCTTTATAATATCATCCTCTAACTTCCTAAACTTAGCAACATTACCGTAGATATTATTGATTACTATTACAAAACTATACAACTCTCCTTTTTGATTATAAAAATAACCTATAAGACTTACTACACCTGTTAAAGTACCTGTTTTTGCATATATTTTTGCATTCTCTGAATATCTATCTTTTAAAGTCCCCTCTCCTTTTGGCACAGCAAGCATGGAGAGAATTTCAGGAAAATTTGGCTTTTTCGAAACAGCTTGCAATATTTTATCAAACTGAGAAACCGTTAAAACATTAACTCTCGAAATACCAGAGCCATCTTCGATTAAAGATGATGTTATATCCACTCCTATATGTTTTTGCACTAATTTTTTGAGTAACCTACCAGCATCACGCCATTCCATTTGCCTATTACCTACTTCGTTTAGTAATCCTTCATTAACAGTACTGGCTTCAGCTAGTAAATAATCAGTAACAAAATTATCAGATTTTTTCATAGCATTGCTGGCAATGGTAAAAAAATAATTATTTTTCATTGCTATGACTTCAGCATTATAAGGTAATTTTGCTACTGATATCTTCCCATTTAATTTTATATTATGTTTTTTTAAGAGATGTTCCAAAGTCAAGCGTACATTATTAAAATTATCACTTGTAACAGCTCCTATTGTTAATAATTTGGTTGATTTATTTAATGTGCCAGAAATAATATATTTATTATCATCAATACTAGTGTAAATTAAATCGATATTACTATCTGGAGTAGTAATTAAGTTATTTTGTATTTTATAAGGTACAGACTCAGCATTCGATACTTTAACTATTTTACCAATGTTTGTTGGCAAAACATCAACCATAGAACAATTTTTGTTAATATGTAATCTAGTGATTGGCCCACTATTGCAATATACTGTATCACCCACTGTCTTTGTTCGTATTAATGCTGGAAGCAGAAATTCTTTGTTACCAATATAAAAATCACCCTTTATAGTGGTTATATTTTTATTTTTTAGCGATAAAATCAAATTTTCCAAATCTTGTGTAGAGAATTCTGGATCATGAATATCTAGATAATAATCATTATTGCGTTTTAAAATTGCGCTATCAAATTTGTAATCACCTCCCAATTCTTCAAGAAGAGTAACAAGAGTAATGAATTTAAGACCACTGGCAAAAGTAAAATAACGATGAGTATTTTGTTGATAAACAACAGTATCAGTGTCTAAGTTTTTGATTTTAATACCAATATTGATGTGCGGATCAGTTTTTTTGATTAAATCTTTGATCTTATCAGTCTTTGAAACAGCTAAAGCTGGAATGGAAACTAATAATATTACTAGTAAAATAATTTTTTTCATATTTATGTATTATTATTTTTGGTTAATTTATATATTCAAAGCAAATTTTTTCCATTAATTTTTGCAAATTTTCTACCACTTCAATTAAATTAAACTTCACTTACCAATACAAAAACTACTAAAAATCTCACCTAAAATCTCGTCAACTGTTATAGAACCAGTAATATTACTAAGATATCTTATAGTCATTCTTATATCCTCCGCAGCTAAAACAAGATCATTTTCAGGATCAAAACTAGTTAAAGCTTCAAGAGCTTGTGATAATTGAGTTCTATGACGTTCTCTAGTAATTTGAGGATTTTCTGAGGGACTCGCAATTTGCTCGGCAATATTATGAATACGCTCCATTAACTGATCTATATTCTTTCCAGTTTTAGCCGAAATGTAGAGTGTTTTATCGTCTGTATTATTTTCTTCTACAACGCTCTTCATTTCATCCACCTTATTAAAAACAACTATAGTGCTGTTATCAACAAAACCCTCAAAAAAATCGGCATCTTTTGTATCAAATTCTAAAGCATCATACATAATAATTTTTATATCAGAATGACTTAAAACTTCCTTAGCTTTTTTCATTCCTATTTGTTCAATTTCATCAGAGCTACGCTCTCTAATTCCCGCTGTATCCTGGATGATAATTGGATAACCGCCTATATCAAGATGCCCTTCTATCACATCCCGAGTGGTGCCAGCAATATTTGAAACAATCGCAGCTTCTCGTTTTAATAAATAATTCATTAAACTTGATTTTCCAACATTTGGCCTGCCAACTATTGCAAGTTTTAAACCATTTCTTAAACGCTCCCCCCTGTTATTATCTTTTAAATGGTTAGATATTTCACTGCATAAATTCTTAACATTATCTTTGATATTTATAAGTACTTCATCGGGAATATCTTCATCAGGAAAATCGATATAAGCTTCAATTAAGGACATGATTTTAAGAAGCCAAGTACGCCAATTTGTATATATTTTTTCTAGCCCACCTCCTAATTGTCTTATAGCTTGCTTATGCTGAGCCTCTGTTTCGGCATCAATAAGATCAACCAGACCCTCTGCAGCTGTTAAATCGAATTTACCATTTAAAAATGCTCTTTTAGCAAATTCTCCAGGCTCTGCAAGCCTTAAATCATCCATAAGGAGCAATGATTGATTTAACAATTTCATCACCGCTATACTACCATGCGCATGTATTTCAACCGACTCTTCGCCAGTGAAGCTTGAATCCGCATTAAAATATACTACCATCGCTTCATCAACTTGAATTCCAGTACGTGGATTGAAAATCTTACGAAAATACATTGTTCTAGGAAGCATTGAACCTATAGAATAACCAATTAATCTCTCTAAAATTGAAATGCTATTAGAACCAGAAATTCTATACACTACAACCCCAGACTTTCCCGCTCCTGAACATTGAGCAAAAATTGTACTCATTAACCTTCCTTAAACCTTGATAGATATTTACATTTCTTATATTATATGCTAATTGGCATATTTTAAAGTTATTTGGAATAATTAATTACATATGAGTAATAATCAAAACAACAATTATCTATCTTTAAGCAAATTAAATTGCAGTATTGATGATTTTAATACCGACATATTAGACCTTGTTAAAATAAAAGACAAAGGAGATTTATACAAAAAATTTGCTCAAAAATTCTTGACATATATTCCAATTGATTACAGGTCAAAAGATAAATTATCCTTATTTGGTGACTTTACCGATGAGGCTTTTCAATTTTTCAAACAAAGAACAAACAACGAAAGAAAAATTGAAATTTCCAAAACTAACTTTCAAAAAAATAATGCAATTACCATACTAATCATAATAGAAAATAGGCCATTTATTATTGATTCACTTAATTGCTTAACTTCTAGACTTGGTTTGCAAACTATTTTCACATTCCACCCCGTTGTTTTCTCAAAAAGAGACGTAAAAGGTAATTTAATTGATATTGTAGCTACTGGCGACGAAGCTTCAAGAGAGTCTTTAGTATTCATTAAAGCCCTTGGGAACTTTAATGAAGAAACAATAAAAATATTAAAAACAGAAATTAATAGAATCATTGACCTTGTTGATTATACCTATAATTCCTGGCAGATACTACTAAACAAACTCATTGGCGTCACTACTGATATAGTACATAATAAGGATGTTTATGAAGAAGCAGATTTACCAGCTGAGGAAACTCTGGATTTTTTAAACTGGTTACAAAAAAATAATTTCACCTTTCTTGGCATGGCTGAATTTGAAGCTTCTTCCCTAAAAATCACTCATGAAAATGGTGTAAAAGATATTTGGCAAGATAACAAGAATGAACTAGATACTATAATAGAGTTCTCTAAAAGCGATTATTATTCTAATAAACTTGCAATGCTTGGCAAGCTAAATAAAATATCTATGAATCTGGTACCATAATTTTTGGACTCTACGGCACTGCCATTTATTATCAATCGATAAAAAGCGTTCCAATTCTACGGGGGAAAATGAATTACGTCTTAGACGAGTCTGGATTCCCACTAAATAGTTATAATTCTAAGAAACTCAAAAATATTATTGAATCACTTCCACGTGATATCTTAATTCAAATTGACGAAACTGATCTATATTGCATGTGTCTCCACATGCTATCTAGTATGCGTAGTAAAAAATTAAAATTATTTATCCAACAAGATTGGTCAAATTCTTTTATTAACGTTATTATTTTTATGCCAAGAGAGCGCTTGACTCCCGAAGTATATAATAATATTAGTAAATATTTATCTGAAAAATTTGAAAGTGAAATTATTACTGATAATATAACCGTTTTAGCGCAAGATTTCTCTCACCTGTTTGCAACTATTCCAATAAAAGATAAAGAAAAACTAAATTTTTCTTCAAAAGAATTGGAAGAAGATTTAATAACAATCACTACTAATTGGTCCGATGCTTTATTAGAAAAACTATGCGAAAAATATGGAGAGTACGACGGAGGATTAAAACATAAACAAATAGAATCAGCTTTTACTGCTGAATATAAACATAAATTTAATTCAGATACTACAATTGAAGACATATACAATCTAAAAAAAGCATCAGATTTAAGCAAAACCGTCTTTAATTTACTACAAAAATCCCCTTCAGAGTTTACTTTGAAAATCTATAGTGCCTCTGTTTTCTTGACTCTGTCTGACACCCTGCCTGCCATTGAAAATCTTGGATTCATAGCAATTGACGAACAATGTTTTGCCATAAAAGAAACCAGTGATATTAAACAAAGCTGGATTTATGAATTTACGCTTGCAAGTCAAACAGATATACAAATTCCATTTACGATTTTAAAGGAAAACATTGAAACAGCACTTGAAAAAATAAATACGGGTGTTTTTTCTAGTGATTTATTGAGCAAATTACTTGTTATATCTGGTATGGATTGGAAAAAGGTTTATTTACTCAAAGCTTTAACAAGTTACTTACACCAAACTGGAATGATGTATGGCAGAACATATGTTAACTTAACTCTAATAAAACATCATAAATTTACCGAATCATTAGTCAATTTTTTTGATTCATTATTTAACCCTGAATCTCATTCGAAAAAATTAGCAAAATCTATTACAAACGATATATATACTTATCTTGATACAGTATCAAATAGCACTGAAGATAAAGTATTAAGAAGCATGCACCAAACAATTGATGCAATCGTTAGAACTAATTTTTACCAGACAAAAAATAATGAAATGAAAAATTACATTTCATTTAAATTCGACTCACATAAAGTCCCAGATTTACCATTACCAAGACCTTATGCTGAAATTTTTATATACTCTAACGAATTTGAAGGAATACATCTCCGTGGCGGAAAAGTTGCGCGCGGTGGTATTAGATGGTCTGATAGAGGAGAAGATTACAGAGTTGAGGTACTAGGTTTGATGAAATCTCAAATGACTAAAAACGCTGTTATAGTACCAGTTGGTTCCAAAGGATGCTTCTTCCTTAAATTTGAACAAGGCATATTGTCTCGCATGGATTACATGGAAAAAGTTATCGGATGTTATAAGAATTTCTTAAGAGGGCTTTTAGATCTTACCGATAATTTAGTTAATGGTAAAATCATACAACCATCCAAAACAGTAATTCATGATGATGAAAATCCATATTTAGTAGTAGCAGCAGATAAGGGAACTGCAACTTTTTCGGATTATGCAAACCAAGTTTCACTTGAATATAATTTCTGGCTTGGAGATGCATTTGCTTCAGGCGGATCAATTGGCTACGATCATAAAAAAATGGCTATTACCGCTAAAGGAGCTTGGATTTCTGCACAATCACATTTTTATGATATGGGAAAAAACATCCAATCAGAACCTTTTACTGTAATCGGCATTGGAGATATGTCTGGTGATGTATTTGGTAATGGTATGCTTCTCTCAAAATCTATAAAATTGATTGCAGCATTTAACCATATGCATATTTTTATAGACCCAACTCCTGATGAAAAACTAAGTTACAAAGAAAGGCAACGTTTATTTAACCTAGCTGGTAGCAAATGGTCTGATTATAATCCAAAACTAATATCAGAAGGAGGCGCGGTATTTGAGAGATCAGCAAAAATAATTAATATCTCAAAAGAAATACAAAATGTTTTAAATTTAGATGTTATTTCTATTACTCCTAACGACTTAATAAAAGCAATTCTAAAAGCTAATGTTGATTTATTGTGGAATGGCGGAATAGGAACCTATATTAAATCATCTTCAGAAAATAATATTGATATTGGCGACAAGTCTAATGATAATTTACGTTGCGACGGTAAAGATATACGCGCCAAAGTAATTTGCGAAGGCGGTAATCTTGGTGTTTCTCAACTCGGTAGAATTGAATATGCAATGCATGGGGGGCATATAAACACAGATTTTATTGATAATTCTGCTGGCGTTGATTGTTCTGACCACGAAGTCAATATCAAAATTGCTTTAAATTTAGCAGTATCTTCAGGAAAATGCACCTTAGAAGAACGCAATACCCTCTTGCAACAAATGACAACTCAAGTTGAAGAATTAGTTCTTCAAGATAACTATGATCAAAACTTAGCGATTACCGTTGCACAAAAAACCCCTGTTTTGAATATTGAAAATTTTGGGCAATTGATACGTGATTTAGAACAAGAAGGTTTACTCAATAGGGAAGTTGAATTTTTACCAACATCATCAGAGATCTCAAGACGAACAGTTACCAAAGAAAGACTGACAAGACCTGAGCTTTCTATTCTACTCTCTTATAGTAAAATGTCAGTAGAGAAACAGCTTATTAACTCAAACATTGCAAATGATGAGTATCTTGAAAAATATTTGCTCCAATATTTTCCACCGTTAATGAGAAATAAATTTAATCACGAAATCATGATTCATCCTCTAAAAAAGGAAATTATAATTACTATAATTACTAATAAACTTGTCAATCAACTTGGGGGACCCCTAATTACTGCGCTAAAAAAAGAAACTGGGGGAGAATTATCTGATATTGCAAGGTCTCATGGTGTTATTTGTGAATTATTTAACCTTGATATACTGTGGCAAGAAGTAAGAAATCTCGATCAAACAATTACCACAGAAATAAAAGTAGATATGTTTACTGATCTTGCCAAAATAATGCGCAGGGGTATTAGCTGGTTTATAAAAAATACAAAATCTCCAATTAACACTCTTGGAGTAATAGAAGATTATAAAGATCAAATTCATAGAATAACAAACTTGATGAACAAGCTTCAAGTTGGAGAAACCAAAACAAAATTTATTCAGAAGATTACTACCTACCAACAAGCTGGCATTTCAAAAGACTTAGCAGCTAATATAGCTTCTCTTGAATTATTAATTTCTACTTTTGATATTATTCATGTTGCTAAAATTACAAATTCTAAAGATGAAGATGTGGCAAACTTATATTTTGAAAGTGGAAATCTTTTAAACATAGATTGGCTTAGAAAATCTTGTGAATCACAAATAGATGATTCTTACTGGAATAGACTATCAATACAGGCGTTGAAAGATGATTTTTATGATAAACAAAGACGCTTTGTTACAAAAATAATAAAAAAACACGAAAATAAAGTTGATTTATCAAATTGGATTAACAACAATACTCAAATCACTAACATTTTTACTAATTTTGTAGCAGAATTAAAATCACAGGAAACTATTAATCTAAATATGCTTATATTAGCTAATAAAAAATTTGAATTATTCTTAAGAAAAATCAAGGAATAAACATGACTTCACAACTAAAAGAAGCAAGAGAAAAAGCTGGATATACTATTGATTATGTCGCAGATAAACTAAACATACGAAAACAATATCTGATAGCTCTTGAAGAAGAGGACTATGAATCTATACCTGGTCAAATTTATATTGATGGTTATACAAAAATGTATTATGAATTCTTAGGTATTAGTTTACAACCAGAACAAAATGATGATTTGTTACCACCAACTCAAACACTAAATAGTATTAATGCGGATATCGGTAGTAATAAATACAAAAAATATATCATTATTTGTTCTGTTATTCTATTAATACTCGTGGTAATATTATTTAACTTTTTGAAATCCCAAAATGGAATTCCTTTTATAACAAGCCAAACAAATCATTTAGACTATGGAAGTAAGCAAGAAACTTTTGATGGATCTGATAAAACAGATTAACACTGATACTGATAATCTTATTTCAGAGTTAAGTCTTAAAAACAAAGAAATTAAAGATTTAAGAATGCAAAACGAGTACTTAAAGGAAAGTAGTCTAGCGACTCTTGATCAAATTAGAGAATATATTAAAGAACTAGAACAAATAAAAACTCATTATGTCGATAGCAACAATAACTCTAAATAACAGAGATTTTAAATTATTTTGTCCAGAAGAAAATCATAAAGAATTGTATTCTCTTACAGAAAAACTAGATCTTGAAATAAACAAAATAAAACAAAGTAACCCTTCAGCCTCTTTTGAGCTTTTACTGGTTATGCTTGCACTAAATCTTTTTGATAACAAACAAAAACAGATAAACATGGATGGTGGAGAAATACTTGAAGATGCTAATAAAGACTTCCAAATTGTACTATCTTCAATATTTGATGAATTAAAAATAGTTGCAGAAAAATTAGAAAAATGTTAGAAATAATGTATAGGAGCTGCTTGGTACGTCAGGATAGATAAAAAACTCCCAGGGCATAAGCATTTTAAAGGGATTGGTCACTTGCGTCGTCGTGGCGATGTAATACTGAACCCACCTTATCTAAAGTTCTCTGATGGTGGACTTTATTCAACGGCTACAGTGGTTCTTTTTATAGTCTTTTAGCTTGAAATCATCACCTGCAAGTCCATTTATGGACTTCTTGACGGAAAATGTTTCACGAGTGGTTTTACACGTCATAATGATCGAATGCGAAGTGATTCATGGCTATTTTTGCAGATATATATATATATATATATATATCTGGCCACGTCGCTTAACCCTCCTCGCCATGACAAACGTCGTCAATCATCCGCTTTTTATTAATTCTCTTTTGTTTCTAGCAAACAAATCTATTTGAAAATTAATAAAATCACTATTTTTCAAGGATTTTGCAAGATTATTTGCTTGTAACAGAATTTTTAAATCACGAGCAAGATCGGCGAAAAAAAATACTGGCTCACCACTTTGTTTAGTACCAAGTATTTCTCCACCACCTCGCAAAATTAAATCTTGCTCTGCAATATAAAAACCGTCGTTGCTTTCACGCATTATTTTAAGCCTTTCCCTAGCCATCCCAGATAATCTTTTTGGGTTATACATCAACAAGCAGTATGATTGTTTGCTCCCACGCCCTACTCTACCTCTTAATTGATGAAGCTGTGCAAGACCAAATTTTTCAGCATTTTCAATGATAATCAAATTGCTATCAGGCACATCAATTCCAACCTCAATAACTGTTGTTGCAACTAAGATCTGAGCAGATCCTTCTTTGAATTCTTGCATAATCTGATCTTTAACTACAGACTTCATCTTACCATGAAGCATTGAAACTTGATTGGGATAGGCTTTATCTAATTCAGCAAAACATGCTGTAACGTCTGAAAATATTATAGAATCTGAACTATCACTATTATCCAATATCGTTTCCAACGTTTCATCTGACTGGTCAATCAAAGGGCAAACCCAGTAGATTTTTTCTCCTGTTTGTAATTTTTTATCTAATGAATTAATAACCTCTATTTTTTTTTCATTAGATATTACAGAGGTTATTATTGGTAAACGATTACGGGGTTTTGTTTTTAACTGCGAGACACTCATATCTCCAAACATAGTCAGTGTCAAACTTCTTGGAATGGGAGTTGCTGTCATCACAAGTACATCTGGATTTGAAGCTTTTTTTATTAATTCTAGCCTTTGTTCTACGCCAAATCTATGTTGCTCATCGATAACTATATAACCCAAGTCTTTGAATTCTACACCTTTTTGAAATAAAGCATGAGTCCCGATTAAAATATCAACTTCTCCTTTAGCTAAATCTTCTTTTATTTGTTTTTGTTGCTTTGCGGGAGTTTTACCAGTTAACAACTCAACTTTTATATTATCATCTCCTAGAGCTTTACAAAAAAATTGATAATGTTGGATAGCTAGTAAATCAGTTGGTGCCATCAAGCTACACTGCACGCCAGAGGTTACAACATTTAAAATAGTTAAAAGTGCAACTAAAGTCTTCCCAGAACCAACATCCCCTTGTAACATTCTCATCATCTGAGTGTCAGAAGATTGATCTTGTTCTATTTCCAAAATCGCCTCTAATTGACCAGATGTTAATTCAAAACCAAGTTTTGATAATACTAATTTATGTATGTCATGGCTTGGAGAAAAAGATCTGCCTCGATCTTTATGCTCCTTGGTTTTTATTTTTATTAAAGATGCTTGATTAGCAAACAACTCTTTTGCTGCAAGCTTTTCTATATTAAGTCTTATTATTGTTTCAAGATCATTTTTTACAGCTTGCTGATTAATTAAATGTAGATTTTTAATTTCATCTAACAATTCATCGATATATTTTTTCTCTTCTAGGGGCTGATTAGCAAATGCTTTTCTTGCGCCGATAGCACTCTCTAAAACAGCAATAGCATCTCTAATATAACCATATAACTGTTTATTTACTATACCATAAGTGAGAGGATAAACTGGCATTACCTGAGCAATTAAACTCTGCTTAAATATAAACTCTGGATGACTTATTTGCAAAGAACGGTCAAAAACTTCTACTTTGCCAGTGATGATATATTTTTGACCCACCCGAAGTTTACTAAAAATAAAGGGATGAATTTTGTTAAAAAAAACTAAGATAATAGATCCAGTATCATTGAAAACTTTGATTTTAAGAGGAGCTCTTCTAGATGAAGGTCTAAGTACATCATCTAACGTTACTTCTACTTGAATTAATTCACCATTTTTTACCTTCGCTAAATCGGGGTTAATCTTAATAAGATTATAACCAACCGGTTTATAAAAAACCAAATCTCTTAAATTATTAATCTTAAGACGTTCTAAGGCTTTTTGTGCTGGCTCATTAATCTGCAAAAATGACGTGATTGACTGGAAGAATACATTATACATTATACCTATTATTTCTAGCTAATTAGTTGTAGAAATCATAATAACATGTTTTTTAGCATTTGACCAAATCCATAACGAAAGAATCTTTATTGATTTACTAAGTAGTTTTATTTTTCTAAAAAAAAACTTGTAGAAAAAATAATTGTATTTGGTAATATGAAGACGTGACTAACTAATGATTGAAACAATGACCTGAATATTAAATCAAAGTTAGTTTTATTAATTAAATAAGGTATTTATTTATGGCCAAACAAAGAGAAGTTCAAGCTCATTATGAACAACGCGGTTATGCTACTAGCGGAGATGCTTACAACAGAGATATGCGAAAAGCCGAAAAAGAAGACAATGCTACTAGTTATTACTCAGCGCCAGCTCATGTAGATCCTGAAATGGCTGCTCGAGTAGACAAATGTATAGGTTGCTGTGACGCCAGTGACTCCGAAGAAGAATGGGAAAACGGTCATAGCGGTTCTTGCTGCGTAATTTTATAATTATCCTTCTTCTCCAAATGCAGTTGTTTTAAAAACTCTCATGGTAAGGAGCAAAGGTCCTTGTTGCATTGTTCTATAAGTCTTATAAACAAAACTATTCCAGCTGCCACGCTTCGCTCGCCATGACTGGGTGCGTCATCACTTCCCACGCAGGTGGGAATCCAGCAATAAACCTAGATCCCCTCTTTCGAGGGGATGACAACATTCGTCATGGCGAGGAGCGCTAGCGACGTGGCCATCCACAAGGCTTGGATTACTTCGCATTCGCTCATGATAACCGGAAATAACCCACTAGTGAGGACTGTTTTATTTTTTCTTTCTTAAGTCATCAATTGTACGTTTAGATCTCATACCTACTAAATCAGTTTTTGGTGGTGTATATTCCTTCATACCATCTTTTGTCCTGTGTTCATTAATCCCAGATACATGTTTATCAACTTCCTGAACAATATCTTGTTTCCTATTGTAAATCTCTTGAAGCGCATTCTGACTATCTCTAAAATCTTTTAATGATTTCGCAAGGATTTCAACTTCATCCCTACTGTCTTTTGGATTAATACTCTTTTCTACATTATATTTTGCTAACATCTCTGGCAATTTTTCTTGAGGAATCTCCATTTTATAATGCTCTTCTAGCTTATTCAATGTAGGCTTAATATTTTCCTCAGCTTTTTGAAGCAATAGTTCATGATTACTCTCCTTGGCAGTCAAAGGATCATCTTTTATTATTTGAGCTTTAACACGCTCGGCCTTATCTATCATATGAACCATTTCAGAATCTTTAGCATATTCTTTCATAAATTTATCACCTCTGAGAACTGGATCATCGCCACTAGCTAATTCCTGGTAAACTTTATTTTTTACCTGTTGTCTCGCAAGATCACTATACACTTCCAACTTTGGATCTTTGTCAATTTTTGCCCTTGCTATAAATTCTGGTGATATCACACTTTCTCCTGCAATCTTACTTAAAGATTCAATTTTCATAGCAACTGGTTGATAAGCTTGTTCTTTTGATCTATCAGCTAGCTGCTCGTTATATGTTTGCATACGGTAATTTCTTGCCTCTTTACTCGTATCAATATTATTCCAAGCACCACCTGCAAAAGTATTACCAAGGGCTTTAACTGTTTCATTTTCACTTCTACCAGCAACTGTTGTAAAGGCGCCATGTTTTAAATTCTCATACCCAGCATACAATTCCTCACCAATTTGCTGTTCTTTTGCTTTTGTAAGCTCTTGTTTAGTTTTAGCTTTATGATTTATCTCTTCAAGTGACCTAATAACAGAACTCTGTTTACCAAGAAGACCTACACCTCTATTCGATAATGCTTGATATGCATCAACATAGCTTTCTGCATATTTCCTTGCATATTCAGCATCAGCAGCAAGTTCTACAAGAGACTTTTTAGTAGTCTCAGATCTTGGTAGAGTTTTTATTGCTTGTTGTTCTTGGCTGTTTAGAGCATCAAAAGACTTGCCATATTTTTCTTTAGCCAGTTGTTCTTGAGATTTACTTGTACCATTAACAATGTTCTTAATATCATTCCTTTGCTGCTCATTCAATTTACTAAGATCTTTACCATATTTAGCTTTGGCGAATTCATTTTCTAATTCTTTTAAGTTTTTATGCGACATTTTACTCGCAATTTCCTTCGCTTGCTTATCAGTAAGACTAGAATCTATATCTTTAATCTGAGTTTTTAACGCCTTCTTAAAATTAGAAGTTGCTCCTTCTTTTACCTTACTATGCTCAAGTCATGTTGATTTTCTAACCTCAGCTGTTACCGCTGAATTTGGATTATCAGACATAGCGTCTTTTTTAAGAGATTTAATTCTTCTTTGATCAAAATACTTAGAAGGTGCTTGTTTTATTGCTTCTAATTGCCCGGACGCCATCTCTTTTATCTGAGTAACTTTCCGCCCAACTTTTGTCTCGGCAAATCTAGCTTTTGCTTTATCACCAAGCTGATCAATTCTCGATTTAATACCATCCGAAGCTTTGTTAGCAACATTTTGTATATTGGTTAAATTACCGGAACTACCTGATATAAACTTAGCAATAGAAACTGCGGTACCGTTAAATTTATCCAACAAGTAAATTGCAACAAAAATTAACAACATGCCGTCAAGCTGTACAAATTTTCCATTCCAAAACTGACTAATTCTTCTTAGATCTCTTACTGGATCTAGGAACGGTAAATCTACATATCTCTGTCCCACACAACCATAAGCTTCACAGAAAGAACCAGCATCTGCACCAGTGATAACATTATCTCCTGAAACAAAATGATCTATTGGTATTGGTATACTCCGCGTTACCCTACTAAATTGCTCACCTTTCATTGGTTGCGGAAACCACCAGTAAAAAATAGAATCACCTAAGTCAAAACCCAAATTCTCTTTTGTAAAATCACTAATAACTTCAGCCCCTCCATTGCTCATTTTAGGAAAAGTGTGTTTACAAATTCTAAAACCAAGGGCACCATATATTTCCTGACGCAAAATCATGGAAATAAACACAAGTCCTGTAAATAATATAATTGGTTGAACTGCATAAGATATAAGCTGTCTTAACCAATTTTCAAACAAAGATCTTGTAATTCCAAATAGCATAAAACATATGAATATTGGTCCCATAGTTATTATCATGCCAATAGCGATTAAAGCTGTTAGATAAATAATAGCTGCATCGAAGAATATTATAATTACAAAATATAAAGCAAAGAAAAAGAGGATAATATAAATAAAACCCATCCAATCAATAAACAATAAAGAAAATAGCTTCGATAAAGTCTGCGGAGCTATCATCATTCCCATTATACTAGCAGATCCTGGACCAGTTGCGCCCGCTTCTATTATCATCTGCAAGATTTGTTCTACACCACCTACAAACCACACAAATAAATAGTCGTTAAAAAAGGTCCAACTATATTCTGAACTAAGCAAAGTCGAAACCACAGCAATTTTCATTACTCTTACTATTAATTCAGTATGTGTGATTTGAACATTTCCAGCTAAATAACTAAGAGCAGTCCACATTATATAAAAAGATAGCAAAGCAGATACTGCCATCCTATATCCAGGGTTATTTACTATACCCTTGTAAATATTTCTTATCAGACCATAGTCACCGTCAGCGCCAAAAAGAAAATTTTTGACTAAATTTGTAACAAATGTAATCGGATCAGGACTAGTATTAGTAATACCAGACTTAATTGTAACACGATATTGACCACTATTATCGTCATAAAATTTATCTAATATTTTAAAATACAACTCCCCATCTTCATATTCTCTTTTTAGAGAATCGTTATCCTCATATTTATAAACTAATCCACCTGCTGTACGAGTATTACCCCTTTTATCAATATCTAACATCTCATACCCCACTGTTGGTTCACCCAAATGAAACGTGATACCTTGTGGATTTTTTTGAGTTGCAAAAGAGTCGTTTGGATCAGTTTCCCTTGCTGCTATTAAGGCATATAACCCCACTCCTTTTGTAAAGATACATGGTGCATTTCCCTTTGGAATCTGTGCATCTTTAGTGTCAGTACACATTATTCCGTCAATAAATATACACTCTTGTAACCTTTCACAAAATCTAGCTAATTTATAACCCTCACCATTTGCTCCATACCAAGCACACCAAGCGGATAGTTCGGAAGAATTATTCCTATCACTTCCTTGCGTCCAACCCCTAACTAAAACCA
>JFJP01038855.1_pt1 | contig 15404 bp, 9 predicted proteins | sample 431651 | NCBI WGS metagenome assembly JFJP01 (sample SAMN02602958, study PRJNA72255) | Microbial mat metagenome, whole genome shotgun sequencing project. | biome: fresh water; feature: sink hole; material: water; isolation source: purple microbial (photo- and chemosynthetic) mats found in... | reverse complement strand
TACCGGATCCGAACCCAGATATGTGGTTGGTTTCTTTAATGTTACGTTGAAATTCTGTACAGTATTGCCTTTCTCATCCAATATTGTATTACTGCCATCCGCGCCATCCATGTGCAATAATACAATTACCTCATTCGCGAACGGATCTGACATATCAACTCACAGCATTAGTAATTACAAATGTACATATATCTGGGTTTAGGGCCATAGCACCTGCTTCAATAATGCGCTTAAAGTATAATAGTGTGAAGTTACCGGAGTCTATATTTCCTAGCTCAATAGCGGAAGCAATTGAGCTAGGGGAACTAAAGGTAAGCCCTAATTCATATGGTGCTGCTTCTCTTACACTAAAAGGAAATTCGCCACCTGTAACATTAGCCTCACCACTTACAGCCACCTGAATACTTGTTTTTGGACTTGATGTTTGGGAAGAAAAATATATTCTGCCACCTACAAAACTACCATCAGTACCAGAAGCATAATTACATATTACTGCACAGGCATAGTCTGTATATCCGGAAGATGCTTGTGCGGGTTGTACCGCCGGAAATAACTCCTCTAGAGATCCTATTAAAGGAGCACCTAAAGAATAATAAGCATCTCCGGTAAGACTTCCACCACCGACTTTCATTAAAACAATATCACTTGCTGTTACAGAAGGCATTCTATATCCTTATAATTTTTTATTTTGTTATTAATTAATAACATATGTTGTTATACAATTGGCCACGATATATTTAATGATTTAGATATAGCCTGCCAAGTACTATCTTTTATTAACCATTTAATATTTAGAGAGTTAGTTATGTAGTCAGTAGTACTATCTTTTATTCTCCACTGAATACCTACTGATTTATTTATACTAAAAGTAGTATCTCCTTCACCTGCTATTCTCCAACTAATTGGTATCCCTGGTACTGTAATTAAACCTAGTAATTCAAATGTAACAGTAAATGATTTGCTAGCGCTAGGCACTAGTGTATACGTAGAAGCTATATGTGTATTACCTACTTTGCTGATGAATCCTGAAGACTCTGGTGTATATTCCCAAGTAGTTGCATCAATACCTATCCAATTTGATGTATTAAATGGTTTACACTCACTATTACACTCATTAAAATTAAGATAGGAAGTAGCAAGAATATCTTCACTAAAATTAGTAGCATTTTTTGGAACTAGTTCCACTTTGATACTACTAGTAGTAATAAGAGCTGATTGATAGTATATAGGTATATCTAAAGTAACTATAGATTCATTAGTAGAGGAGGAATAAATAGGTATGTATGTAGAAGATGAAGATAAATAAGATATTTTAAATTTACCTTCATATGCATTTAAATAATTAAATGCAGAAAAAGTAACTGAATTTATAGAATTATTACTACATAATTCTATTGGGCCTACAGGGTCTACTTGAATTGAATACTCTGATGGAACTTGGCCACTATCTATAATATTACCATTTTTATCAGTATAGGTAAAACTGATACATTTAATAATAATATTACATGTATCAATACCTAGTAACTTAAAATTTACTGGCCCATCCCATTGTTCAGAAAATCCAGTAATTTGATGTATAATACTATATACACCTACAGGAAAGCTACTAAGATCTCTTTCAGTAAAATGAAAGTCTGCAAAATTAGTTATTTTAAATTTAGCTTCATTATTAGGAATATTAACTACTTCAAAAATTATATTAAAAGTAATTGGGTCTACTGCTTCACTAATATGATGTAATGAATTGAGACTTAAGTCACCACTGCAGTTTTTATATGCTAGGCCTACATCATCCCATATTCCTGGTAGTACAGGTAGCCATTGTGAGCTATCGCAAGCAGTAGGTAGACTACCATTATCTACATATTTTTCCCAAAATTGCATACTTAGTCCTTACAATGGCCAGATAAGTTGATCAAGCTCTTTTTTACTACTACAGTTATTAATCATAATTCTAAGATCTCCTGCTACTTTATAAACATAGCTAATATGTTGAGTAAGCTTAGAGGAGAATAATGCTATATTCTCTTTTGCTAATAATACATAACTATTATCCTGTGCATACCATTTTTCAGTATGTGTAGGATTAATAGTTATAGTATTAAGTAGGCCGTTAATTTTAATTTGATCTGATAAAGTACTATTAAATACTTTACCATCAAATTTAAAACCACTAAGCTCACTATTAGTTCTAGATACTTTTATTTCTTCCCATTTAGAAACTTTCATCTCATCTAAGGTTCTAGTATCTATCCATCTTTTAGTATCATAGTCAAAAATATGATATATAGAGTAAATATTTTCTGGTATTGGTATTATTTTTAAGTTACTATCTACATAATAGTGAGTATTTAATAATGGCTTATCTAATAATAAAATATCTTGTATAGTATTATCAGAAATTTTATGTTTTAGAAGACTTTTATCACAGGTACCTTGTAGTAAAAGTTTTCCATTTAGTTTATTATACAAAATATAGTTACAACTACCAGTGCTTTTATCATCAAACATATATTACCTTTTAGTTGCTACAGCGTAAATAGTAGTTCTATTAATATTTCTAGAATCACTTGACCAAATACGAATAGAGTGTGGAGTATTAGTTGACATAATAGTAGTATTAATTATTACTGCGATATTACCATCTCTAGGACTTTCTGTATTAATTACCACATCATCAACAGACAGTTTTATTGTGGAGTAGTGACTTTGTACTAAAGATGCCATTATATAGACTGTATAATTAGTATTTAAAGAGTCTGGTATCTCATACATTAAAGTTAAATCACTAGCTTGAACAGATGCAAAATCTGGTACAGTTACTGCTTTATCTGCAATTTGTAGGGTATTTATGGTAGCATCATCAATTACACCTGATTCAGCAGTTATAGTTCTAGTTACAAACTTATCAGCAGTAATAGTACCACCAACTACTAAGTCACCATTAATTAGCATCTCTTTAAAATACCAATCTTTTGTAAGTACACCATTAATTGTTAATTCTAAGTATTCATAATTAAGGTACTCACGTTCTCCATTACGTACTGTAGCAATATCTTTATCTTTTGGAACTCTATTATAATCCCTTAATATTTCCCAATCCTCTGGTTTCCCTAAATCATCCCTATCTATATAAAAGTGCCATTGAACATCTCCTGGATCTCCATCTACTCCTATACCTGGGGGACCTTGCTCTCCATTTTTTGATACTGGAACTACATGAAAAATAGCAGAAGTCCAGTCTAATTCAGATGACATAGTAGTAGCTAGTGTAGTTAATGGAATAGTAATTCTCCATAGTACATGTCCAGGCTCTAAGTCTATTGGAGCTTCCGTTTCCCAGTCATTAGGGCTTAAATAATGCCCAGTAGCCCATGTATAAACAGTTTTTTCTGTTGGTTGCTCTGGAGATATAGAATCAGCAGTCCATTTATATATAGTTGGAAAGGCACTCATCATACCATGCTGACCAACTTGTCCTGTTACTCCACTATAAACCACTGACATACTAATAGTTTTAACTATTGGAGCCACTAAGTTTATACCATTAGAATCCTTCCCACTTACACTTAAAGTTACTAGTATAGAATTAGTATTAGCTGTTGGAACTACTACAATAGATGATAATGTATTAGAAGTAGTTAGGGCAGCAGAGGGAGTAACCTCCCAGTAATAAGTAGGATCTACTATATTAAGTATACTAGCCGTTAGAGTAGCTGATGTAGGGGAAGGTAAATCTCCCGCATTCATAGTAAATCCAGTATACCCAAGAATATCTATTAAAGGTACTGATGCATCTTTTAATAAGGCTATACCATGTATACCACTATTCAGACCTGAAGGGTACCATACAGATTCTAGTCCTAGATTATCTATAGTTCTTGCCCAGTAGTAGAAATCATGTACTACAGGATTAGCTAGAGTATGTAAATACTTTGTTAATGGTACTGGTATAATATTTAGTAAGGTAGCATTATCTTTATTATTAGTAGTTGAATAGTGTATTTCTGTACTAGCAAGTCCAGTGATTGGTACTGGAAGTACCCAATTTAGTTCTATTGCTTCTGTAGCACTAGTAGTAGTAAGTGATGATATACTATCGGGTCCTTCTAATGTAATAGATACTAGTGTTGGTACGCTTCTTATACCTAAACTATTAACAGTTACAAACCAAAACTTATATGTATTATCTAAATTATCGTCAATTAAATCCTTAGTATAATAATCTAGGAAATTAGTAGTTATATTTGTATAACCTAATACTGAGTCCTCAAATAATTCATTTATCCTAACTTCATAATGACTAAAGTTAGGATTACTACTAGGACCTTCCCATTCAAAGTGAATATAATTCTTTTCTATAACAGATGTTACGTTAGATACAGCCTCCAGTGGTGCTTCAGAAATATATATAAATATATCTGTAAAAGTAGTAGAGGGACCTCTTTGATTTAAAGAATTTACAGGAGTAACCCTTATACTATAATACTCTTGAGATATTAAATTATATATAGTATGTTCTAAAGCTGGTGTACCTTGTGCAGCGAATTCCCAATTACCTATCCCTCTTCTAATTTCTATGTCATACTTTATAGCATAATTAGGTGCTTTGTAACTTACTATTAGATAAGGACTCTTTAACTTAGTTATTTGATCTGTGTATACACCTTGCTTATAGTGGATATCAGCATATCCTATCATACTAGGAATACCGGTTAATGAAGAATAGTTACTTTCATCAAATGCAATATCATTTTCTATGTAGTCAAACTTACCTGGTTTGTGCTTCATAGCTGATATATCATACATACCAACTTGATCTGATTCTTTAATACTGACTATTCTATACAGATCCTCATCTAATATTGAACTAGAGATAGACCATACTGTATTAGGAGTTATAGAGCTATGTAAAGAACCTGATATATCTATAGTATTAGTAGGACTATTAGTAACATTAATTACTAAGTACTCTATAGTATTAACTACTTCTTTTCCGCTTACTTCTTCAATAATATTGAATCTAATATTATAGGTATTAGCTGTACTAAGTGTAATTTCTCTATCTAAGGTAACGGTATTATTATCATTTCTACTAAGTAGTCTACCACTATAAGGTATATAAGCAATACCTTCATCAAATATTTTTATGATTTGACCTGGTCTACAAAACCCAGCATCTAACCCGGCCTTAAAAGATACTATATTAGATTCTACTTTTTCAGTATATAATAACCATTTACCAAGTCTATTAGCCTGACCCCTTGATGTACAACCAAAAGCTACTATATCTGATGGATTATACCCATAACGGTCTATAGCTTCCCTATCTTCAACATACTCTATTTTTTGAGTATATAGCGCTTGGGGGTCATTCCAAGTAACTAATGCTGCAGTATGAATAACCTTTCTAGACGCGCCGGAGTACTCAAATATTCCATTATATACATTACTATTAGTGAACTGTATAGCAGAAGAATCTGAGTTAGAATCCTGAGATACACTTATGCCCCCTTCTGCATAGTATACCATCCCTCTAAATACACTGGCCATATCCATTACTAATTTAATAGCATCTTGTTTAGTTTGAATATAGGTATTTAAAGTAAAACGAGGCTCCATACCTCCACTACCATCTGGTACTAATTGGTCACAATACTGACTAATACTATATAAAGCCCACTTATCTACTAAAGCCTCTGGTATATATTCTCCTAAACCATATCTTTTGTCTGTTAGTAGATCATAGAAACACCACGCTGGATTATTAGTCCACCCATAATTACTTTCTAAGCTTCCATCCCATATACCAGTATAAACTCTAGTGATTGGATTATAGTTACCAGGTAGTTTTACCTTCATTAGTTTCAAGTGATAACCACGAGTAGGAACAGCACTGAATTGTTCTGAAGCTATTCTTACTCCACATAAAGCAGTATGTGGATATACTAGTTTAGTATCTTTTATTAAATTAATAAAATCTAAAGTTATTTCATTCTGTAGTTTAAGGCTAGTAGAATCTTCTGTAATTCTACTTATTCGTATATTAAAACTACTTCCTAATTGCTTATTAAGTACTATAGTGTGTGAAAATTGGTACTTAGATGAACATTTACCTGCTAAAGTTTTTTCTACTTCGGGTAGGTATGCACCACCACCACTAGATACTTCTATAGAGTATCTAACTTCAGTACCTATACTATCGCCATTATCTTTATATTCTGATAAAGAAGGTACTCCTAAGGTAATCCTTACTCTATCTACTTCTGGGTCATTTATAGATATTACTTTCGGAAGATCCTTAGCTATTTTTCCAGCATACCCCGTATTAGCCGGTGTACCTTCTACTGAATCGAATCCTGGTATATAATCTTGATTAGGCGTACCATTCATAAGAGTATATTCATAATCAGTAAAATTATAGGTACCTGAAGAATTTTTTAATGGTGTATTATTAATATAAATACATTCATCTGGATCATCCTTAGCGAAACCTTCAATTTCACCTTCACATAGTGCATCTAATACATAAGCATATGAAGTAGACCTTAAAGTATCTGGAGAGTTTACTGGTGTTTTACTACCTTTACCTCCACCACCATTATGTACCCTAATATTATTAGCTAAATAAGTATGATATTTTTCTACTGTTAAGTTATATACTGTTTCTTTACCAAAATATTTTGTGGATATAATTGGTACTAGTAAATTACTATAGTTTACTAAAGCTAAGCTTTCATTTACTTCGCCAATTTGACAAAAGAAATTTTCACTAGTTAGAACCCAATGGTTACTAGTAGCATATAACTTATTTCCGCCCCATAAAGAATACTCATATATATCAAAATTATAATGTATATGAGTATTAAGTACTTTAGAACTATGTAGGTTACCTTTGTCATCAAAAGCTACTACCAGATCACCTACTTTAATATCTTCTATACTAATATAACCCGTAGGAGTAGCTATACTAGTACCTGCCTTAAAGCACCCACCACTACCAGATATAATATTTTTATTCATTATTTAGTACCCCATTCTTCAGGTTTAACACTACTACCGTTTGTAGAGCAATAACTATCCGTATTAGAAAATATATCACACGAAGGAGCTATACGTTTATACATGCCCGTAGTAGGAGTATATTCGTATGTATAAGTTTGTTCATCTGGAGGACGAGTAGCAGGACTTACATCACCATTAGGAGCTATTTCCTGACATACTTCTGTATTTGTTTCAGTATCAATATAGCAGTATACTCTATAAAATGATGGATCTACATTTTTAACAGTACTATGAGTATACTTTCCAGTACTAGAATTATATTTAATATTCGTAATTTCATTTGTATATATACTACCAGACTCTAAAACCCAACCATCTTGTCCAGCTGCAGTAAATACCCAAGGTGCGTTGCCAGTACCTATAGAGTCTACTGATATACCTGCACTAATAACTGCAGATCCTATAATTAGTTCACCATATCCAATTGGTACTGGGTTACCTTGCGCTATAGTATTTACAGCACCACTAAAATAAGTATTAGGAGTATTTTCTTCTTTTTGATTAATAGTAGATTTTGGTGGGGCAAATAATAGGGATGATATACCAGATAGTACTAAACCTACTCCAATTTGAGAAGCAATAGCAGCTCCAGGCCATGTAGCCGCAAATCCAGTAGCAGCAGCCTGTCCTGCTGCAGCTGCAGTAGCACCAACACCCCAAGTTGCCCAAATAAGAAAAGCTCCAAGGATAATAGTACCTAATTTACCTGAACCAGCAATAGCAGGAATAATATGAATATTTTCATTATCAGCTATTATATCATTTAGTACATCTTTATCTTTATAAATTTCGCCTATTTTTATATGAAATCCTGGAGTATAGTTTTGTAGATAATCTGTGAAACCCTTAAAGTTAGCCTTTAAAGCTCTAATAGCTTCTCCTACAGAGTGTATATCTAATACTACCTTGTCAGTAAATTTATCAGCTAATTCACCATGTAAGTAAACTGTCTTCATTCTAAGTCCTTATGTCTATACACCGCTACTGCACATTTATTCCAATACCCACCAAAAGCATCCCTAGTAGATAACCTATTTTCGCAATGATGTAAAAAAGTACCATTATCATGTAAAATACCTACATGATTTGGTACGTTAGATTTCCCAGATTTAAAAAGTATTATATCATACTTTTTTGCCTCAGAAAATTTAATTTTCTTAAAGCCGTATTCTTCTGAGTTTTCCTCAAGAATATTTAACCCCATTTTATACCATTCTTTAGTAGTAATTAATAATCTATCTACTTTTATATTCATCTCATACTTTAAAACATCAGATATTAATCCCCAGCAGTCTGTAGTACCAAAACTATACCTTCTCCCTAATAAAGGTACTATCATACTATTTGGTTCTAAGTATCTCACTTCTTTAGATACTGCAGAACATATAGCCCAAGAAGTAGTACCAGAATTACAACTATATATATCTGCTTGTGTAGGTTCACAGGATATACCTAAATGACTATGGCATACTAAAGCTACTTTACCAATACTAGAATATTTGATATAATCTGAAGGGTCTAAAATAAAATTATATGGGTCTTCAGAAATATTATTACATCTGTAGTATTTATCATTTATAACTAAACCACAAACTTCTTTATTAGGACTACTAATACTATGCTCTATAAAATCAAGTAAATAATCCCGCACCAGGATATCCTCCAAAGTTCAAAATATTAGTAGTTTGATTAAATCTACGCTTACAATCAGATAATCTTTTTCCACATACATCTTGTGACTGTACTCCAGTAAGTGTACCATCTGCTTTATAATATAGTGGAGAACTAGTTGGATGTGTAAAGTTACAAGTAGTTGGATCTTTATACTTCCAAGAGCATAAATTTTGTAAAATTGTTCTTCTAGGTAGTTGTACAGAACTTATATCTAGAGCAGAAACTAATTCATATTCAGAATAAATAGCGGTTTGTATTGCTTTTCTATCTACGTAATATATTTCTGGTGGAAAAGCCGCTGTAGGATCTGCTGTAGGATTAGTACCAGTATTAAAATTAACGGCATCTATAAACTTAATCATAGTGCGAATTCTAGTTACTTTTAGGCCAAGTAAGTCTTGATAGTCCCTGTTTAGAATAGTAAGAAAGCCATCTACATTAGCTACTTTAAATTTTGGTGTAGGTAGTTGACCTGCACCAGACCACTCTATATCAGTCATTTCGCATGGTATACTATTATACTCATACCCATTCCAAAAAACATTATCACCTAGTTCAGTAGTATCACTAAAAAACCTTAGTATAGTATTCTGACCTAGACTATTAAAATCAGCTTCATATAAGTCTATGATCCTGCTAGGCGAGCTCTTTAGAGCTTCTGTAAGAATTGGATTACTCATGTTTTATCATATACTCTTTTAAATGTAGCCGTTATAGTTCTACTAAAATGTGATACATATTCTTCACTCCACTCAGAGCAGGTTACCATAATTGGCCTATTAGTAATGTTTTCTAAAGTTGCTTCTGGTATAAATAAAAAATACTCATAACCCCCATTAGACTCTAGGAAGGTTATTATCTCGGAGGCAGTATTTAATGGTTGATTAATGAAACTTAATTTCCATGTACTAGTCAGTGTATTAATACTACTAGATACTCTTTGTGAGTAACCATCTCCAAAGGTTATAATATTAACCTTCGAATTTGCTTGTTCAGAATAACCAATAGAAGGAGTCCAGGTAAAAGTATCTGCCATATCAAATTATATCATTAACTTTTATAAACGTAGTATTAATTGTAATACTAATTTGTGACTCATATTTTACATCCCATTCTGTAGCTATTACTAAATACTCTGTTAAAGATCCAGGAGGTGTGAAATAAAAAGGCTCACAACCTCCTCTAGCTTTTAAAAAATCAATAATAGCATATGCTTCTATTATAGATTTATTACTAAAAGATAGTTCCCAAGTTATATCTAATAGATTTATGCCAGTCTGTTTACGATACTCTAAAGGATTAGTACCATACTGAACTAAACTAAGACGTGGGGTAGACTTCTTAATAAAGTTCAGAGAGGGATTCCAAGTAAATGTACTAGGCATTTAATAACCCCCTTGGGCGCATTTGTTTAATAAGCTCTTCTTGTACCGTTGCTTTTACTGCTGCAGCCATAGAAGCACTAAACTTTTTAGATTGTTCTATATCTACGGAGCTACTACTTCCATTATCACCATTACTAATTTTTACATTAATAATAGTATCACCATTAGAAATAGAGGCCCCACCCCCTCCTGATAATGTAACAGGAATAGTCCTATTATCTGGTAGTGGAACATATGCTTCATTTTTTCTACCTTCACCAAACATTGCAATTTGGGGTGAGTTAGCAATACCACCTTTATCATAAGTATTAAGTGGTATAGAGCCAATACTAGACATTATTCCGCCTTTAGCAAAAGCTGTGCTAAAAGCACTTACATCATTAAAGGGCATACTACTAAAAGCTGCTATATTAGCAGGAGGAGCAAAACTGCCTAACATACTACTAAATATTGTAGGTAGTAGAGAAGAGCCTACTGAACGTAAATTAGCTCCTCCACCACTAACTGCACCAACTATACTATTAACTAAGGTTGGTACAGAACTACTGAATAAACTAGTAGCAGAGTCAAAAGTTGATCCAGCACTAGCAAGTGTAGATCCTGCTTTTTGTTGTAAAGATCCTGCCTTTAAAGAGGCTGTTGATGCATCTTCAAAAACACTACCTGTTTGTAGGTCAGCTATAGCTGCATCAGTAGTATCCTTAGGAAGCTCGTTTCTATAACCTGGATATGTACCATTAAGCATTTTTTGCTGTTTCATGTCTTCTACAGCAAATAAACTTCTATTATCATCCTCTTCTTTAACTTTAATTTGTTGTGCTTTATACTCAGGACTAGATACTCTCATTGCATTAGTTAAAGCTTGAATACTATTAGTATTTTCTAATAGTTTAGCTGCATTATCCTTTAAATTTAGATTTAAAGCTTCTTGAGCTAATTCTTGTGTAGTTTTTACGGGTTTTAATCCTAGTTTATCCGTAAATTTACCTATACCAGCCATCATACTTTCTTTAATAGCATTCTTTAATACATCTGAAGCCATATTTCTAAACATATCACTTAGAGTATTTCTTACCATATCCCTAAAGGATACCCATGATAATTTAGTTTCGTCCATCTTCTGAATCATAGTTGCAAAGCTATCGACTATAATATCTGCTGAGTCTACTAATCCAGTAGCTAATTGTGACATAGTTGCCTTTGTCTTTCCCATAGTTTCCTGAATTCTATCTGCCATAATACCAAGAGCAGCAGTAAGACTTTCATCACTAAACATTGCCTTGGGGCCTTTAGCTTCTTCAACTTTAAGAATTAGTTCTCTTTGCTCTTTATAAAGATTAGTCATTTGCTCAACTTTCAAAAGTTGAGCACTTAAAATCTTTTGGCGCTGTTCTTCTATACTTAGTAAGTCTTTCTGTTTTCCATCAGTATCACTATCTGCTCTAGCTTTTATTGATGCTTGATACCTACTAATTTCTGCATTAGCTATAGCAATTTCTAATCCTAACTGTGCTTTTAGACTAGAAACTTGGGCATTATTAGATGATAGTAGTTGGTTGAAATTATTAGAAGTGGTATCAATAATTGCATTAATTTGACTAAATAACTCAGTTTCTTTTGATACTAAGCTTACTCGCTCCTTATATAGCTCTAAACTATAAGTAAGATCTGCCATTTCTTTTTTTCTATCAATAGATGCACTACCTAGCTGTACTTTATTATACTCAGCCTGAGCAGCATTCATATCATCTCTAGATTTATCTACATTTTCTTGTGCACCTTTACGTTCTGTATCATTGGATGCTCCAGGAGCTATTTTCCCTAAAGCAAGGCTGAATGCGTTTAATCTATCATTGGCTTGACTAATAGCAATAGAAGCCTTTACAGAAGCATCATACTGAGATAGTACATCTTCTCTATACTCCTTCATACTTTTAGCTGATGTAGTATCTCCAAATACTTTATCAATCCAAGAAAATTCTTCTTCTATAGCATTAGAAGCTTCAGCAGTATAAATCTCCTGAGCTTTAGTGGCCACATTTTTATTATCTTCAGACTTTTCTAGGGATTCTTTTAACTTAGTTACATCCTTTGAGTCAAGCGAAGCATATAAAGTTTTTATATTAAGGTCTAATATACCAAGCTGTGCTCCTAAGCTTATCAGGGACATAGTAGCTGATAAGCTTTTAGATTTTAACTCTTCTATAGATTGTATCTCTTCTTTAGAAGCTCCTTCAGGGGCTACCTGCGTAGATATAGCCATACCACGTTCTAGTGTATTACCTGAGGCGTTATTAAATCCTGGTAAAGATCTAATATATTCTTCCTGCATAGTTCTCTGAGCTTCTAATGCCGCTCTATTAGTTCTGATAGTTCTTCTTTCTATCTCCACACGTTGCCTAGCAGCCTGAGATTCTGCCTGTCCTTGAGTAGCTGAAGATCTATCAGACCCGGAGGTATATATTGCTAATGCACGTAATTTCTTTGCTACGTTTGCTTGTGCTAATGCTGCTGCTGCAGTTGCCTTAGAAAATTCTCCTAGTTTTGTAGCAGCACTTATACTATATTTAGCTATCTCTGAGTTAATGGCAGATACTCCACCATTATCATAGATTATTTGTTTTTGTCTAGTTTCTAGAGAAAGACTTCTATCGGATACTGCTTTTTCTATTGCTTTTGCTCTTTCTGCTGGAGGCAGATCTTTAGCTTGAGCTACTTTTCTATCATAGATTTTTTCCGCATCTATCTCTGCTTGAGCTAGTTCAGTAGTTAATCTAGTTAATGTTGGTCCTAGCCTAGTATTGGCTAATTGTTCAAAATCTGACGTCATACCTTTTAAGAAATTTTGTAAAGTTGCCGCCGAACCAGCTACTCTATGCCCAAAGTTCTTAACTGTAGCACTTGCACTAGAGCCGAGACTATTTAGAGCTTTTAATTCTTTTGACTGGTTTACTAAACTAATAGAATACTCAGTTGAAATTGTATTTAGCTCTTTTAAATTATTAGTAGTAGATATGGAACTCTTATTAAACTCTTCTAACTCTTTTCTCAATTTGGGGTCGATTGCTGATATTTCTAATCTAGCTAACTCAGCTGCATTAGTCTGTTCTATCCCAGAAGCTCTTTCAAAAGTATCTGTAGTTAAATTTGTTCTATACCTACTACCCGCCTTACCGATAGCACTAGTATCAATACCAACGGCTCCCTTAGCTATTAAACCCCTTTTAACCATTTGTTCGTATACTTTTACAGTCTGTAGCTCTACATCTTTATCAAAAGAGCCCATACCTAGAGCCATTTGTGTTCCACCAACAACTTTATCTAACCAAGTTCCGTTATCACGTAGATTTTGTAGTTTTTCCTGCTGTTCAACTATAGCTGCAATACTATCAGCAAGGGCTAGTGCACTACCTGCTTGTAACTCGTATTGTTCGGCTAATGTGCCAGTTTTGCTTAATTTTTCCTGAATATCTAAAAATGTTTTACTTGTAGTATTGGCTTTTTCTGTGGCCTCATCTAGTTTGACTAATGCATCAGATACTAAACCAAGTTTTGAAGCTACCCATCCTACTAATGGTATTAGTACTGTAAATACAGCCATCCAAATCGAGAAAGTACCTAGCAATCTAGATATACCTACTGTTAATACTTGGAAAGAACCTTTAAGGCCAATATTAGCCTTCTCTAGTGCACCAAACTGTCTTTCTGTACCTTTGATAACATTTCCAAATTCATCAAATTTACCCGTACCTTTACTTATAGAGTCAAATAAGTCAGTAAAGCCTAATCTAAAGCCTCCTGCTTCCGTAGCCTGTACTGCTCCACGTATAACTGATAAACGCTGACCCATCTGCTCAAATTTACCAATTTTACTTGTCAGGTTGGTAATCTCAGTATCAGTAGTCATTAAGTTCTTTTGAACTAATGCCTGGGCTGCTGCAGCCCCAGATATAGCTTTTAACCCTTCATTATCAAAATTTTGTACAGCAGCTAATTGACTATTTAAACGACCTAGCTCAGCCTGTGCACTTAAAAAGGGTTTACCACTTTTTTTACCCTGTTCATCAATAAACTTCTGAGTTTTAGTTATTTCTCTTTCAATTACTTCCCTAGTCTTCTCTAGTTCTTTTCTTACTTTTTCTGTTTGACTTTTTATTTGCTCTTCTGATAGACCTATAAAGTTACCCAATTTAGCGGCATCATCAACACCTTTAAGTTTAGACTTCTTAATACCAGAGTTCTCTAGCTCTTTTATAGCTAAGTCTCTAGTTTTTACGAATGTTTCCTGCGCAGAAGTAACTTTTGCTTGATTTAAGTCTAATACAGCTTTCTTTTGCTCTTCTAAAGCCTGTCTTTGTTTAGATAGTGATTGTTGTGCAGCTTTATCTGTAGCTTCCCATGAAGCCTGCATATTACCAATAGCAGGTATAGCTTGCCTTAGTAGTAAACCTACTATAGCAGTCATAGCTAGTAGTAGTGCTGTTGGTGACTCTGATAATAAACTAACTAATGGGCCTAAACTGCTATTCATAGTTACTAGTACACTAGTACTTAGATCTTTTAATGAAGCCGCTAATTTAGAAAAAGGATTAGAAGCTTGCTCAGCTAGTTCTTTATACTTACGGGTACCTTGTTCTGTAACTGCATTTACGAATGCTTGTCTACGTTCATAATCAGTTAATGTACTAACAGTTTTACCTAGAGTTTTAGCGTAGGCTTTGTTTGCATCATCTACTTTTACCATTAAACCTAATTCATCTAGTAGTTCTGGTTCAATCTTAATAGTACCACGGAATACACGTTGTAACGCATCAGTCATGTCACGACCTAGCGCAATAGATGCTCCCTTTGCTACAGTAGTTAGTTCTTTGATTTGTTTAGTAGTCAATCCAGCGGAGCTAGCTAGGGAAGCAGAGCCTAGAGCTTCAGACATTGATATAGCACCATCTGTTAAACTTTGCATATCTTTAGCTAAAGCATTAATACTAGTACCTACTTTTAGGGATAGTATATCAGCAGCTTTTTGCATATTAGTAAAATCAGCAGCTTTTGATAAGGCGTTAAATGCAGCAGTTACAGCATAGATATTAGCTGCGAATGTAGCATATAAGTGAACTAGACCTCCTAAGCCTTGAGACTGCCTACTAAAATCACGTGCATCTCCACGACCCTGTGCTCCGGCTGTTCCACGTCCTAGACCTTCTGAAGTTGGTGGTATAGCTCCTCCACCAGACGCAGAAAGGGCAGCCGAAGCCGCCCGTGTTTGCACTTTTCTAG
>JFJP01002102.1_pt1 | contig 15405 bp, 15 predicted proteins | sample 431651 | NCBI WGS metagenome assembly JFJP01 (sample SAMN02602958, study PRJNA72255) | Microbial mat metagenome, whole genome shotgun sequencing project. | biome: fresh water; feature: sink hole; material: water; isolation source: purple microbial (photo- and chemosynthetic) mats found in... | reverse complement strand
TGGCGGCTTCAGCGACGATCCACTTGTAGGATTCGCCGTTGATCATGATCTGCCACTTGCCGGAACGCACGGGCTTGCCGCCGTCCTTCAGGGAGGGCAGGCCTTCGCCGATGGCGGCAGCGCCGTCATGACGCTCGCCGTTGGCGTCGGTTTTCCAAATGGGCAGGCCCCACTCTTCGAACAGATGCACGGAATCGTCAACGTTGCGGCCCACGTCGTAGGCCAGGTCGTCACGGGTGATACCCATCAGGTCGTTGGCGACCATGCGGGTGTAGTCGGCGGGGTCTTGCTCGGTGCCGATGTAGGTGTTGATCGCGGACAGACCCTGCGCAACAGCACCGGAACGGTCCATAGCCGCCTTGTCAACCAGCTTGATCTTCAGATCAATACCGATTTCAGCCTTGGCAACATCAGCCCAGCGCATGACTTCATACGCAGCGCCACAACAAGCCATACCACCACCAATCATCAGGATGTCGACTTCTTCCTGGATGACGTCGGGATTTCCAAATTCAGCCATATCTAATACCTCTTCTTAATCGAATTACTTGCGAATCAGTTCGGCGGGGTTGCCAGAGCGGTAACCACCGGTCACGTCACGGGTAAACGAACCGACAGCTTCGATGTCGGCCAGTTTGGGCGTGGGCTTGCCGCCGTAGCAATCGATAGAACCTTCCGGGGTGGTGCGGATCGGGAACTTGAAACGCTTCAGCACGCCATTGCGGAACTTGATGGTCCACATGATGGAGTCGGAACCACGCAGGGGCTGCACAGAACCACCAAGAGGCACGACGTCCGCATAGTGGCGGCACTCGATAGCTTGTTGCGGGCAGATCTTGACGCAGGAATAGCATTCCCAGCACTGCTCGGGTTCCTGGTTGAAGGCACGCATGGCGTGGCCGGTCTCGGAACCATCACGGTCCAGTTTCATCAGGTCGTGCGGGCAGATGTACATGCAGGCGGTCTTGTCTTGACCCTTGCAGCCGTCGCACTTGTCGGTACGGACGAAGGTTGGCATTAATTCACTCCTTGTTAGCTAACAATCCGCGCTCAATGGTTTTATCTAACCACGCGGTCCATTCAGAATAACCGAGCCCAACCTTGACCGGGGCGTATCGCGAATCCGCTTCCGGAGGGCTCGGGTCCTAAATCCTAAAGTCAAGCGGCCGAATGACCCTTGAGTTCCACTTTGACGTTTTGTTCTGCGGTGAGGCTGGCGTAATACTTCTGCAGCACCTTGGCGACTTCCGGACGGCTGAACTCGACCGGCAAATCCTGGCCCTCCGACAACATCGCGCGAACCTTGGTTCCGGACAGCAGGATGCGATCGTCCTTGGTGTGCGGGCAGGTGCGTTGCGAGGCCATGCCACCGCACTTGTTGCACCAGAAGGTCCAGTCGATGTTCATGTTGGTGGTTTCGAGCGATCCGGCGGGAATTTCGTCGAAGATTTTCTGTGCGTCGAATGGGCCGTAGTAGTCACCGACACCGGCGTGGTCACGACCAACGATCAGGTGTGAGCAGCCATAGTTCTGACGGAACAGCGCGTGCAACAGCGCTTCACGCGGACCGGCATAACGCATATCGAGCGGGTAGCCCGCCTGGATCACGGTGTTGGGTGCGAAGTAGTTGTCGACCAGCACGCTGATCGCTTCGGAACGCACTTCGGCGGGGATATCACCCGGCTTCAATGCACCCAGAAGCGAGTGGATCAGCACGCCGTCCATGGTTTCGATGGCGATCTTCGCCAGGTATTCGTGCGAACGATGCATCGGATTACGCGTCTGGAACGCGGCAACCTTCGACCAGCCCGCCTTCTTGAAGGCTTCGCGGGTTTCGGCGGGGGTCATGAACTGATCGCCGTACTCTTCCTTGAAGGTGCCGGTGGACAACACCTTGACCGGACCAGCCAGGTTGATCGCACCCTGATCCATCACCATCTTGACGCCGGGGTGGGCAATATCGGTGGTCTTGTAGACCATCATGCATTCATGACCTTTATCGATACCATAAATCTCGGTCACCTTCATGGTGCCCATGATTTCGTCGCTATCGCAGTTCACCAGCGCGACATCCTGTCCCAGGCTCAAAGTCTGCGCGGTATTGGCATCAGTCGACAGGGTGACCGGGATCGGCCAGAACAGGCCATTGGCCATCTTGTAACCGTCGCAAACGCCAGCCCAGTCGGCATGCGTCATGAAGCCATCCAGCGGAGTAAAGCCGCCAATACCCATCATGATCAGATCGCCGGTCTCGCGGGAGGACATCTTGATCTTGGGCAGTGACTGGGCGCGTGCCAGTTCAGCTTCACGCGCAGCGCCTTCAAGCAGAAGAGGCTTGAGTTCGCCACCACCGTGGGGGTTCACAAGACGGGACATGCTGGCTCCTAAAAGGTATAGATTAGAAAAGGCTGATAAGCCGAATGGGCGGCGAGAATAGCACCCGCCTTCCTCGCAAACTAATCAGACTTATTTCTTTGCAAATAAATTTTTTTTGGGATAAGACCGTCCTAATAACCCCCGACTCAACTAGGTTTTCCCTTGCGCAAGCACTTCCAAGGCTGGCTACAATCAAAATCACACTCATCTGTGGATACCCAAAGTGGGCTTAAGGACACCGTTCTATCTAGGACTCTTATTTCTTGTCGGCCTGGCGGGTTGCGCCAGCCAGGAAATTCAGCGCAAGGATGGTGCGAGTAGCGCCCGCGCCTTCAAAGCAGCCAATCTCGTCAAGAGTGAAGTCGACATGCTGGCGGAGATCAATCAGCGTGAGGGATTGAAAAGCCTGCGCTTGATCGGAGAGAAGCTGTATCGCCGAAATCCGCAGGAATTTCGCAAGTCAGGCCACCCCTCCGCCGTTGCAGCTTGCGATCATATTTTCGGTTTGATCCCGCACTGGCTTGATAAGTCGCAGCCAATTCCGAGTTGGGAAGAAAATTTCAAGCTGACCTTCGTCGAGGACTACAGCGGAGATCGTGTGCAGACTTTCATGACGGCACTGATCAGCATGTTGATGGCATCCTACGATCACAAAACCGATTTCTTTCTGACCGACACCTTGTCCGCCCAGAAACTCTACAACAGTGCCCGCAATCTTGAAGTCGCCGTATGGAAACTGTCCAACGCGAAGCTGCCCACTGGCGCGGCGCTATTGATCAGCAACAGCATGGACGGCGAAGTGGCCAACCTCAGCTTCGAACGCGAATTCGGCAAGCTGATCGCGCAACAGGACTTGCTCGCCTTGATCGTTGAAGATCGCAGCAATCGCTCGATCAGCCGGGTGTTCCAGAACGCAGCCGCTTTCGCCTTCATGCCACTTTGAAGCTACGCATGGATTGGCGACAGGAAGCGGACTACGCGTATTGCCAACAGCTCGATCTAGCCGGCTGGGCCTGGCAGTTCTTGCGCCGCAACCCAGCCTATCAGGCTGATTACGCTGAGTTCATCACCCTCTGGCAGCAACTTGAGGAAGCTTACGGCGCACCGCCGCAGCGTGATTTCTTCAAATGGAAACAAGACCCGCGCGCCTGGCGGGCAGAAGCAGAAATCGCCACCTGCGGCAGTGAAATCTGTCCGGGTGAAAACGATCAGGTTTTGATTGAATGTTGGCTGGGCGCCAAGTGGGGGTTTCGCAAATTTCCCATCGATCCCGCCATCCTGCTGCCTGACTCATTGAGCTGGCGGGAATTTCCAATTCAGGTCGCAGCCATAGAGAGTCCCGGATTTGTGCCGTCGCCAGACAGATTGGCGTTGATCTTTGACCTTGCACTGCCGCTACCGGCGCAACTTGAAGCCGCCAAACATCGCCTGATTGCCGCCAGCATTCGGCTTGCCGGCACAGGTAATCCAGCGCCGCGCAACCTGCGTGAAGGCGCTCCCATCTGGCTGACTCAGTTGCGAATTCTGGATGCACTGGCAGCCAGCGAAGCGCTGCCGAAAATCGCACAAGCGCTCAACTTGCATGCAACCGGGCTGGAAGTGTTAGTTGAAGCAGCCATTGCCATGCGCGATGGCGGATATCGCCGCCTGCTCATGCTGCAACCCGCGCCACGCAACTAGCTCAACACCCATTGCATCCCACAGAAGGAGCTTCCGATGACGATGGATAGCATTGATTACGAAATCTTCGGCAACGACATGCAATACGTTGAAATCGAACTCGATCCGCAGGAAGCCGCAGTTGGCGAAGCCGGCATGATGATGTTCATGCAAGATGGCATCGAGTTGGAAACCGTGTTCGGCGACAGCTCCAAATCCAGTTCCAATTTCATCGGCAAGCTGGTGGGCGCGGGAAAACGTTTGCTGACCGGAGAATCCCTGTTCACCACGATTTACGCCAACACGGCGCCCGGCAAGCGCAAAGTCGCATTCGCCGCGCCCTATCCGGGCAAGATTGTGGCAGTTGATCTGCGCCAGATCGGAGGCACGCTGCTGTGCCAGAAAGATGCGTTTCTTTGCGCCGCAAAAGGCGTTTCACTCGGCATCGCCTTTCAACAGCGGCTCGGCGTCGGCTTCTTTGGTGGCGAGGGTTTCATCCTGCAGAAGCTGGAAGGCGATGGCATGGTGTTCTTGCATGCCGGCGGCTTGGTGATCGAGAGAAGCCTGGCCTCTGGCGAGATCCTGCGTGTCGACACCGGCTGCATTGCTGCAATGCAGCCCTCGATCGATCTGGATATTCAATATGTCGGCAAGATCAAGACCGCTTTGTTCGGTGGCGAGGGTTTGTTTCATGCCCGGCTAACCGGCCCCGGCAGAGTCTGGTTGCAAACGCTGCCATTCTCGCGCCTGGCGAACCGGGTGCTGGCGGCGGCGCCGAAGACGGGCGGCAAACAGACGGAAGAAGGCTCCTTGCTCGGCGGCTTCCTGCATGGCGACAAGTGATGTCTGGCTTCAAGCATTGGAGTTTCATGGTTTCGTAACATGACCGAATTATCTTCTTCACTTTTTTACTGAAAATACGATGGATCTAATCCTCTGGCGGCATGCTGACGCGCAGGATGGCGACAACGATATGGCGCGGGCGCTCACTGCGAAGGGCCAAAAACAGGCTGAAAAAATGGCGCTTTGGATACGCGAAAAACTGCCCGAAAAAACCCGCATTCTGGTCAGTCCGGCAGTTCGCGCCCTACAAACTGCGGATGCGATCGGACTCGACTATGAAGTCATTGCCAACATCGCGCCCGGCGCAATGGGTGAACAGATATTAAGCGCATCAGGTTGGCCGGATGCGCGCGGCAGCGTTTTGCTAATCGGACATCAGCCGACTTTGGGTGAAGCGGCAAGCCTGTTGTTGTTCGGTGAAACGCGCGGTTTGAACATCAAGAAAGGCGGCCTGGTCTGGCTGACTAACCGGGTGCGTGGCAGCCAACCGCAAACCATCCTGAAGGCGGCGATGTCACCTGAAATGCTTTGAGTTTGGGTCTGAGTCTGAGTCTGCGTTGAAAGGCAAACCCAGGTGTCTTACGCCGTCTAATCGAGACCGAGCTGCTCAACCCAGGCCAGTGCCTGGAGATGCGCCTGACTGATTTTGTCCGGCGTCATCATCAGCGAAAGCGCCAACTTTTCCAGCTCCTCGGTATCGCCACTTTCGACCGCCTCGGCAAGCGAGAGAAATGGGCCGTAAATGCCTGTGCGATCTGCCAGCGCATCGATCATTTTTTCCGGAATCACGATGCGTTCCAGCACTTGTTCCATCGGCATTTCAAGGAATGCAGGCAACAGGGAAAACACACCGACAATGAACAGGTTGTCCTGATCGCCTTTGGGCAAGCACGACTTGCCCACCAGTTCGCACAAACGACCACGCGTAATTGCGGTCCGCGCCAGCGTCGGCATGGTCGGCGCCCCCCCTGCAGTGACCAATAACAGGGTCAACCAGCGGTACAGCGGCTGCATGCCAAGAATGCTCACGGCATGGCGAATGGACTGCACTTCACAGGACAAGCCGAAACCGGCTGAGTTGATGTAGCGCAAAAGTTTGAAAGTCAGCGCGACATCTTTTTTGAACATCACCTCAAGATCCTTCGCATCGGCTTCCTTGCGCACCATCTCCAGCAACTGAACCACGGTTGCGTGCACCGGGTTGATGATCTTGGCAGCCAGGTTTTCCGGATGCGCGAAGTAGTAACCCTGGAAAAAATCGAATCCAAGCGACTGGCAATGACGGAACTGTTCTGGCGTTTCCACCTTTTCGGCAACCAGCTTGACTGGATATTTGCGGATCTTGCGCACCATATCGGCTAACTCAGCCGGCGTATGCGCCAACACATCCAGCTTCACGTAGCTGGCAAAGTCGAGCAATTTTTCTGTTTCCGGCAAATAGCTGTAATCATCCAGCGCAAAACGGTATCCAGCCGACTGCAACTCAGCCAGACGTTCCAGCACTTCCGGCGTCACATGAACCGTTTCGAGCACTTCGATCACGACTTTTTCGGGTGGCAGCAGGGTCGAAAAACTCGACATCAACATGGAAGCTTCCATGTTGACGAATGCCAACTTGCCCTTCAGCAACCATTCAGTACCCATATTCAGCAGGGCGTTGGCAATGACCGTGATGCCTGCATCGACATCGGTATCGATACGCGCGCTTTGTGCGCTTGCCGAATGCCTGAACAACAGTTCATAGGCATACAGCTGGTGCTTGTCGTTAACGATCGGCTGCCGCGCGATATAGGCGTTGGAACTCATGAGCTAGACAAAAGAATTAAGGAATTAAGCGCGAGCAAAAAGATTCATCGGGGTATCAGCGGTGTTGTTGCCGAGCAGGGCTTCCATATCAAGTACCAGGACGATAGAACCGTCACCCGACAACGTTGCGCCAGCGATACCTTTCGGTTTGATGTCCGACAAAGGTTTGATAACGACGTCGTCGCGCCCGACAAAACCATCGACAGCCATGATGAAAGTGGTATCCGAAGCATGCATCAACACACCAAAAGCAGGGGACTGCTTGGCCTCCCAGCCAATCAGTCGTGCCAGACTGCGCACCGGCAGCACCTCATCCCGCACCACCATCGTGGCGCGTCCGGAGACGCGCTGCACTTCTTCCTGCTTGATCGGGATGATTTCCCGCACCATCGAAAGCGGAATCGCGAACGATTGATTGTTCAGGCGCACCACCAGCACCGGCAGGATGGCCAGCGTCAACGGCAAAGAGATGGTGAAAGTCGAGCCCTGGCCGGGAACGGAAATGACGTCGATCTTGCCGTTGAGCCGGGTGATATTGGTTTTTACGACATCCATGCCGACCCCGCGCCCGGAGACGCTGGAAATCTGATCCTTGGTCGAAAAACCGGGCAGGAAAACAAGATGCAGGCTCTGACGATCATCCATGCTGTTCGCGGTCTCGGCATCGATGACGCCTTTTTCAACTGCTTTCGACCTGATCACGTCAGGGCGCATGCCCTTGCCGTCATCTGAAATCTCGATATAGATATGATCGCCAACCTGGCTGGCCGAGAGCGTGACGATCGCTTTCGCCGATTTGTGCGACAAGGCGCGTTCTTCGATGCTTTCAATGCCATGATCCACCGCGTTACGGACAAGATGCACCAGTGGATCGTTAAGGTCTTCGATCATGGTCTTGTCAAGTTCGGTTTCTTCACCCGACAACACCAGCTCGACATCTTTACCGAGTTGCCGCGCGAGATCCCGCGCCAGACGCGGGTATTTCTGGAACAAACGGCCGATCGGCTGCATGCGCGTTTTCATCACCGCGTTCTGCAAGTCGGACACCAGCAAATCGAGTTGGCTTACTGCGATATCCAATGCCTTGAAAGTCTCTTGATCGTTCTTGCCATGCAGAATCTGGGTTTTCAGATTGGCAATACGATTTTTTGTCAAACCGATTTCGCCCGAAAGATTGAGTACCTGGTCAAGCCGGGCGGTATCGATCCGGATGGTGGTCTCTTTTTGCAGACTCTGCTGCGGCGCTGAGGAAGAACTTGAGGACCGCGATTGGGTCGGCAAATCTTGCACCGGGATGATTGCTGCGTGCTGAACCGGGCTCGCGGCTGCCACCGGAAACACCACTTCCGAAACAGGTTCCGGCTCTGCCTCCGGCTTGCTGGCTTCCTGCGGGATCGGCGTGCCGGTCAGAACCGCATGCAAAACGTCCCAGTTGATGTCATCGATCGTCACCTCATCCGCTGCTTTGCCTGCCCCTGACGGACTTTCAGGTTGCGGGACGGCCTTTGGAATGGGTGCTGGGATTGGGGTTGCTGCTGCCGACTCTCGGCCTTTGCGCTGCACCGATTTACCGGCCAGCGCCGCTTCAAGGCTATCAATCAACGCCGGATCGGCGGCTTCCGGCTGGGTCGCTTGTGAAAGCGCGGCGAACATATTACGCACCACGCCGGTGGCATCCATGATGACATCCATCAGCCCGGTCGAAAGCTTCAACTCTCCATTGCGCAACTTGTCGAACAGGTTTTCAGTGCGGTGGCAAAGTGAAACCAGATTTTCCGCATTCAGAAATCCGGCGCCCCCCTTGATGGTGTGAAACCCCCGAAAGATGTCATTCAGCAGTTCGTGGTCATCCGGCCGTTTTTCCAGTTCAACCAGCTTGTTATCCACCTGGGATAACAACTCACCCGCCTCCAGCAGAAAATCCTGCAGCAGTTCTTCCATTCCGGCGAAATCACTCATTTGACACTCCTTCCGCGACGCGAATACGAACAAACGATCGGACCACCAATTGGGCTAACAATTGGACAACAATCAGCCTGCTGATCGACCGTCCGTTTTCACAACCGCCTTCAAAATCCGAGGCTTTCCAGCAAATCATCAACCTGTTCCTGGCTGGTAACCACATCGCTACGTCCAGCCGCATTGATTACCGGGCCATTCAACAAGCTCTGGTCAACCGCCTGCCGCTTATCTTCCGGCGTGGCTTCGATCAGCAGGGCAAGCAACTGGGATTCTAGGTTTTGCGCTGCTTCAAGCACCTTCTTGATGACTTGACCAGTCAGATCCTGAAAATCTTGCGCCATGATGATTTCCATCAATTTGGCATTGGTCGCCTCTGTCTGCTGTGGCACATGCTTCAAATAAGCGCGGGTATCGGACACCAGTTCCTTGAATTCATTGACACCGAGTTGCTTGCCAAAGAGTTTGTCCCATTGACCGGCCAGTTTCGCCGCGTTTTCTCCCAATTGATTCTGCAAAGGCTGCGCCACTTCGGCTGCGTTCAGCGTTCGCTCCGCTGCCTGAGCGGTCATTGCCGCAATGTAGTTGAGGCGATCCCGGTTATCCGGCATCGCCTGGGCAACCTGTTCCAGCGTTTTGTCATAGCCCAGTTCACGCAGCAGATTATGCAAACCACGCGTCATTTGCCCCAATTGCGAGAACATCCGCTGCGGGCATTCGCCATCACTACCCACATCCTCCCGCGAAACCGCATTCGCGATCGTGTCGAACAGGCTTTCCAGCTCCGGGGTGTCGTTGACCTCCGGTTTGGAAGCAGCCTTCTCTGGTGCCGGCGCGGCGGCGGAAGCAATGCTGTCAAACAGTGCCTCAAGGTCTGGGGAGTCGCCACTCATCATGTTTCCTTGGTGTAATTGACCGTAGTTGGCCGGAACCGCCCAACTCACATTCCGTATTTCTCGAATATCTTGTTCAATTTTTCTTCGAGCGTGCCCGCAGTGAACGGTTTGACGATGTATCCCGATGCACCGCTTTGTGCGGCTTCAATGATGTTTTCTTTCTTTGCCTCGGCGGTGATCATCAGTACCGGCAAACTTTTCAGCGCCACATCGGCACGAATCGCTCGCAACAACTCAATACCGGTCATGTTGGGCATGTTCCAGTCCGTCACCACAAACTGAAAATTGGAACCTTTCAGTTTTTGCAGTGCGGCAACGCCATCCTCAGCTTCATCGACATTGGTGTACCCCAGTTCTTTGAGCAGATTGCGCACAATTCGACGCATGGTGGAAAAGTCATCCACCACGAGTATCTTCAAATTCTTTTCAGCCATCGTGGATCCTTATCTAACCTGCAATTGCGGCATTGTAACCATCCGAATCAATGCTTAAGGAACGCAAGTAAGGTATCTGCCAGAACAGCCGGGTCGAATTTGGCGACATAGGCATCAACTCCGACCTGTTGCCCCATGGTGCGATTGGCATCAGAAGAGAGTGATGAGTGCATGACGACCGGAATCCCGGCAAATCGGTTGTCCGATTTGATATTGCGAGTCAGGACATAACCATCCATTTCAGGCATTTCAGCATCGACCAGAATCAGTTGGATCTGCTGCTTCAACAACGCCTTCTCTGCAGAGGCCCGATTCGCCATGCCGGTCAGCTTGGTCCAGGCTTCCAGGCCATCATTGGCTTGAATGTATTTCATCCCCAGCTTGTCCAGCACCGAGACAATTTCCTTGCGCGCCACCGCCGAGTCATCCGCGAAAAAAACCGTCGCCTCCCGCCCCGCTTCGATCCTGGGCAAGTTGGGCACGGGTTTTTCACCTAATACCTCAACCAGTACACGTTCCACGTCAAGGATCGAGATCAACCGGCCATCATCGAGTTCGGTAATCGCGGTAATCATGCCGTCCTGGCCAGCAAGCATGTTCTCAGGCGGCTTTACCTTGTCCCAGTCGATCCGGATGATGCGATCGACGTCCTGCACAAGGAAACCCTGGGTATGACGTGAAAACTCGGTGACGATCATGGTTTCGCCCACCCCTTTAGGCGCATCTTCCAGCTTCACGAAGTAAGCCAGCGAGATAACCGGAATGATGCTGCCACGCAAGGAGATGACACCCTCTACGCCCATTGGCATATTCGGGGTCAAGGTGATCGGCGGTGTCGGCGACACCTCGCGAACCTTGAAAACGTTGATGCCGAATGTCTCGTGCGTGCCGAGCGAAAACAACAGCAATTCCATCTTGTTGGAACCAGCCAGTTTTGTGCGGCCATCGACCGTGTCAAGCAACTTGTTGGGTTCTAGCGAATTCATGGTCAAACGCTCCCCTTATTTGAGCAGGCGGTTCAGCACTTCGGCCAGACGGTGCGGTTCGAACTTCGGCACATATTCGTCCACCCCGACGGAAAGGCCCAATTGCTTGTTGGCATCCGAAGACAGCGAGGAATGCATCAAGACCGGAATACCTGCAAAGCGAGGGTCGGATTTGATGTTCTTGGTCAGCACATAACCGTCCATTTCCGGCATCTCCACATCGGTCAACACCAATTGCACAAAATCCGAAACCGGACGCCCGGCAACTTCGGCCTGGACGGCAATTTTCTGCAGCTCATCCCAGCCCTGCCGACCATTGATGGTACTGATACCGCCTACATTCAATGCGGCAAGCGTGCGCTCGATCTGATTCCGCGCAACCGAAGAGTCATCCGCATAAAACACGGTTCGATTCGGCTTCTCGATCGGCACCAGGCTGGCAAACAGATGGCTGTCGTCGATCTGCGAAGTGTCGGCGAGGATCTTTTCGACATCCAGCATCATCACCAGACGCCCATCTTTCAGTTCGGTGACCGCCGTAACCAGGCCACCCATGCGCGCAGTCAGCATGCTTGGTGGCACCTTCATCTCGGACCAATCGAGGCGCAGGATGGTATCGACCTCGCCAACCAGAAATCCCTGGGTATGGCCGTTGTATTCAGTCACGATCATGATTGCTGGCGGGTTATCCGTAGAAATCCCGATGTATTTCGCCAGATCGACTACTGGAACCAGCACGCCACGCAAACTGACCATACCCTCGACTGCTGAAGGCATGTCCGGCGCCCGCGTGATTTCAGGAATACGCATCACCTCACGCACTTTGAAAACATTGATGCCGAAGGTCTCTTTGCGACTCGTACTCACGTCCGTCCCCAGCGTGAAGAGCAAAATCTCCAGCTTGTTCGCTCCCGCGAGTTTGGTGCGCGCATCAATGCGCCTAAGTAAATCCGACATGATTACCTCTGTTGTTCACCTAACTGATTTATCTGATCAAGCCGCCGGTCTGTTCGAAATGGACATCGGCCGACAGCAAAAAAACTTTAGGGGCCAATGGTTTAATATTGATTACCGATGCCCGCTCTTTCTGCCATGACTTCCCCCTCTCACGAAGACGCGGAACTGCGGCAAGCCTTTGCGCTGTTCAGCGAAACCTCCGAAAAACTGGCTGGCACCTACCTCGAATTACAGGGTCAGGTAGCCCGCCTCACCAGCGAACTGGCCGCCGCCAATGGTGAACTTGCGCGCCGTGAACGGCTTTCGGCGCTGGGTGAAATGGCGGCGCAAGTCGCCCACCAGATACGCACCCCGCTGTCCACCGCTTTACTTTACACGGGACACCTGACGCGACCGCAACTGGCAGATGCCGATCGCATCCGCTTCGCCGAAAAATCGCGCTCCCGCCTGCTCTATCTGGAACGTCTGATCCAGGATATGTTGCTGTTCGTGAAGGGCGCCCGTCTGGTTTCTCAGGCCTTCCCGTTGCACGCTTTGATCGAAGAAATCAGCCACACGCTGGAACCGCATGCCACCGCCAAACAAGTTTCCCTGCATCTGGCGGAAACATCGGCTGACTTGATGCTGACCGGCGACCGCCAGGCCATCGCCGGCGCGCTGATCAACCTGCTGGAAAATGCGCTGCAAGCCTCATCGTCGGGGGACATGGTTGAAATGACGGTCGGCGGACTGGGCAGCCCGTTCGCCGCATTCGAGATCAGCGACAGCGGCGCCGGCATCCCGGAAGCCGCGCGCGAAAGGCTGTTCGAGCCGTTCTTCACTACGCGTGGCGAAGGCAGCGGCCTTGGTTTGGCCATTGTCAGGCAAGTTGCGGAAGCGCATGGCGGCTGGGTGGAATGGGCACCGAAAGACGGCGGTGGCAGTGTCTTCCGGCTGTTCCTGCCATTTGTCGGCCAGGGGCAAGTGGATGTCTGAAATTCGCCCGGTACTCGTGGTGGAAGACGATCCGGCGTTACGTGAAGCGCTGACCGATACGCTGGAGATGGCCGGTTACCGTTCCATTGCTGCGAGTGATGCGGAAAACGCGCTGGCCTGCCTGGAAACTTGCGCGCCTGGTCTGATCTTGACCGACGTGCAAATGCCCGGCATGGATGGACATGCCCTGCTGCGCGCGCTGAAAACCCGCCACCCTGAAATCCCGGTCATCCTGATGACCGCCTACGGCCAGATTGATCGCGCCGTGCAGGCCATGCGCGACGGCGCCGCAGATTACCTGCCGAAACCGTTCGAGCCGGATAACCTGCTTGCTACTGTGGCGCGGCATTTTCGGCAGGCCAGCGAATCGGCCACAGACAGCGAATCAACAGCCGCCAGCCTGATCGCGCAAGACCCAGCCAGCCTGGCTTTGCTGGAACTGGTGAGACGCGTTGCTTCCAGCGATGCCTCGATTCTGCTCAGTGGCGAATCCGGTGTCGGCAAAGAGGTTTATGCGCGCTACATCCATCAGCACTCACAACGCGCCAAAGCTACCTTCGTGGCGCTGAATTGCGCATCCATTCCGGAAAATCTGCTGGAATCGGTTCTGTTCGGCCATGAAAAAGGCTCATTTACCGGCGCCTCGACCGCACAGCCGGGAAAATTCGAGCAAGCCAATGGCGGTATTTTGCTGCTCGATGAAGTATCCGAAATGCCGCTCAACCTGCAAGCAAAGCTTTTGCGCGTGCTGCAAGAGCGTGAAGTCGAGCGTGTTGGCGGCCGCACTTCGTTTGCGCTCGATGTGCGCGTCATCGCCGCGACCAATCGCGACCTGGCGGCTTGGGTCGCTGAGGGTCGCTTTCGCGACGACCTGTATTACCGTCTGAATGTTTTTCCACTTGAAATCCCGCCTCTGCGCAAGCGTCCAGGCGATATTCCAGCGCTCGCCAAGCACTTCCTGAAGCGCTTTGAAACGATCGTTGGCAGAAGCGGTTTCGCATTGACTGGCGCGGCTTTGGCCGAATTGACGGGGTATGACTGGCCCGGTAACATCCGCGAGCTTGGAAATGTCGTGCAACGTGCCATGATTCTCGCGCCAAGCGCAGAAATTGGCCCCGAACACTTGATGTTGCCAGGCAAGACTTCGCCCAATACAACGAACCCTTTTTCGCGCACCCCCATCAGAGCGCCAGAAAGCCCGGTTGAGTCTGGCCTGAAAGATATCGAACGAGACACGATCCTGAATACTTTGCAGCGTATGCAAGGTTCTCGGCGCAGAACGGCGGAAGTATTGGCGATGAGTGAGCGAACATTGCGTCACAAATTGAAGCAGTATCGCGAGGCAGGCTTTCTGGATGGAGACGACCTCCTATAATCAGTCGCAGGAGGCAAGACGATGAGCAATATCGATTTGATGGTGAATCAGCTCCGTGCCGTAGCCGCACAGGCGGCAGTCACGCCTAATGCGCAACCCGATGAAGCCACCCCGCATGACTTTTCCAGCATGCTCAAATCCGCCATTGATGAAGTCAACGGTGCCCAGATGGACGCCAAACAGATGTCTCGTCAATTTGAAACCGGTGATGCCGAAACCAACCTGCAGGACGTCGTCCTGTCGTTGCAGAAGGCCAGTTAGCGCGTATCAAGAAGTCATGAATATGCAGGTCTGATCAGGCACGTTTGACGGATGGCCGCTCAGCCTCAGCAGTTACTTTCCAACTTCGCTTTCCGCTTCAACGAGCTTCCCGCCTCCCGCAAAATGGGTCTGGCGGCGGCTTTGGCAGCGTCGATTGCGCTCATCGTTGGCCTCTTGCTCTGGTCGAGTACGCCGGAATACAAAGTCCTGTTTTCCAATCTTTCGGAAAAGGACGCCGGCACCATCACCACCACCCTGCAACAAATGAACGCGCCTTACAAAACCGAGGCCGGCGGCACGCTGCTGGTACCGGCGGATCAGGTTTATGACTTGCGCTTCAAGCTGGCGGCGCAAGGTCTGCCGAAAGGTGGCGCGGTCGGCTTCGAACTGATGGATTCACCCAGCCTGGGCATGACCCAGTTTCAGGAGCAGGTCGCTTTTCAGCGTGGCATGGAAGGAGAACTGTCTCGCACCGTACAAGCTTTATCGCCGGTCGAATCGGCGCGCGTGCACCTGGCGATACCGAAACCTTCGGTGTTCATTCGCGACAAACAGCAGCCCTCCGCTTCTGTGCTGGTCAATCTGCATCCTGGACGCGCGCTCGATCCGGGTCAGGTCCAGTCTATCGTGCATTTGGTCTCGAGCAGCGTGCCGGAGTTGTCGCCCAACAACGTCACCGTGGTCGATCAGGCCGGCAATCTGCTGACCAACAAGGCCGATAGCGCGTCGGCGCTTGGTCTCAATTCGAACCAACTTGATTATGTCCGCCTGATCGAGCGGAATTACGCGCAAAGCATCGAAGCGATCGTGTCGCCGATCGTGGGCGAAGGGAATGTCAAAGCCGAAGTACGCGCAGACCTTGATTTTTCGGTCTCCGA
>JFJP01038854.1_pt1 | contig 15407 bp, 10 predicted proteins | sample 431651 | NCBI WGS metagenome assembly JFJP01 (sample SAMN02602958, study PRJNA72255) | Microbial mat metagenome, whole genome shotgun sequencing project. | biome: fresh water; feature: sink hole; material: water; isolation source: purple microbial (photo- and chemosynthetic) mats found in... | reverse complement strand
TTGACACTCCAGGAACTTGAATTTGCCCGACAAGAAGTTAGAGAAAAAGTAATAGAAATTCCAGATAAACACCGGGTTGCCATTGGCATTACTGACGAAGCAATTCAACTTGCAGAAACAAATATTAACGAAGGTGCCCTGACAAAAAAGAGTTACAATGATGCTTTGCACATTGCATTGGCAACACTGAACAACTCTGATGTTTTAGCAAGTTGGAATTTTAAACACATAGTAAATCTTGATCGTATACGGCTGTAAAACTCAATTAACTTACGACTTGGATTCAGAATCATTGAAATCAGAACACCGAGAGAAATATTAAAAATTAACGACAATGAATAAAGAAAAAAATATTGATGCCGTTCAAATGATGCGCGACATCAGAGAAAAATTGAGTGAAAAATACTGGAAACAGCCCGACATTTTGAAAAAAGAAATGGAAGCGATTCGACAAAAGTATCATCTCAGTATTTCGTCACCGAAGTAGTATTTTTCGATAGTTCTTCAATTGGCAAATTGCGACTTTCGCACTTTCTTTTTTAGTTAGTTGTCATTTCGAGGAACAAGAATGAATCTTTTTGTGTAACAGATTTCTCCCTATCATCGAAAAGACCAAAATAAATCACATATTCTTAAAATCTCAATCCCTTTGATTGTTGGTCTGCGGCCTTCTAACTTTCTGCTTTCTTACATTCACGCATTTAAACGCCTCATTCCACCTTCACTTTCAACTTTTGTTCCGGGTTGCAGATTAGTTCTGATTCAGGAGTCCATTTTAAATGTACATTCATTCCCAGTACATCGGCAGAAAAGGTATTGCCTGTTAAAACAGCATTTTTACAAGCCTCAAACGAAAACGTATATTTTCTTTTGTGATACGGTTCAAAACGGTGACTTCGGGTAATTGTATTGCTGCTGAATGAAATTCCATCGATTGAGCGTGCAAAAAGCACCGGATAATCAAACGGGTTAAAATGGTTATTTTCAATTCTGATGTTTTTATGAAACGTTGGAGTTTCGGCATTTAAAACCGGAATTTCGGGATAAATGGAAATGATTCCTTCGCAAAACTGGTACGAACTGGTATTGCATAACTCAGTAAAAACATTGTTTCTGATGAGTACATCGGTAACTGCGCCCGATTCGAACCAGTTGTTGGCATCGCCGGCAATGAGAATAGCACTGCCGCTCGATTCAAAAATATTGTTTTCAATCACCACTTTTCCGGGAGTTGAAACGAGCAGTCCGCGTGCCCTGCAACTTTTAAAATGAGAGTTGGAAACAAGCAGATCAGGGCTCCATGTAATGTTTTCAAGCGCATCGCCAACTTCGAGCTGTTTTGGAATGTCGGTTTTGAATGTAATCAGAAACGTTTCATCGTCCAATAATTTAAAACTTGCCACTTCGCCTGTATCCAAAGGTTTCATCACCGAGTTTTCAATAAAACTGATTTTATCGCCGGTGTGTCCCCAGTTTAAACCCACGCTTTGATGGTGCATAAACCTGCATTTCAACTGTTTGCTTCCAATTACATCAGTAACCTGCACGCTGGTTCCGTGTACATTCACCGGGTCGTCCATCAGTCCTGCAAATTCGCAGTTTTTAATGGTAATCAGTCCTTTGCAGTTCGAAATTTGGATTCCATCGTCGCCGCCGCCAAAATACCTGTTTTTTGCTTTATTCGGAATTGCGCGGTACCCATCGAAAGTCAAATCTTCGCTAAACTGCGCCAGAATTCCCAGTCCGGTGGCATGAAATAAATTCACATTCTCAACCTTAATATTTTTTGAATTCTGAATAAAAATTCCGGAATGAATTCGTTCAGCATGGCGCATAACCAGGTAATTGCCAACCTTTGGTTTTCGCAAAGCCGGGAAATGAATTTCAATGATGCCCGGCAGGATATTTTCGGCAAGGTAATTTTCCCATCCTCTTCCCAGGCAGCCCCAATCGCCGGTTTGAGGAACAACAAAACCACTGTCCCTGTCGAATTCCATTGTGCTTTTCCAGGGTTGCAGATTATCTTTGGTTGTGCCGAAAAACAATTTTCCCTCTTCAATTCGGAATGGTGATTCTTTTAAATTGATACTTACCCTGATGGAAGTTTCATTTACCTGAAGTACCTGCGCCTGGGCAATTAATGGTTTTTCCCAATCGATGTTGATATTTCGGAGTATTATGTTTTTGCTGTTGTCGAATGTAAAAGGCTGCATCTGTTCATGAAAAATGAGGTTGCTGCCGTTCCCTTCAATTATTACGTCGTTCATGTTCTCGAACAGTAATGCACAATTTCGCGGATTTACGTCGGTGGTGTTCGATTCAAAATAAGTTCGTTTGTTGCTTTCGGTTGGGTAGAAATGGTATTCGCCTTTTGTAAAAATAATTTTTGCTGGTTTACCTGGTACAATGGTATTTAAAGCATCGCTGATGAATTTATGGCAGTCTTTCTTTTTGGTATTTCGCAATCCAAAATCTTTCAGGTAAATAATGGTGGTGTCGGCTTTTACCGATAGAAAAACAGGTTCGGTTTTAGGTTGAGGAGGATTAATTTCCAAAAGAAAAAGAAGAAAAGAAAAGATGGAAGTGAGCAAAAATATTTTCATTGATTTTCTATTATTGATAAAGGATAGCAGCCCTTTTATTTTAAATTCAAAGGGATACCATCCTTAATTTAACAATTTATTTCTTATTTACCTGCCGCGCTGCTCTTGCCTGTGCCTGTTTTTCCTGTTCGTCGAGATAGATTTTCAGGAATTTCTGATTGTTTTCGTCGCTGTCGCCATATTGTGTGCGCAGTTCAGCCAATCGTTGGTGCATCATTTTTTGCACATCTGCATAAGCAGGGTCATTGTAAATATTTTTCATTTCCGATGGATCTGTTTCCAGGTCGTACATTTCCCACTCATCAATATCATAATAAAAATGCATCAGTTTGTAGCGGTCGGTGGCAACGCCGTAATGCCGTTTTACCATGTGCACCGACGGATATTCATAATACGTGTAATAAACTGCATCGCGCCACTCGCTGGTTTTGCCGCTGACCAAATCACGGAACGATTCACCCTGCATATCTTCCGGTATTTCTATTCCGGCATAATCAAGAAAAGTGGGTGCAAAATCAAGGTTCTGTACCAATTTGTCGATTTTAGTTCCCGGTTTTATCTCTTTAGGAAAGCGCACCAACAGCGGAGTACGGAATGATTCTTCGTACATAAAACGCTTGTCGAACCAGCCATGTTCGCCCAGGTAAAATCCCTGGTCGGATGTATAAATTACAATTGTATTTTCAGCCAAACCTGTTTCTTCCAGGTAATCCAGCACTTCGCCAACACCGTCATCAACCGATTTTATTGTACGTAAATAATCTTTAATGTACCTGTTGTATTTCCAAATGGCAAGCTCTTTTCCTTCAAGCTTTTTGGCCAGAAATTCCTGGTTTTCGCTTTCGTAAGCAGCCATCCAGTTGGCGCGTTGCTCCGGATTCATTCGGTTTAAATCGCGCATAAAACCTGTACTGTCGCCATTCGGATCAACAATCAGTTTAAAGTCATGCCCCCATTGAGCATGTCCGTCAATTTCCATTTCCTGTTCCCTTGCGGCCCGCCCGCGTCCTTTGTAATCGTCGAAAAAATTTGCCGGCGGATCAAAAGTAATATCATCATAAAGATTCAGATATTTTGGAGCGGGCAACCAGTTGCGGTGAGGAGCTTTCTGATGGTAAAGCGCACAGAATGGTTTGCTTTGGTCGCGCTTGTTTTTAAGCCAATCGAGCATGGTTTCGGTAATGATTTCGGTGCAGTACCCTTCTTTCCGGATCTTTTCGCCATTGATTAAAAAATCAGGGTTGTAATATTCACCCTGTCCCGGCAACACCATCGAAAAATCGAAACCCTGCGGAATTCCGTCAAGATGTATCTTTCCGATCATTGCGGTTTGGTAACCGTTGGCTTGCATCAACTTCGGAAAGTTGGGCTGATTCCAGTCAAAGGGAAACATGTTGTCAACTTTGCCATTCAAAAAACTGTGTTTCCCGGTAAGCAATACTGCCCGGCTGGGCGCACATATTGAGTTGGTTACACATGCGCGGGTGAATATTGCGCCCTCTTCGGCCAGTCTGTCGATGTTTGGCGTTTTGTTTAGTCCATGCCCATAAGCGCTGATTGCCTGGTAGGCATGGTCGTCGCTCATGATAAACAGAATGTTGGGACGTTGGGTTTCCTGTTTTTGGGACGAACAGCTAAAAATTGCCAGTGCAGCAAAAATCAATAAAACGGTTTTAATGATGTTGGTTTTCATAAAATTTAAGTCTTATTCTTTTTTGATGTTACTAAAAATTCAATTTGTAAACGAGTTTTTAAATATCTAAAAAGAAAACAGTATTTAAAAGTGAAAATGTAAGAATTAATAAATACAATGCAAGTTAAAGATTTACAACTCTTTTTGTTCTTAAAAACAAATAAGCAATAACATAACTTATTAAAAAATTTTAAAATATATTTGCAATTATTAAAATATAGTGTAAATTGCGTTAATTTTCTATAAAGAATTATAAATGATTTTAACGAAAGGTAAAAACAGAATTAATCTTACCGGTAACGACCTCAAGAAATACCGGCAAAAAAAGAAAATTTTACATCTGTTATATCAACATGATTCATTATCGGGTACCTCAATAAGCAGTAAGTTAGGCGTTAGTTTTCCAACGGCTTTAACCTTATTAAATGAGTTATCCGAATTAAAATTTGTTGAAACTTTTGGTACCGGGGTTTCGAGCGGTGGGCGTAAACCCAACATGTACAGGCTTTCAAATGATTCAATTTATGTTATTGCATGCGAACTTGGCCGGTACAAAGCAAAAATGACTATTTATAACTCGCACAACCAACCGGTTACACCCATGTCTTATTTCGATACAAATATTGATGATAATAATCTGGTTGAAAAGATTTACAACAACGCCCAACAGTTAATTCAGGAATTTGAAATTGATGTAAACATGATTTACGGTATTGGATTAACCATGCCGGGATTGATAGATGAGGATCGGGGTATAAATCATACCATAAAAAATAAAGAATACATAAACGTCAGGGAAAGACTTGAAGCCAGGTTTGAAAAATTGGTATATATAAATAATGATGCAAGAATGCAGGCCTTTGGTGAGTATATTTTCGGGAAAGCCAAAGGTTATTCTAACGCGGTTATTATCAACTGGAGCTGGGGTATTGGATTGGGAATGATTTTAAACGGGAAATTATATAACGGATTTAGCGGTTTTGCCGGTGAGCTGTCGCATACCAAGTTTGTTGATGACGGCGATTTATGTATTTGTGGTAAAAGAGGATGCCTGGAAACCATTGCGTCTTCGAATTATTTAATAAAAAATGCAGTTAAAGGAATTGAGGAAAATATTGTTTCGCAATTGACACTAAAATTTAACGAGCGGTTACAGGAGTTACAGCCGGAAGATGTTATAAAAGCAGCAAAATCGGGCGATGAATTTTCAATTTCGTTATTGAACAAGATTGGATTGGCTCTTGGTAAAGGATTGTCGTTTACAATTCAGTTGTTAAATCCCGAGATCATTGTTTTGGGAGGAGTTATTTCACAGGCCAACCTGTTTATATTAACGCCTATTCAACAATCGCTTAACAAATATTGTCTCGAACAAATTTCATCAAATGTAAAAATAGTTATTTCGGAAAACTGGGAACAGTCTGGATTACAAGGAGTAAGTGCCATGTTATTTCAACGTATATTCAGCGATATGAACAGTGAACTTAAATATGATTATTTCTAAATTAACAATTAAAATTCAAAATCTATGCGAAAAATTCTGTTGATTTTTGCGATGTGCGTAGCGCTTATAGGGAGTGCAACTGCACAACAGTCGGTTACAGGAACTGTAACCGGAGACGACGGACTGGGAATCCCGGGAGTGTCGGTTCTTCAAAAAGGAACAACAAATGGTACAATTACCAACGTGGACGGTAATTATACGATTAATGTTCCTTCGAATGCCGTTTTGGTTTATTCTTTTGTGGGTATGACCACAATTGAACAATCCCTGAATGGACGTTCATCTGTTAATGTTGTTTTGGTAGCAAGTAACATTGGTCTCGACGAGGTAGTTGTAACTGCAATGGGTGTTTCAAGAGAAAGAAAAGCTCTTGGTTATGCCATGAGCACTATTCCTTCGGCTGAGTTAACCAAAGTAGCTTCAACCAACTTTGCAACAACACTTTATGGTAAAGCACCCGGTGTTAGGGTTGCCGCAGCGCCCGGTGGTGCAACCAGCGCTGTTAACATCAACATTCGTGGTGTTAACTCAATTACCGGCAGAAGCCAACCTCTGATTGTGGTTGACGGTGTGCCAATCCGCGATGGTGAGGTAAACAACTCAAATTACTGGGGTGACCAGCGTTTACGCGGTAATGGTCTTATCGATATGAACCCGGAAGACATTGAAAACATTTCGATTTTGAAAGGTGCTTCGGCTGCTGCCCTTTATGGTTCAGAAGCTGTAAACGGTGTTGTGCTTATAACCACAAAAAGTGGTAAAGGTACCAAAGGTTTTAAAGTGGATGTGGTAACCAATTTGTCGGTTGATAAAGTGGCTTATCTTCCTGACTACCAAAACAAATACGGCCCTGGATATCCGGTATTTATTGCCAATGCAGGTCAGGATGCAGAAGGATGGTTATGGCGTGACCTCGATGGTAATGGTTCTAAAGAATCAAGAGGCCATATTGGTACCAACCTAAACTACGGTCCTAAATTCGACGGAACAACCCAGGTGATGGCATGGGATGGAATCGTTAGACCATGGCAGGCACAGGAAGATTCTTATGCTTCATTGTTTCAGACAGCAGTTAGTTCAAATGTTTCTGCTGCCATTTCTATGGGTGGTGAGAATGCAAATTCAAGGTTATCGTTAACCCGGCAGGATAATGAAGGAGTAAGCTTAAATTCAAAAAACGCCAGAAATATTGCCAACCTGAATTCTACTTTTTACCTCGGTAAAAAATATACCATCGACTTTATTTTGAATTTCATCAACCAGACTACTTATAATCGTCCGTATTCGGTTGACAGGCTTTGGAATAATTTTGGCGGTATGATGACCCGTTTTGACAATGGCGAATGGTATTTTCCGAGATACAAAACCAGCAAAGGTTACAGATATGTTACCGGTACAAACCAAAGTTTAACACCAAGTGAAAACATTATTTATGGTGGTTACAGGCCCGACGTGCTTGACTATTTGTGGAGTGTAAACGAAGTAAAGCTCAACGAAACCAGCAACCGTGCCATCGGTAACCTTACAAATACATGGCAAATTACCAACGACCTGAAATTAAGGGCAAGGGTAGCAACTGATTTTACATCAGAAAAAACAGATCAGTCTGATCCGAATTCCATTCCACTCGCTTTTGGAAATTCAGGAGGTTTTAGTCTTGCTTCCTATCAGGCCAATATTCTTTATGGTGACGTTATGGCAACGTATTCAACCAAAATTACCGAAACCATTACATTGGGCGCAAATGCCGGTTATACTGCACAGCAGGAAACCGTTCAGAGAGTAAGCAGAAATACAAGCGGTGGTTTAAGTACCGAAAACATGTTTGATATTTCGGCTTCCGTTAATACACCTGGTGGTGGCAATTATCGCAGCACTTTGGTTAAAGATGCTTTCTTTGGAACTTTGAATTTCGATTACAGCGGTTATTTCTTTATTGAAGGTACTGTTCGCCGCGACCGCACTTCAACAATGAATCCTGATAATAACGCTTTTGTTTATCCTTCGGTAAACTCAAGTTTCCTGTTTAGCGAAGCATTTGAAATGCCTTCGTGGATTGATTATGGAAAATTGCGTGCATCATGGGGTATTGTGGGTAACTATCCTGATTTATACAGTGCAAATATTGCCTACAACCAGGGAACAATGGGAATTCAGGCAGTTGGCGGAAATCCTGTACTTTTTACTACTATTCCAACAAGTTTGGGTAACGACGGAATTCGTCCGGAAGAAAAACATGAGTTTGAATTTGGTGTTGAAATGAACTTCATGAAAAACAGACTTGGAATTGATGTATCCTATTTTAACGCTACTATTGTTGATCAGATTTTGCCGCTTACAACCGCTATTTCAACCGGTGCAAGTTCAGTATTAACCAACATCGGTACTTTGAAAAACTCAGGTATTGAAGTTGCATTAAGGGGTGTTCCTGTTCAAACAAAAAACTTCAGATGGGAAACAATCCTTAACTATGCCAATTATAAAAATACAGTTGAAAAACTTACTGATGGAGCCACTGAACTCTTACATGCTGATTATGATGGCGGTGCAGCACAGTTAAGGTCGGTTGTGGGTCAGCCAATGGGAGATATTTATTCTCACCCGGTTCTGCAACATGCAAACGGAGGTATGGTAGTTGATCCAAACGGTTTATATAAAGTTGATGCCAGCAAGTGGATTAAAGTAGGAAATGCCATGCCAAAAGCAACCGGCGGTTTCCTGAATACATTTACTTATAAATCAGTTTCACTCGATGCAACCATCGACTACCGTTTTGGCGGACACATTATGCCAACTGCAATTAACTGGATGATCAGCCGCGGTTTGCTGACTGACGCTCTCGATAAAAGAGATGCTGAAAGTGGTGGTTTGAGCTACTATGTTGATTCAAAAGGAGTAAACCGGCTAACTAATGGTGCAACCGGACCAAATGGAGAGTTGGTTTATAATGATGGACGGATTCTTGAAGGCGTTAAAGCTGATGGTACTCCTAATGATTATGTTGCTTCTTCAGCCTACTATTATTTCGTAACCTATAACTGGGGAGGTCCGCAATACAGCCCGAATACCCGTTACGAACTATTTGTGAAGGAAAACAGTTACATAAAAATGAGGGAACTTGTTTTGCGCTATGCTTTACCAAAAAGTCTTGTACAGAAAATTGGTTTGAGCAACCTCGAAATTTCGGCTTTTGGACGTAACCTGTTCTTTATTTACAAAACCATCGACCACATGGATCCTGAGCAGGCAACAGCCGGTTCAAGATGGTTCCAGACTGTAAATAACGTGGGTACAAACCCGTCAACCAGAACTTTTGGTGGTTCTTTAAGGTTTAGTTTTTAATCGAAAATAAAATAAAAAATACTGATATGAAGAAAATATTTTTAATCTTAATTTCAGCAATGTTGGTTGTTGCTTCATGTAATACAACCGATTTTGAAGAAGCCTATCCGGATCCGTCGAAGATCAATGTTTCAACGGTTGAAAAGCAATTTTCAGGGATGATGTACACCAACAGGGAATATGTGATTCCGAGTTACTGGAACTATTTCGTGGTTTACAGGATTACTGCAAACAGATATACTCAGGCAATAGGTTGGGTAAACGCAACCAACCAGTATGTACCAGGTGGTGGCGCTGTTAACGACAGATGGGGCAATTTTTTCGGCTTTGTTTCTCAGTACAGGCAAATGGAGAACATTTATAACGCCCTGCCCGATGCTGATAAAGCCGACCGCAGAATCTACCTGATTGCATCTACCATTTACATGTATGATGCGGTACAAAAAGTTGTCGATTTACATGGTGATATTCCGTTTTCTGAAGCTGGTAAAATTATCGCCAATGGTGGTGATTACAAGGCTTCAATGCCAAAATATGATAAAGCGGAAGACATTTATACCAAAATGCTTGATGATTTAAAAGCATTTGCTGACGAACTGAATACAATTACCGTATCATCAGGGATTCTGGCAGGTTTTAAAACCCAGGATATCGTAAATAAAGGCGACCTTACCAAATGGAAAAGGTATTGCAACTCACTGCGGTTAAGGATGTTAACAAGGGTTTCAGGTGTTTCTGCCTTTCAGGCAAGAGCTACTACCGAAATCAATTCAATTCTGAATAATCCTACAACCTATCCGATTGTTACTTCAAATGCGGAAAACATTCAGATTAAAATTCATGATTTGAACACGCCTCTCAATTCAATGGGATTCAGAACCGGTTTGGAAGACTGGGGTGGAAATTATGCCGGTAAAGTAATCATTGAACATATGAAAGCTAACAGCGACCCGCGTTTAAAAGTAATGTTCCAACCCGGAACTGCTGCTGCCGGTGAATATTTCGGACTTGATCCGCTGGCAACTTCCGGTGAACAGGACGCATTTATCCTTACCAATAAACTTTCATTGTACAACTGGTCAACCATGAGTCGGAATCAATTCTTTCCCGGTGTATTGGTTAATGCTTCTGAAGCTCATTTCCTTGCTGCTGAAGGTTATTTGAATGCAAATAACGATGCAAAGGCAAAAGAAGCTTATGAAGCAGGAATCACCAATTCAATTAAGAATTACTATTTGTACCGTTCGGTAAGTAATAACAACGAATCAGGTTCTGTTGTGGCTCCAACCGATGCTGAAATTGCCGACTACCTTGCAAAAAGTGCGATTAGCTGGAGCAGTGCAGCAACAAAACAAGCCAAACTTACTTTGATTGGAATGCAAAAATGGATTGATTACAGTGTTATTCAGCCACTTGACAACTGGGCGGAAGTAAGACGTTTGAATGTTCCGCAACTGAGTTTCTGGGTTGATAACGCCGACCCACAGAAACAACCGCCAACACGCTGGCAGTATCCCGACAGCGAGAAAACTTACAACACTGAAAATTACAATGCTGTAAGCGCTAACGACAAAATCTCGAATAAAATATTCTGGGATGTAAACTAATTGCGAATGAATAACCAAAGATGGTAAGAAACTTTGGTCTTTGATAATTAGAGAAAAGGCTGTCTGCAAAAGATTCAAGGATCAGAAACAGACAGTTCTTTTTTTTCATACGTTCGATGTTTAAAATTAGTAAAGGGCAACAATTTTTTGTTGCCCTTTTTTTTATGTCAGTAAATAACTACTTTTAACTCCTTAATATTATCTAAACCGTACGTTATGAAAAATCTGCTACTGTTTCTAATCGCATTACTTTTTTTAAGTTGCCAGCCCAAAGCACCCGAAAAATTTGAAGTGTTCAGGGGAACCAACATTGCCCACTGGCTTTCGCAAAGCCGCACACGCGGAGTTGACCGTGAGTTGTTTTTTACCAAAGCCGATGTAATTGCCTGTGCAGAAATGGGTTTCGACCACCTCCGGTTACCCATAGATGAGGAGCAAATGTGGGACGAAAACGGCGTCCGTCACGATGATGCTTTTCTGCTGATGACCAACTGCATCGACTGGTGTATCGAAAATAACCTGCGCGTAATTGTCGATTTGCATATTTTACGCTCTCACCATTTTAATGCTGATGTAAAACCTTTATGGACAGACCCTGCTGAACAGGAAAAATTCTACAATTTGTGGCGCGATCTTTCCAAAGCGCTCAAAAAATATCCCAATTCGATGGTTGCTTACGAATTAATGAACGAAGCCGTTGCCGACGATCCTGAACTTTGGAATAATCTGGTGGCAAACGCTTTCAAAGCAATTCGCGAACTTGAACCTGAACGTACTATTGTGATTGGCTCCAATAAATGGCAACAGGTTCAGACTTTTCCCGATTTAAAGGTGCCGGCAAACGACACGAATATTCTGCTCAGTTTTCATTTTTATGAACCATTTCTACTCACCCACTGGAATGCAAGCTGGACACATTTAAAAGGTTACACAGGGCCGGTTCATTATCCCGATACAATTCTGACACAAACTGAATTCGACCAGTTACCCGAAGAAATGAAGGCGATTGTTACCGGACAAGTGGGTAAAGTATATAACAAAGCCTGGATTTTGGAGCAATGGCAGAAACCAATTCAGAAAGCAAAAGAACTTGGCTTGCCCCTGTATTGCGGTGAATTTGGAATAATAGAGGGACCTCCGCAGGAAGACATGTTGCGCTGGTACCAGGATATGATTGACCTTTTTGAAGAAAACGGAATTGGTTATGCCAACTGGAATTACAAAAGCGGCAGTTTTGGATTAATCGATGGCGATGGTAACCGGAGAGAGAATTTTATTACTATTGTTTCAGGGAAATAAACTTTAAATTATAAAATTATGAAAAAGACATCTGTTTTGTTTTTGCTGTTTTTTGCTTTAACCGGGTTAATGGCTCAGGAAGAAGCGTCTAAAAAGGAAGTTACAAAAGATGGGTGGAATTTTGGCGCCCTGCCAACCATCACCTTTGATACCGACCTCGGTTTTCAATATGGTGCACTTGTGAATTTGTACGATTATGGCGATGGAAGCGGTTATCCCAATTACAATCATTCGCTGTATTTCGAGGTGTCAAGATTCACAAAAGGAAGCGGAATTAACCGGTTTTATTACGACTCGGACAAGTTGCTTAAAGGATTGCAAACTTCTGTCGATATAAGTTATCTGTCGGATCAGGCCTATGACTTTTTTGGATTTAACGGTTACGATGCGATTGTAAATTACGACTGGATTGATGATGCCGATCCCAACTACAAAAGCCGCATGTTTTATAAATACGACCGCAAAATGTTCCGTTTTAAAGTTGATTTGCAGGGTAAACTTTCAGGTGAACATGTGAAATGGATTGGTGGCGTTAATTTGCTGAATTTCAAGGTTGGTAAAGTTGACATTGATAAACTCAACAAAGGAAAAGAAGGAGATGAAGTGTTACCGCCACATACCGAACAACCTGGTTTGTACGAGAAATATCAGGATTGGAACATTATTTCAGAAGAAGAAGCCAATGGAGGTTTTGTACCTGCTCTTAAAGCCGGATTGGTTTACGATAGCCGTGATAACCGGCCAAACCCGATGAAAGGAATCTGGACAGAGGCAGTTTTGGAAGGAGCTCCTGAATTTTTAGGAGCTGAGAGTTCTTTTGTAAAATTCAGTTTAACCCATCGTCAGTATTTTACCATTGTTCCTGAAAATTTATCGCTGGCATACAGGTTGGCTTATCAGACTACTGTTGGTGGAAATGTGCCTTTTTATTATCAGAGCCAGGTTATAACTTCCATTTTAAAGGGTGCAATGTCCGAAGGTTTGGGAGGAGCAAAATCGTTGCGGGGTATCAGTCGAAATCGTATTGTTGGCGATGGTTTCTTTTATGGAAACATTGAAGCCCGCTGGAAGTTTTGGCATTTTCAGTTTATCAATAACAACTGGTATATGGGTCTGAATGGTTTCATGGATTTCGGACAGGTCACTAAAAAAATAGATGGTTTAGAAAATATTCCCTCCGGTGAAACCAATTCTGAATATTACGATGCGGGTGCTGAGAAAATCCACATTTCGTATGGCGCCGGACTTCGCATTGTAATGAATCAGAATTTTGTAATTGCTATAGATTACGGTATGGCAGCCGATGACCGCGATGGGAAATCGGGAATGTATATTGGGTTGAATTATTTGTTTTAAGCCGCAAAAAAGTTGATAATATCAGGTTAATATTATTTCACTTTCAGCCAACAAATATGTTGCTAAAACGATTCTTAAATCGTTTATTTGATGGATTATTGATTTGATTTGTAATGAATCGGATATGATAATTAATTGAAAAATGAAAATGATAAAAGCCGTAATTTTCGATATGGACGGGGTTTTGGTCGACTCCGAGCCTTTGCATATTCAAACCGAAAAGCGGATGTTCCAAAAAATGAACCTTGATGTTTCAGATGAAGAACATGCCGGATACATGGGCACTGCTACGGATTTAATGTGGAAACAAATTATTGGAAAAAGAAACCTCCCGCTCGATGTTGCAAAAATGACTGAACTGACAATCAGTGAGGGTCTGCCTTTCTTTAATTCGCTCGAAAAGATTGATCCAATGCCGGGACTAATCGACCTGCTTGAGAAAATCAAAACAAAAAATATCCCGATGGCAGTTGCCTCATCTTCTGATCCGGAAACAATCAGGGTAATTCTCGAAAAATCGGATTTGAGAAAATATTTTCAACATGCAGTTAGCAGCAGCCTGGTTGGCAAGAGTAAACCCGAACCCGATGTTTTTTTGCATGCGGCAAAGTTGCTTGGAGTTGCCCCCGAAAATTGCGTTGTTTTTGAAGATTCACGCAATGGGATTAAAGCGGCAAAAGCTGCCGGAATGATTTGTATTGCCTACAGTGGTGCAAATTCAGGGCACCAGGATCAAAGTCAGGCCGACCAGCAGATTGCGGATTTTAATGAAATCGACGTTGAAACGCTTCTGAAATAATTTGACCATGAATCAGAATTCTTTAGCAGGTAAAATCAATGCAGGTAAAACAGTTTACGGAACCTGTATCACTTCAACGGCTCCACTTTGGGGAAAAGCTGCCCGAATGGCTGGCCTCGATTTTGTGTTTCTCGATACTGAACATGTTCCGCTCGAACGCATGGAAGTGGCTGTACTTTGCCAGTTGTACAACGCGATGGGAATTGCGCCAGTTGTCCGCATTCCTTCTCCCGACCCGTTCCGCGCCTGCCAGATGCTTGATGCCGGAGCAACCGGAGTTGTTGCGCCTTATATCGAAACGGTGGAACAGGTGCAGGAAATGGTGGGTGCTATCAAATTCAGGCCACTCAAGGGAAAGCGTTTGCAAAAAGCACTTCAAAATCCGCTGACGGTTGAACCTGAACTAAAACAATATCTCGAAAATTACAACAGTGAAAAGCTCTGCATCATCAATATCGAAAGTATTCCGGCGGTTGAAAATCTTGATGATTTGCTGAAAGTTACCGGACTTGACGCCGTTTTTATCGGCCCGCATGATTTGTCGGTAAACATGGGTTTGCCCGAAATGTACGATCATCCCGATTTTGAGCGTGAAGTGGAAACAATCATCCGGAAATGCCGCGAAAACAACATTGCCGTGGGAATTCATTTTTCAGAATCCCCCGACCGCCAGGTGAAATGGATGAAAGCCGGCGCCAATATTATCATTCACAGTTCTGATATCGCCATCTTCTCGCAAAAACTGGCCAGCGATATTCAGTTGATTCGCAAAGCCGGAGGTGACGAAGAGCAAGTTTCAAAGGAAAAAATTGTCATTTGATTCTTAAACAGTGAATTCAAGTTTTAGAAATACCACTTTTTCGTTTATGTTCCGGGCTCCCTTTAGGGCGGGGGGTGAAAGTCTGTTGCGTGACCGTAAGATTTCTACTTCCTTATTTATTATTCTGTTATTCCTTATTCCAATTCTAAGTTGCAACAAAAAAACCTCCCTTACTTTTCAAAAACTGCTTGTCGATTACGCTGAAACCCCCATCAATATTGATAATCCGAACCCGCGGTTTTCGTGGGTGATTTATTCTGAAGAGCGGAATAAATCACAGTCGGCTTACCAGATTCTGGTGGCAACTGATAAAGAAAAGTTAAATGTTGGAGAAGCCGATATCTGGGATTCAGGGAAAATCAATTCTTCAGAAACTATTCAGGA
>JFJP01022040.1_pt1 | contig 15407 bp, 13 predicted proteins | sample 431651 | NCBI WGS metagenome assembly JFJP01 (sample SAMN02602958, study PRJNA72255) | Microbial mat metagenome, whole genome shotgun sequencing project. | biome: fresh water; feature: sink hole; material: water; isolation source: purple microbial (photo- and chemosynthetic) mats found in... | reverse complement strand
CGGAAATAAAAATTTCTCGCAAAGACGCAGAGAGCGCAAAGAAAATGCAAAATTGCCCCGTAGGGGCAACCCCCTGTGGTTGCCCTTTGTTCAATGCTCTGTCCCTGTTCCGGCGCAGGGTAAGCACGGGGGCTTACCCTGCGCTTCCCTCAAATGGGGCCCCGGTATATTACAAAAAACTTTTCTTTTTTAAAACTTGGTTTTTGTATCATCCGAGTGTATAATAGACAGTTAAGTTTTAAGAGATGCCTCTGAAGCAGATGATTTCCTGAGATTTGACGCCTAAAACCCTAATAGGAGCAATAAAGATGAGCGAGACCCCCATAACAGAAACCGCACAGTATCTTACTTTCAAGCTGGGAGACGAGGTGTTTGCCCTTGATGTCACTCAGGTCAGGGAAGTGCTGGACTTAACCACGATCACAAAAGTCCCCCGTTCTCCTGAATTTATGCGGGGTGTTATCAATGTTCGGGGAAGCGTCGTTCCTGTGGTGGATTTGCGCCTGAAATTCGGTATGCCCCCGGCAGAGACCTCTTTAGATACCCGCATTATCGTCATGGAGCTGTTTTTGGACGAGGAAACAACAGTTCTCGGCGCCATAGCCGATTCCGTGCATGAAGTCATGGAATTGGAGCCGAATCATATTGAAAAACCGCCCAGAATCGGAAGCCGCTGGCGCACGGAATTTATCAAGGGAATCGGAAAACGGGATGAGCAGTTTATCATTATTTTGGATATAGACCGCGTGTTCTCCAGCGATGAACTGGCGATTGTGGAAGAAATTCAGCCGGAGATGCCGAACCCGGAGGATGAAATTGCCGATGAGGAAGCGTGATCCGGAGAGCAAAAAGGTTCTCGCAAAGGCGCAGAGTCCGCAAAGAAATTTCAGTAAAGCGCTCTCTGCGTCTTTGCGAGAAACTTCACCGCTCATTTCCGATAACGTCATATAATTAATGGATAACAGAAGCGATAAAACCTGCGATACGGTACCTGCGACCTGCTCCGATTCTGACCATCCGGATACCGCAGGCGGCTTGTCTGATCCCGTAAAAACGCTTGAGGTCCCTTCCATGTCCGACAAGATGTTTTCCCGTTTCAGTGACTTTGTTCAGAAAGAACTGGGAATCAAAATGCCGGAAGCAAAGAAAATCATGCTTCAGGCGCGTCTTCAGAAGCGGCTGCGGAAAACAGGGATAACAACATTTGAAGATTATTATAATTATGTCTTCAGCCCCCGGGGAAGAGAAGCCGAATTAGCCAGCATGATTGATGCGGTCACAACGAACAAGACCGATTTTTTCCGGGAACCCCAGCATTTTGATTATCTGTTTTATACGGTGCTGCCGGAATTGGCGAGCCGGAACATGAAGGCTGTTCCCCATTCTCAAGAACTGTCAAGGTCTCAGGGACATGGAGTTTCTTCATCGCCTTCAAACACGGCTTCGGAACCAAGGAGCGTTCCGCTCAAAATCTGGAGTGCGGGCTGCGCCAGCGGCGAGGAAGCTTATACGCTGGCAATGGTGATGAGCGAATTTGCCAGCCGCTATCCGGGCTTTTCCTTTTCCATTCTTGCCACAGACATCTCCACCTCAGCCCTGAAAAAAGGAACTGCCGGTATCTACAGCCATGAACGGATAGAGCCGATTCCCATGCCCCTGCGGAAAAAATATCTGTTACGGAGCAAAGACCAGAGCAAAGAACTTGTGCGGATGATTCCCGAACTGAGAGCCTCTGTCAGATTTCAGCGCCTGAATCTGATGGACAAACTGTTTCCGATTCGGAATACGATGGATATTATTTTTTTCAGAAATGTTCTGATTTATTTTGACAGACCCACCCAAGAATCGGTATTAAACCGTATCTGTCAGCATCTGGACCCGGAGGGTTATATGTTTCTGGGACATTCTGAGACACTGAGCGGTCTGGATGTACCCCTGATTCCGATCATCACCGCAGTTTACAGAAAATCCTTTTAATGATATAAGAGGTCTGAGGTTGGAGCCTCTGCACCGCCGCCGTAATCCGTCAAAACTGTAATGAAAAGAGTGAAACTCGCAGCCTGTCAAAAGCCCTACAAAATTTTAACCGTAGGGGCAAGCCCCCTGTGGCTGCCCTTTATGCAGGGCGGGGTGAGCCTGCGAACCCCGCCAAAATGTAGGGCGGGGTGAGCTTGCGAACCCCGCCAAAATGCAGGGTGGGGTGAGCCTGCGAACCCCGCCAAAATGTAGTGTGGGGTGAGCTTGCGAACCCCACCAAAAAGGGTAAGCACGGGGGCTTACCCCTACCGGCGGCGCGCCCCTGCACATCAAAATCAATGCGGTCATCTCACGATAGAAGAAAAAAGGAGCCAGTTTTTTTTAATGGAAAAGAAAATCAATGTATTGATAGTGGATGATTCTGCGATTGCCCGGCAGACCATTAAGGAAGTCTTATCCTCGGATCCGGCTATCGGAGACATTGTAACCGCCCCTGACCCCATTATCGCCTTTAAAAAAATCGAGAAAGATGTTCCGGATGTGATTATTCTTGATGTGGAAATGCCGAGAATGGACGGCATTACATTTCTTCAGAAAATCATGAGCCAGCATCCGATGCCTGTCATCATGTGTTCGGCGCTGACCGAAAAAGGATGTGAAACGACCCTTAAAGCGTTGGAATACGGCGCTGTTGACATTATCACAAAGCCCAAAGTGGGCGTAAAACTTTTTTTCAAAGAATCTCAGATTCTTCTCTGCGACTCGGTGAAAGCCGCGGCCCGGGCGCGCATAAAACGGGTTCCGCCGGGTGCTATGCCGAGACAGGTGGAAAAAAAACTCACCGCAGATGTGGTGCTGCCGCCGCCCACCGGCAAGGCAATGATTCGGACAACCGAGCGGATTGTCGCAGTCGGCGCGTCCACCGGCGGGACTGAAGCGCTGCGTATTTTTCTGGAAGAGCTTCCTTTGGATTGCCCCGGCGTGGTGATTGTCCAGCACATGCCCGAACATTTTACCCGCGCTTTTGCAGACCGGCTCAACACACTCTGCCGCATTGAAGTGAAAGAAGCCGCAGACGGTGACAGCGTGTTGCGGGGACGTGCGCTGATCGGTCCCGGAAACCGCCACATTCTCCTGAAACGCAGCGGCGCGCGCTATTTTGTCGAAGTCAGGGACGGACCGCTGGTATGCCGTCATCGCCCTTCGGTAGATGTGCTGTTCCGCTCTGCGGCGCGATATGCGGGATCCAATGCTGTGGGCGTTATCATGACCGGCATGGGAGATGACGGTGCCCGGGGAATGCTGGAAATGAAAGAAGCCGGCGCGGCGACCATTGCTCAGGACGAGGCAAGTTCCGTTGTTTTCGGTATGCCCAATGAAGCCATTAAGCGGAACGCGGTGGACAGGATTCTTCCTCTGGGTTCAATCGCAGGGGCAGTTTTGCGGGAATGTCTGAGATAATTTTCAATTTTCAATTTTCAATTTTTTCAGAGGCGCAATATTTACAGAATGAAAAAAAAAATGAATATTCATATCGGAGAATATCATGCAAGCAAATCGGCCACAGTTATTCACACGCTGGTAGGCTCCTGTGTGGCAGTGTGTCTTTTTGACCCCGTAAACCGAATCGGCGGAATGAATCATATTCTCCTGCCGGGAAAAGCAGATATGAAACGCTTTGACGGGCCCGCCCGATACGGTATCAATGCGATGGAACTGCTGATTAATAAAATTATGAATCTGGGCGGGGAACGGCATCTGCTGCTTGCCAAAACTTTCGGGGGCGCGCACCTGCTGCCTTCTATTGCAAAAGAAAACGGCGTGGGAAGGAAAATAGCGGCTTTTGTTCTCAGCTTTTTGGAAAATGAGGCGATTCCGATAGCGGCTTATGATTTGAAAGGGCATGAGTCGCGAAGAATTTATTTTCACACCGACACGGGAGAGGTGTTTCTGAAACGCATCCGCTCAAGATATTATCCGGATATTACGGTTGAAGAAAAGAAAATGCTCAGATATGTCAAAGAACAGGTTCGGAAACCGGCAGAAGTGGATATATTCTTTAAAAGGAAAAAAAGTATAGTTACAAAAAACTATATTATCAACGGGATAGAAGGGATGCCCTACGCGGCGCATGAGAGCGGGAAATATTGCAGCAGTATGTTCAGATAGCCCCGTAGGGGCGGAATATTTGTAGCATGTAGGGGCATCATATTTGTATAATACCGATTATATTATAAAAATCAGACAAGCCCCGTAGGGGCGGCATATTTGTAGCATGTAGGGGCGGAATATTTGTAGCATGTAGGGGCGGAATATTTGTATTGAAATCCGATGAAAAAAATTTTAGTCATAGATGATGAAAAGGATATTTTGGATATTATATCCGAAATATTAAAAAGCCGTATTCCAGACTGCCTTGTAACTACTGTTCAGTCCGGTTCGGAGGGCATTGAAAAGGCTGTAACCGAACAGCCGGATACTGTTCTGTTAGACATCAACATGCCGGACATGGACGGATTTGAAGTATGCAGCCGTCTGAAATCTGATGAAAAAACAAAACGTATTCCGATTATTATCTTCACAGGTCTGCACACAGACCCCGAACTTCGCATCAAAGGGCTGGAACTCGGCGCGGATGCTTTTCTGGGCAAGCCTATCGGCACTCCGGAACTCATCGCCTCGGTTAATGTCATGCTGCGGATCAAAGCATCGGACGATCTGCTGCGTAAAGAAAAAGACCTGTTGGAATACGCGGTACAGGAACGGACAGAAGCCTTTATGCGGGAGGCAGCGATCAACGAAGCGGTGGCAGAACTTTCCGTCGCGCTGATTTCGCCCCTGTCCATTGAAAGCATCTCTTTTCTCGTGCTTGACAAAGCCCGGCAGCTTACCGGCAGCCGATACGGATATGTTGCATATTCGGACCCCGCGACCGGACATTTCGTTACGCCGGCAATTTCGGACGATGTTAAAGAAATATGCAAATATGCAGAACGGCCGAAGCTGAAAACAGATAACCCGTTTTACTGTCAAAGCTCCGGATTGGAAACAAAGGATGCGGAAGGTCTGTGTGCATGGGTATCGGAAAACCGCAAGCCGCTGCTGTCAAATACCCCCGCAGAGGACCCGCGTTTTGCAGGGATTCTTCCGGGGCATATTCGGATCCGCCGCTTTCTTTCCGCGCCGGCGCAGATTGAGCAGAAGCTGATGGGGCAGATTGCGCTTGCCGATTCAGAGCGGGATTATACCGATAAGGATGCCCGGCTGCTTGAACGGTTAGCCGCGCTTTACGCGATTGCGGTTCAGCGCAAGCAGGCGGAAGAAGAATTAGTAAAGGCTCGTGAAGAAGCCGAGGCGGCAAGCAGGGCAAAAACCATGTTTCTTGCCAATATGAGCCATGAAATCCGCACACCCATGAACGGCGTTATCGGTATGCTGGGGCTTGCGCTTGAAACCGAATTAACCGGGAAGCAGAAAGAATATCTTTCCATGGCAAAGTCTTCGGCAAATTCGCTTCTGCACATTCTGAATGAAATTCTTGACTTATCCAGAATCGAAGCCGGGAAATCGGAGATACAGCATGTCCGTTTCGATCTTTTTTCTGTCACGGAAACCGCTGTTGCATCCCTGAAATTTCAGGCAATGGAAAAAGGTCTTGAATTGAATTATAAAATTTCCGAAGAAGTTCCGGCATCGCTGGTGGGGGACCCGAACCGCCTGCGCCAGATTATTGTAAACATTCTGGGAAACGCGGTCAAATTTACAGAAACCGGCAGCGTTTCGCTTGAGATATGCCCGGAAACCGTCCAGCCGGACAAGCCTGCAACTGTTCCGCCTGCAAACGGAAAGCAACCATCGGAAACCGCTTCACTTCTCACTTCTCACTTCTCAATTCTCAGATTTACCGTAAAAGACACGGGCATCGGAATCCCCGCCGACAAACTGGATATTATTTTTGACTCCTTTTCACAGGTAAACGAGTCTTTTCGCCGAAGTTACGGGGGCGTAGGACTCGGACTGAGCATTTCCAGGCAGTTGGTTGAACTGATGGGAGGAAGTCTGCGGGCGGAAAGCCGGCCCGGCTATGGAAGCACCTTTTGCTTTACGATTCCCTTTGACTTGCAGGAACCGGCAGCGGCAAATCCTGAAACAACCGCTGAAAATCACCATAAAAACAGGCATGAACTGATTGAAAAAACAAAAAAACATCTTTCAAATCCTCACCATTCGCCTGTTTTCAAGCCCAGAATTCTGATAGCCGAAGACGAGCGGGTCAACCGGAAACTGATCGCAGAAATTCTGAACAGAGCCGGCTATGAAAGCATGGCGGTTTCAGACGGCAAAGCCGCGCTGGATGCGCTTGAAAATATAAGATTCGATATTATTCTGACAGATATCCGGATGCCGGAAATGGACGGCCTCGAACTTGCAGAAGCAGTTCGGAATTACGGGAGCGATGTTTGGAAAAATTCCGGATACCGGCTGCCGCACTCGCTGTCCAGCATTCCGATCATTGCCCTGACTGCCCATGCTTTCAAAAACGACCGTGAACAGTGTCTGGCTGCGGGGATGAATGATTATATCGTCAAACCGGTAAAAAAATCTCAACTGATTAAAACAATAGAAAAATTTATTCACAATGACCGGTCCGGGAACGCGGAATCACTTTCGGGCTTGCAATCCGGGCAGGTTTCTGAAAAGATGCAGGCTGAAATTGATGCAATAAAAAGAGCCTGTTCTGCCGGAGATGAGAAACTGATGGAAAAACATCTGCAAAAGCTTGAATCGCTGTGTTCCGGCGCTGGGGCATACCGGATGGCAGATGAAATTTTCCGGCTCAAACTGGCTGTCAGGAAAGGAGATGCGTCAAAATACAGCCTGCTGTTTGAAAAAATTGAAAAGGCGTTTAAGAAGTTTAATAAGGTTAGGGGTCAGGGGTGAGGGGTCAGAGGAAACACCCGGAATATCCTCTAACCCCTGACCTCTGACCCCTCACCTCTTTACAGGAGAGCAAACGATGAGAACACTGATAGCAGAAGACGATTTTACCGCTCGCCGGATATTGAAGGAAATTCTTTCTCCCTACGGCGACTGTGACGTTGTTGTTGACGGAGAGGAGGCGGTTCAGGCATTCCGGCTGGCTTATGAAGACAATTATCCCTATAATCTGATCTGCATGGACATCATGATGCCGAAAATGGACGGTCAGGAAGCCTTGAGGCGAATCCGCGAAATGGAAAAAGAGATGGGGATACAAGGCTCAAAAGAAGTAAAGGTGATTATCGTTACAGCCTTAGACGATCCGAAAAGCGTTATCGAGGCTTATTACAAAGGCGGGGCCACATCCTATATTATCAAACCGATTGAAAAAGCAAAAATTCTTAAAGAGATTTACTCATTCGGGCTGATCGGCGGCAGCCTGTAACACACATCCGGGCGGGGAGAAAAAGCATAAATGGCGCGCATCCTGATTATTGATGATGAGGAAAGCATTCGGATAATGCTGCGTGAGATGCTTGAACAAGAGGGCTTTGAAATAACAGATGCCTGTAGCGGCAAAGAAGCCATGCGGATTCAGCTTAAAAAACCGGCTGATCTCATTATCACGGACATTATCATGCCGGATATGGAAGGCATTGAGACCATTTTTGAATTCAAGGAGAGATTTCCGAAAGTAAAAGTTATTGCCATCAGCGGGGGAGGCATTGTAAAACCCGACACATATCTGAAGATGGCTGAAAGTTTCGGAGTAACATATACCTTTACAAAACCTGTGGAACGCAAGAAGCTTCTGTGCGCGGTTAGGGAGTTGCTGGGACATTGAAATAATAAAATAACACTATAAGGAGAGGGATATGACAGACAAACTGTTTATGCTGATAATTGACCCCCAGAGAGATTTCTGTGATCCTGACGGCGCGCTGGCTGTGCCGGGGGCAGATAAAGACATGACGCGTCTGGCTGAAATGATCCGCAGAATCGGAGATAACATTGCGGAAATCCACTGTACTTTGGACACGCATCATTTTTTTGACATTTCCCATCCTGTTTTTTGGATAAACTCGGAGGGGAAATCCCCGGATCCTTTTACGATTATCACAGTTGATGATGTCCGCAAGGGACGATGGAAAACAAGCCGGACCGAGCATCAGTCCTATTCAGTGAAATATGTTTCGGCACTGGCGGAAAATCGCCGCTATCCTTTGTGTATCTGGCCCCCGCACTGTCTCATCGGAACAAAAGGGCATAATATTTTTCCTGTTTTATCCGATGCGCTGACAGCATGGGAAAAACAGCAGCTTAGAGCGGTTGATTGTACGATAAAGGGAAGCAATTATAAAACCGAGCATTATTCGGCAATTCAGGCAGATGTGCCGGATGCTGACGATCCCTCAACCATGATGAATGAAACGCTCCTTAAAAACCTTCAAAAAGCCGATATGCTGCTGCTGGCAGGAGAAGCTTTGTCTCATTGCGTGAAATTCACCGTTGAAGATATTGCTGAGGAATTAGGCGAGACGTATATCAGAAAAATGGTGCTGATTGAAGATTGCGCCTCATCTGTTCCCGGATTTGAAAAACAGGGTGCGGATTTTGTGAAAGAAATGTGTGCAAAGGGGATGCGAATATCAAATTCGGTTGATTTTTTTGCCTAATCTGTTTATAAGAAAAGATTTTCAAAAACCCTGACTTGTAGTTAAAAACAACAGAGAGGAAATAAAGATGTTCAATAGTATCGGAAAAGCGGTCAGAATGGAAAGAATCATGAACCGGAACACGGGTAAAACTGTCATTGTGCCGATGGATCACGGCGTGAGCGTGGGGCCCATTGAAGGCTTGATTGATATGTCAAAGACAGTGGACATGGTTGCCGAGGGCGGCGCGAATGCGGTTATCGGTCATATCGGTCTGCCCAAGTACGGACACCGGCGTTCCGGCAAAGATATCGGTCTGATTCTTCATCTTTCCGCATCCAGCACGCTTTCACCCAAACCCAACAAAAAAGTGCTTGTAAATACGGTTGAAAATGCTCTGCGGATGGGCGCGGACGGCGTTTCGATACACATCAATATCGGCGATGATGATGAATCGGACATGCTCCGGGATTTCGGTAAAATCGCTGTGGAGTGCAGCTATTGGGGAATGCCGCTGATTGCTATGATGTATGCAAGAGGCGTAAAGATTGAAGATGAAAAAGATGTGAATGCTGTGAAAATTGCGGCGAGGATCGGCGCGGAGCTCGGCGCGGATTTTGTAAAAACAAGTTATACGGGCGATCCGGATTCTTTTGCCGAAGTAGTTGAGGGCTGTCCTGCGCCGGTGCTGATTGCAGGCGGCAGCAAATCCAATGAAGAAGAAATGTTCAAAACCATCGAAGATGCGATGAAAGTCGGTGCCAAAGGGCTTTCCATCGGCAGAAACGTGTTTCAGCATAAAAATCCCATGTTGTTTGTAAAAGCAGCCTGTGCGATAGTGCATGAAAACATTACGGCAAAAGAAGCCTTGGAAATGCTTAGAAGTGAGAAATGAGAAATGAGAAGTGAGAAATGAGAAATGAGAAGTGAGCCATCTTATTAAAAATGGCATTTCTCACTTCTCACTTCTCAATAAAAGGACCTGCCATGATTATTAATTCTTTGTTGGACACCGATCTCTACAAACTCACGATGATGCAGGGAGTGCTTCATCAGTTTCCCTGGGCGACGGTTGAATATGAATTTAAATGCAGAGATGAAGGAATTGATCTGCGACCCGTTGCCGAAAATGTGAGGAAAGAAATACGGCATCTTTGCAGTCTTCGGTTTACAAAAGCAGAATTAGACTACCTGCGAAAACTGCGCTTTATGAAAGAGGATTTCATCCAGTTTTTGCGGCTGTTTCAACTCAATGATGAATTTGTCGAAATCAGTGAGGAAAATAAGGAATTTTCCTTGAAAATCAAAGGTCCCTGGCTTCATACCATCTTATTTGAAGTGCCGGTGCTGGCGATTGTCAATGAAGTTTACTTCCGAGACATTCGTCCCGCGCCTGATTTTGAATCCGGCAAGGAAAAGCTGTATGAAAAAATTAATCTGGTAAAAGCCTCGAATAAAGAATTTTTGGAATTCCGATTCGCGGATTTCGGCACGCGGCGGCGCTTTTCATACGCGTGGCAGGAGCAGATTCTTCAGATTCTCAAAGCAGAACTGCCGGAGAATTTGCGGGGGACAAGCAATGTCTTTTTTGCAATGAAATACGGACTGACGCCCATCGGGACTATGGCGCACGAATGGCTGATGGCAGCGCAGGCGCTCGGTCCGAAATTGGCAAACAGCCAGAAATTTGCGCTGGAACACTGGGCGCAGGAATATCGGGGCGATCTGGGCATTGCGCTGTCGGATGTGCTGGGCTTTGAGGCATTTCTGAATGATTTCGATATGTATTTTGCCAAATTGTTTGACGGATGCCGGCATGACAGCGGCGATCCTTTTCAGTGGGGCGACAGACTCATTGAGCATTACAGGAAAATGAAAGTAGATTCCCGTTCCAAAATCGCAGTGTTCAGCGACGGGCTTTCTTTTCCGAAAGCACTTGAAATCACAAAATATTTCAAAGACCGCATCATCACTTCTTTCGGCATCGGAACGAATCTGACCAATGACATTATGGACAAACCCGTACAGATTGTGATTAAAATGACGCAGTGTCAGGGCGCGCCTGTTGCCAAACTTTCCGATTCTCCGGGAAAAAATATGTGCAAGGATGACGGTTATCTTGAGTATTTGAAAAGCGTTTTTCATTTTCCGAAGTAGAGACGCAAAAAAATGAAATGCAGTAGAACGGGTTTATCTAATCTTATACCAATTCGCTTTCAAAGATCGGTCTTTCAGATCGTAAAGCGGTTTTTCAAACCGCTATCTGTTTTAAGCCGGGCGCTTGAAAAGTGCCCGGGCTGAAAACAGACACGGAGAACACAGTTTTTGAAAGCGAATTGGTATTAGCCGGGCCGTTTTACTGTGCTGAAATTTCGCCTGGCGGCTCCGGTTTTAATATCGTTTTTAATAAAAAAAAGACGCACTCCGGATCGGGTAAAACCCAGTCAGAAGGAAGTAGTATTTCTCATGAAAAAAATCATTGTTCAGATTTATGAAGTGCAGACGCCGCATGAAGCGGAAACGCTGATTGAACTCGGCGTGGATCATATCGGCAGCGTGATTCTTTCCCAAGAATCATGGAAAAATGCCGATATCCGTGAGACAATAAAACTTGTCGGACAAACAGATTCACGCGCAAGCCTGATTCCGCTCTTCAGCGTACCGGATGCGGTTTTTCGGGTATTAGATTATTATCAGCCTCATATTGTCCACTTTTGCGAAGACCTGAGCGATCAGAGGCTTGTGAAAACATTGATGCAGCTTCATGAAAATGTCAGAAAAAAATTTCCTGAAATCAGAATCATGCGCTCGATTCCGATTGCCCGGCCCGGCGGATTCGACAGGCTCACTCCCCCGCGTATTCCCACGCTGGAACTTGCCCGGATATTTGAGCCGGTAAGCGATTATTTTCTGACAGATACCGTGCTTGAGGAGCAGCCGGTTACAGGCTTTGTGGGCATAACCGGTCAGACCTGCGACTGGGATACAGCCAAAAAATTAATTGAATCAAATCATATTCCTGTGATATTGGCAGGCGGTCTTTCACCGGATAATGTTTCGGACGCGGTTAAGTATGTCGGTCCTACAGGTGTGGACAGTTGCACCGGAACCAATGCCTCAGACAAGGAAGGGCATTCCATAAGGTTCAAAAAGGATACTGAAAAGGTGAGACGTTTTGTTGAAGCCGTCCGTATTCTGGAACTTTGAACCACGAAAGCACGAAACTTATGAAAAGCACGAAATTTCGTGTCCTTCGTTTCTTTCGTGTTTTCGTGTTCCCAAAAAATAAAGAGGAGCTTTAAAACAGATGTATGAAAGCAGTGACCTGAAAAAAGGTCTGAAAATTGAGATTGACGGAGACCCTTATGTTGTTGTGCAGTTTTCCTTTGTCAAACCCGGCAAAGGACAGGCACTTTACAAGTGCAGGCTGAAAAACATGGTGACAGGCTCTCAGTTTGACCGAACTTATCGGTCCGGTGAGAAATTCAATGAGGCAAATCTGGAAGAACATGAAATGGAATACCTGTATTTGGAAGGAACAAATTACTGCTTCATGAATACTTCCACCTACACGCAGGAATTTCTGACTGAAGATCAGGTCGGAGAGGCAAAAAATCTCTTAAAAGAAAACACGGTCTGTAGTATTCTTTTCTTTGACGGAAGAGCCATCGGTCTTTCGCTGCCCAATTTTGTTGATCTGAGGATTGTCAAATCCGAACCCTGGGCAAAAGGAGATACTGCCGCAGGCAGCACCAAACCGGCGACGCTTGAAACCGGCTATGTATTGCAGGTGCCGCCCTTTGTGGAAGAAGGGGAACTGATTCGCATTGATACCCGCACCGGCGCTTATGTGGAGCGGGTGAAAGGATAAAATTATCTCACCCCCCCCTGCCCTCTCTCCCAAGCAGAGGGGCAGGGCTGTTACGTTCTGATAATTTGCCGGCTTTCGGTCCGGAATGAGGCATAGCCTTGTAACGGGGAAACAGAGAGAATTTAACAGCCCTTCTTTAAATTAAAGCGCTCGATGCAGTAACCGTGATTTATTTTATACTGATCCGCTTTTGTTTTTTTGCCGCAGACGCACACAGACATACACAGACAGATATCCGAAAGCGGTCCAGCCTTTTCCCGATTTCTTCCCATTTTTTATTGCTTTCTTCCCATTTCCCGTTATTTTCTTCCCATTTCCTGTTATTTTCTTCCCGATCTTTTTTAAGCTCTTCAAACATCCGGTCAAACCGGTCTTCCGTTCTGTCTTTGTCCGCAAAATCCTTCCGGGAAATCAGTCATCAGGTTATGTTTCGCTCTGTTAAAGGACGCATTCGGAATCCTGCACCTTATATTCAGGCACCATTTCTTTCAGCTTTTCTTTTATTCCGCAGGTATCCTGTTTTTCTGCAAGGAGACAGAGTTCATCCACGCCGCATATAATCTGTTGCCGGAAAGACTCCTGACTGCCCAGCCCTTTCCACGAGAGATCGGGTTCAAGCACCAGAATATTTCTATGATCCGTTGAGACAATATTTTCCCCTTCGGTAATCAGTTCTTCATACAGTTTTTCACCCGGTCTTAACCCGGTAAAAACAATCTGAATATCCTGATCCGGCTCTTTTCCCGAAAAACGGATCAGATCACGGGCCATCTCGGCAATCTTGACTGCAGTTCCCATTTTCAGGACAAAAATTTCTCCGCCTTTGCCCAATGCCCCGGCTTGAAGAATCAACTGTGTGGCTTCGGGAATAGTCATAAAGTAGCGCGTCACTTCCGGATGAGTAACGGTCACGGGTCCGCCTCTGGCAATCTGGGACTGAAACAGCGGAATCACGGATCCCGAGGATGCCAGAACATTGCCGAACCGCACCGCCATCATCCGCGTCCCGTTCCCCTGAAATGCCTGCAAGAGAAGTTCGCATACCCGTTTGCTTGTTCCCATGATATTGGTGGGACGGACAGCTTTGTCAGTAGAAACCAGAACAAAATATTGTGTTTTATGCCGGACAGTTTCTTCCATCAGCACCCGGGTGCCGCGGATATTGTTATGAATTGCCTGCCAGGGATTCTGTTCCAGCATAGGCACATGTTTGTAAGCCGCGGCATGAAAAACCACATGGGGTTTGTAACGCCGAAACACCTGATCCAGAATCGCTCTGTTCTGCACATCACCCAGAATCGTTACGCAGTTCAGATATCCCACACGATGCCTGAATTCCATCTGAATGTTGTAGAGATTGGCTTCGGAAGCATCAAAAAGAATGAGCATATCGGGCTTGAAGCGGACAATCTGACGGCAAAGTTCGGAACCGATGGACCCTCCCGCGCCGGTGACAAGAATGACTCTGCCTTTCAGATAAGTTTCGATCTGCTCTATATAAAGATCAACCGGCGGACGTCTCAGAAGGTCTTTATAGTCAACATCCCGTATGGCTTTGATACTGACCTTGCCGTCAATGAGTTCGCTCAGGCTCGGCAAAGTCTTGAATTTCAGTTCGCAGGCTTCGCAGGTTTCCACAATTTTCCGTATTTCAGCCCCGCTCGCCGAGGGAGCAGCGATGATGACTTCTTTTACATTATATGTTTCTGTATGATGCTTCAGTGATTCTATACCGCCTAAGACCGGCACGTCATGAATGGACTGTCCCCATTTTCCGGAGTCATCATCAATAAGCCCCGTTACCTGATAAGGAAGATTAGGATTTTCGGCTATTTCTCTCAGCGTTCTTTCTCCGGTATCGCCGGCGCCTATAATAAAGACAGGCTTTTTCTCCCGGTTCCGCTTTATTCCGAAAAAACCCTGATCTGATGATTTTCTCTGATAAAACATGCGAATGCAGAAACGCAGTCCGCCCGTAAACAGGAAAGTCAGCGTAGTGTCCAGAATGAAAACTGCTCTGGAAAAACCGCTGAACCGGTAAACAAAAAGCATGACTGCAATAATAACAAGACCGGAAAAAAGTACGGCTTTAAATAGTCTCAACATATCGTTCATACCGATATATCGCCACATCCCCCGATAAATACCTACTCGCCAAAAAACAAAAGCCTTGAACAAAACGATAAAAGGCAGTACCGATATTATCTGATGCAAAGATGACTCGGTAAGAGAAAATTCGAATCGGATGCCGTATGACAGCAGATGTGCCAGAATAAAGAGAATCACATCGGCTCCGAATACCAGATACCCGTTTGATTTGCTGATTTTTGTGTTCATAACTCCCCCAAAAAAATATGGCTGACTCAGTTTTTAAGAAATTGCAGTTATTCGGAGTGTCAAAGATATACTTTTTGCAGTGAAAATCCGAAAACATTGCCTTAAAAACTCCCATCCCTGTTCGGATGCTGTCTGCATATTGCATCAGCCGGAGAAGTTCGTCAATGGGGCAGAGGGAGTATTCAGGGGGAGACATATCGCTCTTTCAGAGTGAGTCATTTCAGTATGAAATATATTATTACTCAGGATTCAAATAAAAAAAGCCGGATTCGTCAGAATCCGGCTTTTTATTTCGTGAAACAGGAATAAAATCTGCCTGAATGCTTATACCAATTCGCTTTCAAATATCGGCCCGGCTAAAAATAGATTCAGATCGCAAAGCGCCCCGGCTGAAAACACCCGGCTTAAAACAGATACGGAAAACACCGTTTTTGAAAGCGAATCGGTATTAATTCACAAGCCCCGTAGGGGCGATATATTTGTAGCATTCGGTTGCGGCCCCCGAACAAGCCCCGCAGAGGCGACATATCATATTGTGAATATGTCACTCCTACGGAGTCCGGGCCCCGGGTTGTTAATGTTTTTCT
>JFJP01032255.1_pt1 | contig 15409 bp, 17 predicted proteins | sample 431651 | NCBI WGS metagenome assembly JFJP01 (sample SAMN02602958, study PRJNA72255) | Microbial mat metagenome, whole genome shotgun sequencing project. | biome: fresh water; feature: sink hole; material: water; isolation source: purple microbial (photo- and chemosynthetic) mats found in... | reverse complement strand
GCGCCCTGTTTATCGTGTTGGGAAGTTTGCTCAGTGGGTTGTGGCATCGGTTTTTTCCAGAGAAATCGCAGGTTTCCCAGCCCGTGCCGCCTAGTTCTGCACCGCCACCACCTGCCCCAGCAGTCACGCCAGTAGTGGCACAACCACCACCAGTGACTCCGCCGCCGCCGAAAGTGACAGAATCAAGTACGCCATCTTCTCAGCCAACAGATACGCCATCTCAGACTGTTGCGGATGACGAGTTGGAAAATGATATCGATGAAACTTTGCAACCCTCTGATTCTTCTGAGATGAGCCCTCGTTCTCGCAGAAGACGTTCCCCACAACAACGGCGCGGCATTCGATTGAAACCAGATTTGCCCAAGTCTGACAATACGAAAGACGTGGATAAACCGGATGACAAACCCAAAGATGATAAATCAGGTGAATCATAGGTTGTCTGAATCCTAACTCGCCTAATTTACATAATCCATTCGGTCAATGCTGTCTGAACTGTAATTCGCATAGTTTACATAAATCATTAAGTTAATTAGAGAAATTATGAAAATTACGGTTCAGACCAGTTTAGGCTCGTTACCAAGTTCAGAGGCTGTAAAAGAACTCCTAAAGTTGGCAACTTGTAACTTGTTGATTTTACGTTGTCCAAAATCTAAAAATGAGGTTCTTTTACAGCCTCTGAACTTGGTAACGAGATAATATCGCTAGAAAATAGGTATCTATGAACATGTCGAAATACACGAATTTATTAAGAGGTAAATTAGCATCAAGCCTTCTTGATCTCAAAATAGCGTTGTTAATGATAGTAATAGTCGTCTCATTGCTTCTTATTCTTTTTGGTGTCGGATTTGGTACTTATTTTGGTATAACTCACTACTATCCCGAATATGCTCACCTTTTACATGATAAACACTCAATACTTGCTGGAGCACCTCTTATAATGGGGTTCTTAGCTTTTATTGTGTTATCACCTTTCATCATGCTAATTTCACGTCTAGTGGTAAAATACCAGATCAACAGTATCCGCCAACAATCCCAAGAGAAGATATCTGGGGTAGCGCGGATTACGGTGGATGATTGGACACATGAAGGCGAGAATTTTTTCTATGTAACAGTTCCAGATAGACGGGGAAGATTATGGACTTTTCGGGTCGGTTCTATGCCTAAACACTATAAAAGTGTTGAAAGCGAAGGTGAATTCCTTGCAGAAATCTACTTTAGAGAAGCAGTAGAATCGCCATCATTGGTAGTAATTAACGGAAACAGAGAATTGTTACCACAAAGTTCTCCTGAAATGAAAGATGCGCCCTGCCGTCCCTCTGATACCACTCATTACACCGAAGCAATTTATTTATTAATTTTTACGGTGATATTCATTGCTATGCCAGTATGGTTATGGTTTGGTAATCTATCTTTCATTCTTTCTCATTCAACATCCCTTACTTTGGAAGAATTGTGGAAAGTTATTGTTCATTTAATACTTCTGATATTTATTGCAATTATTGGCATTTATCGCTTTAAAAAGTTTTTTGAAAAATATAAAAAATCTTCTGACTGATTGGCAATCGGCAGGCATTACTTAAGTTGAACTTGGTAACAAATCTAAAGTCAGGTGAATCATAGGTTGTCTGAACCCTAATTAACGTAAAATTTACATAACCCATTCGGTTAATGCTGTCTGAGCCATGATTCGCATAATTTACATAAATCATTAAGTTAATTAGAGAAATTATGAAAATTAGGGTTCAGACCAGTTTCATTGTCACATTTCACCACGCACCTCATGAAAAAAGCCTATATTTTGCCTCCGCTCCAAGATTTTCCTGATAAAACAAATACCTTGACTGCTGAGAATTTACAATGTATTCGTGATGACAGAATCTTATTTGAAGGATTGAATTTTACATTGCAAGCCGGCGAAATTTTGCAAATTGAAGGACGCAACGGCAGCGGTAAAACCAGTTTATTGCGCATTTTGTGTGGTTTGACCTTGCCAACCGAGGGAACGGTGTTGTGGAAAAATCAAGATATTCAAACCACTCGAACTGAATTTTGCGCAGAATTGAGTTATATCGGACATGTTCCCGGCATCAAACAAGAATTAACTCCGTTAGAAAATCTTGCGATAACACGGGCATTAGGCGCGCAAACGACGGCAATTCCCCGCTCTGAAGCATTATCTATCGTGGGATTATACGGTTTTGAAGATGTGCCTACGCGTAATTTATCGGCAGGACAACAGCGGCGGGTGGCTTTGGCGCGTCTGCTAATCCATCATACAGCCTTGTGGATTTTAGATGAACCGTTCACTGCATTGGATAAAACTGCAATTGCGATGGTGGAAGCGTTGCTGGATGCTCATGCACGGCGTGGAGGAATGGGGGTAGTCACTTCGCATCATCATATCAATTGTGAACATGCCAAATCTTTGCATCTCACTGAATGAATTCTCAGAATAACTACGTCTCAATCCACTGATAAATTTCTAAATTCGCAGGATCAATGCGACAACAACCTTTGTTACAAGCAACCCCTTGAATGTAAAGCACTTTTCCTTTGCGCACCCAATGATCCAACATGCCGCGCACCACATCGGGTTCCGTGTCAAAATGATGGGCAATATCCACTAACGGAACTTGGGGACGTTGCTGCAAATATTCTTTCAATTCAATTAAGCGCATCATCATTTTCCTCGCTAAAAAGGTGAACATAAAACACGGTTTGAATCGGAATACCGCATTTTTACGTTCACAAAGGACGACCCGTGTAACTTCTTGTAAACTAACGACTTCATAGTGTGAACCCGTGTCCAGCAATTACCAAACATAATGCAACGGTTCCGGTCACAATAATGTAGGCACTCAGCCATTTTTCCATTTCAATCAACATATTAATGTTTCACCTCTTTACAATGCGCAGCTTGCGGACATAAACCACATTTATCCAAGCAACGCGTCAAATCACCCACGCTACGTTTACAGGCAATGAACGGAACATTCTGTTCTTTCGCCAGTTTTCTGAAATTCGACATCACGTTATGCCCCACAAAATCAGTGAAGAGAATAATCGCACTTGGATTCAACTTATTCACCGCCGAGCCGTTTTGCATCTTGGGTTGCCGACCAGTGATGTGTTTGTAATCCGATAAACCGCGCTCTTTCAGCACTTGTTCAATATTTCCTAGACGGTCTGCGCCAACAACGAGTAACATAAGAGACTCCTTTTTGATGAATTACTAATGAGAATTATTATCATTTACAGCCAATCTGTCAAGCCCTCTGAACAATATATCAGTAATTATTAATATAATGAAGTTGTTATCAAACTCGCACTTCTGATATTTGGTCAGGCATAATAACAAAATGAGGGCTCAAAATGGATTATCAAGGGGGGGCAGAAAAACCAGATAATAATTTGAGATTGTAGCTTGCTCACATGACTGTCACATGAATCAACAACTATCTATTTGAATCTAATAGTGATTAATGAAAAATGTAGCGACAAATAATTTAATGCAAATTGAATACCATCAGTGAATTATTAATGCTATTCGCTGCCGTACTAAGTTATAAAAGTGTCGATATTTTATTGCGTTGCAACAATAATACGTGATTTGCATGACCGTTTATCGGATAAAATCAGCATTTCATCTAGGTTGCCCCACTGCTTTTTTATAACCCATTGATTAATCAAATAACATTCTGTAATATTTTTTTATGCAACGATAAAATAAATTTGAGATACAAATTCAGTCAATCATTGATCTCAATAAACGCAATTGTTCAGACAAGTTCCGTCATTGTTGTTAAAATAAGCCAGTGAGCGATATTGGTTCAAAGGTCTAACTCACTGAAATTAAACAGCAAGTTTAAAATCATATAAGCCGCTGTGGATATTGAGTTGTAACAAATACAAGTTTTCAAATCCGCGTTTTTGCGATATGCTATACGTGGTAAGTTAGTTGAAAAACCCGATCATCAGGAGAACTAATGAGTATTGCACGTCGGAATTTTTTAAAAACCACCGTTGTTGGTAGTGGGATAATTTGGGGCGTTAGTTTGTTTCCTCAATGGTTGTTCGCTGAAGAAAGCACTTCGTTGCCTACCCTGAGTCCCGCAGAGCAGGAAGCCGCCAAGCAACTTTTTGATAAAGTGGTAACTGAAGTCTATGGCAAGGCTGAGTATGAAATCAGTAGCAAGGTGACGGTAAAATCCCCCGACCGTCCTGAAAATGGTTCAGCAGTCAATGTTGAAGTGTTGACGGATTTGCCGGCAGTGAAGTCTATCACCTTGATTGCTGCCAATAATCCTGCACCAATGCTTGCTAAATTTAATTTGTCTGAAGGAATGGAAAGCTACGTTTACACCCGGATAAAATTGGCGAAAACTGGCAATGTGTCTGCGGTGGTAGAGTCTGAGGGCAAGTTGTATGTTGCGCATAAAGAAGTTATCGTCACTGTCGGCGGTTGCGGCGCGTAAACGGGAGAAATAAAACATGGCAACAGATACAATTCGTCTGCAAGCAAAGTTGAAAGAAAACGAGACGTTAATCAAAGTGTTAATCACGCATCCGATGGATGTGGAACGCAAGGCGGAAGATGGTAGCCAAGTATCGGCGCATTTTATCAAGGAAATCCGTTGCTTGCATAATGGGAAGGAAGTTTTGTTGGCAACGTGGACAGCAGCAATATCGAAAAATCCGTATTTATCGTTTAAATTCAAGGGCGGTAAAGTTGGCGATACGGTAACATTCAGCTGGCTAGACAACAAAGATGATAAAGATTCTGCCGAAACTACCATCAAAGAAGCTGTTTAGCTTGACAATGATGGAAAATTTTAGGTTGTAACCAATTGGTCTGAATCCTCATTTTAACCACTTGTTCTTAGGGGTGAAATAAATGATGGTTCAGACCATTCGTTGTCAGATGTCACGATAACCACCGTTCGGTATTCAAACCTATCAGTTGAAAATCTATCGAATTGTTCTGAACTCACCCATATTTCCAACTGCCATGAGGCATTTCATGAGCCAGATGTCCCGCAGTGCCAGTGTTTCTCGTCACACATTGGAAACTCAAATCACCGTCACGCTCAATTTAGATGGCAAGGGCGACTGTCAATTGCAAACCGGCGTACCCTTTTTAGAACACATGCTGGATCAAGTGGCACGTCATGGCTTGATCGATTTAGACATTCACGCCCAAGGAGATTTGCACATCGACGCACATCACACGGTCGAAGACATTGGCATCACCTTGGGACAGGCATTTGCGCAGGCGTTGGGAGATAAGAAAGGCATTTATCGTTATGGACATGCGTATGTCCCGTTGGATGAAGCGTTGTCACGAGTGGTATTGGATTGTTCTGGACGACCGGGATTGGAATTTCACGTTGAATTTCCACGGGCGCGCATTGGTGATTTTGAAGTTGAGCTGTTTCACGAATTCTTTCAAGGCTTTGTCAATCACGCACAAATAACTTTGCATATCAGTAATTTACACGGGGAAAATTCTCACCATATCATTGAAACAGTATTTAAAGCATTTGGACGGGCTTTACGCATGGCGATTACTCCCGATCCACGAATGCAAGGAATCATGCCTTCAACCAAGGGAACTTTATGAAAACACTGGTAATTATCGACTATGGTATGAGTAATTTACGCTCGGTGAGCAAGGCATTAGAACATGTTGCGACGCGGGAGTGGCGAATTGAGGTGACGCAACAACCTGATATCATTTTGCGCGCAGATAAAGTGGTTTTTCCCGGACAGGGCGCGATTGGCAACTGCATGACATTGCTACACGATGCGCATTTGTTTGAAGTTATTCAACAATGTCTAACAAACAAACCATTTTTGGGAATTTGTTTAGGATTACAAACGTTGCTAACGCGCAGTGAAGAAAGTGGCGGTACCACAGGATTTAATCAAATTGCAGGCACCGTGCGGCATTTTACCAGTCGATTGCCCGCCGCCGCGCCAGAACATTACAAAATCCCTCACATGGGTTGGAATCAAGTACAACAACAACCGCACCCATTATGGCAGGGCATTCCGGATAACAGTCGGTTTTATTTCGTACACAGCTACTTTGTCGATCCGGAAAATACGCAACTGATTGCCGGTAAAACGGATTATGGGGTATGCTTTGCTTCTGCTTTGGCGAGAGAAAATATTTTCGCAACCCAATTTCACCCAGAAAAAAGTCAGCAAATGGGTCTCAAATTATTGCACAACTTTCTTAACTGGTAGTTTCAACTGCTGCTTTTGTTCTTGTAAATTTTAAACTTTAAGTAATCGACGCTACAATAGACTGAATCCGTTGAGCAGCTTCCACACATTCTTGCAACGTTGCCACCAATGCAATACGGACATAATTTTCACCGGGATTGATTCCATCAGCCACGCGTGACAAATAACTCCCCGGCAACACCGCGACATTCTTCTGTAAATACAATTGCTTCGTGAATTCTGTATCGCTGATCGGGGTATGTACCCACAGATAAAAACTCGCAGGCGGACGCGTCACGGAGAGCACCGGCGACAAAATATCCAACACTGCGGCAAATTTTTCTCGATATAACATACGGTTAGTTTGCACATGCGTTTCATCTTGCCACGCCACCTCACTGGCAGCTTGTACCGCCGGCGACATCGCACAACCATGATATGTTCGATACAATAAAAAGTGTCGCAAAATTTCCGCATCCCCCGCCACAAAACCAGAGCGCAGACCCGGTGCATTAGAACGCTTAGATAAACTATGAAAAACCACGCAACGCTTGAAATCCCCACGTCCCATCTGTTGACAGGCTTGCAATAATCCAACAGGCGGCTGAGTTTCATCAAAATAAAGCTCCGAATAACATTCATCCGCAGCAATGACAAAATTATATGTATCCGCCAATTCAATCAGATATTGCAACGTTGCCAAATTTAATAATGTTCCACTGGGATTATTGGGCGAACAAATGTAGAGCAATTGACAATCCTGCCAAACTTCGGGCGGAACATGGGCAAAATTGGGTTGAAAATCATGCGATTCCACGCAATTTAAATAATACGGTCGCGCTCCCGCCAATAATGCTGCCCCCTCATAAATTTGATAAAACGGATTGGGCATAACCACCAACGGACGCGATTGCTGACGATCAACCACACATTGCGCAAACGAAAACAAGGCTTCACGCGTGCCATTGACGGGTAAAACCTGTTTATTTGGATCGAGATGAGCCAGATGAAACCGCTGCATCAACCATTGAGCCATTGCCCCACGCAGACTTTCTGCCCCTTGTGTCGTCGGATATTTGCGCAAACCCATCGTTGCCGCTTGCGTTAACGCGTTGATAATCAAGGTGGGCGTGGGATGTTGTGGCTCACCGATAGAAAGGTTAATCGCAGACATTTCTATGGGCGGGGTGCAGCCGGCGCGCAATTTCGTCAATTTTTCAAACGGATAAGGTTGAAGTCGAGCTAACTCTGAGTGCATGAGAATTCCAAATAAACGATTTTTATATAATATTCAGTTCAATCAATAAATTAAAAATATCACAGTCACATTATTTTAGTCAGGGAGGTTTGCCACAATTTGTTATCTGTCGGTAATTCAAAACTTTTATTCACTCCATTAACCACGACGTGATAAATTCCCGCGGGCAAATCTAGCATATCCAATGGAATAATTTGTTCCATCAATCCCAAGGGCGTTTGACAAGTGGCTTGTTCTTCCGTAAAAATGTCAATTTTAAACGTTGCATTCTCAAAATCTTGCGTAATTTCACGAACTTGTTTGCATTGTCCGCTAAAATCAAGTAGCACTGACGCACTGTATTGCAAGGGATAACTTCCCCCCCTGATCACCTCAATTGCTTCAATTTTAGCGTGATACGGATCAGGGCTAGGTTCCGGCGATGTCGTTACCGTAGTATTGGGCGGAGTGGGCGGCTTACTCCCTGAAGAACAAGCAGTTAAAGTGAATAAGCCCATGATAAAAATTAAATAGCGCATGATGGGTGCTCTTGAGTAAAAAATATTGAAGTCGTAAAGTGAATTGGGCTGAAGTTACTTTGGTCAATAATTTCGGCATGGCAAACGGTTATTATTGCATAGCAATCAATGAATTATAACACGGTGAATGCAATCAATTATCAAAATTAACTTGAATATAACATCAAATATTGAGCAATCATTACGGCAAAATCAGAATCTGTCCCTTATCTAACTGCTTGATTTCTTGCGAGATTCGCTCAATTTTCAACAACGCCATATCGAAATCTGTCTCTAAGGTAATTTCACTTGCCCCTACTAAAATGTTGATTTGTAGCAACTCATTCATCGGTGTTTCCAACACATTTTGTTGAATTCGTTTCAACACTGTCTGGGGATTGTCGTGTTGAAAATTCCATAGTACAATCAAGAACTCATCGCCATTCCAACGCGCTATCCAATCTCCTTCGCGAATACTTTTTGACGTAATATCGACAACGTTGGTCAAGCAAACATCGCCCATGCGCCGTCCAAATTGATGGTTAATCTCTTGAAATTTATCAATATCTAAAATCACTGCAAACACAGAACTGCCTTCACGCCACGCTCGTGCCAATTCCTGCCGCAAACGTTCCTCACCCGCTCGCCGATTGAGAACGCCAGTCAGGGGATCAATACTACAATCTTCGTCCTGAGCCCGAGTCAGTAAATCAATTTTATCAATGGCATATTGCACGTTCATCATCAATTGTCCAACAGAATCGTGGTAGTGGTTGGGCAGTTTTGCAAGCCGACCATGATTGATATAGTCATGCAACGTTTGCATTGTTAAATCAATCGGATAAAGTAGCAATGTTAATAAATACAACGTCGCTGCCCCACTAGGCACAGTCGCGAACAAAATAATCAAAAAAACTGACCAGTGATTTTGCCAACCATCAGTGATAATTAAATATCCTGTTAATGTCAACAAGGGAAATAAGAGCGTGAGCGACACAACACTCAATATTTTGAGGGAGTAGCTGGATTGCAGTAATGGGATATTAGAGAGAACGGTGTATAATTTTAACTGTTTATTCATAAAGTTAGCTCATAGAGAAAGAATCCGTCCCAGTAATCACCTGATAACCAGATTGTTTACTGATCTAAACCACATTGATATTAATTGTAACAGTTTTAGCTCGTGTAGAGTGAACATTCGCACATCTCGACTTTTTCCTCTTAATATGGCATCAACTCATTGAAATAAAAAATATAATTCGATTTCTCTCTGCATTTTCCATTGTTGTTGTGGCTGTGGATAACTTTGTGGATAACCTGTGGATAACTTGTGAACAATTTGTGAATAACTCGAATTCACGCACGTAGCTTTTGGTAAATAAGGCAGTTTTGCACCGGTTATCCACACGCATTTTTTCAGACTAACCTATTGAACAATAATAAAATAAAAAAGTTATCCACAGGTTTGTTCGCGAACTATTACTAAAATACTAAATAAGAATAATAACAATAGCGTGATCAGATTTGCATCGCGATGAAGACAATTTTTAATTTTTTGTTGAAAACTTAAATTCATTAAAATTCATTTGATTAAGCAGGATATGCAAAATATGATGATGCCCCAAGTAATTGAGTATCAAAAATATTATTTTCAAATTGTGCATGACGGTGTTCTCAATACCCAAATTGTTACAATGACGAGCTATAATGACAAAATAATTAAACTCAAATATATCGTTGAATCACATCCGTTGCTTGTTTGGGTGTGAGATAAGTCTTTTTAAAATCAATATCAATTTTGGTGTATTGGCGTGACAAAAATTCATAAAACGGCGATAGTGCCTTATTCTGCGGAACAAATGTATGTTTTAGTGAATGATATTGAGACATATCCACAGTTTTTACCTTGGTGTAAATCTGCAAGTATTCTCTCTCAAAATGGCACACATATTGTTGCGAGTATTGCGATGGGCATCTCAGGATTGGAAAAATCATTCACAACAAACAATGTGTTAGAGCCAAACAATTCCATTGAAATGCGTTTGTTAGAAGGTCCCTTCAGCCATCTGCACGGATTTTGGAAGTTTCAACAGCTTGGACATGATGGATGCAAAATTTCGTTCGATATGCAGTTTGAAATTACCAATAAATTACTTAAAATGACTTTGGGACCAGTATTTAGTAAAATTGTTAATTCTTTGGTTGATGCCTTTGTTAAACGAGCGAATGAATTATATGGAAAATCAAAATCTTATCCACGTTGAAGTGGCTTATGCGACTCCAGAAGCACAATTAATGATTCCTCTGGATGTGCTTGAGGGCACCACGATACAGCAAGCCATTGAATTGTCAGGAATGATAACGCATTTTCCCGAAATCGACCTCGGTAAAAATAAAGTTGGAATTTTTAGCAAAATGTGTAGTTTAGATACCATCTTGCGCGAAAAAGACCGGGTGGAAATTTATCGGATGTTAATTGCTGATCCAAAAGAAATTCGGAAACGTTTAGCAGCAGAAGGGAAAGCGATGAAGAAGGGGACGGCGTAGTTGGGAAAAAATCTATGTTGCCTGAAATTTATCGGCTTAGGGATTTTTCTGACAAGCATTTAGCTATCATACTAAAATCTTGGCTAAACAATTAGTTAGATGAAAAAGTTTACGAGTTGCGTTACTCCTGATCACAAGGTTGATAACGATTACTCGTTTTTAAGTTGCAAAAGATAAAACGGGCAGCAGCAAGAATATATCAGAAAATCAAAAACTTAATTGATGAACTTCATCACAAAGTTGCTTTATTTTTGGTGACGAGCTTCGATAGCAGTTTATTGCCTGCTTTTGAAACTCATCAATAAAAATGTTCTTAAAATTCAAAGCAAAATCGTGATGAAGTCCGTTAAGTTTTGCGCATGACCGATTCAAGACTTTTTTTGAAACCTAAATACTTTGAATAGTATGGATAACGAGATTCACCACCCACGATATTTTTTGTCACCGACTTTTAAAATACCGCCGCGTGGCTCGCACAAATCCAGTAAACAATGGATGACCATCCCGCGGAGTCGAAGTAAATTCTGGGTGAAATTGACAGCCGATAAACCAAGGATGATGAGGATTTTCAATCACTTCCACCAAATTTCCATCCGCCGACATGCCCGAAAAAATTAAGCCCGCTTGTCGCAACATACTCATGTATTGATTATTAAATTCATAACGATGCCGATGCCGCTCACGAATGATTTCTTTTTCATAAAGTTCCTGCGTCTTGCTACCCTTCATCAGATGACACGCCTGCCCACCGAGTCGCATTGATCCCCCCTTTTCTGACCGTTGATCCCGCTGCTCAACCGTGCCGCTTTCCGTCAACCACTCTGTGATTAAGGCAATGACCGGATGGACAGTTTTGGTATTAAATTCAGTGCTATGTGCATTTTCTAATCCTGCAACATTGCGCGCAAATTCAATCACCGCGACTTGCATTCCTAAACAAATCCCTAAGTAAGGAACATTATTTTCTCGTGCAAATTGAACCGCTTGGATTTTGCCCTCAATACCCCGTTTGCCAAATCCCCCCGGCACCAGAATCCCATCCACTTCATTCAAACAATCCGTGCCTTGCTTGATAATATCTTCAGCATCAATATAATGGATGTCAACTTGGGTGCGCGTGTGAATGCCGGCATGAATCAACGCCTCCGTCAGGGATTTATAGGCATCGGTCAAATTCATGTATTTTCCGACCATCGCAATTTTCACCTTCATACTCGGCGTTTTCAAGCGTTCCACCACCGTTTCCCATTCTGACAAATTTGGCGGGGGAGTGTCTAACTTGAGCTTTTCACAAACAATTTGATCGAGCTTTTCTTGCGCCAGCAATAACGGGATTTGATAAATAGACTCGACATCCGAGAGGGGAATGACCGCGCGCATATCTACATCAGTGAACAAGGCAATTTTACGGCGATCATTCTCAGAAATTGGATGATTGGAGCGACATAATAACACATCGGGCTGAATGCCAATTGAACGTAACTCCTTGACTGAATGCTGCGTTGGCTTGGTTTTTACTTCCCCAGCGGTAGAAATATACGGCACCAAGGTGAGATGAATATACAGGGTATTTTCCCGTCCCACATCACCGCCCAATTGCCGAATGGCTTCTAAAAATGGCAGTGATTCAATATCCCCCACTGTCCCACCAATTTCGATCATGCCAATATCCGCATCCCCGACCGCAGTCAACACCGAGCGTTTAATTTCGTCTGTGATGTGGGGAATTACCTGCACCGTTGCCCCCAAATAATCGCCGTAACGCTCCTTACGAATCACTTCGGCATAAATCCGTCCCGTCGTAAAATTGTTCGATTTGGTCATCTTGGTGCGCACAAATCGTTCGTAATGTCCTAAATCTAAATCAGTTTCCGCGCCATCATCGGTGACAAAAACTTCGCCATGTTGAAATGGATTCATGGTACCCGCATCGACATTGATGTAAGGATCGAGTTTAACCAAGGTAACTTTGAGGTTACGTGCTTCGAGAATCGCGGCAAGTGAGGAGGCGGCAATGCCCTTGCCTAATGAAGAGACCACACCACCGGTGATAAAAATAAATCTAGTCATGTTTGTAATCTGGATCGGAAGTGACAAAAGGGGTGGCATGGGAAGCTGAATTGCAATTAACTGAAAAATAAACAATTCAGACCATGATGATCAAGGGGACAGCCGTCAGAAAAATCAATGAATAATGATTAGATTTTACTGAGTTATCGCACCGAGTCCACCAATTAGCTCACCATGTTTAATTTGAAATGATACGTGACGACCTTTTTGAATTCATTAACAATTTTTAACGAATCTTTCAATAAATCGCGTTCTAACTTGTTTAACTGCGAAGGATCGATATAATTGTCATATTCTTGATTAAACTTGATCCGTTCGAGTTCAAACTGCAACCGTAATGCCAACATAAAAGAGAATGACTCGGTTAACTCTTCAGCAAATGCCGCATCAAATAAACCCCGTTGTCTCAATTCATCAATGCGATCAACGGTATTGGTTGAAGTCAAGCGATATTCCAACGCCAAACTACGAATGCCTTGTACGATGGGGAATATGCCGCCTTTCTTGATATCAAGTTGATTTTTATGGCTGTTATGCTCAACGATGAAATCTACGAAAAATCCCAATGGTGTTTCAAAAGCCAAGGTAGGACGGGCAAAGTGCGCATAAAACGAGCGATTATCTTGCAACAGTTGGAATAAATAATCTTTAGCTTCTTTGAGTAAAATTGTATCCCCTGCCACCGCGGTTGCATCGTAGAAGATGGCAAGATTCATCATAGATTCTTCTTTAGGCTGTTGAATCCATTGATAAATTTCTTCTTTAAAATCTTGTAACGGTTTGCACCAATAGGGATTGCTGACCATAACATTGCCATTACAAGGGGGATAGCCGAATTCAATCAGTGCTTCGGTAAATTCTTCGGTAATTTTCCCCAATCCACTCATCACAAAATCGTCACGCAAAATGATTGCATTGTCTTGATCAGTCTTGAGAATTTGTTCGCCGCGTCCTTCGCTGCCCATCACCATCAGACAAGAATTATCTAGCAGTTCCGGCGGGGCAATAAATGAATAGAGCTTTTCAAATATCTTTTTGTTCAGTTCGTTGACCAACTGGGTGATATAGCGAATTTTGATTCCCCGCGCGTGGAGAATTTGAATCATATTCAATAAATTACGACTGGCTTGCTTGAGTTCAATTTTGCTATTTGCCCGGTCAATCTGCACCATGATCAGATGCGAATGATTCGAGAAAAAGCTAATTAAATCCATCTGTTCTAACACACCTGCGATGTTGTCTTCGTCATAAACCACCACCCGCTTGATCGAATGTTTGGTCATCAATAACAAGGCGTTGAGCAGAAAATCTTCCCGTTGCACCGTAATTAAATTGTAAGTGGCAATATCTCCCACAGCAGAATCCAGAGAACGGCGACGTAGCACCACATGTTCGCGAATATCCGTATCGGTGACAATGCCACATTTGCCGTCACGACGCACCAGAATCGACGTAGATTTATGTTTTTTCATGGATTCTACCGCGGCATAAATGCTGGTATCACCTTCAACCACCACGGGCGGGCGCACGTATGCTTCACGAATCTTCGCCACTAAAAATGATGTCATTTCCTTGGTATTGCGTTGTTCTATCAGGTGATGCAGTTTTTCAGACAGATTTTGGTAGAAATAAGTTTGAAAACTCGAATTTTCCTCGATCAATTTTAAAAATACCTTCTTGGGCAACAGATAACACAGTAACTCTTCTTGCGCGGTAAATTCATGTTTACTCGAGCCTTCTAGCAAGGACATGGCATCAAAAGAGTCTTGTCTGCTATGTAGGGCGATCATGCCTTCTTCGTCAGATTCTTGGACTATCCCTTTGATAATGATAAAAAAAGAGTCCGGGGTGCTGTTATGATGAATTAATCGATCATCTTTGCGATAATAGGCAACATCCATAGCACTGATGACGAAATCCAATTCTTGAGAACTGAGGCGATTAAATGGTGCAATTGCGGAAATAAAGGTTCTTTGGTCAAGCACGCTCACGGCAATTCCTTGTTTGTTATTTTACTGTAGGTAGCTGATAATCTTATTTAAACAAACATCCAATTATTTTTGTTCTAACCCAAGCACATATTCAGTTTCTTGATTTCAACCGTATCAAGTAGATAATTCAACGTTTCGTCTCGCGTCTATCATTCGATTAAAATCATCATCTTCCCCAACATTAGGCATCGCAAGTAAAAACGTTTTCAAATCAAGCGTCTCTGAGCAATTATTCTCATAAAGTTGTTGCACGAAAGATTGAGAAAGTATTTCATACTGTTGCTGCGAAAGTAAAACAACAGCATGGGAATTATGCGAAATCAAGTACGATTCCTGCGCTTGCCACACTTGTTCACAAATGGCTTCCAAATTCTGTTGCGCCTGAATAAAAGTAACGACTTGCATAATATTTCCTATTGCAACATTTTGAAATTATTCAACGGTAAACTATTGCAATCGATTGATTTTAAAAATAGAATGCAATTGGGTTTATTCTCCTGCACGGATATCAAGCAGGCTGTATGGATTTCTCAGTGATGCCAAGGTTTCCAACGGAATATCCCGTAACAATTGTTGCGCCTCATGATAATCTCGCACATTCACCACGGTAGAAACAGCATTTTGATTTTTTGCCTCCACCACGCAGAGTTCGCCCGTTTTCGTCTGCAAATGAAAGAAATCTAACATTTTTTGCATCTCGACAGCATTATTTAACTGATTGATTTCTAACTCATAAAAGCGCACTTGAGGATATTTTTTAATGAAGCGCGCAAAACGCAATTCCACCTCAATCCACGCCCACAGATGTCGTTGAAAAT
>JFJP01018692.1_pt1 | contig 15410 bp, 8 predicted proteins | sample 431651 | NCBI WGS metagenome assembly JFJP01 (sample SAMN02602958, study PRJNA72255) | Microbial mat metagenome, whole genome shotgun sequencing project. | biome: fresh water; feature: sink hole; material: water; isolation source: purple microbial (photo- and chemosynthetic) mats found in... | reverse complement strand
ACGGCCAGCAGGTGTTCGCCCGCGTGTTCAGCGCGGACGGCTGCCCGCTCGACGCGGCGCCGCAGGCGGTCAGCGTCACGGCGCTTCCCGTGGCCTCGCTGTCGGCCTCGGCCAACCCGGTCTGCTCCGGCGAGACGGTCACGTTCACGGCCACCGGCGGCACGGCCTACACCTTCCATGTCAATGGCGCCGAGGTCCAGTCGGGCCCGTCGGCGACCTACTCTTCCGACCTCTTCTCGAACGGCGACGCGGTGAGCGTGGCGGTCGGGCAGGGCGGCTGCGTGGCGAGCTCGCCGGCGGTGCTGGTGGGCGTGCGCGCCGTGCCGGTTGTGGATTTGACGGTTTCCGAATCTGAAATCTGCACGGGCGAGCCTGTTGTCTTTACGGCCACAGCGGGATACAGCAATTACGACTTCTTTGTGGATGGAAACTTGGAGCAAAGTGGAAGCCTACGGACTTTCAGCAGTGCCAACTTGAGCACGGGTCAAGTGATTCGCGCAGAAGTGAGCAACATTTGGGGCTGCAAGGTTTCGCCTGAAGTATTCGCTCCGGTTGTGCATCCTTTGCCGACAAGTGCGAGCATGATGGCCTCGGCCACGACGATCTGCGAAGGTCAGGAAGTGCTGTTCACGGCCACTGGCGGAAGTCGCTACGAGTTCTTGGTGGATGGGGTGTCTGTTCAAGGCCCATCCAACCAAAGCACCTACAGGACCGATGCTCTTGTGGACGGGCAGGCTGTTGCCGTTCGGGTGTTCAACCCCGCTGGCTGTTCTGTAACCACTGCCGAAAGCCTGATCACGGTTGGCAACACGCCAGTCGCGAGTCTGTCGTCTTCGGTGACGGCGGCCTGTGCTGGTGATCCGATTGTGTTTACAGCGACTGGCGGATTTGATAGCTACCGCTTCAGCATCAACGGAAGCTGGCTGCCCGCAACGACCTCTAACGTGATGACCTTTAGCACCTTGTCGAACAATGATGTCGTTGCCGTTGAAGTTGCCTCGGGTGCTTGCACCTCGATGACCAACTCGCAAAGGGTAACCATCCACCAAGCGCCCGCTGGCGTTATGCTGGCCGATCGCTTGGCTGTCTGTGAAGGAGGTGTTCTAAATTTCAGTTCGACCTTTGGCTTCTCGAACTACGACTACTTCGTGAACGGCGTGCTTCGCCAGACGGGCAGCAACCCGAATTACGCAGCCAGTTTGAACGCGGGTAGTTACACCGTTTCGGTAGAGATGCGGGATGTCAATGGCTGCTTCAATGTTCCGGCCAGCCAGGCCGTTACGGTCAACAGCTTGCCTGTTGCCAGCCTAAGTGCCAGCGATACGCGGATTTGCTTGGGCGAGAGCGTAACGTTCAGCGCGACGGGTGGAAGCGATTATGTGTTCAAGCTGAATGGCACTGTCGTTCAGACGGGAGCTACGGCCAGCTACACCTCGGCGGTTGTTCAGAACGGCGACCTTGTGTCAGTCGATGTGCGCAATGCAAGCGGTTGTGTATCTAGCCCCTTGCCCATCGTGATGCAGGTTGACGAGCTGTCTGCCCTTGATTTGGTCGCTTCAGCCAGCGAGGTCTGCCTGGGTGAAGAAGTCTTCTTCACGGCCAGCAGTGGGTTCACGAGCTACGAGTTCTACGTTGACGGCGGTTTGGCCCAATCGAGCGGTTCGAATCTGTTTGCGACCACTAGCTTGACGAACAACTCGGTTGTGAATGTCGTTGCCACCCACGCCTCCGGCTGTGTGGCCACGAGCGCGAGTGTCCCGACGATTGTGCGGGCTGTTCCTGTCGCGAGCTTGAACGGCCCAGCGGGTCCGGTCTGCGAAGGCAGCACGGTGGTGTTCAGCGCGAGCGGAGGCACGAGCTACCAGTTCTTCGTGGACGGTCTGAGCGTGCAAGGTCCATCGCCTGCCACCAGCTACAGCAGCAGCATCTTGCTTGATGGACAAGCGGTCAGTGTAGCCGTTGGCAATGGTTTCGGATGCGTTACGACCTCGGCGGAAGTCGCGGTTGTGGTGAATCCGTTGCCGGTAGCGAGCTTGGCGGTTTCGGATGCCGAGATTTGCGCAGGCGAGGCGACGGTGTTTACGGCTACGAGCGGCTATTCGAACTACGAGTTCGCGGTGAACGGTTCTTGGTTGGTTTCCGGATCATCCAACGTTTACAGCACGAGCAGCTTGTCGGACGGCGACCAGGTTACGGCCCGCGTTACGGAGAGCGGTTGCAGCGTTACGACTCTTCCGGTCGCTGTCGTTGTGAATGAACTTCCGACGAGCATCTTGATTGCGAACGCGGCGAGCGTATGCGACGGCCAGCCGGTTGTCTTGACGGCCACGGGCGGCTTCTCGAGCTACCGTTTCAGCCTGAATGGCACGCCCATCCAGATTGGCGCCCAGAACACCTACTCATCGGTTCTGCCGGTGGGCAGCCATGTGATAGGCGTTGAAGTTGGCAACTCGTTCAACTGCGTTTCCTCACCGGCGGATGTAACCGTAGCGGTCGAGGCACTTCCAAGCACGGGCCTGACGGCCAGCTCGACGAACATCTGCGCTGGCGAATCGGTTACGTTCACGGGCACGGGAGGCGTCTCGTACACCTTCTTCGTGAACGGGGCTGAGGCGCAAAGCGGGACGAACTCGAACTTCAGCACGACGACCTTGCAGAATGGCGATGTGGTGAGCGTGGTCGGAGTGAACGCGGCCGGATGCGCGAAGGCATCGCCTTCGATCACGATGGTCGTGGCGCCTGTTCCGACGGTATCGCTCGCGAGCAGCGATGGTGAGGTTTGCTCGGGTGACGAGGTGATTTTCACGGCCACTCCCGGTTTCAGCACCTACGAGTTCTTCGTGAACGGCACGGCTTCGCAGAACAGCTCATCGAACTTGTTCTCGGTTTCCAACTTGATCCACAACTCGGTGGTAACGGTCCGCGTCCAGAGTGTGGCAGGCTGCGAGGCCACGAGCGTTGGTGTTCCGACCATCGTCCGTCCGTTGCCAGTCGCGGCGTTGATTGAACCCGCCGGAGCCTTCTGCGAGGGTGAGACGGTGGTGTTCACGGCCAGCGGCGGCAGCGAGTACGAGTTCTTGGTGGATGGCATCAGCCAGCAAGGGCCTTCTTCGGCCACGGCTTACCAGACCAGCAGCCTGGCCAACGGCCAGACGGTTGACGTGGTGGTTTACAACGGCTTCGGCTGCGAAAGCCACCTGACGAGCGCCCCGGTTGTTGTGTTGGCGGTGCCAGTGGTTTCCATCAACGCCAGCGATTTGGAGGTTTGCGATGGAGAGCCCATCACCTTCACGGCCACGGGTGGCTACTCGAACTATTCGTTCGCCGTGAATGGCGGCTTTGTCTCGTCGGGCGCGTCCAACGTGTTTACGACCAGCAGCTTGTCCAACGGTGATGGGGTTTATGCGGTAGTCAGTGAGAATGGTTGTTCGGCCCAGACGCCGGAGCTGGTGGTAACGGTTCATGACTTGCCTTTCGCGAGCCTGACGAGCACCGCTTCGGAAGTTTGCGCGGGAACCCCGGTGAGCTTCATCGCTTCCGAAGGCTTCACGAGCTACCACTTCCGCCTGAATGGCAACTCTGTGCAGATTGGCTCTAACCCGGTCTTCGCCTCAAGCCTGCCGGTGGGCACGCATACGGTCAACGTCCAGATCACGAACGTTCATGGCTGCATGGCCAGTCCCGCGGACATCAGCGTCGATGTTCAGGCCTTGCCCATAACGACGCTCTCTGCATCGCAGAACGACATCTGCTTCGGTGAGCCCGTGGTTTTCACGGCCACGACGGGCTTCGCGAACTACCGCTTCTTGCTGAATGGCTTCGAGGTCCAGAATGGCGCGTCGAACGTTTACAACTCGCTGGAGATGCGGGATGGCGACGTGATGACGGTACAGGTTTCCAATACCTTGGGCTGCGCTTCCACCCCGCCGAGCGTGGTGATGAACGTGAACCCCTCTCCGAACCCGGCCTTGTTCATCGCCGACGATGAAATCTGCGCGGGCGAAGTGGCGAGCCTGGTTCTGCTGAACTCCGAGCCGAACGTGGCTTACCAGTTGACCCAAGGCGGCGTTCCTGTCGGCCTGGCGCAATATGGCACGGGCGGCAACCTGGTCTTCGCTGCGACTCCGAGCGCGACGACGATTTACACCATGGCGGCATCAACGGCCAATGGTTGCAGCGTCGATGTGCTGAACATGGGCGTCGTAACGGTGCATCCCACGCCAGTGGCCAATGCCGGAACCGACCAGACGGTCAACTACGGCCAGTTGGTTACTTTGGATGGCTCCGCCAGCAGTGGTTCTGGTCCGCTCTACTTCGAGTGGACGCCTAGCCAAGGCTTGGACGATGCCAACTTGGCCAGCCCGATCTTCGAGGCTGTCCAGACCACGGTCTTCAGCTTGCGCGTGGTGGACTTCTTCGGCTGCGAAAACCAGGACAACATCGTCATCACGGTTGACCAGTTGCCGATGGTGGCCGAGGACGACTTCGACGCGACCAGCATCAACATGCCGGTCAGCACCGCGGTCCTGGCCAACGACGACGACAGCGGCATGGGCTTCGACCTGACGAGCTTGCGCATCATCAGCTTCGCCAGCCATGGCGGCCTGAGCGTCAACAGCACCACGGGCGAGATCACCTACACTCCCGCGACGGGCTTCATCGGCACGGATACCTACGTGTATGAGATCTGCAACGGTGTGGGCCAGTGCGACCAGGCTACCGTGACCATCACGGTTGACGATGTCAACGGCCCGCCAATCGCCAGCGACGACGTGGCCACCACGGTCATGGGCAATCCGGTAACCATCGACATTCTTGGCAACGACATCGACGTGGATGGCACCATCGACCCGACTTGCGTGACCATCCTCTTCGGTCCGGCCAACGGCACGTTGAGCATCGACCCGACGACGGGCGCCGTTACCTACAATCCGAACCCCGGCTTCTTCGGCAACGACAGCTTCCTCTACTCGGTTTGCGATGACGATGGCGCCACGGACGAGGCGACGGTCAGCATCACCGTGCTCGAAACGCTCGAACCGCCTGTCGCCGTGAACGATGGAGCCAACACGCTGATGAACCAGTCCGTGGGCATACCGGTACTGGCCAACGATTCGGACGTGGATGGATTCCTGGTGGTGGGTAGCGTGAGCATCGCGGTCGCGCCGCTCAACGGCAGCATCCAGGGCATCGACCCGGTAACGGGCGTCATCACCTATCTGCCCAACGCGGGCTATGTCGGCACGGACGTCTTCACCTACGAAGTCTGCGACAATGACGGATTCTGCGACCAAGCCCAGGTAAAGGTGGTGGTGAGCACTCCGAACTACCCGCCCGTAGCGGTTGACGACGCCGACCAGGTGGACGAGAACAGCACCGTTACAACCAACGTGCTGGCCAACGACAGCGACGTGGATGGCGTGCTGGTTCCCTCCAGCGTTACCATCGTGGCGCAGCCCCTGAACGGCACGGTCAGCGTGAACTTGGTGACGGGTGCGATCAGCTACACTCCCGACGCGAACTACGTGGGCCTTGACAGCTACAGCTACAGCGTTTGCGACAACGACGGCCTTTGCGACGTGGCGGTTGTTACCATCACGGTCAACAACTTCAACCAGCCGCCTGTCGCCGAGGACGATTTCAACCAGACGACCCAGAACACGCCAGTCATGACGGACGTACTGGCCAACGACTTCGACCTGGACGGCAACCTGGTGATTTCCACCTTGCAGGTCCTCACGACGCTGAACGGCTCGGTGAACGTCAACTCGACCACGGGCCTGATAACCTTCAACCCCGATCCGGGCTTCATCGGCACGGGAGTGTTCACTTACGTCATCTGCGACAACGACGGCCTTTGCGACCAAGCCACCGTGCTCATCACGGTATTGCCCGCCAACCAGCCGCCTGTCGCTGTCAACGACGTGGCCCAGACGCCCGAATCGACTCCTGTAACGATCCCCGTGTTGGCCAACGACACGGACTTTGAGAACGGGCTGGTGGTATCGAGCCTGACCGTAACGGTGCAACCCGCGAACGGAACAGTGACGGTGAACACCGTTACGGGCCAGATCACCTACCTGCCCAACGATGGGTTCGAGGGCAACGACGTGTTCTTCTACCGTGTCTGCGACAACCACGGCTTGTGCGACGAGGCCCAGGTGACCGTTACGGTCATACCGGTCAACTTGCCGCCCGTGCTGGTCAACGACACCGAGCAGACGCTCTCAGGCGTTCCTGTTACCACGGTGGTGGTTTCCAACGACTCCGACCCCGACGGCTTCCTGGCCTTGGGCACGCTGACCCTCATCAGCGGACCCGCCAACGGCACGGCCACCGTCGTCGGAACCAACGGTTCCATCGAGTACACGCCCGCCGCCGGCTTCTTCGGCATCGACACCTACACCTACGAAGTCTGCGACAACGAAGGCGCTTGCGAGACGGCTACCGTTACCATCACGGTGCTGCGCGTCAACCAGCCGCCGATAGCGGTCAACGACTTCGCCACCACCGACGAGAACCAGGCGGTCAACATCGTGGTGCTGGTCAACGACCAAGACCCCGACGGCATCCTGAACTTCAACTCGGTCGTCGTGGTGCAGGCTCCGCTCAACGGCACGGCCCAGGTGAACATCGCCAACGGCCAGATCACCTACACGCCGAACCCTGACTTCTCTGGCATCGACGCCTTTGTCTATACGGTGGCAGACAACGACGGCGAAACGGCCACGGCCACGGTTTACATCACGGTGGTGCCGGTCAACGACCCGCCAGTTGCCAGCAACGACGCGGCCCAGACCGACCAAGGCCAGCCCGTGGGCATCATGGTTTGGCAGAACGACTCCGACCCCGATGGCGAGCTGGTGCTTTCGAGCATCCAGATCCTCTCGGCGCCGCTCAACGGCACGGCCAGCGTCAACCCGCTGACGGGCGAGGTTACTTATCTGCCGAACCCGAGCTTCGTGGGCACGGACTTCTTCACCTACCAGATTTGCGACGACGAGGGCGACTGCGCCACGGCTTCCGTAACGGTGGTGGTCAGCGGCATCAACCAACTGCCTGTCGCGGTGGATGATTTCGCCACGACGCCCCGCAACGAGCCTGTCGCTATCGTGGTGCTGCTGAACGACTTCGACCCCGATGGTTCGCTGGTGGCTTCGACGGTCAGCATTCCCGCAGGAGGCCAGCCGCTCAACGGCACGGTTGCCATCAACGCCCAGACGGGCGTGGCCACCTATACCCCGGGCCTGAACTTCGTGGGCCGCGACCAGTTCCGCTACACGGTGGCCGACCAGCAGGGCGCGCTCGCCGAGGCCTTGGTCACGGTGGATGTTACCTTCGTGAACAGCCCGCCCGTCGCGGTCAACGACACGGCCACGACCATCATCAACCAGCCTGTGCCGGTTTACGTGGTGGCCAACGACTACGACCTCGACGGCGACCTCGACCCCGCGACCATCACCATCTCGGCGGGTGGCTATCCGCTGAACGGCACGGTCACGGTCAACCCGACGGCCGGAACCATCACCTACAACCCCGGCTTCAACTTCGTGGGCAACGACGTGTTCACCTACACGGTCTGCGACTTCGACGGCGGATGCGACCAGGCCCAGGTGATCGTCACCATCGAGAACCGCAACAACCCGCCGGTGGCCATCATCGACTTTGCCGAAACCAGCCTTGGAGGCAGCGTTACGGTGGACGTGCTGGCCAACGACTACGACCCGGACAACAACATCGACCCCTCGTCGGTGGTGGTGTTGCAGGCTCCCGCCAGTGGCGCGGTTTACACCCTCGACGGCGAAGGCAATGTTACGGTTGACTACGTGAACCTGCCGAACTACATCGGGCGCGACTACCTGATCTACCAGGTGTGCGACTTCACCCAGAACTGCGACCGCGACAGCGTCATCATCGACGTGAAGGCAACCGGAGATGTGCTGGTCATCGTGCCGGACGGCTTCTCGCCCAACGGTGACGGCATCAACGACGTGTTCGTCATTCCGGGCATCCTGGCCTATCCCGAGAACATCTTCCGGGTGTTCAACCGTTGGGGCAACCTGGTTTACCAGGCCAACGGCTACCAGAACGACTGGGATGGAACCGCTTCCGACACGGGCGAGGAGCTATCGACCGGCACCTACTTCTACATCCTGGAGCTGGGCGATGATTCCGATCCGCTGACAGGTTACATCTACTTGAACCGCTGATGAACAGCCGCCGCCAGGGGATTTTCCTGGCGGCGGCATTATTGCCCTAACTACCAAAAAAAGAGCCCCATGAGCAAAGGCTTGCGACGTTTGATGAGCCTCTTTTTGGCTTTATCCCCCTTCTGGGCAACGGCCCAACAGGAATCCATGTACACGCAGTACATGTTCAACACGCTGAGTGTCAACCCCGCCTACGCGGGCACGCGCGACGTGCTCAGCCTGGCTTTCCTGACCCGCCACCAATGGGTAGGAATCGACGGGGCGCCCGATACGCAGACCCTCAACCTCCACGGGCCGTTGAAAAAGGAAAGCGTGGGCCTGGGCCTATCGCTCAACTACGACCGCATCGGCCCCATCAAGGAGACGGGCATCTTCGGCGACTTCTCATTCCGGCTGAAGCTCTCCGAGGGGTCATTCCTTTCGTTGGGCGCCAAGGGCGGCTTTTCGCGCTACGAGGCCAACCTCACGAGCCTGAACGTGCTCAACCCGGACCCGAGCTTCTCGCAGGACGTGGATGGGCGGCTCTTGCCCAACTTCGGGGCGGGTGCCTATTTCTTCACCCGGAAGTTCTACCTGGGCCTCTCGGTGCCGCGGCTGGTCAAGAACGTCGTGACCCAGTCGGGCGTGAACACCGGCTCGGTGGGTCGGCAGGAGCGGCACTTCTTCTTCATTGGCGGATATGCCCACGAGATCAACCGCGACTGGGTGTTCAAGCCTTCGTTCCTGGTAAAATATACGGCGGCCAGCCCCGTGTCGGTTGACCTGAGCGCCAGCATGTTGTTCAAGCAGCGGCTCTGGCTGGGCGTCAACCTTAGGGTCGGCGATTCTTTCTCGGGTATCGTGCAGTACCGCATTCTCGAGAACTTCTGGGCAGGCTATTCCTACGATTTTTCGACCAACGACCTGAGCCAGTTCAACAATGGGACGCACGAGATTTCGCTGATTTACGATTTCTACCTCAAGAACCAGTCTCGTGTCCGTTCACCTCGTTATTTTTAAGCCTGAAAAAACCTAAGCGCATGAAACGTATCCTATTTCTGAGCCTGCTCTTTTTGGGGATGATGCCCAGCTTGGCGCAAGCCCAGTCGCGCAAGCTCCAGCGGGCGGACCAGCTCTTCGAGAAGCTGGCCTACCTGGACGCCGTCGATCTTTACGCGGAGCTGGCACGCTCCGGTGAGGCCAAGGAGCATGTGTCCAAGCGCTTGGCCGAATGCTACCGCATGACCGATCAGACCGAGCAGGCGGAGTACTGGTATGGCATCGTCATCGAAAGCCAGAACTATTTGCCGGAGGACGCCTACTACTTCGCCCAGGCCCTGCGCAGCAACGGGCGTTTCGAGTCTTCTGCCTACTGGATGAACGAGTTCGCCAAGATGCAAGGGGGCGACTCGCGCGCCCAGCGCGAGGTCGAGCAGCAATCGAGGGCCAACGTGATGATTGCCGACTCCAACAGCGTGGTGCTTCAAAACCTGTCCATCAACACCAAGAACTCCGACTTCGGGGCCATGTACTACCGCAACAAAGTCGTCTTCGCCACCAGCCGCGACGAAGGCGGGGCCGTCAAGCAGGTCTATGTCTGGAACAACCAGCCCTTCCTGGACATGTACGTGGCCGAACGCAACGCCACGGGAGAACTGTCCAATGCTACGGCCTTTTCGCCCGAGCTCAACACCCGATACCACGAAGGCCCGGCGACCTTCAACGCCTCCGGCAACGTCATCTACTTCACGCGCAACAACTTGCAGCAGCAACGCCTGGTCCAGACCCAGGACGGCGAAAACCGGCTCAAGATCTATACGGCCAACCTGGTGGGCGACATTTGGGGCGGGGTCGAAGAGCTGCCTTTCAACGGCGACGACTTCTCGACCGGGCATCCTAGCCTTTCCTACGATGGCAAATGGCTTTATTTCGCTTCCGATCGCCCCGGAGGATATGGCGGAACCGACATTTACCGCGTGACCAAGAACACCGGCCTCTGGAGCCAGCCCGAAAACCTCGGCCCCGTCATCAACACCGAAGGCAACGAGATGTTCCCCTTCATCCACCCCGACGGCACGCTCTACTTCTCTTCGGACGGCCTGGTCGGATTTGGAGGATTGGACATTTTCATGGCCCTGGCCGATTCCAACTCCTTCAAAATCGTCGTCAACATGGGCTATCCCCTCAACAGCACCAAGGACGACTTTTCCTTCATCTCGGACGAATACGGCCAAACGGGCTACATTTCTTCCAACCGCGAGGACGGGAAAGGCGATGACGACATCTACCTCTTCAAGTTCAAAGACGCCAACTGGCTGGTCAGCACGACTGACTTCGCCCGCAACCCGAACAATCCGAACAACCCGAGGAATCCGAACAACCCTGGCAACCCCGGCGGCGGAACAACAGGCACCGGAGGCTCCGTTGGCACGGGCAACCCCGCCCAACCCGGCGACCCCGACGGCCCGAACGACTACTACACGGAGGTCATCACCACGCCGCTCGACGAACTGCCCGATGATTTCGTCTTCAAGCCCGGCCAGGTCATTCTGCTCAAAAACATCTACTACGACCTCGACAAGGACAACATCCGCCCCGACGCCGCCGCCGACCTCAACAAGGTCATACAGGTCATGCGCCAGTATCCGACCATGCGCATCGAGCTGAGTTCGCACACCGACTGCCGCGCGCCGAACGATTACAACGAAGACCTGTCGCAACGCCGTGCCTTCTCGGCCATGCAGTACATTGTTTTCAAAGGGGGCATCGACATTTCACGCATCACCGGAAAAGGCTATGGCGAGCGCCGCCTGACCAACGGCTGCGCCGATGGCATCGACTGCGACGAAGGCCAGCACCAGGCCAACCGCCGCACCGAAATCATGATCGTGGAGCTTTGAGCGCGTGAAGCCCAACAATGCCAAAAAGGCCCGAAGAAACAGCTTCTTCGGGCCTTTTTTGCCAATATCGAGGCCTACCGTTTGAGCAGCTTGAAGCCGATCTCGCGCCCCTGCCCCTTGAACATGGCCAGGTTGATCCAGAACCAGGCGAACTGCTCCATTAGGCCGAAGCGGTCGTTTCCGCCAATGTCGTAGCACTCGGCGAAGCCGGCGTCCTTGGCCAGGGTTTGCGCCGCTTTCTTGGCCCGCTCGCTGTCGCCAGCCACGAACAGGTCGAGCGCGTGGTCGCCGTAGTTCGGATTTGCCATGTTGTTGTAGCCCGTGGTGTTGAAGCATTTGGCCACATCGCGGGTCTGCGTGTTGGCCAAGATGGCTTCGGCGGTGTTGCTGAAGCCCTTGGGGCCGCGGCCCATGACGATGTTCATGGCGTCGATGATGATCTTTCCGGTGGTGTCGCCCAAGCTGCGGGCCACCTCGTCGGCGATGGGCGCCGGCGTGGCCACCAGCACCACTTCGGAGCGCCGCACGGCCTCTTGGACCTCAAAGGCTTGCACGTTCGGCAGTTGCAGCAGCGATTTGCCTTTGAAGTTCTGAAGGTCCTGCACCCCCAGGTTGATCTCGTGTCCGGCTTTCGCCCATTTGGCCGCCAAGGTGCCGCCTACGTTTCCTGTTCCGATGATGGCGATTTTCATTTCAATTCTTTTTTGTGTTTAAAAATGATGGATCAATCTTGTTTTATGGGAAGAAGATGCAAAAAAGGAACGATCAAAAAGCACAAATAGGAGAGGGGAAGCCAAACGAAAGCCCCGAAGGCACCTGCCAAGAATATTGCCATGGAAATGCGGTTGCGGTTGACCTTTCCGCGCAGGCTTTTTTGTGGCTCATGCTTGAGCAGTTGGGGCGAACGGATTTTGTGCAGCCGCAAGAAATTGAAGGCCAGTGCATTGAAAAAAAACACCAAGCCATAGGCCAGGCTGGCCAGCGGCTCGGTGGGGTAAGTGCCGATGAAGTGCGTCGCGAAGGGAACCAGGCTCATCCAGAACAGCAGGTGCATGTTCAGCCAAATCAGGCGCCCATCAGCCCGAGCGACCTGGTGGAGCAACTGGTGGTGGTTGACCCACATGATGGCCAGCATGACGAAGCTCAGCAGGTACGAGAGGAACTTCGGCCACATGGCCAGCCAAGTGGACAGAATGTTTTCCGGAGCTTCTGCGCTGGGCAGCTTCAGGTCGAAAACCATCACGGTGATGAGGATCGCAATGACCCCATCGCTGAAGGCCTCGATTCGGTTGGTAGGGATGGGATTGGGATTTTCCATCAAAAGAGGTATCCGTGTTGTGCTTCAGCTTTTGGCGGGAGGTTCGATTCGCGCAGCATTTCGCGCAGGTCCCTCTCGATGGTGTTGCAGAGCGCCGTCAGGGGGACGTCGGTGATGCGGTTCTCGAAGGGGTCTTCGTTGACCTCGCCTACCTTGCCCAAGATTGAGAAGACGAATGAAATGAGCACCGAGACCGCTGGCATCCAAGCGGCGATTTCCATTTTCACGAAGTCTCCAATCAGAGAGATGGGCAGCAACAGCATGAAAGTATAGATGAACAACCTGGTGAAAAAATCGTATTGTCGCAGCAGCGGCGTGTTCTTGATGCGTTCGCAGGCTCCTTGGTAGTTGGCCAAGGCCAGCATCTGCCCTTCCATCTGGAAGCTGTCGAATCCGCCCAGGGTCCCATCGGTCATGGCCACGTAGATGCGCCTTCCCATGAGCAGTTGGAGGTAGTTTGGCTTGTTGTTGGACTTCAAGAGCTCCTCGTAAACGGGCTTCTGGAGCAGCGGTTCCAGCTCGCTCCAGCTCTGCTGCCCCCGCAAGTGGAAGCGCAATGCGTTGACCCAGGCGATTATGGCATGGACCAGCTCGACCTTGAACTTCTCGCTCCTCTCGGCTTGGTAGTTGGCCTGGTGGGCGTGGCTGTCGGTGAAGGTGATGACGAGCCGGGCCAGCACGCGGCTGGAGTTGACGATGCCGCCCCAGAGCGTGCGGGCTTCCCACCATCGGCTGTAGGCCGAGTTGTTGCGGAAGGCGATGAAAATGGCCAGCGCACTGCCCAGGATGGCCGCGATGGAAAAGGGCAGGCCCAGGGCGATTTCAAGCCCTACATTGACACCGTAAATGATAACAGAGAACAAAATGGCAAAAGTCATTTCCCACTTCACGTAAGAAATGACTTTCAAAGGATTGAAATTTCTCTTTAGAATCATGTTTCGTTCAAAATTCGTGACGTAGGAAAAGGCCGTAATTTTGTGTGTTGGTGAACTCGTCTCGTCCCGATTGGCTCAGGTCGATTCCCCCGCCGAACTGCCAGCCCTGCCGCGAAAAGCCGAGCCGGAACCGCTGCGTGAAACCGTAGGATTGAGCCGAATCGGTGGGAATCTCCGTCAGGGCCTCCGCTTGCAGGAAGCCATTCCATTTTTCGCCCAGCGCGGGAGTCCAGCGCGCCAGCAAGAAGTGGTCGAGGCGCGGGTCGCTTTCCAGCTCGGCGACGGCCCAGGTGAAGAGGGTCGCATGTGCGGTGATTTTTGCGAACTGAATGCCCGCCTTCGGGAAAACTCCCCAGCTCAGCACCTGCCCTACCACGACGGGGGCGAATCCTTTGAGTTTGGGCGCGTTGTACGACACGGCCTCGGTGAAGCCGAAGAGCAGCGCCGGTTGGCCGTTGCTCATGTCGAGGTCGATGCTGGCGCGGTTGCGGTTGAAGAAGAGCCAAGGACTGCTTTGGCCTTCTGCGTTTTGGAAGAAACGAAAAAACATGATGTCAACCGTGGCCCTTTCGTGCCCGACGAACAGTTCGACGGGAATCTGGGCCATGGCCAAGCCGGGCAACATCAAGCAGAAAAGGAGCAGTGTTTTTCTCATCGTTCAAAATATAAGCGGGAAGCCGTTGGGCTTCCCGCCGAATTTTGTCAGCCCAGCATTTCGACCACCAATTCGGCGGCTGCGGCGCCGGAGTTTTGTTGTTGCCCGGTGATGAGGTTGCCGTCTTGGATGGCGTAGCTCGAGAAAGGCGCAGCTACCCGGAAGTCAGTTCCTGATAGCTTGCGGGCCTCGGCTTCGATGCGGTAGGGTTGGATTTTCATGCCCACGGCTTGGTCGGCAAATTCTTCCTCGGCGTCGGCGAATCCCGTCCAGGTCTTGCCAGCCACCAAGAGCTTGCCATTCGAGGCTTTGGCTTCGAGCAGCAAGGTGGTCGAGTGGCAAACGGCCGCAGATGGTTTTCCTGCTTCGTAGAAGTTGATGAAGATTTTTTCCAGTTCAGCGTTGCCCCGGAAGGTGTACATGGGGCCTTGTCCGCCCACCAGGAAGATGGCGACATAGTCGGCCGGGTTGATGTCGGAGATGGGGCGCGTGTTTTCGAGCATCTGCATGAACTCGGGCTTCTGCATGTAGCCCAGGGTGATGATGTCGTGGGCGGAGTATCCGCTGGGATCCAGCGGGTTGGAGTATCCGTCCATCTCCAGTTTGCCGCCTTGGGTCGAGGCCAGCTCCACCTCGTATCCGGCCTCTTGGAAGACGCGCAGGGGGTGGGTCAGTTCGGCGGCCCAGAAACCGATGGGCCACCCGGTTTGCTTCGATACGGAAGGAGAGCTGGCCACCATGAGGATCTTGCCTTTGCTGGGTGCGCCGTGGAAATGGACATACGCGTTTTTCTCTTTCATTTCTGTTGTTTTTTTGAGGTTCGATAAAAAAATTCTTTCTTTGTTGGCCGTTTGCCTCGACCGCCGCAATTATCCGAATATTTCTCACCCAAGACAATATACTTACGAAAAAGAGTGATACACACAAATTTGTAAGTATGTTGAAAATCAAAAGATTGACCATGCCAACCTTTCTTTTCAACAACAAGTTGTACTACAATCCGGTCGAGTTCGCCATGGATCGCATCGGCGGATCCTGGAAAATGCCCATCCTCTGGCGGCTGCGCAAACGGGTCATGCGCTATGGGGAGCTCAAAAGCGACATTCCCCATATCACGCACAAAATGCTGACTTCGAAACTGCGCGAACTGGAAGAAGATGGCTTCGTCCGGCGCGAGGTTTTTCCCGTGGTGCCTCCCAAAGTCGAGTATTCGATCACCGAAAGGGGGATGCGCTCGATTGCCGTCATTGATGCCATCCGCAACTATGGCCTCGAGCTGATGGAAGAATTCGGCGTTGACCTAGAGAAGCACGGAAGGCCCCATTATACCATTTGCATTTACATTGCAGTCCAAAAATGGTTTGCAAAGATATAGGAATATCTGCAAATCGAAGTGATTTCGGCAGCGGTGGT
>JFJP01038853.1_pt1 | contig 15411 bp, 8 predicted proteins | sample 431651 | NCBI WGS metagenome assembly JFJP01 (sample SAMN02602958, study PRJNA72255) | Microbial mat metagenome, whole genome shotgun sequencing project. | biome: fresh water; feature: sink hole; material: water; isolation source: purple microbial (photo- and chemosynthetic) mats found in... | reverse complement strand
CCGAAATTTAATTTCAGGGAGGTTTTCTTACTAAATGAGAAGTTACTATTTCGTCTTCTCTTTTTGTGATTTAGCTTTGACAGCTTCTTTGGCAGCTTTCAGTACTTCATGATATTTGCGGGTGGCAGCATAACGGGCGGAAGCAATGGTTTCGCGGTTTGCCTTCTCCGTGATTTTGCCACGGGAAAGGTCTTCAACATCGATGTAACCGTATGCCAATAATAACTGTACTACGATATTATTGATGATGGTATCCTCGTTATAACCCGAGGCTACATACACATCGTTGCAAGCCAGGTACAATTCTTCGGCAAAATCAAGCGTATGCGGGATATGCATCAGCTGCTCGTAGGTTTCGCTGTAAGCGTTAATTTCAACGTTGATATTCGGAGTTACAAGCAGCGGGCTGAAGTCGTGTGAAGCAGCCAAAGGCTCGTACCCTTTGAGATTAACTTTTACTTCCGATTTCGGGTTATCGATACGTACAAAACGGGCTTTGCGCATCTGCTCAAGCTGGAAAAGGTAGTAGTTGTACCTCCACACTTCGAGGCTGTGTTTGTGGTGTTTGAACAAACGGCCGTATTTATCGATGATCAATTCTTTTACGAGTTGTTTGTTGCGGTTTATCTGCGGACGCTGAATGCGGACCTCACGGATAAAGCGTTTCAGATCTTCGGCTGCCTTCTGCGGGCCGGCAATTTCTTTGCCTTTTTTACCAAGATCGGTACTCAGTATACCGGTTTGAATATGACGTCCCTTTCCTTTGCCATCGGCACCGCCTTTCAGCAATTCGACAAGGTAATTGCGGCTCAATTCCTGGCCTTCTTCGGCAATAAAAGGATTGCCACCTGGGGTTGAAGCCAGCGCGTTGAACAGGGAATGGAATAATTTGCGGTCGAGCAAACGTTCAATTTTGTCGTCTTCTGAATCAAGTGAAACGGCTTCGTAACGGAAACGGTTTTTGATAACATCGAATTTAACCTGTTCAATACGGTATTTTTTGTCGCCTTCTTTAACCTTCTTCCCAATAAATACTTTATTCACGACTTCCTCAACATCAATCTTATCCATCAGTTTGTACGACGAACATAGGTAGAATGTCTTTGCATCCTCCTCATATTCCCAATCCAGAACCGTATCCAGGTAATTGCCATGACGGTCAAGCAGTTCAACAATATTCTTGTCGGCGGTATACCGCAGGAAGGTGCGCTGGAAGTTAGGCAGGTCGCCGCTGGTAGCTTTCTCCATACGTTCGCCGTGCGATTCGCGATACAGCAGGAAGTTTTCGTGGTTGAAATAATGCGAAATACCGGCTTCTTCTTTGGCGTAATTCCACGCTGTTAGCCAGATGTCAATTTTAAATGGCATGCTGATATCACAGAATCCGCTTATGGTTGACCGGGAATTAAGGTCTTCGACATTGCTGTCGGCACTACTTTCGAATAATGAGCGGTACTGACGGATATAATCAGGATCAAAATCGGTGACACGGCTAAAATCGCCTACTTCGGTTCCTATACCATAAAGGTTTCCTTCTTTGTCGGGAAAGAGGTGCAACATATCACCTGCAATCAGTTTGATTGATCGGATTCCCGGCAGGTCTTTCTTGAGCCATTTCAGCATCATGGCAGCAAGCATTTCCGACTTTCCAACGCCACTATCACCACTGATCTGTACCACGAAAATAGTACCATCATCTTCCTCCACAGCGAAAAGTGATCCGTGAACAGGCACACCGCCCATTTCTTTCACTTTTTCATTAAGCATAGTCAGCCGTGGTTTCTTTATGTCGCCAAAATAATCCACTTTCTTTTTAAGCGGGGTTACAATGGTTTTGATATTGCCTTCCGGACCCAGAATATCGAAATACCCTACCTGCGGATACGAGATTACCTTTTCAGGAGCTCCGTAAAACAGGATAATATCAGGAACAAAGTTCTGAACTTCTTCTAATGTAAGGGATTCAGGCGCAATAAGCCTGTAATTGTCGGCAAGGTATTTCAAGTATGATTTCTGGAAGATGCAGAGCTCTTTTACAAGTCCCCGTTGTATAATCCGGCAGCGGTATTCGTCCCCGTCGAGGTGTTCAACAAACTTAGCAAGTCGTTGAGCAAAGAAATTACTCGAAGGCCTTGTGGCCATATTTTTTATAAAATCCCTTGGCGAGACTTCGGCACCATTCAACTCTAATGCCTGGGCCGATTCGGTACGATCAATTTTATGAAATGGATATTCGCGTTTTTTAGCATCCGTATTCATTCGGGTATGCGTTTGTACGGGCTGTTCGGCTGCAATTACTCCGCAACGGCTCATCACCTGGTTGATCCATGCCAGTTTACCGCCTTCGAATTTCTCCAACGCTTTGTTCTTCATTTCGAAATTATGGTACAAGGTATACCCGTGTTGTACCATTTCGTTGATAGCTGAATTCTGACGCATGAACCCGGCGAGTGTAAACTTGATAATATAATGGTTGTAGTAGCTGTAATAGTCGGTTCCTTTAGCACGGTTCAGCATTCCGGTGAGGAAAAGCGTAATGTCGCGGACCAGGCTGATAAGCTCGGCTTTGGTTATTTTTTGACTGCGAAGGGCGAACTTTTCAGCAAATAACTGTTCTATCTCATATTTAAAAAGCTGAGTTGCATATAACTCTGTATCAGCTTCTTTGTGTCCCTCAAGGTTAGCGATAATGGTTTGAACCTTATCAACTATCTGTTTTGAGAAAAACCGGAAGCGGTAAACTAACCATAGGCGAAGCAGGTTTTCGTTTACAGTGTCCTCGGTAAGTATTTCTTTAAAAGCCACTTCAGCCAGTAACCCGGTGAGTATATTAGCGTAAGGATGGCCCTGGAAGTCGGCCGAATTGCTGGTAGCTGATACCAGGTTACTGATCCTGACACGAAGATCTATTTCCGTTGATGACTTTCCTGTTACTTCCTCGAATTTTATCCTTGCTGCAGCAAATACTTCTTCAACTGAAGGTTCCTGGCGCTCCTGTGCGAAAGGAAGGTTAAAATGGAGTAAGATCTCTTCAACATATTTTCGCATGATCCGGTTGTACCCTTCCAACCTGGCAAGGTCGCCTTGCGGATCGGTAAGACTGGCATCAAGAGCCAGAAGTTTCACCTTGGCATCGCTGAACATAATTTTCTCCAGCTCCAGAAGAATCTCTTTCATAATAAGAAGTTCTTCCGGATCATCAAGCAAATGTGCATTGGGCTGGAATTCGAGCTTGCTTTTTATGTATTTCAGAAGAGTAGGTTTCCCGTATCGCGCAATTACTTCGTTGATATCGGATTTGCGGATGGCTGGTATTTTCTTGTATATCTGGGGCAAAAGGTTTTCATATACTTTTGAAAATGCCCTGCTGTTTATAAACTCAAGCAGGTCGCGGCACTGACCAATATTTTCGTAAAATTCGAAAACAGCATTCTCACTGTTTCCAATTGAACTGATGCTTAATCCACAAACCTTCGGAAATGAAAGGTATACATTCTTTATATCGCTTATTCTAAGATTTGCAGCCTGTTTTTTCACTAATCCTTTAACCAGCGCAAAGTCTTCCACTATTTTCTTCACAAAGAGTTCCTCTGTTTTCTCTGCAAAAAGAGAGTCGAGAATATCATCCGTGCGTATGCTTTTGTTTTCAGGATTGCTCTTTAGCGCATAGAATTTCTTCCAATAATTAACGAACAACCTGATGGCGCATTCCAATTCCGTATTCAGGGCCTGGTAACCGGCTGCGGTTCCATCGAGATAATCGCCCAAAGAGAAACGAATAAAACCGCTGCGGTATGGTATCAATGCAATTCCGCGTGCTTCGGCCATTCGTTTGGTAAACTTCTCAAGATCCTGGTGCGAGAAGAAATCGTTCAACACGAGATTAAAAAGATACGAGCCATCACTTTCCAGAACCTGGCACCAATCGGTAGCTTTTTCTTCTTCCAGAACTTTGTAGGCTACTTTTTTAGCCATTTCGAGACGACTGAGCGATTCGGCGCGGAAGATCCGGTTTACCCGAAATCGGTTAAGTTCGCGCACAATATGGTTTTTGTAATAGCTGAAAAAGGCTTCGCCTTTGTACTTGAAATCATCAGGAAGTTCGAGCACGTCAAGTTTGTCGAGGCTCACCAGTTCGTCGAGCAGGAAAATATGCAACGGGCTGCCTTCGAAAAGTGATGCGCGTTTTACTTCGTCATCGGTGTTGGCAAGAGTTACATGAATATTTTTTGATGTTTCTTCTCTAATGAAAGTGTGGAGCTGTTCCTTGATTTTTGCTCTTGAGGCATCTTTGGCCAGATTTTTCTCCATCAGATCCTTCACCTTTTTGCTCATTTGGGCTATTTCGAGCACATTTACAAGCATAAACAGTGAATTTGTATTGCCTTTGACCGGAGTATTCAGGCTTTTAGCAAATTCAATAACATCTTTGCGGCCAGGTGTCGAAACCAGTGATCCTAAACGGTTACCGGTAGCTCCCAGGTTTTTGGTAGTGCTCACACTCGAAACCATCGAGATTTTACCCATTGCCGAAATGTTATTCATAATATAACGGCTTATGGTACACCATTTGGGCTCCTCAGGATCATCAACTTTTACTGAATCGTTATAGGCTTCGTCGAGGAAAAGCGTAATCTGGCTATGACTGAGGAACTTCAGCAACTTGAGCAGTGACACATCGTTAAAATCGCTGTATCCGCTTGGATTGCTAGGGTCGTTAATGATAATGGTTGAATTTGTACAGAAACGATCCCAGAGGTTTCCGGTTTCGTCGAACAGCTGGAATGAATTTTTGATCCGTTGCAGTTTGTTGAGGAAACGCTCATAATCCATACGGCCTTCTTCGTCCAGTTCAAGTTCGATATCGAAAGGGTTGATATCAAAACGGTCGGCCGGAAGCAAATCACTATATTCCCATGAAGCGGTCCGGTTAAGGAAAACAAACGGACGGAGCGGATAATGTGAAAACAAAAGATCGCGGATGATCATCTGAACATCGTCGGAAACAGAGGTCCTGTCCAGGTTGCCAAGGGCACCGACAAACTCGCGTACAATTTCCTGATCTTCGTTGTTCAGCAAATCATATTTCGCAACTATGCCAAGGTCAATAAGGAAGTTGCGGAAACGGCCGCGGTTATTGGCTTCGTTTTCAACTTTGGTAAGGTATTCCTTGTATTTTTCGAGGAACAGATTTGTTCCGAAGTTTTTATGAAAGTGGTTGTTAAGTGTCCGCTCATAGGTATGTGGAAGAATATCCAGGATAACTTTACATCTCTGAGCTGTTTCTTTTTTTATTGATTTTATTTTACGCTGAAGCAAAAAGTCGCCGTAAAGTTTTATCTGGGCACGTCCGCCTCCTTCGAGTATGGTGGCGATATGCAACTGCGGATTATCACCGTAGAAATACTGCTTCATCCTTGTTTCGAACTCTCCGATCAGTTGTTCGTTGATTTTTACGAATTTCTGCGGATCACGGATGTATTCAATCAAAGTAATATATCCAACCAACTTGCTCAGCGAATATTTGTCTTTAATGATCTGGCGGGCAAACTCGTCAAATTTATAGAGAATCACATCCTGATCGGGATTGTTGGCATCAGCAAGCTGTTCACTTTTGAGCAGCCTGAGCTCTTCTTCATAATCCAGGATTTTTTTCTCGGCTGCCTGCCTGAAAGAAACCAGGCTGGCAGGATTTACTTTGTCCAGAACCAGGCGCAGATTCATTTGCGTATTGGCAGGAGCTCCAAGTTTCTTGGTGTGTGCTTTGTTGAGTGTTGAAATAATATCAATATGGAAACCAAACACCAGGCAGGTATTTGTTGCCCTCGACTCAGGCGAATCATCCATAAAAACGATACGCGACAAGAGTGGAAACCACTTGTATTCGTTAAACGGATTGAGGCGCATATTTTTAATTTTCACTGCAAAAATGCTGGTGGCATCGCTGCTGATTGCCTCATATACTTCTTCGGGAGTGGTGAATTCAATAACTTTTACTACTTCCGGATTAAAAACATGACCAGCCAGCAACTCAATGGCTGTATCGGCTGTGCCACTAACCAGGGTACGGATAAAGCCGTTGAGTCCTTTAAAATTGACGCCGGACTCGCATCGGTTCAGGAAATTATCTATTTCAACCTTTGTGGTGTAATGCGTACTTTGAATAACCATCTGATCGAGAACATCGAGCAAATAGTTCCATTGCGCAATTTCGATATAGCCGTTAATACCGATCAGATCGCGGAATTTGCGAAGTTCATTTACGCTCTCTCCTAATAAAATCTGGTTCAGGTAAGTAATAAGATACTGGGATGCAGGAGGAGTTCCGATGCTGAAATCCTGCATTCTCAGGATACTTGAAAAATGTTTTTTCTGCTCATCATCAACCAGTTCGGTATCCATCAGGAAATTGAGGCGTTCCTTGAAAGCCTTATTGCGGGCGCTATATTCGAAAGCTTTTGAATTTTCGTGGGGGTAAATCATCAAAGCAACATCCACATACCCTGGAATTGCTTCCTTCAGTTCAAGCATTGCTTTATTTATGTTCAGTTCCTGGCGGGCAGGATCAACAGGTTCCTGGTAACACAGATGAACAAAATTTTTCAGGCTTTTAAATACCCAATCCGGTATAAAATTTTCCGACCGTTCGCCCAGGGCAGCATATAAAGAAATAAATCCTTTTGCTTCCGAAGTAAGTTTAATCTTGGGAATTCCTGTAATTTGCATAAAGATTGTATGTTAAGAAATTTTTACAAAGATAATGCTTATTCAAAAAGGAATCAGGAACCAGGCTTTAGTGCATTGGGATAGCGGCTGTTTTGAACAGGAAAAATTTTTAACATTATCAATATCTCCCTCATTGTTGTAGGAGCAGGAAACATTTAAAAATCAATATGTTATTGTGATTCGTGTAAACCAGATAAAGGGAATTATTCTTTTTAGGTAAGGCTTGTCCTATCGAACTCATAGCGCATTATTAGCCGATTTTTAAGTGAATCACGTAGGTTTTTAATCTCATTTCTAACTTCATTACTACCAATTAATATAATTAAGTGCGAATTATTCCCGCATTCTCTCATCTTCCATTATTTTTGCATAAAAACCATTACAATGATAACATTTCTCTTATCCATCGTCGCACTCGTTTTAGGCTATTTAATCTATGGCCGGTTTGTTGAAAAGGTTTTTACAATCGACACCACACGACCTACTCCTGCCACTACGCAGGCGGATGGAGTTGATTATGTTCCCATGAAATGGAGAAAGATATTTCTGATCCAGTTCCTGAACATAGCCGGATTGGGGCCTATTTTTGGGGCTATTGCCGGTGCGGTATGGGGACCAGTTGCATTTGTTTGGATCGTATTCGGGGCAATTTTTGCCGGTGCGGTTCACGATTTTATGTCGGGTATGATGTCGTTGCGGATGAATGGGCTGAGTATACATGCTATTGTAGGCAGATATATGGGGAATGGGGTAAAACAGTTTATGAGTTTTTTTACTGTTGCCATGATGATATTGGTTGGGGCTGTTTTTATAATGGGGCCGGCTACTATTCTTTCAGGTCTTACAACCGGTTTTATGGGAGTAACAGCCTGGGCAACATTGATTTTCGTATACTATGTGCTGGCAACTATGTTACCCATCGATAAACTGATTGGCCGCATTTATCCTTTTTTCGGCTTTGCCATGCTATTTATGGCTGTTGGAATTGGTGGCGCCATGATTGTAAATGGATTACCGATTCCTGAACTGATTCCCTCCAATTTCACAAATATGAATGCGGACCCTGGTAAGTTCCCTATTTTTCCGATGTTGTTCGTAACCATTGCCTGCGGAGCTATTTCAGGATTTCATTCCACACAATCACCACTGATGGCACGATGTATTACCAATGAAAAATATGGCCGCCGGGTGTTTTACGGTGCCATGATCACGGAAGGACTGGTAGCTTTGGTTTGGGCTGCTGTTGGCATGAGTTTCTTCGGTGGCGTTAGAGAACTGAACGATGTAATGGCTGCGCAGAAAGGAAATGCCGCCTGGATTGTTAATGAAATTTCAAATTCGCTGCTGGGACGATTTGGCGCCGTGCTGGCGATAATTGGCGTGGTTGCAGCGCCAATTACTTCGGGCGATACGGCTTTCCGCAGTGCCCGACTAATTGTAGCCGACTTTTTAAAATTCGATCAGAAAAGTATAAAGAACAGGCTCATTTTGGTTGCACCTTTATTTACCATAGGATTTCTGCTTACGCAAATCGACTTTTCAATCATCTGGCGCTATATGGCATGGTCGAACCAAACGCTGGCAACCATTGTACTTTGGGCAATTACCATTTACCTTGCCACTGAACTGAAATTTTATTGGATAACACTTGTACCGGCAGTATTTATGTCTGCCGTTGTTTCAGCTTATTTGCTTGTGGCTCCTGAAGGATTCGGAATCAATACTTTTTATGGACAGATTGCAGGTGTGTGTATTGCAGGAGTGCTTTTGATATGGTTCCTGGTATGGAATAATTCGGCAAAACAACTTGCAGCCGTTAAGCTTCCCAAATAATTCGTGCCAGTTCGGTTACAAATCAGTTATTAATTTTCTGTGATTGTAATACTACTCCATCACAGCCGGGATAATGTACTTTATTTTTCGTACCTTTAACATCATCTAATATTTCATCCATGACAGAAGAAGATAAAAGCCTGACTCCTTACGAAGTTTTCGCCGGGTCAGCCTGGGAAGCCGGACTGCTGAAGAGCATTCTCGAAGATAACGAAATTGAAACTATCATTCAGCAAGCTACCTCTCTCCCTATAGGCATATGGCCTACTGAAGCGGCCACGATAAAAGTGTATGTTGCTTTGAAAGACTTTGAGCAGGCTAAAGCTATAGTGGATGAATTTCATACAAATATGGAGAAAGAAAATACTGATGATTCTACCGGGTAGAAAAACAGTCAATGCAAACATTAAATTAACAATAGAAAACACCGGTCATAAAACAAACTTCAACCTTTTTATACTGACCGAACCAAAATAGTAACAACACGATATATCCTGAAAAGGGGCTGAATTAACGCTTTTTTTGAAGTCCCAACCGCTTTGGGCAGACTAATCCCAAAATTTGAGGAGGAATTGGAGTATAGATCTTAGTTACTGAACCCTCGCGCCTTTTTAATCAACTAAGGCCAAGCATTTCTTTATATATGGCTATATATTGCCGGGCACAGTTTTGCCAGGTATATTTCATGGAGTGTTCCTTTATATAAAGTCCACGCCGCGGGTCTTCAGTAAATTCTCTCATTTTCGTAATGAAAAACTCCGCCATTTTTACCGGTTCAAAATTTTCCCAGTAATACGCTTTGTCGCCGCTAACCTCAGGAATGCTTGAAAACGTAGAGGCAAAAACAGGTTTTTCATAACGCATGGCTTCAATAGGTGGGAAGCCCATGCCTTCAAATTTTGAAGGAAACAAAACAGCTTCGCAATTTGCATATAACCAGCATTTATCCTCATCCGAAATGAGTCCGGGCAATATCACCCGCTTTTCAAGGCCTGATTCTTTAATTTTTGATTCTATCAGGGCGGCATAGGATGAGTTTTTATTACCCGCTATTACAAGGCAATACTCCTCGGGTAGTTCCTTCATAAAAGGAATAAGCGACATGTAATTTTTTTTTTCGCGTACCACACCCACAGATAAAAGGATTTTCCCACGGGGAACAAAAACCGGGCGTTTTGCATCTTCAAAATGTTTAACTTCTACACCCAGATAAACCGTTTTTATTGGAGTTTTTCCAATATCCAGGTTTTGTTTTACAACATCAGAAGTATAATCTGATATGGTTGTGATGTGTTGGGCCCGGCTTACAATTTTTTGTAAATGCCGTAGCCGTTGTGAAGCTTTTAGTTTGCTTTTCTCTCCTAAAAAATTCAAATCATTAATAGTCAGCAGAATAGGTGTATGTTTATCACATGGAAAGTAGGAACAATCCTGATGGATGGAATGCCATAAGTGGTATGATGGGCAGAAAAACGGAAGATATCGTCTTTTAAAAGAAATCACTTCATATTCAACTCTGTTGCCGAAATACCCTACAAAGTTTTTAGGAACCAATAATGTAAACCTGAGCTGAGGATCATCTGTTTGTCCCAATATGTGACCATAGTTGAGGGCAACCTGTCCTAATCCGTTATTCAAGTCCTTCAGCCTGTCGAGATCAATAAGTACAGTACGTTTTTTTGTCATAAGAAAATTTATATTCTTAATCCTTTGTTCAGTTGCCGGAGTTTGAGGTATTTGGTATACGTTGCAAACGCATTGAAAAAACAGATCATGATGCCGTAATACCCATCAAGGAATCCAAGACGAAGAAAAAATCCTTTGAAAAAGTTCACCAGTGGACTCAGGTATATTTTAAAAACAGTTGCTCTCATTCCCGATTTGTTCATTTCAGTGGCCGAAAGCGAAGTAAATTTATTGAATTGCGCCACATGTGCCTCAACAGAATCATATGAAAAATGCAAAATGTCACCCTTCAGATATCCGGTTTTTGAACCTGGTTTCATTTGGTACCATTCATGAATGTTAGTCCCGGCCCAGGTTCCCTTAGTTTTGTTCCAAAGCCGTAGTTTTTTGTCCGGATACCACGCTCCATGTCTTATCCATTTTCCGCAATAATTGGTAACACGGTTCATAAAATAACCATCTTTGTCCCCATTTATTTTTACTTCCGCTATTGAGCCGGCAAGTGTTTCACCCACAGCTTCATCGGCATCAAGCGAAAGCACCAGGTCGAAATTTGCCATTGACGCTGCATAGTTTTTCTGTTCAATGTATCCTAAAAAAGGCTGTTCAATAAAACGGACAGCATATTTCTGACAAATACTTTTAGTTAAATCAGTTGAAAGTGAGTCAACCACAATAATTTCATCGGCAATGTCTTTTACTGATAAAAGGCAGCGCTCTATGTTTTTTTCTTCGTTAAACGTTATGATTACGACTGATAGCTTATTCATGCAGATCTATAAAATCCAGAACCTTATTTGCGATAAATGTAATGTCGTTAGTATTAAGTGAAGGGTAACTCGGCAAAGTGATACCTCTTCTGCTTATCTCATCAGAGTTTACAAAACTTATACCTTGAGCAAATTCAGCATACATGGACATGGAATGAACCGGATAAAAAACCGGCCGTGATTCAATTCCGAACGTCTGCAGGTAGGCACGCAGCTTGTCCCTGTTATTATTTCGTGGTAACAGAAAAGAGCACATCCAGTACGAATGGAAAGCATCCGGATGCTGTGGCTGCATATGAATTTCTGTATATGCAAACAACGATTTGTATGTGTTTGCAACATTGTTCTTTTGTTTTATAATCGGATCAATTTTTTCGAGTTGTGCCAGTCCAATGGCTGCGCAAATATTTGTCATCCGGTAATTGTAGCCAATGCTATCGTGCCAGTATTGAATCTCGGCCGAAATACCCTGATTCTTCAGATTAGCTACTTTTTCGATAATTGATTTATTCTTTGATACAACCATACCCCCCTCACCGGTGGTGATAGTTTTATTGCCGAAAAAGCTGAAAGTAGCTATGTCGCCGAAAGTGCCCGTATGTTTGCCTTTATACGTACTGCCAATTGATTCAGCGCAATCCTCAATAAGGAATAAGTTGTTTTGAGTGCAGATTTCAACAAGCTGGTCCATCTGGCATGGATGCCCGAACAAATGAACTACCAGAACCGCTTTCGTTTTTGAGGTGATTTTGCGCTTAACATCTTCAGGATCGATTTGCCAGTATGTATTTTCACAATCGGCAAAAACAGGTGTAGCGCCTACATATTTAACGGGATTTACTGTTGCAATATAGGTAAGTGTAGGGACAATTACCTCGTCGCCAGGTCCAATTCCCAAAGCCAGCAATGCAACATGTAAGGCTACCGTTCCATTATTTACAGCACTTGCGTGATCAATCTCAAGATATTTGGCAAAATGTTCTTCAAAAGACGAAACATATTTGCCACGGGAAGATATCCAGGTAGTATTGAGGCATTCGTTCACATATTTTTTTTCATTGCCTTGCATTTCAGGCATATATACAGGGTATCTTATGCTCATATCAAAAGCGGTTACTGGAAATTTTAAATACTGACAACAAAGATATTTAAAAAGTTTGTTTGCTTTGGTTGCTTAAAAAGATTAATTTCTTGTTTTCTGCTATCCCACAAAAGAGTTGCTATATTGTTGATTCATAGCATTTAAACTTTCGTTTTTTTATGTGCATGTGCTGATTACCATGTTTATGATGTGTTTCAGAGGGCATACCTGCATTTACAGATCATAGCCAGAGGAACCTGGATTATGATTTAAAAAAGTACGGAATACCGAAGAAAAGTAGTAGACCCCTCCATCCGGATTTTCAATACTTTTACAGAGCCATTTAAAGAGCGGGAAACACCACATGCTTTTCAATAAACTGTATATAAATATCATAGTTTCCGGAATAAACATTTTTATCTTATCCCGGTATGTCTATTTGCTTTATCATAAAAAAATCAGCCCGTCGCTGGCTATGTGGACTTTTTTCTCGCTGGCGGTTGGCATCAGCCTGTTTACGTATTTTGCCGAAGGCGATCACAGCATAAGCGATAATATGTTGAATTTCACTGACCTGATAATGGTTGTAAGTGTTACGATTGCAATAGTGATATGGGGTGACCATTCAACACGCTTTAACCGGTTCGACATCGGATGCCTGGCTGCAGTAATCGGGATCATTGCCTTTTGGGGAATATCCAATAACCATGTTATTGCGAATTATTCTGTTCAAAGCATCATGGTGATTTCGTATTTCCCTGTGCTTGGACGTATGACATATCAGAAGAAAAACACTGAAGCGTTTTCGGTGTGGATCATGATGCTGGTTGCCGCTGGAATTTCGCTTTTTGCAAGCAAAGGCTGGCTGGCATCGGTATATGCCATCAGGGCGGTTCTTTGCACAGGCGCCTTGTTACTGCTTATGCTGCGGATAGAGATAATAAACCGAAACAAGGTAGAATCTGCGGATTAAATTACCTGACATACTTCCTGGAAGCACCCGAAGTACGCTTTTTCAGGCTTTTAATAGTCACAACAATCAGGGTAATCACACTCACAACCAGCCATATAAAAAGTAAAACAGCTGCCAGCATTGAAAAGCTGAAATCCACATCAAACTGGAACTGCTGCTGTTGGAATTTCCAGATCCCATCTTCCTTTACCATCACGCCGGTCAGTCGCAACGGAATAACCAGCAGGCTTGAAAGATCAAATTTTACATATCCCCTGGCTGAAAACCATGCAACATTATCCTTTGATGAAATATTGGCGCTGTCCATGGCAAACCGGCAATCGCCCCACGATTCCCAGTCGCTTTTTACAAGCCGGGTTGCCCTTTTGTTCCCGCTGAAAATTTCCCCCGGCATGGTTCCCAAAATCAGGATATTGTCCTTTGAATAAAGGGATTTCATAAACGGTTCCACCTGGCCGGTATTCCGTTTGGAATACCCATCCTGGAATTTATGCAATGTTGTAAGCACTTCCTTCCGGATACTGTCGGGTGCGTTCCCTTTTGAAAAAACAGCTGCCGATGTAGCTCCGTACTTTCTTTCGTCAGCCCGTTTAAATGTGCGGGTTACCAGGAAAAGGATAACCAGCAGAAGTACTATCCTGACCAGTATTTTTACGATTTTTATCATGATATCTGAATTAGTATAAAGTGGATTGAACTTGCTGGTGTTTAATGATCAGCGTTTGAATATTCGTAAATAATCAGCCTGATGTATGGTAATTTAGCCACAGATTACTCAGATTACACAGATTTAAACTGCTTTCAGCAGTTAATTAAATATAGTTTGAATATGCATGTTGCAAAATAATCTGTGAGATCTGTGGCATATATTTGTTTGCCAATGCTTAAATTTAACTGATTTGTTACGAATATTCAAATTGATTTCGGTTATTGAAACGGATTTGTAACCTGCGGAATCCTTTGCCTCCACAATTCGTTGAAACTGGAACGTGGATTTGTACAAAGCCATACCCCGGTACCAAATTCCCTGGCGAGCGGATTTTCTATTTTCCCGATCAAACGGCAGTTGGCAAAGAGCTCATTTACATCTTCACCAAGTTCATCATTGACATAAATCAGGTTCGTGATCTCATGTTCAGGATTCCTGGGGAACCAATAGTAAAAGCTTTCCGAAAAACATACAGGCTCGGGCAGATTGTATTTTTTTCCTATCACCATGATGGCGCCGGCTTGCCCGTAGTTCTCAGCATAAATCATGGTGGCTTTCTTATCCGGAACCTGATGATACGCTTTTGCTGTAATAGCCGCCAGTTCGTCCCAACCCAGCATATCGGCATAATCCTGTGGCAGGCTGTGAATTTTGCCTGTTTCCCAGCGAAGGACCATATCAAAACCATATTTATCTTTAACTCTGGCAAAATATTCTGCAAGTTTCTCCGCTTTATATATCGGGATTCCCATTGGCAGCATGGGTATGGTCATCAATAGTATCAGCGCCGGAAGCAGGATTTTTGTTACATTCCTTTTTAGTCTGAGCTCCCAGAATACACCTCCGGCTGCAATCCAGAGCGGGAATAATCCTATAGTATAGTAGCTTTTTCCCCTGAGAATAGCCAGAAGAAATAAAACAATAAAACCTGCAACTATCACCGGGCGAAATGGTTTCATGCTTTTGCCAAAACTCATAAGAAAAATGCCGGGTATAAAAAGGAGAATTGCCATCGAACCCATAAAGAGCTGATCGGTAAAAAAAGATAATCGGTTTACATTTACCAGCTGGCTGTCGTTAAGTGCCTCCATATGTGTCAGTACAGGTAAATTGTTTTTTACTTGCCAGATCAGGTTCGGAAGAAAGACAACAAATGCAATAAGCATTGCCAGGTAAAATGCTTTCCGTGCAAATACAGTCCGATAAGGTGAAAAAAATAATGCTGCCAGGAGGCCGAAAATCTGGAGCGCCACCAGGTATTTGTTAAGCATTCCCAGTCCGGCTGCAAGCCCCAGGAGGAGCAGGTATTTGTCCGACTTTGTGTTGATCCATTTCAGTGTTAGCCAGAAAATCAGGCTCCAGAAAAAAATATCAAAACATACGGGCTGAAAAAGAGTAAAGCCACGCAGATTAAACGGGGTAACACAAATCGCCAATGCCGTTAAAACCTGGGCGTAGTGTTTGCCCTGGAGTTCTTTAGTTATTGCTGCTCCCAGGAAAACAAGAACTCCGCTTAGCAGCATCGGGATTATCCTGGCCGATAATAGCGAATAGCCCGAGATTTGAATCATCAGCCAGGCCATAAAGCCTGTGAAAGGCGGCACCGATGCATATCCTGCCGACAGGTGTTGTC
>JFJP01044554.1_pt1 | contig 15412 bp, 28 predicted proteins | sample 431651 | NCBI WGS metagenome assembly JFJP01 (sample SAMN02602958, study PRJNA72255) | Microbial mat metagenome, whole genome shotgun sequencing project. | biome: fresh water; feature: sink hole; material: water; isolation source: purple microbial (photo- and chemosynthetic) mats found in... | reverse complement strand
AAAATATATCTTGAATGAAGTTTTTTATTACAATAAGGATTAAACCAGTTACAACTAAAGTAACAAAAGAAATCCATATTTGAGCTGAGTAGTTATTTATTATTTCTGCTGTTATTTGTTCTATGTCCATACAGTTATCTTTCCAAATGTAATCGCGCTATTAGCTCAACAGTAGAGCATCTGGCTTTTAACCAGAGGGTCGCAGGAGCGTCACCTGCATGGCGCATAAATATCAGTAATGATGTATTTCAACTACATTTTATGTAGTTCCCATCAAGTTTTTTAACTTGATATTTCTTGTTTCTTTTATGTTAATGGTTTTTGTTAATGAGAAAGAATTTTGGTTTATTCCAAAAGTGTTGAAGAAATTTGACACACTCCTGTGGGCGTATTTCAAATGGTAGAAAAACAGACTGAAAATCTGCAAGGCCAAAAGCCGCGTATCGGTTCGAGTCCGATCGCTCACATTATCCTTTTAGTCAAGATAACTAAAAGGAGATTTTAATGAAGTTTATAAAATATGTTTTTTTAATTGCATTTACTTTATTATCTAGTTGTGCAACATTGAAATCATGGGTTAGTCCTATAGCTTCATATGATCAAAAAACATATGAAAGTTTAACAACTTTGAAAGCTACTACTAATCAAATGATTGAGGATTGTGTTCCAGATATTTCACAGGAAAAAGTTAATCAATATATATTAAGTATTGATATAATTTATGAATATGAATTAGGTAAAGGAAGTGCAAACGCTGAAGTTCAACAACAACTTCAATTATTTAGAGATAGAATGCTTTCGTTTTTGAGTGAAGCTAAATTAAAAGTTTTATCTACTATATATAAAGAATCTAAAAAAGAAACTTTAGGTAGAATATTGGATGTGATAATAGCAACAGAATTTCAAAAACCAAGGTAATGGAGTTTTAAATGAAAATAGATTTTAATGTTGATGAATTTGTAAAATATCTTACAGATAAAGGTGGAGAAGCAGCATTAGCAACTTTAAAGACAACTCTTGAAGATGCAGCTAATAGTGGATCCGCTTTTTTATCCAAACAAGCAGAATTAACTTTTAAGTATTTGAAAATGAGAGATGCAAAAGAAATCACTCCAGAAGAGTGTAAGTCTTTGTTAGAAGATTTAGAGTCAGCTTTGAAATCAGAAGTGTTGAGGATGAACTTATCCGCACGGCAAGCTGGACAGAAATTGTTACTTGCTCTTACTGAAATATTAAAGGGTTCTTTATCAGTTCTTGTTACTTTGGTTCTTTAATTCCTTTTAAGACGGGGACAGCTATAAAAAACATCGGGTATCGTTATCAATAATGGATAACAAAAAAGCTAATATCTTGAAAAGAGATTATTCTTTTTAAAAACCGTCTTGTTTTATTTTTTAATGGCTCTATAGCAAAGATGGTAATGCGGCGGTCTGCAAAATCGTTATACGATGGTTCGAGTCCATTTAGGGCCTTGTTCTGTTTTTTATCATCTAATAGCATATGCTATTAGTCATTTCGACAGTTTTGACTTAATATCAAGTTAATCAAATTTTCTATTAAGTCAAAACATTTTATTAACGGGTCGTCGGATAGCGGTCTATTCCGTCTGGTTTGGGACCAGAATATCGTGAGTTCGAATCTCACCGACCCGATAGTTTTATATTAATTAGGGGGGTTGGTATGATAAATGCAGCGTCTCAATTAGCAGTAGTGGGAAATAGAGTAAAAATCATTGTTGATGAAAGAATGAGAGGATGTTATTTTCCTAATTTTCTTCATGAATTTGAAGGTGAAGTTTTTGATATAGATGAAGAGCATATATGGGTCATTGGTGAAACATATGCAATGAACGGAAAAGAATACACTTCAGGGCCACATCGTTATTGTCTTACTGACATTACTTTAGAAGTCATTTGACAAAAAAAATAAAAAGCAGTATAATTAACTTACAAAGGGGGAATAGAAAATGGAAAAACTACAATCATATACTTTCCCTAAAGGTATTAGTATTAAGATTAGATTTCCAAATACTAATAAATTTGTTGATTATATTACAACTAAACAAACTGTTTTTGGTGTTAAGCAAATAAGACCAGAATTTTCAAATGAAAAAGTTTTAGCTGTATCTGTTAGGTATCATCTTGGTCTTATTCCTAGAGAACACATAACAGAATGGAAGTTACTATAATGAGAAATTTAGCATCAATACAGAAAATTATAAATATAGAGCCAATAGAGAATTCAGATTTTCTTGAGAAAGCTTCTATTCTTGGTTGGGGAGTTGTGGTAAAAAAAGATCAATTCAAGATTGGAGACTTTTGCGTTTTCTTCGAGATAGATTCTTTGTTACCAGATGAGCCACGATATGAATTTTTGAAGAAAAACTCTTGGAGCATTCAAAAAGAAAAAATTAGACTAAAGACAGTTAAACTACGTGGAACTCTTTCTCAAGGTTTAGCTATGCCAATCTCTGATTTTCCAGAAGTTGATATAAATACTTTAAACGAAGGCGATAATTTAACTGATGTTTTGAATGTAGAAAAATATGAGCCTTCTATACCAGCACAATTAGCTGGTGATGTTAATTCTTTTAATTGGCCGATAACTAAAACAGATGAAGATAGAATACAAAATTGTCCAAATAGATTTATAAATGAAATTAGTGGCAAGCCGTATTATATTACCATTAAGCTTGATGGAACTTCTGGCTCATTCATTTTAAATGATGATGGTGAATATCATGTTTGTTCTAGGAATTATTCAATAAAGGAAAATCCAGATAATACATTTTGGAAGATTTCTAATAAATATAATATTAAAAATATTCTTACTAGACATTTTGAAGAAACTGGAGATTGTATTTCTCTTCAAGGTGAAGTTGTTGGTCCTGGAATTCAAGGCAATAAACTTGGTCTTAAAGAAGTTGATATGTATGTTTTTAATATGGTGAATACAAAAACAAACAAGAAATTTTCTTATGATTCACTAGCTACATTTTGTATGTTCCTTGGTTTAAAAATAGTTCCAATAGTAGAAGAAAATAATAGTTTTAATTATAATTCATTAGATGAATTATTGGAATTATCAAAGGGAAAGTATATATCATATTTCCCAGATGCAAATAAAAATCAAGATCGTGAAGGTATAGTTATTAGAAGCAAAGATCAAGAAGTTAGTTTTAAGGTTATTAACAATGATTTTTTATTAAAAGGAGGAGACTAAATGAAAGCTGTTTTAGAGTTTAATTTACCAGAAGATAATTTTGATTTTGAATTTTGCTCCAAAGGTCCAGAGCTTGTAACAGCTTTATGGGAACTATTAAATAATGACCTAAGAAGCAAAATAAAGTATGGAACAGATACTGATGTTATAACTCCTAATGAAGCTGGAAAGTTTAAATCATATTTAGTTGATTATTTTGTTGAATGTGGTTTAATGGAATTGATAAATAAAAATTTTTAAGTAAAGTTATTTAAAAATAAGGTGATATAGTTCAATGGTAGAATGGGACTCTCATAAGGTTTAGACAATGGTTCGATTCCATTTATCACCATGTGGTCGTGGCAGAAAGGTTAATGCACTTGTCTGTGGAACAAGTTTATGTGGGTTCAAATCCCATCGACCACCTTTATGTATTTTGGGCTTGTAGCTTATCTAGCAGAAGCACCTGATTTGCAATCAGGATATAGTCGGGGCAGCACCGATCAGGTCCATTATGTTTTTTTATATAAAGGAAACAAAAAATGAGCATAAGTTGGTTTTCTGAAATAAAAGAAGAAGTTGATTCTATTCAATCAAGAATTGATTCTAATCCTAACTATCGAATAACTGAAGAAGAATTAGAAACAATAGAAACTTATTATCTATATGAAGAAGCTAATATGTTAGATGATTGAAAGATAACTCTAAGAGGTATATATGAAATTTAATGAACTTTTAGAAGAAGGCACAATAAAACTTACAAAAATGATAGAACAAGCTATTTTAGAAAGTGCTAAAACAATTTTATCTACTAAAGACTTTCCAGATTGGGTTAAGAAAGTATTTAGAGATAATGGCTTATCGTATGGAACAATTTCTGTAGAAGCAAATCCAGAACCATTTATTGGTGGTCAATTATATGATGCTGATGTAATGACAGTTTATTTTTATGCTAATGGAGAAGTAATAAAACAGCATTCAGCTAGTTATGATACTTTAATGAATTCAGATAAAAAAGAAAAAGCTATATATAAAGGTGGCACAATACGTCTGTGGGACGAACCAGTTCCTGGCAAACCAAACATGATTTTAGTTACTCATACTTATCCTAAAAAAGCTGAATTATTTGTTCATCCTAAACAAATGCCAAAACAAATATCTAGTGAAAAAACAGATTTATCAGACGATGAAAAGAAAGTTTTGTTAATAACAAAAGCTTATACTTCAGCATATAGAAAAGAATATTTTAAAAGATATGATGTATTAAACAATCTCGATAAAATAAGAGAAAAACTTATCAGTAAAAAACTATTAACAGCAGCTGGTGCTTTAAACATAGCTGGTAAAAACGTAATAGAACAATTAACAGATGGAGGAGCTGCTTCATCTACTATTGAGAAGTTATTCGGTTTTAAATAAGAAAGGATTTTATGAAAACAGAAGAAGAGGTAAAAGAAGCTCTTACAGTTTTGTCTGATTATGCTAATTGTATATCAAATGAAGATGTATTATCAAATATAATGACTTCTTTTATGGAATCAGAACATAGAACGATTCAGCAAAGTTTGATGAAATCTTTTATACAATTAGTTATAAATTATTCAAAATTTAGAACTGATTTAAGAAATGAATATACTGTAAAAACAGCTAAGAAGATAGCACAATCTATAGAGTCAGATATTTATAATGGAAAGTATTATGCTCCACTTATTTGACAAAAATAAAATAAAATGTTATAATTAATTTATGGAAAGGAAGAACAAGCAAATTGGCGATTGCATCTGTTTCGAAAACAGACGAGGTATAAAAGCCCTTGGGAGTTCGACTCTCCCTTCTTCCGTTTTAGCGCTCTTTGATTTTGTAGGAGATTAGATGGATTTGATGTCATTCGCTTTTGGAATTCTTGTGATGATTGGATTGTTATTTATAACAATTCTCGTTGTAGGTTTTGTGAAGGTGGCAAAACATGGAAAGAAGTTAACGGATTTAGAGGTTCTAAGTAATGAACAATTTAGAATAATTCAAGACAATAGTGATGAAATAAATAACGAACTTGTTAATCAAATCACTAGAGTTGAAAGTGTTCTTATGATTGAAATAGAAAGAGTAGAAAGAGAATTGCGTTCGTATATAGATTCAAGAATTGATAAACTAAATAAATAAATAAAGATCAAAGAGCGTTTATTTAATATGGCACCGTAGACCAACTGGTAGAATGTCAACAGACTTAAAATCTGTTCAGTGTGGGTTCGAATCCCATCGGTGCTAATAGACACTAACAGCAAATATTGTTCGGCAAAAACAAAAAAATGTGTCTTGTCTCCCCCTTTTTATGTAAAGTTAAATTATTATATAATTGGAACAGAGCTAATTGGATAGCACCTTGCCTTCGAAGCAAGACTTATTGTGGGTTCGAATCCCGCCTGTTTCATCTCTGTTTTATTAGGGGACGAAAGGTTTCGATTTCATTTCGTGTTATGTATTCGGATTTCTATTGATTTTTTATAAATGACGAATTTGATTACGCTATAGCAGCGTAACCTTAAAGCCCATGCATTACTCCTTCTAGCATGGGTGATTTAGAAGGATAGTCTGGCAAAGACATGAGCTGAGACAATAAATCAAAATAATGTGTAAGTGTTTTTTTATGGTGTGTTTTCATAAATACAAAAAACTACCATCTGTAGAATACATTTCATAATGAAAGACGCGGCTTCGATGCCGCCGTCTCCATATTTTATTAAAGGAGTAGTTAATGGATATTGAAAATGCTATTAAGACTATAACTTCTTGGTATGAAATAGAAAATGATGGAATTGGTGCTTATGAATTTTGGGGATCAAAATATATTGATAATAGACCAGATTATGTCAATGGTGGTATTGAAATTTTATTTCCTGAAATAGATTATAATAAAGAGAATAGTAATGAACTAATTGATGAATTTCAAGATTCTGATTACATTAGAGATATTATAAGCGATGAATTTTTTGGTGATAATATAGATATTCAAAATGTTTGTGTTGAATCTAATAAAGGTAAAGCTTGTTTAATGATAGAATATCAAGCAGAAGTTCCAGAATTAGAGTATGAGGAAAATGATTAAAACATAAAAAACCTCTACACTTAAAGTTAATATAAAGGAGGTTTTTATGATTAATCAAAGTGTTTTAGTATTAAATAATTCATATGTTCCACTTTATGTAACAACTGTATTAAAATCATTTAATCTTCTTTTTAGAGAAAAAGCTGAAGTGATAGAAGTTGAAAATAAAAACTGGATTTCTTATCCCATTAGAAGTTGGGAAGAAATGTCTTTATATAAATCAGAAGTAGAAAAAAATTTTAAGTTTTTTAGAGGATCTGATAATTATGTTCTTGGTATTCCCAAAGTTATCAGACTTTTAACATATTCTAAAAGTTTTTTAAAAGCTAATCTCACTAGAAAAAATATCTTTTTAAGAGATAATAATGTTTGTCAATATTGTGGAAAACATAAGCTTTCAGTTGATTTAAATATAGACCATGTTATTCCAAGATTTCAAGGTGGAACAAATAGTTGGGAAAATCTTGTTTGTTCTTGTATAAAATGCAATTCAAAAAAAGATTGTAGAACACCAAAAGAAGCTGGAATGTCTTTAATTAGACAACCAACAAGACCAAGTGCTTATATAATGTTTAAACATTATTTAGATAAAGCAAATGAAGAACCGAATAATGTATTTTATTATATTGAAAAGATAATACTGGAAAACAAGAATAGGTTGTTTTCCAGTATTTTTATTTTGGCCTAGGCGTCTCTTTCAAAAAGGAGGTTCACTGTGGACAAAACTTGCAAATCTGCAGATTTGCTAATGATGGAAAGAAATTCGTAGAGTTTCAATTCATTGCGGGTCTGTATTGTAAGAGTGTTGTGCATATCTATTTATATAGAAGGTGAGGTTGCAACTACCTCCGACCCGCACTTTTTTTTAATTAATACTTGACAAAATAAAGTTTATATTTTATAATTTATAAAAGAGGGAAAAATGATAGCAAAAATATTAAAACTTGCAGGCGATAATAGACTTGAAAATTTTGGAACATTGGAAAATCCGGTTTTGATTCCAAAGACTGGAGAATTTATAAATATACTAAATAACAGATTCAAAGTTGTTCAAGTTGAATGGTTTATTCTCAATCAAGAAGTTTTTATATATATTGAAGATATTTCTGAAACTAAATAAGGGGTTATTATGAGCACAAGGGGATTGTGGGGATTTTATAGTAATGGTATAACTAAAGCAACATATAATCATTGTGATAGTTATCCAGATGGACTTGGAAAAACTGTTTTGGAATTTATAAAAAAACATTCTGCCACAGAACTAAAAGAAGTTTTTGAAAAAATAAAAATGATTGGTAGTGACCATAAACCTACAAAAGAAGATATTGAAAAGTATTCAAAATATTTTAATGAAAATGTTAATAATGGTTCATTTGAAGATTCTTATGCTCTTTTAAGAGAAACACAAGGAGAACCAGACGTATATTTTTCAGGTCTTGATATTATGATAGATAACATAAATTTCATCAAAGATAGTCTTTTTTGTGAATGGGCTTATATTATAAATCTTGATAATAATTGTCTTGAAATATATGAAGGATTCAAAAAAGGACCACCAAAAAATAATAGATATTATAATAAAGATGAAAGGTTTACTGACTATTATCCTTGTGAAATGATTCATTCTATTCAATTTGATGACCTATCAAATTTTGATATGAGCTCAGTAGAAAAAGAATAGTGTAAAGATAATGTATATACGATAAGATATTCTTTTATCGTGGGAGAAAAAATACCATGATAAAAAAACAAATTTTATTAGTTGAAGATGAAGTAATAATTGCTTTTTCCTTAAAGTCTAGATTAGAAAAAGAATATAATTATAACGTAACAATATGTGACTCAGGTGAAAAAGCTTTAGATAAAGTTAATATTTATACAGATTTAGTTCTTATGGATATTTCTCTTGGAAGTGGAATGGATGGTATAGAAACATCTAAAAAAATTCTTGAAATAGTTAAATTACCCATAATTTTTGTTTCTAATAGAATGGATAATGAAACTATGAGTAAAATAGAAAGTTTCTCATATGGATATGTGAATAAAAATAGTGATTTAATTATATTAAATTCAGCTATAAAAATAGCATTAAAATTATTTGATTCAATGCAAAAAACAGATGATGTTTTCAATTATTCTATAAATGGAATTTGTATTTTTAAAGCAATATATGATAATGTTGGTGGTAAAGTAATTGATTGTGAATATTTAAAGTTAAATAAAGCATATGAAAATTTATTTAATCTTACACAAGATGTAGTTGGAAAAACAATAAAAGAAACAAGAGAAGGTGAAAGTCAAATTTTAGATTTTATTTCTTTTGTAGAGAATGTGCTATATACACAAAAAGCTAAAAGCATAGAATGTAAACTTGAAAGAAATGAGCAATGGTATAATTTATTATGTTTCCCAACTAGAAATCACAGCCAATTTGCAGTAATAGCTGAAAATATAACAGAAAGAAAATTGTCTTTAATATAAGGAGTAATAATATGGGGGCTTGCACTTTTCTCACAAAAAAAATTGGAAGATATAAAACAGCACAAGATGCTTTTATAGAAGCCAGAGAAGAAGCTGCTTATGAGTATGGACATGGTGGATATACTGGAACTATTGCCGAGAAGGGTTCTTTTAAAATGGTAGATCTTCCTTCTAATAGAAAAGATCCATATATATTTGCGCAAGAATGTATAAACAATAGTGAAGGAAAATTTTGGGATGATAAATGGGGACCTGCTGGTTGTATCGAGGTAAAAGGATCTTGGCTAGACAAAGAACGTGGAGAAAGATATAAGGGAGTAAGAAACTTCAAAGTATTTTATTTCTTTGGATGGGCAAGTGAATAATATGTCAAAATTTAAACGAATGACTATTGGCGCATTGAAAGAAATTATAAAAGATTTACCAGATGAAACTTTTGTTTTAGGTTTAGAGGATCATCGCCCTACTACAGAAATTTTTGTCGTAGATGGTAAATCCTCATATTGTCCTCACGTTAGAATAGAAAACAAAAATGAATTCTTTAGTGATGAATACGCCGAAGATTATGAGAAAGAAATAGAGAAAGAAATGAAGTATGATGAATTTCTTTTAATTGATTTTTCTTCTTAGGAATTACAAGTGAATAGTGTATTAATCACTGGAAATAATTTTGAAATTCTTAAAGACAGAATACCAGACAATCACATTGATTTAACAGTTACTTCTCCACCTTATGATTCATTAAGAAGTTATAATGGATATTCTTTTCAATTTGAAGAACTAGCTATAGAACTTTATAGAGTAACTAAAAAAGGTGGAGTTATAGTTTGGGTAGTTGGTGATGCAGTAAAAAATAAATCAGAAACAGGAAGTTCTTTTAGACAAGCTTTATATTTTATGAACCTTGGATTCAAACTTCATGATACAATGATTTATGAAAAAAATGGAACATCATTTCCTGCAAGGAAAGATTCCAATAGATATAGTCAAATTTTTGAATATATGTTTGTCTTATCAAAAGACGGACCTCCGAAGACAGCTCATTTAATTTGCGATAAGCCAAATAGATGGGCTGGTTCTACTACATTTGGAAAATCTACATATAGAAACAAAGATGGTGTTTTACAAGAAAGAATAAAGATGAAGAAGCTTTTGAGCATCCAGCTATTTTTCCAGAAGAACTTGCAAAAGATCATATTCTTACTTGGAGTAATGAAGGTGATTTAATTTTAGATCCATTTAGTGGTTCTGGAACAACTGTTAAAATGGCTGATATTCTTGGTAGATATTTTATTGGTATTGATATTTCAGAAGAATATAATTCTATTGCACAAAAAAGATTAGACAAAAATAAAATTTTGTAGTATAATTATAAAACAAAGGGGAAAAGAAATGGATTATATTAGTATGCAATGGATACGTGAAAACTTTAAAGGAAGTATTTTTACTACTAGTATAAAGTCAGTAAAAATAGGAGCTTTGGAAATGCTCTTTTCTTTAGAAAAAGAAGGAATAATAGCAACTACTGTTGATGTAAAAGAAGAATACAGAAACTTGACAAGAATAAATTAAAATTATATAATGAATCTAGACACCAACAGCAAATTAAAAAAAACTTGAAATTTTTTAAAGTGTGTCTAGCTTTTAAAAAGGGAGTATTGTATGGATATGGCAAACGCATTGTTTAATGAAACAAATCGAGGTGCATCCAGAACAGCAAATGGAGCTCTATCTTATGGAGAAACTGCGTCTGGAGTATTGGATTTTTTCTCTAAATCTGGGGCTCTTCGAGGAAATGAGAACGAAGTTCTAAGATATTTTGGTAAAGCCATTTCTGAGGATACTGTTTTGGCTCTTCGTGCTTTGTTTTATATGCGTGATGTTAGAAGTGGACAAGGCGAAAGAGATAACTTTAGAAGCATTCTACAGCACTTTGCAAACAAATTTCCGCTTGAAATTTCTAGAAATATGAAATATATACCAGAGTTTGGTAGATGGGATGACCTATATTCTTTTGTAGGCACAAAGCTTCAAGATTTAGCTCTTGATTTGATGAAAGATCAATTCAAGAAAGATATGGCATCTATGCTCTCAAATGATGGAAGTTCAATTTCTCTTTTAGCTAAATGGCTAAAATCAGAGAATACATCTTCAAGAGAATCAAGAAGGTTAGCATCTATTACTAGAGATTACTTTGAACTATCTCCAAGAAAATATAGAAAAGCTTTATCTGTTCTTAGAAACAAAATTGATATAATTGAAACAACTATGTCTAAGAATAAATGGGAAGCAATTACTTATAGTAAAGTTCCTTCACAAGCTTCTCGTATATATTCTAACGCTTTTAGAAAGCATGATGCTGTTCGATATAATTCATTTATAGAGAAAGTTCATACTGGTGAAGAAAAAATAAATGCTGGAACATTATATCCTTATGATATTGTTAAGAATGTTCGTAAAACAGAAATGAATAAAGAACAGGTAAGAGCATATGATGCAATGTGGAAAGCTTTGCCAAATTATGCAACAGAGCATGAGAATGCAATTGCTATAGTTGATGTTTCTGGTTCTATGGAATCTGGAAATAGTAATGTTGCACCTATTGATGTTTCTATATCATTAGGTATATATTTTGCAGAAAGAAATATTGGTCCATTTAAAGATTATTTTATTACATTCTCTAGTAAACCAATAATGCAAAAAATTCAAGGAACAGATATTTTAGAGAAAGTGATAAATCTTAAAGTTTCTGATTGGGGAATGAATACAGATTTACAAAAAGCTTTTGATTTGATATTGGATGTTGCTATAGAAAATAATGCAACTCAAGAGGAACTCCCAAAGAAATTGTATATTATTTCTGATATGCAGTTTGACGCTGCTTGTGGTAATGATTCTTTTTATTATAGGCCATCTAAAAGCAGAAAGGAATCTACTAACTTTGAAGCAATAGATGCAAAATTCAAAGCTGCTGGATATGAAAGACCACAGATTGTTTTTTGGAACGTCAACGCTTCTTCAGATACTCCTGTTACTAAGGATGAGAATGGAACTTTCTTAGTGTCTGGATGTTCTGCAAGTATTTTGAAATATGCAATTAATTGCATTGCAGTTACTCCATATGAACTTATGTTAGAAGTTTTAAATTCTGATAGATATTCTATCATTAATTAGTCTTTTTACTATAATGTTAAAGATAATTTTATAGTTTTCTATAGGAGGTTTATTTGATTAGAAACCTTTCTAAATTACGATAATTAATTATCGTATAAAAAATTATGAGTTTAGTTTGACAATATATAGACTAAGGCACCAACAGCAAAAAAAACAAATACTGGCTGTTCTTGATTTTTATTGTTTTTTTCAAGTTGAACTAAACTCTAAGGTGTCTTGATTTCTTTACCCCTTTCCGGCCCTACCTAAAATACTTGGTAGGGTTTTTTTTGGCTCATATATTATAATATGAATAAAAAGATAAAAGAAACCAATGATAAAATAACTATATTTCTGCTAAGGAGCACATATTTTAATTCTATTGTTGGAAGGCATATTTATCCAGAATATTATTATATTAGTTTACCTTTGGCAGTTATGTCTAAAAGTAATTCAGAAAAATTCTATGACTTTATGACTGCCGTGTACGACAAAAATTTTGACAATGAAGAATCTATAAATAAAATGCAAGAAGATTATAAAAGGTATTTTAGAGGACTTGAAAATAGCTCTAAATTATAATAGAGGAATATTATGAATATAAAAGCATTAACTCCACTTCGTTATGTTGGTGGAAAAAGTAAAGTAGTTAGAAGAACGTTATCTCCACTTTTTCCAAATAAGTTTGATGATTTTCATGAACCATTTATAGGTGGAGGAAGTGTATCATTACATATAGCACAAGTATATCCAGATAAGAAAATTGTTATAAATGATTTGAATGATAAATTATTTACTTTTTGGAAAGTTCTAAAAAATGATTCTACTAATCTTATAAGCAATTTACATCTTATAAGAGATAAATATGATCCAAAAAATATAGAACAAGGAAAAATATTGCTTGATATAATGCAAATGCAATTATATAATGAACAATCAACAGATCTTTTGAAAGCAATGGCTTATTACACTTTAAATAAAATAAGTTTTTCTGGATTAACTGAACATGGATCTATTTCTAAACTAGCTTATGAAAAAACATTTAATCATGATAATATAGATAAACTTATAGAAATTTCTTCTCACATGAGTAATTTTGATATTCACAATTCGCACTTTAAGTATGTTATGAGATTTCCAATGGTTGATGATTTTACTTTCTTAGATCCTCCTTATCAAATAGAGAATTCAACTCTTTATGGTAAAAAAGGTGAAATGCATTCTGGATTTGATCATAATGAATTTCTTGAATCCGTAAAAGAATTAAAAGGAAAATGGATGATTACATATAATGATAATCCTTGGATAAGAGAATCATATAAAGATTATAAAATTGTAGATGCTGAATATCGTTATAGTATGAGTTTCAATACCGATGAATCTGGTAATAAAACTACAAGGATGAAGAATGAATTAATAATAATGAATTATTGACAAAATATAAATAAAAGTATATAATTAAATATAGAATAAAGGAGAACAGCCTTAATGGATTGTTAAACTCCACAAACGACGAAATCCATAGACCCGTGAGAAGCGGGTCGTTTTTTAGGGGGAGTTATGAAAGAAATGTATTATGTAATTAGCCCAGACGAAGGTGACTTTAGAATTACTGCTCTGTGCAAAGATGATCTTATTGAATACCTCGAAAAAGAATATTGGGGAAGTAATAAAAGTTTTGTTGGTGAGAACTTCAATTCTGACATTAATTGCTGGAATCATTCTGATATTCTTATAATCAAGGGAAAAGTTGTTATACCAAAACCAGTTCAAATAGTTAAAACCTATGGAATAGAGTAGGAGAAATTATGGGATGGTTTGGAACATATTGTAATAATGATTTACATTCAATTAAACTTGCTCTTGAGGAAGGAATGAATAGAACACATGAAGATGGTTCTATTCAAAAACTTATTTTTGCTGTTGTTTGCTTATGGAAGTATTCAGATAGTGAAGTAATGATTAAGACTATGGATGAAACTTGTGGTCCATGTTATTATGATCCTCCCATGAAACTATTAAAAATGTTAACTCCAACTACTTATAAAAATGCTTTTGAATGGAGACAAACTTGTTGGCAAAATTATAAGAATATACCAGTAGAATATAGGAAGTAAAATATGAATAAGATTTTTGTTTGTGGTGATACGCATGGCGGGCAAGCTAGAGATATGGAAAAATTGACCAGCACTAAATTTCCACAAGGTAAATCTCTTACTTCTAATGATTATATTATTATAGCTGGTGATTATGGATTGATTTGGGATATTAATGAATCCAAAGAAGAAGAGAGATATAACACAAATTGGTTAGCTAGTAAGCCATGGACAACTCTTTTTGTAGATGGAAACCATGAGAATTTCGACAGAATAGAAAATCTTCCAGTAATAAATATGTTTGGTGGAATAGTTGGAGTTCACGTTAAGGATAGAATTTTTCATCTTCGAAGGGGTGAAGTTTATACAATTAATGGATTAAAGTTTTTTATTTTTGGTGGTGGAACATCAATAGATAAAATGGATAGAAAAATTCATACTTCTTGGTGGCCACAAGAAAATCCTAGTTATGCTGAATATCAATATGGATTAGCAAATCTTGAGAGAAATAATTGGGAAGTTGATATTGTAGTAACTCATGATTGTCCTACGTCAATCTATAATAAATTTGAATTTAGGAAGTATGATTATGGACAGACGCAGCTTCAGGAATTTTTGGAAGAAGTTAAGAACAAGCTTTCGTTTAAGAAATGGTATTTTGGTCATTATCATCAAGACAGTGATTTCGATTCTCAATTTTCCACATTATATAATATTGTTAAAGAAATTTCTGCATAATATTTGACAAAAAAAATTATATATGTTATAATAAACATAGGAGGATAAAAGAATGAAGAATTCAGAAAAAAATAATATACTCCCAGGATTTATTGGTAAGAAAAATGATTATGAAAACTGTGGAGAAATTCTAACAGAAGAGCAGAAAAATCTTTTCAAATCTATAAAAATAACTCTTTATGATAAAGAGTTTAAATCTAAAGAAGAATAGGAGTATATCATGATGGTTCCGCTCGATATTAAAAATACAGATATAAAAATTGAAGTCTCTGAATTTAAAGGTAAGATGAGGGTTGATATTAGGAAATGGTATCAAGAAAAAGATTCTGGTGAATGGAAGAGATCTCCAAAAGGATTGAATATAACAATAGATGAATGGAATCTATTTAAAGATCAATTCAAGGATGTTGAATCTTACATCAAGGAGCAATTAGCATGATAGGTCTTTTATTGTTTAAAATTTTTGCTGGGATTTCTTCTTTTATGTTTTTATTTTATACTCTTAGTTATTTAGTAACTAAGTTTATTTTAAAGAAACAAGTAGTACCTATTGTTGATTATTGGGCAAGGATATTTAAGAATTTGATATTTATTGTTTCTACTTCTTCATTGATTATTGTATTACTTTTCTGTAGCA
>JFJP01038852.1_pt1 | contig 15412 bp, 19 predicted proteins | sample 431651 | NCBI WGS metagenome assembly JFJP01 (sample SAMN02602958, study PRJNA72255) | Microbial mat metagenome, whole genome shotgun sequencing project. | biome: fresh water; feature: sink hole; material: water; isolation source: purple microbial (photo- and chemosynthetic) mats found in... | reverse complement strand
CCCCAAAACCCCAAAACCCCAAAACCCCAAAACCCCTATTCAATAAATCTTATTAATATCCTGCGAGGTAGGTCAAAATGATGTTGTTTGCAACACATCTTTCAATAAGCTTTCTTCTCTCAGGAGTTTCCTTTCCTCTCCACTTAGTGCAATTTCTTCTGTCTCTGTTGAGATGATCGGCAATCAAAACATGAGGAATGTCAATGATCACCTCCCAGAGGAATTCCACAACGAGGCTCATGGGAGCAAGCCACCAAATGTTCTTAAATGCTGACCACTCAAGCCAAGAAGCAGCAAAGTGGATGAAAATCCAACATCCTACAAACAGTAAGAAGTTGAACACTGTAACAACGATCCATAAAAGTCTTATCGTGTCTTGGGCGTGAAGGTTGTACATGACGAAGTTCCAAATTCTTCCAAAGATGAAGTTGATAAATAGGCAGAATAAGGCGCTTCTCCATCTGGTGTCAGCCCATTGAACTCCGTTTAGCCAGCACACAATGATTAAGAGCATCGCAGAAAGTCCAGTGTAGTGAATAAGTCCTCTTGAGAATCTGTTGACTCTTTCGTGTCTTGCAATGATTGGATTGAGAAGAGGGTGCTTGAGAATGAAGGCAATGAAGTACTTGACAATACACACTTGTTTGCTGGATCTGTTTCTGTTTCTAATGGTTGTGACTCCGCTCTAGGACTGCTTAGCAGATTTTGCTCCTCTCTTTGATTTCGCTTTTGTCATGTATGATTCGTCTGATCCGGCTTCTGAAGCTCCATCGTTGATGTTGTTCACGTTTACATTTACTCTTCCAACATCGATTCCTTTGAGGTCGTCGATGTAATCATCTTCTAAGTTGTATCTCGTTCTTCATGAATAATCAGAATTGTACTTAATGACACATGCTAGGAATGAAATGAACAGCAGAACTCCCATTAAGATGTTGAAGAGGATGATAAGAATCCAAATAGCTGCAAATTTACTGCTGTCATCCTCAGGAACAACTTTGTCTGCAAATATGAAATTGGTCAAGTGTTCAGATGTGTACAGATTAGTCTTGCTGCTGCTTGTAAGTCCTTCCTATGAGTAGCAATTCTTTTCTTCGTCGAGATAAAACAGTTAAACCGCTCCTTGAAGCACGTTTTTGCATTTAACTCAGTTGGTGTCAAGAGTGACTGAGCACGAGTTAGCCTTTGTAATCTTCATGTTGGTAATCGATGTCCATTCCCCATTCGGCTCAATGCATTGAAGATTCACATTCAGCTCCTTAGAGCAGTCGTTAATGTCGTATGGGAGTCCGTTGTCGCAACCATAAGCCTTTGCAAATTATCAAGGTTGCTCAACTACGTCTAAAACAACATTTCCGGGGCAATTGATCAAGTTGACATTTTTGCAAACAATCTTTGCATAGTTCTTATCATTATGTTCAAGCTCAATACCAAAGCTACCGTCTTCATTGTAATCTAATCAACCCCATCTTGCAAGCTTCTCTCCGTTTTTGTACTCTTGTATTTGCCCAGGAGTCGCTTGTATTTTATCAGCGTTTGAATATTGCTGCATGATGAAGTCAATTGTCTTCGCTTGTCTGACGCTGAGTCCTTCATAATTCACATAAATGTTTTGGAGGATGCCAAACATTTCCAAATTGTAAATTGCATTCACATAAATAACGTTATAATCAATAGGAACTTGATTCGTGATTCTCACGTAGGCGTAGTAAAGGAAGTTATCAAGAGCTTTGGATCCAGGGTCAACCTAACTGTCACCATTGATGTAATCGTTGAAGGCATTCATGAAGATGAAGGTGATTTCTTCGTACATTCGTTTACTTTCTTCATATGGTTGTAGATTATCAAAGATAGTAAATCTTGAAGTAGCATTGATCAAAGCAAGGCAGTTCTCAAGCTATCCTTGTCTCATTTTCTTATCGTGCTCTTCAAGGAGGTTTCTGTTATACCATTCTTCTAACATAAGACAACTTCTAGCCTTTTCATATCTGCTTGGCTAGGGTTTTGAAAGATCTTTTAGGTGAGCAAATACTTCATCTCAGGCTTGTGTGGAATCGAAATCTCCAACAATGTAATTATCCATCACTTTGGTAAACCATGATTGGCTCTCAAGATCATAGCACTAGAATCCAAGTTTATATGTTCCTGGGGGGAAATAGATATTAGTCTCTTGCTGGATAAAGTTTTCATATGGTCCAATCTAGTTATAAAAGTTTTCATTGATTGTTCCTCCTCTCATGTGGAATCTACCGTCGTTAACACCGTCTGTGGGATCATGGTCATACACTCCTCTGTTACAATAGCCGTTCACCAGTACATACGGTTCAGTCTATGAAGCAATGCTGTAGGTGAATTTGACCGCATCATTTGCTTTTTGTGAGACAGCTCTTGTCTAAATAATATTGACTTTGCTTCCTATGTCTTTTGTGGAGACTAACAAAATGCTTCAAGCTATTTTAGTATTATCGGACTTCAATTTCTGTTTGAGTTCAAGAATGTAGGTTTTGTCTGACTCCAAAGATCCTCCTGCAATTTAGAGGTAGTTGTAGTCGAGATCAAAGGTCAGTCGGGATGATTCCATGAGCGAATTAAGCAAATTGTTCTCTTTAAGTGCATAATCATCAAGTGTGTACATAGAAGATTCAGTTTTGCTAAGGTCGAGTTCTACAACATCTAATTTTCACCCGTCTTTGTAATAGTGGAAGTAGATTTGAATAACTTCCATAGGATCGACATACCCGTTGTTTGGTCCTCCTTGTCTGAGCGAGTAAAATCCTGACTCCCCAATATCAGTTTGGATACCGGTTCTGCACTATGAGACGAGAACTTTTTCTTCACTGATAGTTGCAAAGATTGAAAGAATGAGCTAGAAAGGATTCACTTCGTCGAAAGTGTGAGAAAAGGTTCAAGAATCTTGGTCAAGTTTGGCCACGTTAGACCCGTCAGAGTTAGCCTTGCTCCATTCATAAGTGAGGTCCCATTGGGAATAGCAAGTGACAGATTTTTCAGAAAGGGTGAAAGACACAGCTTGGGTTGAATATGTCATAGGAACACTTCCTAAGTCGCAATAGCATTGAAGGTTGAGCCACTCTAAAGCTGGACTGATTATTGGATCCATCTCTATTGGTTCGAGTCAGTTCTTAGTTCCAACCTCACAAAGGTTATAAATGATCTGTTCAACAATGATCTAGTTGTCAGCTTTTGAAAAGACAATGTCGCCTGGTTTAACTGTGCATTTATATCCGCTTATTTCATCACTTCTCGTTTCGAACTCAGAGTCGAGTTTATTCTTAATCTTCCAACTTGTCTTGGCCTCATTTGTGTACTCAGCAATTGAGCAAACATACTCAATAGGATCTTTATCGCATAATTCACTTTCAACTTCTTCTTCTTACAGATTTCTTCTTGCGTATGTAGACAAGCATGCTGTTCGGATTTAACCTGTTGAGGTAAAAACTGTGCTTCTTGTTAAAATGACTTCAATTGGGTCAGTTTCTTCTGACTGGCCAGCGCAATTGGTGAGAGTTGCTTTTATGTAAACGATAGTTTGCCCTGTACCGTCATGGCTCAAATCTGAAAGTTCTTTAATTGCTTTTGCTAAATGCTGTTTGCTAGATCCTGCTGACATGTATTGTCTGCTTAGAAGCATTTAGTAGGTTGTTGATTTTAGGTCATATGCAATATTGGTATCTTCATTATTGATGAAATCATTAAGAGCAGTGTTGAAGTTGTTCTTGAGATCAGTTCTTGAGAAGCTTAAATTTTTTGCAGAAACCATTTCAAGTTTGAGTGAATTTCTTCCACACATTCCCTAGGTGCTTGAGAATGAGAGACTGGCAAGTTGATTGCAATTCCATCTCACTTTGCTGATTGTTGAATCTCTTGAAAACGCAAAGGAAGATTTGAAGTTAGTGAGTGGGAGAACGATCAAACCAGGACCTGTGATTGCGACGTCATAATCTCTGTTCTTTGAATAAGTGAACTTAGGCGAGGTGGTGTTAAAGTACCAAAATAGGTCTGAAACTCTAATGATGTCTCCTACTGCATACAGTCCAGTGCTCATTCCTGTGACGTCGATGACTGTTTTGCTCTAAGTTGAAGCTGTGTTATTTCTTGTGCAAAGTCTTGTTCCACTTAAAATTGAAGCAGGATTCGTTCTAAAGGTACCATTATCATAGAATGAGTTTTCAAATATGGATGTGCATAGTCCTTGAGAAGCAATTGATCCAAGATTAGTAATGATAGCAGATTAGGGCATTGTCGTTCTAATATTTGCGTTGTCTGAGTAATCATTTCCAAACATAGAATCAGCAATAGGATAAATTGCTTTGTAAAACTAAGATTCGTTCATTCCAAGCGCGTTTCACTTTGAAGTTAAGAAACTCAAAAATGTTTAATCATTTCCAAGTGTATTGTTAATTTTCTGGATAATTTATCAAAGATCATTAGTGAAGTTTGTTTCAGCCCAGTTTTCATTTAGGATTAAATCTTTGCATACTAAGAGAGGCTGAGTATTGTCAAATGCAAATGGTGTTCTATATCCTGCGTAGGGTCCTGCTCCTTCCCAAATTAATTGAGCTGATTGGTAATCATTTGAAAGTTGGAACACTGGAGATGCATCTTGACCATACTACACAGAACATATTCCTGCAGAAACAGGACTTTCAAGAGAAGCTACTCCAATACATGAAGTACAAACATCGTAAGAGGAGCAAGTTTCACAATCGCATCTGCATTTAGCACACCAATTGAAAGTTGAGTCCTTATAATATCCAGAAGGGCAAGTTGAGTAACATTATTCCTCTAATAAGAATGTCAAAGAGTTACATTCATAACAATGAGTATCCGAGTTAGCATCGACGGTGCATGAGATACAGTTTGAAGGGCAAGCGGCACATCTTCTAGTGCTGTTGTTTGGACTAAACCCTGAAGGGCATGAGACAACACATTGACCGTTATGTAAATAAGATCCTGTTGGGCATGAAATACAGGATGTGCTGCTTGTACAAGTAGCGCAACTTGGTAAGCAATTTTGACATGTGCTTGTAGATGAGTTGAAGAATTGATTTGAAACGCAATTTGTAAAGTCACATCATCTCGTGTTCTGATTGAGAGAATACTAGGCATTACAGGAGGAGCATTCTACTTTGCTTGCCAATGTACTTGTTGCGTTGTAAACACATGAGCTGCAGTTTGTTGGGCATGTCTAAACAACACATGTTTAAAGAGAAGGAACTTTTACAGAATTAGTTGTAGAGAAAGGCGCAACTGAGTTATCGCATGTGATACAGTTTCCATTAACTCCATTGCAAGTTCGACAGTTTTTATCGCATGATGTACAAGCCTAATCTGCGGAATTTTGAAGATATGAAGTTCCGTCCAAACATTGGAGACTACATGAGACGCCTGATGAAGCTGTCAGTTGAAGGAAGCTTTCTTTGCATGTATTACAAACAATGTTTCTTGTTATCAAGGAAGGCATTGAGCATGTGTCACATCCGAATATTTTTGAGCAATCAGGAGTACAAACGCCTCAAGAAACAGTGAAGTTAGTTGAACAAGCATTGCAAATTCCCTACATACAACTAACGCAGTTTGCGGGACACGGGAAGCAGTATTTACCAATTGGTCCATACGCAAACTGGCAGTTTCCGCAAGTTCCTGCGTCAATTCCTTCAGCGATGATCGTTCCGGCCAAAACGCTGTTGTTAAATCTTGTAATAGCGGCTGTTGAAGTCACGAAGAGGTCATTTTTACAAGTAAGGCAGCTTTGAGATCCGGCTCCTGAGCAAGTTCCGCAAGAAGCGTCACATTCGTAGCAGTCATTATTGGTAGAAGTTCTGTTGTAACTCATATAGGTGTTTGCAGGGCATTTGAAGTCGCAAGATTTGGTGCTCGGAACGTAGAAAGTGTTAGGATCACAAAGAGTACAGTCTATCGCGTCTGAGCAAACAGTACATCGGTCTTCACAAGAAATACAGTCTTGTTGAGCAGCATCGTAGAATAGTCTAACGTTACACTTATTGATACATTGACCCTTCACAAGAATATTACCAGTGGTGCAACTTGTGCATACTAATGAATTGCTAATTGAACTCCAGGTGGCGGCAGTACATGAACTTGGAATGGTTATACATTGCTGATTATTGTTTTGTGTTGTTCCTGAAGGACAAGTTGAAAGACATTGGCTTCCAAAGAGGAAGGTCGTTCCCATGCATGTTAAGCACTTATCAGTTGTGTTTTGAATGGTGAATGAGCATGAACCACAGTTATTTCCGCACACAACACATTGACCGTTAAGAGGACTTTGGCCTGTTGGGCAAGTTCCAGTGCACGAAATTGATGATGGGGTTGAAGTTGAACTGAGGAATTGGCCAGATGGACATCCATTAGGATTGCATGAAGTTCCAGATGGATCAAGCACGAATATAGGCAAGCACTACTGACATCAAATCACATTGAATGAGTCATAAGCACATATTGAACAGTTAGTCAGAGAAGGAGAAAGGGAAGAGCAAGTCACACATTAGTTCGTAGTAGCTGATGTGATAGAGCCGAGAGGGCATTAGGTACAAGTATTTCCAGTGACTCCCCATCCTGAAGGACAGACACTAACGCAGGTGTTGTTAAAGAGGAGGTTTCCATCATTGCAAGCAGTACAAGTTGGAATGCTATTCGTTGCAAGTGTGCATGATTTACAATTAGAGATCTGGCAAGACTGACATCTGTTTTCTAGATCAGCAGTAGTTCCAAGTGGACAAGTGGCGACACAAGTTTACTCTGTGATGTTGTTCGGACCTGGTAAAACTGAGTCAACAGTGTAGATTTGAGGAGGGAAGCATTTGCTGACACAATCTCATCCTACAGGATTGTAAATAAAGCCATCCTTGCAATCAAAACAACTTCTCGCATTAGCTGTGAAGTCCCATGAACATGAAGCGCAAGCAACTGAGCAACTTTGGCAAGCAAGAGAATCGGGAGGACTTGGGACGAAATTATGATTCCAGTACTTTCCGTCTAAGCATGAAGAGCAATTTCTTGACATAACATTTCCGGTTGATTCGAGAATGTTGTACATGAGAGGTCCGCTGTTTGCTGTTGTGTCGCATTGAGCTTTAGTGATACATCTCTTTGCGGTATCAGTTGTATCTACATAGAAATAGTCAGGGGCGCAAAGATCACATCTTTCTCTTTCGATTAATGTTCCTGCTTGGTGTCTGAATCTACATCTCTAGCATGATGGATCGACAGAGCAAGCTTTGCATTTGTTACCGTCTAAATAATCAGGTCCCTAGCCAGAGGGGCAAGTGTAGCTGCACTGAGTTGAAGACACTTGATAAACGTAATTTGGAAACACAGCGGCTGAGAGTTTGCAATTTGAGACACATTCTTGCAGAGGAGTCAGTAAGAGACCAGCGCTGCATGCGGTACATGTAACTGCATTATTGGTAAAGGAACATGAAACGCAGTTTGCGGGGCAAGAATAGCACACTCTGTTGACTGGGTCTAAAGTTGTGCCTGCAGGACATACTGAATAGCACTGTGTTTTCTCAGGATTGGTGAATTGATTGGGGCCACAGTCTTGACAATTCCAGACTCCGATCTCGTTTGTGCAAGAAAGGCATCCTGAGATGGGAGGAGAAATTGAAGCGCAGTTCTAGCAAGTTCTGTCAGAGAGCCTTGGTCCGAAGCCGGTAGGGCAAGTGGTGATGCAGGTGTTGGAGGTGGGAGATTTGAAAGAGGGGCTTGGGCATTGGGAGTTGCATGCGAACATTTATGGGTTAGTGGTTGTTGAAAGGTTGCTCTGAAGAGGGAAAGCTGGGAGGCAAGAAGTACATCCGTCAAATAGAGCGCTAGAAGTACAGGTTGCACAATTAGCAGAGCAAGGTCCGCATTGCTACAATCCCCCAATGATCTAAGAAGGTCTTCCTACAGGACATGAAGAGCTGCATGTTGATCCATCAAGAAATCCACTCGAGCAGTTAGTACATCCTTGGAGTGTGCATGAAGCGCAATTTGCAGAGCAATCTCTACAGTAAGCATATGTAACTCCGCTCACAACTTCAGTGAACACAAATTGACCAGTTGGGCAGTTTTCAACGCAGATTTGTCCGGATCCAAACTGAGGATTTCCTGTGATTCCATCGACTGTGCATTTTCTGCAGAGAGGAGATGAGTTGGTGGCGCTTGTTGGGACGCATTCTGAGCATTCGGAGTCTGAGCAGTAGACGCAGGACTTAGCTCCTGATGTTGAAACGAATAGGAATGAATTATCAGCTGTGCATTCAGAGACACATCTTCCTGCAACTGGGTCCGCTATGTCTCTTGGAGCAGTATTGCAGTTAAGACTACATGAAGTGTTAGGCAAGCATTGGAGACAAGTTCCATCATCGCCGCATGTCTAGCAGTTAGGAACAGTGCAAGTTGAACAAACTCCAGGATTAGCATTCACGTTTGGATACTAAGTTGGTCCACAATTGTGTTTACAAGATGTTTCAGAGATCTGTTCATAGGGGGCCTAGCATTGAGTAACGCATGTTTGAGACTAGATGAGAAGAGGGATATCTTCTCTCTCGTTACAAGCAACACATTAGTTGTCTGAGTCGAATTCTCAGCAGGATGAAAGGACGCAGTTTCCGTTTTGGTCTTTGTAGAATCCTTCTTTACAGTCGATGCAGAAAGCTTTTTGGTTCTCGTCAGCATCGCAGACAAGGCAGTTAGCAATTGTGTTCTCGCAGAACTCGCAATAAACATCAGCAGGAGCTTCAGGGTCGTACTTAATATAGGTGTTCTGGTCACAGTAGCATTGGAAGTCTCCGTAGTAGTCCTCATCAAGAACAAGATTGTTGTAGCAAGCAGCGGCATAGAACTCTTGGTTGAAGTCGCAAGTTCCTAAATGGTCGATTACGTCTCAGCAGTTCAAGCACTTCGAAGGATTGTTTGGATGGACATACTGATCTATGGAACAAAGATTGCATTCTCTTCCTGAGGATGAAGGCGTGAACTCGCCGGAACAAGAATCGCACACAACTCTGAATGAAGGATAGCCATCAGCCTCATAGTTGTCGGGCGATACGTCATAATCTTTCAAGTTAATGGTTCTTTCTTAATGACATGAATTGCAGTGATTGATTGCTGAGCTGCAATCGGTGCACTCTTTGGATTGATAGAAGTCGTAGAACTGGGTAGAACTGCAATTGGGCAAGCATCTGTTAGCGTTTATGTCAATTTGGAAGCCGGGTTGGTGATAATTTTGATCAAAGCATGAATGATCTTCGGGGTAGGAGTCGCATGCGCATTAATCTTTTGTCATGCATGACCCGTAGATGGGGTTGAGTAAAAAGTTGCTGTGAGTGGGGTCGCATTCAATACAAACATCTTGACCAAGAACAATTGAATCTATCCTATCGTAGTTTTTACATCCTTCTGTTAATGTAACACGAGAATAGCACTAATTTGTTTATAAATCCATTCCTCCAGCACAAGCATCGCAAACATAATCTAAACTGTCAATATGGCATTTCAAACATCCGAACATAACTTAATCGCATTTGTAGCAGTCCTGAGAAGTTTCGAGAGGGGGTAGGTATTTCTGATAATTATCGTAAAAGTGTCCGTCATAATAACCAATAGTTAAAGACGAATCCGGATCACAGTTTGTTCTGATGCAGTGACCATCACCCACATCTGATTCAAATATAGCTCCGTCAACGTTGAGTGTCGTGCAATCCTCATAGCATCTACCAGAAGGCATATGTAAAAAGTATTCAGTTGGTGAACTTTCGCACTCATAACAAAAAGTATACAGATTGCCAAGATTCTCACTATCGACACAGTTGTGTTCATAGCAGGTGTTCTCAAAGAAGTCATAGCCGTAGTCTTCAAAACATTTATAGCAGAAAAGACCTTCGTTGTTGCATTCAAGACATCCGTGGATAGCGTTTGTGCATAGCTCACACTGTTTGGTCGTCTTGTTGAAGAAGTAGTGGGACTCGCACTGGAGACAGTTCTCAACATCGTTCAGGTCTGAAAACTCGCAGTACTTGATAGGCTCAGGCCACTCACAAATTTGTCTGACTGAATCATCGGCAAGGAGTTCTTGCTCAAACACAAATTCAGGTTCGCAGACTGTGCAGTTTGCAATTTGATTAGGATAGATTCCTTTGAAATTGTCACATTTGAGACATTTGGTAATATCACAAGGAGCGCAAGCAGTGCCATTCCAAGAGAAGTAGTCTTCGCATTTATCGCACTTCTTGTTGTCATCAGCTGGAACATCGCAATTTTCGTATATGATTCTATCACATCCTTGCTTGTCTGATCTGAGTTCCCAGACATTATTGGGGCATTCCAAGCATTCACTCACTTCGAAGTCAGCTCCAAAAGTGCAGTCTTTGCAGTATTCCCAGTTTTCAGGGTTGGTCTCGCTTGAGCATTGCTTGCATCCTGTGTGGAAATTGCCAAAATTGTCGATACAATTTGTCAAGCAAATGGCTGAATTGAGAAGTTCGCCTTGATTATCCAGAGTTTCTAAAATAGGGAAAAAGTTGGTTTTGTAGTCTGATTGGGAGGATCCACATTGAGGGAATTCGCATTTGCCAGTTTAGGTGTTGAGAACCATGTTATCAATGCATTCAAGACATTCGGTGATTGCGAAAGTTGCTCTATTGATCTCGCAGAATCTGCATCCTCTGTAAAGATTGTTATTAAAGCATCTGACACAGCTTCTCTTGTTAGGATGAAGAGTGTACCCGTGATGGCACTACAAGCACAAAGATCTGTTCTAAGGGTTTGCCTGGACACAGTAATCAATTCCATTTGACTCCATGCAAACTCCATTCTTGATCTCTAAGAAATCATCGCACTCGATGCACCCTCCAGCATTGCATTTTCAGCATCTGTCTGAGCACTCTACGCATGCTAACTTTTCTTCATCGTCGTCCCATCTGAAGCCAACGTTGCACTGAGGACATCTGTATTTCCCGTTTTCGAGGACGAGGTTTGTTCCTAATTCCCCGTCTACTTCAATTCACTTCCAGTTGCAGTTTAAGGGGAACGCAATACATTCTTTCCCTCCAAATTCTAAGTAGTAGCCAACTTGCAAGTTATGGTCAAGGCAAATTTCGCAAGTGTCGATGTCAATATGTTTGAAGCAGTTAGCAACTGTGCCAACTTCACACTCAAGAGAAGTTTCGTTCCAGAATTTTCCGGTATCACATTGCAAACAACTAAGTTCTCCTTTTTCAGTAATACCTCCATGTATTTAACATCCGTCATATTCTTTAATGCAACTCTTTCCACCAAATTGAGGAAGACAGCCAAACACGCACTCAGTGCATTCTTCTCCGTCTTGAGAACATACCGTGCAGTCTTTGATGTGATCTTCGCATTTGTCACAAGCTGTATGATTCCAGAAAGTATCTGGCGAGCATTCAGGGCACACATAGAAATCATCAATAATAACATAATCTTCAAAATCAGTCTCACAGTCGGAATATTCCTCAAAGCAATCAGTCTTGTTAGCTCTTGGATGATAAGGGAACTCACATTCTTTGCAGAGATAATGTTCCAATGAGACATTGTTGTTAGGAATTGCTCTTGTACAAACTGTGCATTATCCTCGTTCAAACTCAAACGAATCAATCTCCAAACATGATTTGCAAGAATGGGATTCTCAATGCCATACATATCCTCTCTCGCATCTATCACATTCATAGTATCCTTCTCTGACAGCAAATCTTGGCTGTTTGTCCAGGCAGTGAGGAATCACTTTCTCAATACATCCAAGACCATTGGGATGGAGGATGTAGCTCACGTAGTCTCCAAGCTCGGTGTCAAAATGAGGAGGATAGCATTACTTGCATTTGTCATGTAAGCAAGTGGCACAGTTGGGGAATGGGCAGTCAATACATGAGAAGTCATCAGCTGTGTAGTAGTTAGATTCGCAGACACAAACGTTGTTGTCGAAGTCATTCAAATAATGCCCGTTTTTAATTTGAGTGCAGTCTGGGACGCAAATTCCTTCAGATCTTGAGAGGAAATTCAATGGGCCTGTGGAGTCGCATTCGATGCATTTTGAGAAGTCGAGAGGATTGATTTCTACACAGCCAGGGATTAAGCAGGAGGCGGTTTCGTTGGCCATGTAGGGATCGTAAGTGACTTTAATGTCGTTGATGAGGGTTGCTGAGCATTCGGTACATTCAAGATTTGAATCGCAGTTAGAGCATTGGTAAGTGATCTCGTTGATATGAATGCAGTAATTGTTCTCATCCCAAACACCATCACATTCTTCGTCAATTGTTGTGAACATGTTTGAATGATTTGGTTCAGGTTTCAAATACTCACAGAAGGAATGGCAAGTGTCTTGTTCACCGAGTAAATCTTGATAAACTGGAATTCTCTCAATAATATCTCAAGCAGGAGCTGATTCGGCAACTGCAATGATGCAAGAGTAAACATGTTCTCCTTCGAAGGAATCTCCGGCACATGCACATCCAATACCAATTTGTCTGGATTCTTGATGTCTGATGAGGTTCTTCGATAAATGAGTCTAAGAAAGAATGAAAAGGATTGAGTCAGTGTATGAATCTTCAAAGTCATCTGGGTTAACAAGATAAGGAGAAGTTACCAATTCATATTCGAGTTGTTCATAAGAGAAAACGTAAAGAGAGCTGAGTAAAGATCTGTATCCAAAGCCATAAGCGTCTCCATTTGTTCCACATGATCCTTTTTCGTTAAGGTAATGTCTAGCTGCCCGGGCAAGTCCTTCATTCCAAACGTATTTCTCATTTTCTTGATCGAACTTTTCAATTTCGCTCAGAGCAATATCAGAGTATTCTCCAATAATTTCTTTATAAGCTGATGGATCTTCTCTGAGTTTGTTGATTTCTTCAAAAATGTTATGAGCAAGATTTTGCATATTATTGGTTTGTTCATCAGCAAGTTATCTGCGAAGAGCTGAAGGCATCCAACCATCTTCAAGAGTTTTATAAGTCCAATAAGCGCTTTCATCTTCACAAGTTTCATCGAATGGTTTCTTAAAGATAGGTAAAGGAAGTTGACCTGCAAGCCAAACTTTCTGATCTGAAGAAGGTCTTGGTGTTGGTCCAGTTGGTTTAGTGGTACCTGTAGGTAAACCTCTTCTCTCAGTTGTCATAGTGACTTCATCTTCAAAAGGATTGCTCATTAAGCAATTCTCAATATCTCCAAGATGAGCAGGTCTGTTGCAAACGACCTAGCAGCAGTGATTATACTTGTCTGTATTAGGAGCTCCTTCTAAGCAAATCTCTGTACAATCTTCAAGTTCAACTTCAGGCTCAGGCCAGTCAACTAAAGTCCAAGGATATTCAGGTTTCAATTTTATCATAGGATTTTCAGCGAGTTCAAAGACGCAAACTTGACCAAGTCTAGGATGGCAGTTGCATGAGATTCCAATATGAGTGAATGAGCCATGTAACAACGCGTTTCTTGCTGGATGAAGAGTGTCAAAATCATCTAAAATCAAGTCAAAGACTGTTTCTAAGGAAGAAACCCAAAAGAATTTCCATGGAAGAAGTGTAAGTCTCTAGTGATTTTTATAGCTGACAAATTGATCAACAAAATCAGCGCTTGATTGATCATCTTTCATAAGTCCTGGAATAATTCTTGAGCCTTCGATAGAAGTCAAATAATTAGCAGCAGCGTGTCCCAACTCTGAAGACCAGATGAGAGGAGGCAATTTGATTCCGTTTGTCTTTATAATTTGCTCAATTTCGGCCTTCAAATTGTACAAAGCTTGAGGACCAGATCTGAATAATCCTTTCCACATGCAAGAATTCTAAGAGTTCAATTGTTCATAGAAATCAAAGCAAACATATTTAGCAGTGTCTTTAGAATCAGTCAACATTCTCTTATCAATTTGATCGTCTATGAATTCAACAAGCTTGGTAAGATTACTTCTGAATCCATTAATGACTCCCCAAAGATTCTTGATGTTTGTTTTGTAGTCATAGACCGATCCCGCCTCAAATGCTTCTTCAGAGATATTGAAGTTCTTTGAGAATTTATTGTAAACATCAAACAAGTCAAGGACCTAGAGACTAACATCATTATGAAGGAAATCATAGATGTCATCATAGTCTGAGTTGAAGGATCCATCGATGTTGATCAAGTCAATCAGTTTTCCAGAAGGCTTGAGATAGTCGCCTGAGTTGTCCTTTGCGGGGATGTGAGGGAAGATGATCTTATTTTTATCAATTGTACTCATTCCATTGTTGATCCAGGAAGGAATATCGCCATTTCCGTAAAGCCATTCAACGAAGTCTCCATCTAGAGGGATTGCAGTCTGAATTGGAGTTGGAGGAGCATACAGGCCAGTGGATTAGTCCAAAACAGCACCTTGTTCGTTGTTGTTGGTTGGGGTTCCAGGAGGAGTGATCAAGGGAGGGCTTACTGTGGGAACATCTTGAGGAGGAGTCACCTTTGGAGGTTCAACTGGAGTCACCACGGGAGGTCCTGTGTCGCTGAGGACTGGAGTTGGAGAGCTTGCAACTGGAGCAGGAGCAGAGCTGACAACTGGAGCTGAAGGGGTTGTTACAGGAGCAGGAGAGCTAACAACAGGAGTCACTGGAACAGTCACAGGAGCAACAGGAGCAGTCACAGGAGCAGTCACAGGAGCTACTGGAGCAACTGGAGAAGAAGTTACCACTGGAGCAGCAACAGTAGGAGGGGTCGTTGGATTTGAGATTGTTGGAACTGAGCCTTGACCTGCTGGAGGAGCCGCCTGAACATTTGATCCTGGAAATGAGGTGAGAGGAGCTGTTGGGAAAGGAATGGTTGGAGGAGCTGCTAGAGGAGCTGCTGGAGGAGCTTTGATTCAAATGCAGTGGGCTTGGAATTCCATAACGTCATTTTTAGTTGGATTTGCTATTCCATTTGCTTGTAAAGTGCCTTTATACATAGTCCAAACAGCGACTGGATTCTTTCCTTCTACCAATGAGCAGAAACCTTCGAGGGCTTTAAAGACCTCTTAGGGTTGTTGTGCCTAGACACAACTCGAAGCAAAAAGAAGCGCTACGATAAGAACTATCGTTTGCTTAAAGAGACCATTGCTGGTCGCTTAGCTTCATTTTGATATCATTATTAATTTGAGATTAAGAGGCCCTTAAATAGGCCTGCTTTAGAGACGTAAGAGATGGAAATCAGGCTTTCATATTAGTTAGAATTGACTTGAAGGCGATATAAGATAGAATTTGAACTTGGTCTAGATAGTCCGAGAGACAAGACACTGAAAGGGAAATTTAAGCTTGCTTAAATGCCCAAAATGTGCTATTTGAGTTTTTGGAGCTTTAAAATTGGGTGAAATTAATCAAATTAACAGATTTTAAAAAGAATCAGAAAGAAGTTTGATTACACAAAGTTTGAAATTCCCAGT
>JFJP01020514.1_pt1 | contig 15413 bp, 14 predicted proteins | sample 431651 | NCBI WGS metagenome assembly JFJP01 (sample SAMN02602958, study PRJNA72255) | Microbial mat metagenome, whole genome shotgun sequencing project. | biome: fresh water; feature: sink hole; material: water; isolation source: purple microbial (photo- and chemosynthetic) mats found in... | reverse complement strand
TGGCGCGACGCTCGATCGCCTTCTGGATGGCGCATCAGGCCAACGGCTTCCTGCGCACCCCGGCGGGCTGGGAGCTGCAGAACCTGCTGCTGGTCGGCTCGCTCGTCAGCCAGGCGGCCGAGCGCCGGCTGGGTTCGGTCGGCACCCACACCCGCACCGATTCGTCAGGCCCGGTCGATCCCAGGCATTTCGCCCTGCGCCGGGAGGATGCATGAGCGACGATCTGCGCTGGACTCCGGTGGGGACTATTGGCGATTTCAACGATGGCCAGGGCCGGGTGGTCACGGTCGGGGCCCGGCGCATCGCCGTGTTCCGCACCGGCGAGCGCTTCCGCGCGCTCAAGGACGCCTGCCCGCATGCCGGGGTGTCGCTGGCTCAAGGCTACGTGCACGAGGACGCCGTGGTCTGCCCCGCCCATGCCTGGAGCTTCCATCTCGATGACGGCCGCTGCACCATGGGGCCATCCTCCTGCACAGCCGTGGCCTACGCCGTCCGCGTGGTCGACGGAAGCGTCGAGATTGGCGTGCCCTAGCTGGGCTCACTAGAACGGCACGGCGCTGCGCACGGTACGTGCCACCGAGGCGAAGTCTGCACCCAGCGCGGCCAGTTCGCCGTCCACCGTCCTGCCCGGCACCGCTGAACCGGCATCCCGGAGCATCTCGCTGAGCGTCGGCGGAGTCGGCGGCGTCGGCGGCGTCATCGCGAGCGGCGTCGGGGCGGGGGGCGTCCCCGTGCCGGCCAGCCAGGCGAGGCCGACGGCCGCGACCAGCGCGGCGGCGATGGCCAGGCGCAGCGGGAAGCGCAGGTGCGGCCGCGCCAGCGGCATCGTGGCGGGCAGCCGGTCGCGGATGCGCCGCGCCAGACCGGCATCGGCGATGGGCGGGACGGTCTGCGCCTCGGCGCGCAGCCGGGATGCAAGATCGCTCATGACAGGGCCTCCGCAGGGGTGAACGACGGATCGGCGCGCAACGCCGCCTCCAGCCGCTTGCGCGCCCGGTGCAGGCGCACGCGGGCGGCGATCGGGTTGATGCCCAGGACGCGCGCCACCGCGGCCGGCGGCTGATCCTCGGCGTAGTGCAGCCACAGCAGCCGGAACTCATCCTCAGCCAGCAGGGCGCGGGCGCGGCGCCACAGACCGCCGGCAGGCAACGGATCGGAAACGGCAGCCGCGATGTGGACATCGTTGAGCGGGGCGTGTTCCCGCCGCCGGGAGGCGAAATCCAGGCGCACGCGATGCGCGATGGTGAACAGCCAGGTCGAAAAGGCCCAGCGCACGTCGTAGCGGGCGATCGCCGCATGGGCGCGCAGGAAGGCCTCCTGCACCACATCCTCGGCGTCATGGTGCGGGGTGCCGGTGGCGACCAGCCAGCGGTGCAGGCGCAACGCGTGGCTCTCGACCAGCGTGGCGAAGGCGGCGGCATCGCCTGCCGCCGCCTTCGCCGCCACCGCCCGGTCGCCCTCGGTCGCCATCACTCGGCCTTCTTGCCCTGCTGGACCAGGCGCAGCGCGTCCTCGAAAGGCACGGTCAGCCGCAGGGAGACGTTGACCCCGTCGCGGCTGAGCTCGCCGGTACGCACCGTCTCGATCAGCACCGGGTCGAGATTGGCCGGCTTCTGCAGCTGGACGATCGCGGCGAGGCCGCGTCCAGCATCGACCATCTGCTGGGCCGCCGCCTCGGTGATGGCGACGGCACGGGCCTCGAACGCGAGCAACGATCCGTCTTCGACCACGCGGGCGACCAGCGAGCGGACGTTGCGCAGCATCGCCGATTCCGGCTTGCCGTCCGCCAAGGCGGCGAGGTCCTCTGCCGCGCACACCACCAGCGCCGACTTCTCCCAGCCGGCCGGCAGCTGGAACACCGCCCCAGGCGCGGTCGACGCGTCGAGCAGCGCGAGGGCCTCGCGCACCCGCGTGCTGCTCTTGCCCAGGATCAGCAGGTCGGCGGCAGCCAGGCAGCCGGCAGCCGGCTTGCCCTTGTCCATCCAGGTATGGATCGTGCGCGATCCGGCCTGGACCGCGGCATAGCCTTCGGCGGCCTGGGCCAGGTTGCCGATCCGCTCGGCGTCGAAGGTGCCGCGGACGTAGACCAGACCGCTGTCGTCATCGGCACCGACCCCGCAGATCGTGACGTGCCGCAGATCCCGCTTGAGGTTCAGGCCCGAGATCGCCTCGAGCATCTTGAGCCTGGCGGCATGCGGCTGCTTGACCATCTCCCTGCCGATCCATTCGCCGACCTTGGTGCGCAGCATGAGCTGGAGATCGGCATGGATGACCCAGCGGCTGTCGGCCGGCACGCGTTCAGCGGCGGCAGCGAAGGATGCGAGGCAGACCAGGACGAGGCCGGCGAGGGCGGCTTGGAAGCGGGGCATGATTGGTTCTCCGCCCATTGTACCGGACTCGCGCGGAAACGTTACCGGCCGACCGCCAGCCGCCGGTAGTAGCTGGCCACCAGCGTGTTGCACGGCGCCACCAGATAGCCGGCCGCCAGGGTGCGGTAGACCTCACGACGCGAGATCTTGACCTTGTGCGCCGGATCCAGCAGGCGCGGATCCGCCTCGGCCCGGACCAGGGTGCGGATGGCGAAAAACAGCGGGGCGAGGCAGAACAGGCGCAGGCGGTAGTCCGCGACGGGCAGCTCGAGGCAGTAGTGCAGCGCCCCGTCGAGGTGCCCGCGGGCCTTGGCGATGAGCCGCCGCATGACCATGTCTGCCTCCGGCCGGCGAGCCGGTTCCAGCAGCTCCTCCGGCGTGAAGCCGCTCTCGGCGCAGAGGTCACGCGGTACGAAGGACCAGCCGCGCACACGGTCGTCGGCGACATCCTTGATGATGTTGACCAGTTGGAGGCCGAGGCCGAAATCGGTGGCCCGCGCCTTCAGCCGGGCGTGGCGCGCGGCGTCGATGCGCGGCGAGTGCACGCGGAACAGCTCGGTCAGCAGGTGGCCGACGGTGCCGGCGACGTACCAGCAGTAGCGGTCGAGGTCGGCGACCCGTTCCAGCGCCTGGAAGGCGTCCGGTCGCGGCTGCAGCTCGGCATAGTCCGCCATGCCATCGCACATCTCCTGCACCCACGGGCGGATGGCCTCGCGGGCCTGACTTGGGAAGGAGCGGAACTCGCGCAGCGTGGCGTCCGCCTCGCGGGTCAGCAGCTCATCGGCGTTGGTCGGCTGGGCGAAGGCCCCGGCCAGGCCCGGCACCTCGCCGCCCCCATCGTCGAGGCTGGCGCGGAAGGCGGCGAGCAGTTCGCGCTTGCGCGAGGCGGGCATCCGGGCGCAGTCCTCGATCGTATCGGCGATGCGGCACAGCAGATAGGCGATCAGCACGCGGTGCTGGACCGGCTGCGGCAGCAGGCCGATGCAGGCGGCGAAGGTGCGCGACACCTTCGGCAGCATGGCAGCGCAGAAGTCGCGGTCGCCGCCGGCCAGCGCCATCATCGCGGCGCTCCGGCATCCGGCGCCGGCCAGAGGCGCTGGCCGTACTGGTCGGCGACATGGGTCAGGTCGAGGGTCAGTCCGGCATCGATCAACTCCTGACGATGCACCGCGCCGCGATCGTCGCAGCGCAACATGGCGAAGCGGCGTCCATCCACCCGCATCTCGACCTCGAGCAGGTCGGCATTGCCGGCCGCGGTGCGGTGCTGCACGCGCTCGAGGACGACGAACACCGCCTCCTTGGTCGCCAGGCGCAGGCGCGTCGGGTCGATGGTCGAGATGCGGGTGGCGAACTGCTGGCCCGGCTTCAGCCCGGCGGGCAGGCCGGCGGCCAGTTCGCCGCCGGAGACGCGGTCCGGACGCACCTCGGGGATGAGGCGCGTGCCGGTGGTGCCGGCCGCCTTCCAGGTCAGGCGCAGGCCGCCATGGTCGACAGGACCTTCGGCGCTGAACGGGACGCCGAAGACATTGCCGGCCACGTCGACCCCGCGCAGGCGCATGTTGGCATCGAGCAACTCGTCGAGGCGCAGGCGGATGCCCGCGCGCGCGTTTCCGCCGACCGCCTGGCGCAGCATGCGCTCGCCGGGCAGGAAGCGGGTGCGGGTGATGTCCACCTGGGTCTCCAGACGCACGCCGACATCGTCGGTGAACACGCCCATCGAGCAGGTGCCGACGCGCTCGGACGCGCTGGTCGGCTGCGGGCGCCAGAGCAGGGCATAGTGCTGCACCCGATTCAGCCGGGAGGCCAGCGAGATGCGCGGGTCGCTTTCGGCGACGAGGCCGAGGTCGGGCAGGACCTGGCGCAGGACGTACCAGCCGGTGAGTCCCAGCCAGGCGGCAAGCACGGCGATGCGGATGACGTTGCCTAGCATGGATCAGAAACCGAAGGCCTGGCGCACCGGATCGCGGGCATCGGCAGGCGACGAGCCGACGACGAACGTGGCTGAGATGCGCTGATCGATGCCGTCCTGGGTGGGGTCGTGGATGTTCTCGTAGGCCAGCGAAGCGAGCCCGTCGACCATGCGGCGGGCGAGGCCGAGATGCCAGCGGTCGAGGCTGCGTCCGCCCGGCAGGTCGTCGCCGCCCGGCCGGACCTCGCCCCACAGGTCGATGCGGTAGCGGTTGAGATGCCAGGCTCCGCCGGCGCGATGCTGCCAGGTGTCGCCGGCGACGGCGGTGGGTGGCACATAGACGCCGTTGTACAGCACCTCGACCCGCTCCGCCACCTGCCAACGCGAGCGCACATCGAACACCGTCCAACGCGCCAGGCGCGCGTCGTAGGTGGCGTCGGCCACCGCCTCGACATCGGGGTGCGGCGAGCCGCGGGCGCTGAACACGACATCGGCCAGGGGCGAGGACGATTCGCGCACGCTGCCGTCGACCTCGACCGCCTCGCGGTCCGACTGGCGCAGACCCCAGCGTGCCGTGACCGCGGCGCTGAACACGGCTGCACCGCTGAGCAGGTCGCCGTCGATGGCGGTGACGCCGTACTGGCGATCGGACTCGGGGTCGTCGAACCGGTCGCCGAAGTCGTAACCGGGATTGCCCTCACCATGCCCGTCGCCCAGGATCTCGAGTCCGAGCCGGGGCGAGAGCGTCGCCGTGGTGCCGGCTCCGCTGTCGTGCAGCAGGCGCAACCGCACGCCTGCCTCGCCGAAGGGCAGGGTCGTCGCGCTGGTGCCAGCGACCTCGCTGCCGGCAAGGCGACCGTCGCTCCAGGCGACGCCGCGGGCACCGGCGCTGGCGTCGAGGGCGAGTCCGCCGATCCACTGCACCACGTCCAGCCGGCCCTCCCAGGCGGCGCAGCTGGCCTCGGTGTCGCGAAGCTCCTGGCGCAGGCGCTCGGCGCGCAGCCGTCCGGCGACGGCCAGCGGCCCGGCCAGGGCGAGGCGGGGCAGGGATACCTCGGCTCCGAGCAGCCGCTCGGTCTCGTCGAGATCCTCGTTGGCGCGACGCTCGGCGTCGGCGGTGAAGGCCAGCCACGGCGTGACCCAAGCGCCGGACAGGCCCTGGCGCGCGAACGGCTTCTCCTCCAGTTCCATAGTCTGGTAGTCGGCGCGGAAGCGCTCATCCGGACTGCGGCCCTCGGGCAGGGTCTGCGACGGGTCCGCGTCAGGCAGGACGGTGTAGCGGGCAGCTGCCGCCCAACCCGCGCCCGAGACGTAGTGCTCGAAGTCCCAGCTGGCCGCATCGCGCTCGCCACCCTCGATGGCCTGATTGGCCGGATCGGCGACGCGCTCGCGGATCATGCGGTAGAGCGAGACGCCGCCACGGCCCCAGTCAGCGTGCTTCCAGAACAGCTCAGCGCCGAAGCCGTTGCCGGCGCGCGTGTTGCGGTCAGCCCGCGCCTCGATGCGGGTACGCCAGCCGCCCATCGCCGGCAGATTGCTGCCGACGCGGTAATGCAGGAACGAACCGAGCCGCTCGCTCTCGCCGACTTCGATCGTCGACCACGGATAGTCGAGGATGTAGTCGCGGTAGAGGTAGGGGAACCACAGCACCGGGACCCCGGCGAGCTGCACCGTCGGACGCACCGCGGCGATGCCTTCGACGAAGCGGTCGATCTCGGCCTTGCCCTTGTCGGTGCGTTCCTGCTCGCGCAGGTAGACGTGCAGGATCGGGCAGTGCAGCGACAGCGCACCGCCGTGGCCGAAATCGGTCTCGACGCCGCGGAAGGTCAGGCGGTCCGGGCGCAGTTCGACCCGCTCGGCCTTGACCCGCAGGCGCACATCGCCCTTCTCAATCCACGCCTCGATGCCCCAGGCATCGCCGGTGCGCGCCTCTGGCCGCAGGCCGATGCGCTCGGCGTGCAGGCGTACCGCGGGCATGACCAGGACGATGCCACCGCTGGCCCACAGGCTGTCGCCGCGCTGGTCCCAGCGCAGGGCCTCGCCGGTCAGCAGCCAGTCGCCCCGCCGTGCGACGAAACCCTGACCGGCGATGGTGATGATGCCGCCGCCGGCCATGCTGGTCGCGGCGCCAGGTGCCTCGATGACCAGGGATTCCCCCGCCGACAGGACGGCGAGCGAGGCGAGGAGCGGGACGCAGCGGCGCAGCACGCGCGCATCCTGGGCCGCCATCCGCTTCCGCCAGTCCCGAGCCATGCACCAAACGGCAGGTTGGACATGCATCCGGTGGAGGCCTTCCGGTCGCCACCCCGGCCGTTAGCCTGTGCCGACCATGCAGATCCTCGTCATCAACTGCGGTTCGTCCTCCCTCAAGTTCGCGGTCATCGACCCGGTGGCCAAGACCGAGGCGGTCAACGGCCTGGCCCAGCGGCTCGGTTCGCCCGAGGCCTCGATCACCTGGAAGGACGCCAGCGGCAAGAAGCAGGAGACCGCCATCGCCGGCGGCGACCACGCCAAGGCCATGCGTGCGGTCTACGAGGGCCTCAAGGAACGCGGCCTCGCCGCCGGCCTCGCTGGCATCGGCCACCGCGTGGTGCATGGCGGCCAGCTATTCTCGGCCTCGGTGATCATCGACGAGCAGGTCGAGAAGGGCATCGAGGCCTGCTTCGCCCTCGGCCCCCTCCACAACCCGCCGAACCTGCTCGGCATCCGCATCTGCAAGGAGCTCTTCCCGGGCATGCGCCAGGTCGCGGTGTTCGACACGGCCTTCCACCAGAGCATGCCGCGCCAGGCCTACCTCTACCCGGTGCCCTACGCTTGGTACGAGCAGCACGCGGTGCGGAAGTACGGTTTCCACGGCACCAGCCACCGCTTCGTCAGCGCCCGCACCATCGAGATGCTCGGCCTCAAGGCCGAGGACAGCGCGGTGATCGTCGCCCACCTCGGCAACGGCTGCAGCGCCACCGCGGTGAAGAACGGCCGTAGCGTCGACACGACCATGGGCCTGACCCCGCTCGAAGGCCTGGTCATGGGCACGCGCTCGGGCGACATCGACCCCGCCCTGGTCGCCTTCATGTGCGAGCGTTTGGGCAAGGATGCCGCAGCCATCACCGACCTGCTCAACAAGAAGAGCGGCCTGATCGGCCTGTCCGGGGTCAGCAACGACATGCGCGCCCTGCTGGCCGAGGTCGACAAGGGCAACGACCGCGCCAAATTGGCGGTCGAGGTGTTCTGCTACCGCCTGGCCAAGAGCCTGGCCGCCCTGGCGGTTCCCCTCGGCCGCATCGACGCCATCGCCTTCACCGGCGGAATCGGCGAGAACAGCGTGCCGGTGCGCGCCAAGGTGGTCGAGCACCTCAAGGTGCTCGGCTTCGTCCTCGACCCGGTCCGCAACGCCGTCAGCGGCCGCGAATCGAAGGGCCGTATCACCACGGATGGTTCGACCTGCGCCCTGGTCGTGCCGACCAACGAGGAACTGGTGATCGCCCTCGACACGGCGGGCCTGGTCACGGGCTGACCCGCAGGATCGCGGACTTCAGCCCACGTCGGATATCCGCCGCAGCGATCCCGCGAGCGCATCCCAGCGCTCGCGGTACAGGCCGTCGCGCAGGCGCGGCAGATCATCCCACAGCGCGAACATCCCGCCGCCGTTCCAGGTGCGCCCGCTGGCGAGGAAATCAGCGAGGCTGCGGCGCAAGGTCGTGTCCCGGGGCAGGCTGACCACGTCCACCCCCGGCTTCGTGTCGCGCTGAAACACGAACCATAGCGATCCCGGATCCGGCTGCACCGGGAAGAGATGAACGGCCCGCGCCAAACGCAGCGGATTGGCCTCGGGCGCCAGCAGTCCAGCCAGACGCGGATCGAGGAACCAGGTCGAGCACACCGCGGCGAGGGCCGGGCGTCCGGCGTGGTGGGCAGGGAAGAACGCCTGCGCCAGGCGGAAGGAATCCTGGCAGGATGGCCAGTCCATGCGTCCGCCAGCGGGGATGTGGACATCCAGCACCTGGTCGCCGCGCCGCAGCATCCGGCTCCAGCGGAGGCGCTCCAGCCGCGTCCGCCACGGCAGGATCCGGCCTGCCGGATCCACCGGATGACCGGTGATGGCGGCAGTGTCCTCCTCCAGCCGGGTGCTGAAGGCGCCGTCCCCCTGCGTGCGCAGACCGTCGGCATCGACCGCCAGTCCGCCGTCGGCAAGGGCGAGCACGGCGCCGTCGTCCCGCCGCCAGACCTCCACCCCGCCACCCCAGGCGTGCAGCTGGAATTCCAGCCGGCCGAGCCGCACATACGGATCCTCGGTCAGATAGGCGGCCAACCACGGGAACTGGTTCGCATAGATGCCGGGGCGCCCCTCACCTGCCCGATGGTTGCCGTCGAAGCAGCGCGCCTCGAGCACGGTCTCGGAGGTCACCGCCGGATCGTAGCCGCGCCGGCGGTGCAGGGCCTGCAACCGCGGAGCGAACTCCAGCGCCAGGAGCAGATAGAAGCCGCCGGACACGTCGGCATGGCGGCCACCGAGTTCAGGTGCGCCCCAGGCGCAGCCGTGCTGCGGCGCGACGAAGGTGCGCCAATGCAGGTGCCAGGCGAGGCGGGCGAGATCGCCGTCGGCAGCCACGGCCCGGGCAGCCGCCGCGATGGGCGGGTCGGCATCCGCATCGAGGGCCAGGGCCTGCCGACGTGCGACCAGATCGCCGCCGATGAGGAGTTCGAGGAACCCGGACGGAGCCGCCTGCCGGGATTCCTCCCACAGCTTGGCCATGGCAGGGGCGGCAGCCGCCGCACCCAGGGCGGTCAGGGTGCCGAGTGCGTCGCTGGACATGACGCCATTCTCAGCGGCCCGCATCCCGAGCAACTACCCCCGGTTAGCGCTGGCGATCCAGCGCCGGGCCAGATCCCGCAATGCCGGCTCGTCCGGCGGCCCGCCGGACGCCGGCGCGAAGCAGGCCTCCTCCAGGCCCTTCAGTTCTGTCTGCAGCGCCATCCGGGACGCGTCATCGAGACGGGCCTCCGCGGCGATGCGCGCCAGCAGGGCTGCAACGCTGAACGGCGTGCAGGAGACGGGCAGCGACCACGCGCCAGCCGTTGCGGTCGGACGGCGGCGGCGCAGCCGCCGCCTGACCACCAGACCTGCCGCCAACGCACCGAACGCGGCAAGGCCCCACGGCCACCAGCGCGGCGGTGGAGCGGGCAGTTCGACGCTGGCCGGACTGTCGACCGCCTCCCCGTCCTGCCAGCGTCGGCGCGCCACCGTGAGCGAGGCGTCCTGCACCGCCGGGAAGTCGAAGGAGCGGGCTTCACCCGGATTCCACGTCGCCCGCCAGCGTCGCTCGCAGAGCGGATGCAGCGCCCCGCCGGCCTCCTCGTCGCCGATCAACGCCAGCCCCTGCTCCTCGACCGTCGCGCCCGGTGGCACGGCCAGGATCGCAGGCAGTTCGCCCGGCAGGCCGCGGCCGCGCGCTTCGATGTCGAGGGCGAGCCGCATCGGATCGCGCTGGTCGAGGGTCATCGCGATCTGGCCGCCGCTCCACGGCCTGGGCGCGGCCGCTCCGCGGGCGTCGATGGCGACGGCAGCCGAGGCCACCGGCAGGATGACCTGGCCGCCGCTGTCGGGGAAGTCGAGGTCGAGGCGCAGCGGCGGCAGGCGATCGACCGCGGGGTCGCGGGCGCTGAGCACGAGGTGGGCGAGCGGCGTCTCGCGCCAGCCGCTGCGCTCACAGCCGCGCGGCTGCACCGCCGGGGTCTGGAAGCGCAGGGCATGGATGCGGAAGCGTGGTTCCAGGCTTTCGCGGATCGACCGCTCGAAATCGCCGAGGTAGTTCACCTGCACGCCGCTGCGGTGCTGCACCTGGCGGTTGAGGTAGCGGCCGAAGCCGCCGGATTCGCGGCCGATGGCGGTGCTGTGCTGCAGCACCAGGCTGGCGGCGAAGGGCGCGGTGCCGACCGCGGCGTCGCCTTCCGGGCGCAGCTGCAGGGCGACCTCGGTGGCGATCTCGTCGTAGCCGGCCAGGCGCCGGCGCAAGGCCTCGCCGGCCGGGTGCTGACCGATCGTCTCGACCGCCTTGCGCAGGAAGCGCGGGCGCAACGAACCCTCGACCTCGTCCAGGGCCTCGGCGATGCCGGCCGCGAAACGGCGGGTGCGCTCGTCACCGTCGGCCCTGCCACCGGCGCGCAGCGTCGCCGCGATGCGCCGCATCTGCCCCGGGTCGGCCTCGTCCTGGCGGGTCAGCTGGGCGAGATCGCTGGCCCCGAGGGCGGCGCGGAACCAGGTCAGCTGGACCTCGGCCGAGGCCGGCTCGCCGCTGTTCGCCGCAAAATCCGCGGCGGCGGCGAAGTCGGTCCAGGCGCGATCGCGCAATCCGGCGTACTCGGCCAGCGGCGCCTTGCGGCCGTAGCGGAACTCGGCGCAGTCATAGGCCAGCACGGCGCGCAGCAGCGCGGTCTCGGGCAGGCTGTCGGGCAGCAGCGCGGTGGCCAGGGCGTAGCCGCGTTCGACTTCGGCCGCGGTCTCGGCATCGCTCCGGTTGCTCTTCGCCTGCTGCTGCACCTCGGGCTTGCGCCAGGTGTCGGCTAGCCTGGTCCGCATCGCCGCAGCCAGCACCACGCGCGTCGCCGGAGCGATGGCGGCGGGGTCGCCGAAGACGGCGGCGAGATCCTCGGCCTGGAACACCTCGGCTTCGCTGTGGCAGGCGCCGAAGGCCTGGACCACCGCCTCGGCCGACAGCCGCAACTGGGCCGCCTGCATGCGCTGGAGCAGGCCGGCGAGGTCGCCGAGCAGGCGCACCTGCCTGGCCCGCGTCACCGGATCGCCCCCTGCACCCTGCTCGCCGTTGCGGATCCGCTGCAGGTATTGCCGCCATTGCGTGCGCTGCTGCGCGCTCAGTTGCGGCATCTGCTGGCGGAAATTACGCAGCTGACGCTGGTATTCGCCCTCGTTTCCGCCACTCGCCCGACCGCCGCGCTGTCGCTGCACCCACGAGGCCAGCATCGCCTCGGCCAGACGGTCGGAGGCCTCGGGCTGGGCGCCGCGCAGGCCACCGAGCAGGGCGAGGCCGCGCGTGGTGTCGGCACCGCGCACGATCACCTCGACCGACAGTCGGCGCAGGCGCAGGCCCAGCGAAGCGTCGAGCTGGCCGAGCCAGGCCTCCGACGGCGCGAGGTCGGCCAGCGCATCGGCTGGGATCTCCTCCGGTTCTTCGCGGTCATTGCCCATCCATGGGCGTCGCGCCGCCTCGCTGCCGCCGACCACCAGTTCGGCCTCGATCTGCCAGGGCATCGCCATGGCGTTGAGGAACGGCCGCCACGGCGCCGGATCGCGCACCGCGAGCAGGCTCTGCGCCGCGCGGTGGATCAGCTGCAGCGGTGGCACGCGTTCTTCAGGTTCGCGGCCCTGCAGCCGGTGACCGGCGGAGCCGATCAGCGCGGAGAGGGTCAACCGCGCGGCCTCACCACCGCCCTGGAAGCAGGCGTCCATCCACGCGTCGCCCTGATCGCGCGGCAGCCGGGGCAGCATGGCGACGATGCGGGCGGCGGCGGCGGTGCGCAACTCGGCTTCGGCCTCGCCGCTGGAGGCCAGCACCGCCAGCGAGCAGTCCCACGCCCCGGCCTGCGCCACGGCGTCCTGGTCACGGGTGGCACGCGCAAGCTGCACCCGGGCGTGCAGGTCGAGGACGCGTACGTCGCCAGAGGCCCTGGCTTCGGCCAGCGGCGGCAGGAAGCGACCGGCATCGGCGTCGCGATCGGCAGCCAGCAGCAGCGCAGCGGCACGGGCGCGGGCCGCAGGTGCGGATCCGCCGAGCGTGCCCGCACCGGCATCCAGGCGGTTCAGCAGCGCTTCGATCGCATCGGCTTGACGGAGAGCGGCACGCAGCACTCCGCCAAGCTGCTGGAGGCGCTCGTCATCGAGCCCACCCGGAGCGATCGCCGCCAGGGCGAGGACATCTTCTGGGGAGATCAAACCCTCATCGAGCTGGTTGAGCAGGTTCCCATACAATTGACGTGCGGTCTTCTCTGGCTGCGACCTGAGGAATCCGCCGACGCCGGACCAGTCGCCGGCCGCAACCAGCAGCGTGTAGCGTTCGGCCTGTTTGGCGGCGTCTTCGCCTGGCGGCGGCAGGCTCGGCAGCCGAGCCAGCGCGTTGGCAAGCAGGGCGGGCGTTCGGCGGAACTTGATCTCGGCCAGCTGCTGGAGCAGTGTCGGCTGCTGGCCCTCCTCCTCGCGCGACGATTCCTCGTCAGGCAGGTCGAGCCGGGTGATGGGATGGACATGTTCCGCGGCGCCTAGCCCGGACAGGGACAGGGCGAGGAGCAGGCTGGGAACGATGTGTTTCACGATCCACCTCCGGTGTCGGTATCGCCGGCGTTGGCGCCACGGTCATGCTGTTCGCGGATCTCGGTGCGGGCGTCCTGCGGCTTCTGCCCGGTTCCCTGCGGCGACGGCTGGCGGCCTGGGTTCTGGCGCTGTTTCCGCTGGCGCTGGCTGAGGTTCTTGCAGCCCTTGCAGTCCTTGGGCAGGGGCAGGCCCTGCAGTTCGCTGAGGTCCATGCGCTGCAGCCGCAGGGTCGCTTCGAGATTGCGCGCCGCGGCGGCAGCCAGTCCGCCGTTGGCGGTCTCGGCGAGCAGGCGGAAGTGTTGGCGGGCCTCCTCGGCGAGCGGCATCCACTCGTCGCGGGCGGCACCTTCGAGGCGCATGCCCCACGCGAGGTTGAAGAGCGAGGCGGCGGCTTCGTGGCGCAGTCCGGGGGTCGCCGCGTTCTCACGCAGCAAGGCAGCCAGTGCTGCCGCACCGCCGACCAGGCGAACGCGCCCGCAGCCGGGCCAGCTCAAGCGCCGCCGGTCCGCCAACCTCTTCGCCGTGCGCCGCCTGCAGCGCGGATTCGGCGACGGCCAGCGCCTCCTGCGCGCCTTCGGCATCGCCAGCGGCGAGGGCTGCGGTCGCCACCGAACGCGCAGCAGCGGCCCGTTCCTCGTCGAACATCCATGCCAGTGGGCCAAGCAGGATGACCGTGCCTGCCACGGCGAGGACGAGCAGGCCGGCGACGAGTTGGCGGCGCTCAGGCATGGGTCACCGCCGGGGCGCCATGCAGGCGCAGGGCGAAGGGCAGCAGGGCGGTGATGGCCGAGCCGATGGCGGCCGCGAGCAGGGCCAGCGCCCGGAGGTCCGGACCTGCTGCGGGCGGCGCCGGCAACAGACGGTCGAGCAGTTCGGGCGGGAGATCGCGACGGTTGATGTCGTGATAGCTGCCGCGCACCTGCTCGGCCAGGCGGCGTAGCGCCCCTGGTTCCTGGCGCGACACGTGATCATCGATGAAGGTGCCGCGCTGCGCGTCGCCGACGCCCAGGATGAAGCTGGCGGTGATCGCCCCCGGCATGCTCGGTGGCGCTTCCCCCGCCTCGGTGTCGCCGTCGCTGACCAGCAGCAGGCTGGTCGAACCCGGCGGCCATGGACGGGCCAGACGCTCAGCGCAGGCCAAAGCCTCGTGCAGACGGGTCTTGCCCGAGACGAAGGCGTGTTCGAGCGGCAGGTCATCGAGCACGTTGGCGACCACGTCGCGGTCGCTGCTGCCGGCCAGCACCGGCAGGGCGCTGCTGTGGAAGGCGATGATCCCGACCCGTAGCGGTCGGTCCCCGGCCAGCGCCAGCAGCCGGCGCAGCACCTCGCGGGCGCGCTCGGCCCGGTTCTGCTGACCGGCCGGTCCGGCGTCGCGCAGGTGCATGCTCGGCGAGACGTCGAGGGCTATGAGCAGCCGTTGTCCTGCGCCCGGCGAGGCCCGCACCTGCACGGTTGGGGCAGCCAGCACGCTCAGTCCCCAGGCGAGCAGGACGATCGCAACGACGCGCAACGGCGGGGTCCAGCGCGCCCAGGTGCGAGGACGGCCTCCGGCGAAGGCGAGCCCGCCAAGCCGGGCGCAGCGCCGGGCATGCAGCCACTCGCCCAGCACGGCGAGCGATGCGGCTCCCACGGCGATGAGCAGCGGGCTCACCATGGCGTCCACCGCAGTCCGAGCAGGCAGATGCAGTGCAGTGCGCCGAGCAGCGCCGCCAGCAGCGCGACCGGTGGACGCAGATCCTCGGGCGGGGCGGCGACCGGACGGATGCGGGCCGGCCGCAGCGTGTCGATGCGGCCGAAGCAGGCGGCCAGGGCGGTCTCGTCATCGACCGGGAAGACCTGTCCGCCGCTGGTGGCGGCGATCGTGCGCACCCCCTCGTCCGGCCCATCTTCGCCCACGAAGACCATGTAGAGCACGACCTCGGCGGCGGCGAAATCGCGGGCCAGGACTTCCACACGCCCGGGGGTGAAATCGCCGCTCTGACCATCGCTGACCAGGATGACCATGCGATCGCCATCCGGCCTGGCCGACACCGTCGCCAGGCAGGCCTCCAGAGCCTTCGCGATCTGCGTTCCACCGAACTGGCGCGGCATGCGCTCGGGTCGCAGCCACGGGGTCGACTGCGCGATGGCGTCGAGGTCGGTGGTCAGCGGCGTCCAGCGCAGCACCTCGTTGCCGAACACGGTCAGGCCGAAGGCGTCGCCCGTGCGCTGGCGGCAGAAGGCGTCGACCGCGCGCATCGCCGCGTCGTAGCGGCTGCCCTCGCCGAAGGGCGCCGTCATGCTGCCCGAGAGGTCGAGGCAGATCTCGATATTGGTCAGTTCACGAACCTGCGCCTGACCTCCGCTGCGCTGGGGGCCGGCGAACAACACGACGACGACGGCAAGGACCAGGGTGGGGAGCAGGTTGGCGGCCCGCACCAGCGCGCCGATCATGCGCAGTCCGCGGCCGGGCCCGGCGGCGTCATCCAGAGGGAGACGAACCGGATGGCCATGCCGGCGCAACTCCCAGGCCAGCAGCGCAAGCGGCAGGAGCAGCAGCCACAGCAGGTGCGGCAGGGCGAAGCTCATGCGGCACCGCCGCGATAGGGCGCCAGCAAGGCGGCGACGTCGACCGCCGCGCGGCCCGGGGGCTGATGCAACCAGGCGTCGGTGCCGCGCAGCAGGGCGCCAGCCTCGGGATCGTCACGCAAACGGGACAAGGCAGCAGCCGGTTCGAGGCGGTCCAGGTCGAGGCGACCACGCCAGAAGGCCAGCAGCAGACGTTCGAGCCGGGCCTGTCCTTCCACATCCAGACGACCCGCGGCGGCGGATT
>JFJP01030211.1_pt1 | contig 15414 bp, 7 predicted proteins | sample 431651 | NCBI WGS metagenome assembly JFJP01 (sample SAMN02602958, study PRJNA72255) | Microbial mat metagenome, whole genome shotgun sequencing project. | biome: fresh water; feature: sink hole; material: water; isolation source: purple microbial (photo- and chemosynthetic) mats found in... | reverse complement strand
TGAGAAGGAAAAACGCTCTCTCTACCATCATGATGAGCTTTATGACCCTGGGGTTGATCGGTGTTCTCTGGGTGCTTTTCGGGTATAGTTTGTCTTTCGGCAGTGGAGGCGGCGGTTTTATAGGGGGCTTTAATTTCCTTGGATTGATGAATGTTGGTCAAGAACCTTCATCAGTATATGCCACAACTATACCCCATTATGCCTTTGTTTCCTATCAAATGATGTTTGCTATAATTACCGTGGCCTTGATTACCGGCGCGGTGGTGGAAAGAGTGAAATTCAGCGCAGTCCTGGTTTTCGCTGCTGTCTGGTTTACTCTGGTCTACACCCCCGTGGCACACTGGGTTTGGAGCGCCGACGGCTGGTTGTATAAATTGGGAGCGCTGGACTTTGCTGGCGGCACCGTAGTCCATATTACCGCCGGTGTTTCGGCTCTTTCTCTGGCTATACTGTTAGGCCCTCGTAAAGATTATCAAAAAGGCGTGAGTTTTGGTTCGCATAACGTGCCGTACGTGGTGATCGGCGCGGGCTTGTTGTGGTTCGGATGGTTCGGTTTTAACGCGGGTAGCGCTTTAACTTCCGGGGGACTAGCCGCCAGCGCTTTCATCGCAACCAATACCGCCGCAGCTGCGGCGGCCCTGACCTGGATGTTCTTGAGCTGGTTTTATCATCGCCCTACAATTACGGGTATTGCTACCGGCGCGGTAGCGGGTCTTGTCGCTATTACTCCGGCAGCCGGTTTTGTCTCACCCATTATGGGTATTCCCATCGGTATTGGAGTCTCATTGGTCTGCTTTTTCGTGATGCGGCTACGCGGTCGCAGTAAGACCGATGATTCGCTGGATGTTTTTGCCTGCCACGGCATGGGCGGCACCTGGGGTGCTTTAGCTACCGGTATCTTTGCCAGCGCTTCGGTTAATAGCGCGGGGGCCAACGGTTTAATCTACGGCAATTGGATGCTGGTCGGAAAACAAGTCCTGGCTATTGCAGTAGTGTGGGTCTTTGCTTTTGGAATGACCTGGATTATTGGTAAAGTCATTGATAAGACCATGGGATTACGCGTCAATGCCACTGAAGAAAGCGTCGGCCTGGATATCTCGCAACATGGTGAATCAGCTTATGGTGATGAGTTATAGGAGACTGATATGAAAAAAATAGAAGCGATCGTACGACAAGAGAAGTTCCACCTGATAAAGATTGCTCTGGAAGAAAAAGGTTTTATCAGTATGACTGTGAGTGATGTGATGGGTAGGGGCAAACAGAAGGGCGTTTCCTTAAAGTGGCGAGTGGGAGAGCATAGAATCGAATTTCTACCCAAGAAGAAAATCGAAATTATTGTCGAAGACAAGGATTGTCAGATTGTGGTGGATACAATAATTGATAGGGCTAAGACCGGCGCGGTAGGTGATGGAAAGATCTTTGTTTTGCCGATTGAGGGAGTGTATAAAATCAGGACCGGAGAAACAGACCTCGAGGCAATCTAGCTGGTTGAAAGGGAGACTGTCCCTAAAGCATCCCCCGCCCCAGCGAGGTAAAGAACCTGTGGACAGCCTCCTGTATTCGCCTCTCTTTTGACTCGTTCCGAGAATTTCGGAACGAGTCAAAGTTTTGTTGGTTAAAACAGATATAATATAGTTAGAAATGAGTCTAAAAAATACCTCAAAATTAGCGGTAGATATATGTATTGTTTAATCAACTTTCTTTCATTTCAAATCAAAGCCGGCTCACGTTTCCTTAATCCAAAATTGTATTGATGCGGCATAAATAGCAATAAATCTTCCGCTTTATAGGGATGTCCAACGATTTATTATCTGTTAATCCGGTTAATTACCTCAACTTGAGCATTTGTAGATATGTATTAATATCAAGGGATCACCCTCGAAATATCTAAATTAGCAGGGTAAATTGACTTTAAAAGGAAAACCTGTTAGATTGAGTGGTAGGCGGCAACCGTGTGCCGTACTAGTGAAGAGAAAACGAATTATGAAAATAGATGAACTTAAAAAGACACTAGGGAATATTAAAACCCTTGAAAGGGTAGAAGAAAGAGAGACATATAGTCATGACATCGGCGATATACCGCCAATCATGACTAAAAGCATGTTTAAAATTCTACCTGACATTGTAGTCCAACCCCAAAACGCGGATGAGATAAAAAAGGTCTTAACTGCGGCTAACAAGCTAAAAATCCCGGTGGTTGCCAGGGGCGCGGCCTCATGGGGTTTCGGCGGAGTCATTCCGACTCGCGCGGGCATTGTGGTTGATCTGTCCCCTCTCCGCAAGCTTGGGACAATCGATGTGGTCCAAAAGACAATTACCGTTGCTGGGGGCGCCCGCTGGAGCGATATCGAGATCGTGGCCAAGAAAGAGGGCTTATGCCTGATGACCTACCCCTCAAGCAAGTTCTCCACTGTAGCTGGATGGATTTCAACAGGTGGATATAGCATCAATAACTACAAGTACGGTCATCTGTCTAAGCAGATTGTTTCCATGACGGTCATAACGGGTGCCGGTGAAGTTAAAAAGCTAACTCAAACTGACCCTGAATTCAACAATTATTTTTCGAGTGAGGGAGAGTTTGGCATAATCGTAGAGGTAACTCTTAAACTGCGCGCTGTTCCTGAGGGTTCATATCCCCATCTTTTATATTTCCTGAACGATAAAGAAGCCTTTGACTTCATCAGTAAGTTCGTTAAAGACTCGGGTGGTTTGCGGTCAAAGCCTAATGTAATCCGCTTTCTGGATGAGAATCATCTTGGCGATATCAACGAGATTATGAGGGCTAGTTTTTTCAAGAAGAGTGCCAGTGTACTTTTTGAATTCGGCAGCGCGCAAGATGAAGCTGATTTCGCTCGATTTATGGCGCTGAATAATAGCATTGAAGAAGCGCCCGCTTACGTGGCGAATTATTTATGGAACGAGCGTCTTTTCGGCATGAAAACCAAACGTTTAGGTCCTACCATTATGGCCAGTGAGGTCATTATGCCGATCACCAAGACTGCAGCCTTTATCGCCAAGGCCAAGAAGCTGGGAGGAAATTTCGGCGCTGAGATCTATATAGACTCCTATATCATCGATTCTGAGCAGGCTCTGGTTATGTCTACTTTCCTGTGTGATTCACGGAAAAAGAGATATTATATCAGTCTGCCCCTGGTTGCTATGCTTACCAGGATAGCGATTGGATTGGGAGCGAAACCATACGGGCTCGGTCTCTGGAATTCCGGTTTTATCAACGCTTTGTATAGCAAGGAAGCACAGCGCAAGCTTAAGGCCTATAAAGAACAGGTTGATCCAAATGATATAATGAATCCAGGAAAGAATTATTCTACCGGCTCAAAGGGGTTCTCCGGATTTCTCTTCCATCCAGCCTTTTTTAATCCGGCGATGCAGTTCCTGGCGTTTACGGCCCCGGTAACCGGTAAAGTCTTCTCTGCTCTACTGGGAAAGGAAAAGAAAATCGATAGTCTGGATCTCGAGCTCAGTACTCACGCGTGCGCCAAGTGTGGCAACTGCATGGCGGTGTGCCCTGCTTATCTGGTCACCGGAAATGAAGGGTCGACCGCTAAGGGTAAGATTGCCCTGGCCAAGAAACTTCAGGACGGTCAGAATGTAACGCGGGAGGAAGCTAACGCGGCCTTTCTCTGCATGCATTGCAAGGCCTGCGAAGAGATCTGCCAGACCAACCTCGAACTGATGAATCTCTGGGAAGCTCTGGAAAAAAGACTGGAAAGCCAATTCGGCCGGCCTGAGGCCCAGATCGCGGAATTTCTGAAAAAGGTTGATGATAGTAAGGAATTCTGGGACATGGTGGAGCGGAACAACTAAACTACCGGATAAAAAATAATTTAGAAAAGACGGATAAAGATTATGCCGAAAAAGTACCATATCAATGCTAAAGCTACCCCGCTCGATTTTGATTATGTATTTAAATATAAGATCGTGCGTGGGGAAAACTGTATCAACTGCGGTAAATGCACCAAGGTATGTATTTACGAAGCGCACAAACGACGTACAGATGACCCCCGCAAGATGGCGGACCCCAACACCATAGTATGCAGGAATTGTTTCCGCTGTATACAGGAGTGTCCGCGGGGAGCTCTGGAAAAATCTATCGAGAGAGATTATTCCAATATCGGCGGTGCGTTTTGGAAACCCGACATGTTGATGAGTCTTTGGAAGCAGGCTGAAGACGGTAACGTTCCTGTATCCGGCGCCGGTTACAAGGGGCCATTTACAGGAGCGGGATTTGACAGTATGTGGACAGATATGTCTGAAATTGTGCGCCCGACCAGGGATGGTATTCATGGGCGAGAATATATCAGTACGGGAGTCGAACTCGGCCGTAAACTCGATCATCTGACTTTTGATTCTAAAGGACAGCTGGTTTCAGCGGTCCCAGAGACTGTCGATATCCCCATTCCTGTCCTGTTCGATATCACGGGATATGATCTGAGCCAGAATATCAAAGAAGCTGTCTTAAAGGCAGCTTTCTCCATCAGCACTTCTGTCATTATGCCGGCGAGTGAAATAACAGCCGAGATGGAGAAATATAACGGAACTATTATTCCCTGTATTTCCCATAAAGAGATTGAAACTAATCAGGCAATTATCAGCAAGGCGCGCCTGGTGGCTATCGAATATAACGATTCGGTTTTAAAACATTTCCCAAGTTTGAGGGAGAATATCAGAAAGCTTACTCAGGCGCTTACCATCATTCGCGTTCCAGCCGTGAAAAACGTAGAAGACATCGTTGCTATGTTGGCGCAAAGCGGCGCGGAGATTATCCAGATCGTGGCTGATTACCGTGGTCAGGAGATTAAAGGTCCCACAGAAACGAATGGACGTCTTTTGAAGGATATTATTCGGGCTGTCCACTTGAGGCTGGTTGAGGACAAGATACGTGATAGGGTTACACTGATCGCTTCAGGCGGTATCGCGATGGCTGAGTATGTGCCCAAAGCTATGCTTTGCGGTGCTGATTTAACGGCCATCGACATCCCTCTCCTGGTTGCTGTTGGCGCCAGGTTATATGAAGAACCAGAAAAATTACTGATTTTCCCTGAAGGTCTGGACAAAATTCCTACCTACAAACTTGCACAGCGAATAATTAACCTCATGGGTGCCTGGCATTCGCAGATACTGGAAATGATGGGCGCTATGGGTATACGCGAAGCACGTCGTCTGCGCGGAGAATCCGGACGAGCGATATTTTTCGAAGACATAGATAGAGAATCTTTTGGAAAATTATTTAAAAAAGAGAAGTAGTAAGATTATGAAACCAGCAACCGTAACAATTAAAAATATGCCGTCCAGGTTTAAACACCAGGTGCCGAAATACAAGGTTATCCGCTCTGATGATTGTATTAACTGCGGAATGTGCGCTAAAACCTGCCCTTACGGTGTACATGAAAGGTCAGAAGGGCATAATAAAGTCAAACCGCCGATCGATTATAAATGCATCGGCTTCGAATGTGAGTCAAAGGACTTCTGCTGTATCTCCAAATGCCCGCGTAAGGCCCTTAGCCTGGCATTGAATCCCATGTATGATACCCTTGGTGATCCCCGCTGGACAGCGGACATGATCACTGGTACCTGGATCATGGCTGAAACCGGTTATCCTCCGGAACGTACAGACCTGGAATATAATACGGGCAATTCGGGTGGGGGTTTTGATAAACTACGTCTGAATTTTCCGGCACAGCCGTTAAAAGTGGATAAGTCCGAGATTTCCACCTCTATTCCATTGAACCGCAGGAAAGATGGGCGGGCGGATGTTGTGATCTCCACTCCGGTTTACGGCGGCGGTATGTCTTTTGGTTCGGTAAGCCTTCCCACAATGCTTTCCAAGGCCCGCAACGCGACCGCCTGGAATACTTTTACCTGCACCGGGGAAGGAGGTTTCCCTGACATACTCAAACCATACAGTGACCATGTGATTACCCAGATTGCCACCGGGCTTTTCGGCGTGCGCGAAGAGACTATCCAGCGGGTTCAGATTGTCGAATTTAAATATGCTCAGGGCGCCAAACCTGGTCTCGGCGGACACTTGTTGGGGGAAAAGAATACAGAAGCTGTGGCTAAAATGCGTGAGGCGGTCAAAGGTACCTCGCTCTTTTCACCTTTCCCGTTCCACTCTGTATATTCCATTGAAGACCATAAAAAACACATCGATTGGATCAAGGCGGTCAACCCCACTGCTCTAATCTCCGTCAAGGTTTCAACTCCTAATGACGTTGACATGGTGGCGGTTGGTTCATATTATGCTGGAACACATATTATCCATATCGATGGAGGCTACGGTGGCACCGGGGCGGCTCCTGATATTGCTAAGAAAAACATCGCTATGCCCATTGAATATGCCATCACCAAAGTCCATAATTTCTTAAAAGAAGAAGGCGTTCGCGATACTGTTACCCTCATCGCTTCGGGCGGCATCCGTACCGCTCACGATCTGGCCAAGGCTATCTGCCTGGGAGCCAATGGGGCGGTAATTGGCACAGCGGAACTGGTCGCCCTGGAGTGCGTCCGCTGCGGCAACTGTGAATCGGGAAGAGGCTGCTCGCGGGGTATCGCCACCACGGATTCAGTACTGGCCGATTTGTTTGACGAAAATTGGGCTACGCAGCGCCTGACCAATATGTACCATGCCTGGAACGTCCAATTGGTCGATATCCTCCAGAAGTTCGGTATGCGTGATGTCAGTGAACTGGTGGGACGAACAGATCTGCTTCAGCATATAGATTACAGTCGTTAAAGGGAGTCTGATAGAAATGGATAATTCTGAAATAATATTGTCTTCACGTAAAGAATTGTGTAATCATTTACCGGTTTCCGCTTCCAATACCGAAGAGGAAGGAGGTTGCGGTGTCACCGGCTTTATCTGTTCCATACCGGTTACCGGTAAAAATATCTTTGAGCCTTCGGCCCAGATGCACAACCGCGGCAATGGCAAGGGCGGCGGCATTGGCGCTGTTGGTTTTATTCCTGAAGCCCTGGGGGTTTCAAGACAGGTACTGGATGAGGACTATATGCTTCACATCGCTCTCCTGGATGCCAGCGCAGCCAGCGAGATTGAAAACGCCTTTATTAAACCGTTTTTTAAGATTGATAAATTTGAGAAGCTCGCTACCATTGAGGATCACCGCAGTATCGGTTTGGATGTAAGACCTCCGGAAATCATGCGTTATTTCGTACGTGTTAAGGCAGAAATTCTTGATGCATTCATTAAGGAGAACCGTTTCACGTCGCTGGACCGTCGCGAGGCGGAGGACGAGTTTGTATATCAAAATAGCTTCAAGATTAATAAGCAATATTATGCTGCTCTAGGTGAGAAGAAGGCCTTCGTGATGTCCCATGGCCGTAACATGATGATTCTAAAAATTGTCGGTTATGCCGAGAATGTGGTTCGCTATTATAAACTGGATGATTTTAAGGCTCACGTCTGGTTGGCTCATCAGCGCTATCCAACTCGCGGCAGGGTTTGGCATCCGGGCGGCTGTCATCCCTTTAGTGCACTAAACGAGGCGCTGGTACATAACGGCGACTTTGCCAACTACCAGTCTGTTTACGAATACCTTAAACAGCGTAACTACCACCCCTTGTTTTTGACCGATACAGAGGAGGCGGCTCTACTCCTCGATCTTTGGAGCAGGGTTTATAAATATCCTCTGGAATACCTGATTGAAGCCCTGGCGCCTACGTCCGAGATGGATTTTGACAGGTTGCCAGCTGATAAGCAGGCATTATATAAGGCTATTCAGACCCATCATGTGCCTGCCTCACCCGACGGGCCGTGGTTTTTCATCATTGCCCGCAATGAAGTTAAAACTGAGCAGTTTCAATTAATCGGCATCACGGATACGGCTATGCTCAGACCGCAGGTTTTTGCCCTACAGGAGGGCGAGGTGCAAATCGGCCTGATCTGTTCTGAGAAACAGGCCATCGATGCGACACTCGTCTCGCTTCAAAGGGAAGACCCGCGTTTTGGGCCTATCGCCGACAAATACTGGAATGCGCGTGGCGGTAGCTATACCGATGGTGGCGCCTTTATTTTCAGTCTCAAAGACAGCGGTGATGGTTCAGGTGGTAAACGTCTCATATGTAACGATAAATTCGGCAAAGTAATTGAAACCATCAAGGACAAGCTTATCTGCGATGTGTCTAAAGATTTGAAAGGCACTACAGCTGAAGGTAAGATTCTTGCAGAGAGCCTTCGTAATTTATTCGTGGGCAAAGATAGTGATTCTGCGGCAAACAAGCTTTATGCCTTTGTCCGTGATAATATGCAGAAATTTGATACCGAAAGCTTCAGATTAGCGATTGAAACCATCAAAGATCAGGCCCTTAAAAATGATGACTTCAAACAAATGGCAATTACAGGCCTGACCCTTTTAAACGATCGGCGCTACAATACCTACAAAATTAAGAGAAGCTCAGTACAACATGTCCTGAAAATCAATCTGGACGAAATATTAGCCTCGGTACCCTTGATCAGTGCCAATAAGACTTCGCGGTTCAGCCTCATCGATTTTGTCTCTCGTAATAGTCTGCGGGCGCCCCAACAACCTGATCAGGTCCTGGTTATCGATGCCGAGCATTTTGAACCTGAAGGCGATAACTGCGACGCTGTTATGATCGTGAAGGCTTACAAACTCGGTTGGCGGCGTTTCATCGTCTACAAATATCGCGGCCAGCGCTTTACCGGTTGCGGTTTCGGTCCGGCGACTAAAGATGCGCGGATTGACATCTATGGTTCATCCGGAGATTATCTGGCATCAGGTATCGACGGAATGGAGATTTATGTGCATGGCAATGCCCAGGACCAGCTCGGCCAGATTATGAAAGACGGCAAGTTGGTGGTCTTCGGAGATGTTGGGCAAACCTTTATGTATGGCGCCAAGGGAGGCGCGGCTTATGTCATGGGTAATGCCGCGGGCCGGCCTCTGATCAACGCTGTGGGTAAGCCTCGCGTGGTTATCAATGGCACTGCCCTGGACTATCTGGCAGAATCCTTTATGGCCGGTGATCCCTTGAATGGTGGTGGGTTTGTTATCCTTAACGGCATCGGATTTGATGATAATAACGGGGAGGTCAGGGAGTTGGAAGAACCTTATCCAGGGTCCAATATCTTTTCCCTGGCATCCGGCGGCGCTATATATGTACGAGACCCGTCTAAAAGATTGGTTGATGAACAGCTGAATGGTGCCGAGTTCGTCAGAATTACAGACGAGGATTGGAAACTAATCAAACCCTATCTCGAAGAGAATGAGAAGCTTTTTGGCATTACGCTTGATCGGCTTTTAACCGTTGGTAGTAAGAAGATGGCTCCGGTGGACGTCTATAGAAAGATCATCCCCAAAAAAGCAACCGCTCATGTTAAAAATGATGACGGGTTGAGCGAGGCATGGCATTAAGATTGCCAAATCCTGATACAATTTAGAGCTGGTAAATAGCCTATGAGTACTGATAGCGATCCCAGAATATTGGGCAGCGGTATTAAGACTCTGGATAATCTGCTTCAGGGGCTTCGCCTGGGCGATAATGTAGTCTGGCAAGTGGATAATCTGAAAGATTATGCCCGCTTTGCAGAGTTCTTTATTACCCAGTCTATCCTTGACGGTTTTAAATGTGTATATATCAGATTCGCTCAACAAGAGCCGCTTTTCAAGCCACGTTTAGGTCTGACCATCGTCGATGTTGACCCATCACCCGGGTTCGACTTTTTCACCACAGCGGTACATAGTATTATTGAAGAAAATGGTAAAAAAGTCTGCTATGTCTTTGACAACCTTTCAGATCTGGTTAACAAATGGGCCACCGACGAATTACTGGCTAACTTCTTTCAATTTACCTGTCCGTATCTCTTTGAATTGGATACGGTTACCTATTTTGCGCTGATTCGGAATCAACATTCCGCCAGCGCAGTTGCCCGCATTAGAGATACCACTCAGATATTACTGGACCTTTACCATGTTGATAGCCAGGCCTATATACATCCCCTCAAAGTTTGGGATAGATATTCTTCAGACATGTTTGTTCCGCATGTGATTTCCGGCGACAATTGGTTGCCCATTTTCAAGAGTGGTGATGCTGCCGCTTTATCCATATCAGCCAGTAAAAGACAGATCGGACTGTTATCCAGTTCCATTGCTCCCTGGGACAGCGTATACAGCAAGCTGATTCAGTATCAAGGCGTCGCTTCTGAATTACCACAGGCCAGTCATGAAATAAGAGCTCTTCAGCAAGAATTGACCCGCATGCTAATCGGTAACCAACCTCAATTTAACAAGCTGGCGGATCGTTATCTCACAACTGAGGATTTATTGCAAATTCGCAATCGGATGATTGGTTCGGGCAGGATTGGGGGTAAAGCCGCGGGCATGTTGGTTGCTCGGAAGGTCTTGCTACAGGATCCGGGAGATAGAGATTATTCCCGTGTTCTGGAAGCCCACGATTCATTCTTTATCGGCTCCGATGTTTTCTTCACTTTCCTGGTTAACAACCAGCTTTTTCGCTTGAAAACGCAGTTAACCAGGAATTCTCAGATTTCCAGGGAGGATTTTGAGCAGGTCGAACAACAATTTCTGGAGGGGCAATTCCCCGGGGAAATATTAGAGCAATTTAAGGCTATGCTGGACTATTTCGGCCAGGCGCCGATAATTGTCCGTTCTAGCAGCCTATTAGAGGATAGCTACGGAAACGCTTTTGCCGGTAAATACAGGAGTGAATTCTGCCCAAATCAGGGTACCCCGGAAAAACGACTGGAATTGTTTCTGCGTGCCGTAAAACTGGTCTATGCCAGCGCTCTTAATCCGGATGCTCTGCTGTACCGCAGAAAAAGGGGGTTGGGTGAAGGGGATGAACAAATGGCCATTCTGGTGCAGCGAGTTTCCGGTATGCCATATAGAAAATACTTCTTTCCTTCACTAGCCGGGGTGGCTTTCTCACGGAATCTTTACTCCTGGTCAAACCGCATTGATCCCAATAAAGGAATGCTGCGGATGGTATTTGGTTTAGGCACCCGGGCAGTTAACAGGGTGGGCGGCGATTATCCGAGAATGATCGCTGTCAGCCAACCCGGATTAAGGCCTGAAATCGGTAAATCAGTAGCCAAATATTCTCAGAAAAATGTTGATCTTCTCGACCTCGCGGAAAATGAATTCGCCACCCTGACTGTGAGGGAAGTCCTGGAAAATTTGGATTATCCTAATCTGTCTCTGCTGGTCTCTGCTTTATCAGAGGATTTTGTGAATGATTCACTGTATGGTTTTACAGACGTTTCATCTAAAAACCTTATCCTGACTTTCAATAATCTCATTCAAAAAACCGACTTGGTCAAAATTATGGATGGCATTTTGACCAAACTGGAAACAGCCTGGGAACATCCGGTGGATATGGAGTTCACTGCCTTGATAGATAACGATGGCGAGGTCAGGGTTAATCTATTGCAGTGCAGGCCTTTGCGGTTGCCCCGAATTTCTGATACACCAACGGTCTTGCCGGATAAACTTAATGCCAGGAATGTCCTGTTTAAATCAAACCGCATAATCAGCGGTGGGACTGTGGATTCTATTAAATATATTATTTACATCGATCCCGATAAATACGCCGAGATAACATCACCTAGCCTTAAAAAATCGGTTGGCCGGGTGGTAGGTAAATTGAATGAATATTTACGCGTAAAAGAAGAAAAAGTGATAGCGATAGGCCCAGGAAGATGGGGTAGCAACAATATCGATTTAGGGGTGAATGTCAGTTACGCGGACATCGATAATATGTTGGTTTTGGTAGAGGTTGGACTTACTAAGGCAGGCAGTGAGCCTGAGTTGTCTTATGGAACGCACTTTTTTCAGGACATGGTTGAAGCGGATATTATCTATATGCCGATCTTCCCTGACCAATCTGATGCTGAATTTAACGCACATTTTTTTACTCGGTCTCCAAATATGCTGGCTGAAATTTTGCCGGATTATAAAGAGTTCCAGGATGTTATTAAAGTGATTGATGTGCCGTCAGCCTATCGTGGAGTTTATGCCCATGTAATAGCCGATGCCCAGATTAGAAAGGCTGTCTGTTACCTTAAAAAGAAAGACTAATTGGTTAATTCGGCCGGTACTACCTGGATATTCCCCAGTATGATTAAGATATAAAAGAAATTTAATTAAAATTGGATTCTTGAGATAAATAATAGTAAATCTAAATTATAATAGTATCGTTATGTGAAATATTTCTGGTTATATGACAACTAATTTGTTATGATAATGGGGTTAGAAAATATTTTTAGATTTTGCTTTTATTCAAATTGCCCTGATCAGTATGAACGAGCATATCCAGATTAAACATACTAAAGAAGTTACAACCTTGGATAAGCAGGCAATATCTTCCCGTAGGCTAAGAATCATTTTAAAAAATTATCAAGCATTATTTGGCAGAAAGACATACAGCCAGTATATAGAAAAAAATAATCCGATTTAGTTTAAAATAGAGCCATAATTAAATAATTTTCTGTGTCATCCTCCGCTGATCCACCTTCGAATTTTTTAGAAGACACTTTATGATACCCAGCAGAAGCTGAAACTTGTAATTTGTGTTAGGAGATTGATGATGTCCTATAAGGTAACAAGCAAAAAACTCAATAAGTGGGTTGATGAATGGGTAAAAATATGTCAACCCGACCAAATTCATTGGTGCGATGGGACCGAAGAGGAATATGACAGTCTTATGGTTCAAATGGTTTCAGAGGGAAGGGCTATCCCTATCAAAAAGCGCTCTAAAAGTTATTTGTTTCGTTCAGATCCCAGCGATGTTGCTCGTGTCGAATCGAGAACCTTTATCGCTACCAGAGAAAAAGAGACCGTTGGTCCAACCAATAACTGGGTTCATACTGACGATCTTAAAAAGACTATGACTGCTTTATATGCAGGATGTATGAAGGGACGTACAATGTACATAATCCCTTTTTCTATGGGCCCTATCGGTTCAGCGATATCCAGGCTGGCTGTTCAGATCACTGATAGCCCGTATGTTGTCTGTAATATGCACATTATGACTCGCGTTGGGGCGGAAGTGATTGAAGCTATTAACAAGGGCGAGGATTATATCGAGTGTCTCCATTCTGTAGGTGTTCCTTTAAAAAAAGGGCAACAGGATGTTCCCTGGCCATGTGCCCCTATTGAAAAGAAGTATATCAGTCATTTTCCAGAGGAGAATTCGATTTGGTCTTTTGGGTCTGGTTACGGTGGCAATGCTCTCCTTGGAAAGAAGTGTTTGGGATTGCGTCTGGCATCTGCAATCGCTAAGCGTGAAGGCTGGATGGCGGAACACATGCTTATATTGAGATTGATTAGTCCGCAAGGTAAAAAATACCACATTGCGGCTGCTTTCCCATCAGCTTGCGGCAAAACCAATCTGGCTATGATCCAGCCTGCCGTACCTGGGTGGAAAGTCGAATGCATTGGCGACGATATCGCCTGGATGAAGATAGCCCCGGACGGGAAATTACATGCTATCAACCCTGAGGCTGGCTTTTTTGGGGTGGCGCCTGGTACTTCCTTCAAGTCTAATCCTGTATGTATGGAATTGATAAAAGAACATGCCATCTTTACGAACTGCGCTTTGACTGATGATGGAGATGTGTGGTGGGAGGGAATGGATGGTGATAAGCCCCTTCATGCTATTGACTGGAAGGGTAATGATTGGAGCCCATCACAAAAGGAACCTGCTGCTCACGGCAATGCTCGTTTTACAGCTGCTGCGAAACGCTGCTCTACCATTTGCCCTGATTGGGAACACCCCGAAGGGGTCCCGATTGATATATTCATTTTTGGCGGCCGTCGTTCTGCGGTGGTCCCTTTGGTTACAGAGGCATTTAATTGGGATCACGGTGTCTTTCTTGGTGCAACTGTAGCATCGGAACCTACCGCGGCTGTTCTTGATAATGTAGGTATCCGGTATGACCCCTTCGCGATTCTGCCTTTCTGTGGATACAATATGGCGGACTATTTTCAGCATCAGTTCGATATGGGGGATAAACTAAAAAGCAAAGCTCCCCGAATATTCTACGTTAATTGGTTTAGGAAAAGTCAGGATGGCGGGTGGTTATGGCCCGGATTCGGGGAAAATATTCGGGCTTTAATTTGGATGTGTGAGCGGGTTGAAGGTAGAGCAGGAGCTAAGCAAACCCCCATAGGTTATGTACCCAATGAGAATGATCTGGACTTAACAGGTTTAAGCATCACTCGGGAAAAAGTTAGAGAACTGCTAAGCGTAGATCCAGAAGTTTGGAAAGCGGAAATTCCTAAGATGGAGAAATTCTTTTCACAATTCGGCGACCGTCTTCCTCTGCGATTACGTAAACAGCTGAATGAGCTTAAAGGGCGTTTGTAATTATACAATTGGGCCTTATTTGTCTTACGGAATCCACTTTCTCCAGGTTTGGTTGAAGCTGATCTTATCTATCTGCCACTTTCGCCTACCAACTTGTGGCTGGCGCTTTTTAACTTTACCGCCTTACATTGTTTCCCTGGATTTGAGCTAAATGATTGATTTATCATTGGCCAGACGTGGAGACTATGTCAATACAATAGTCGATGCATCTACTAGAAATGTTGTCTGTCCCCTGAAATGGAAAGATTCATTGGCTAACCCACAGGAAGCGTGTTTTTCCCATCAGCTGTTGTGTTACTATACAGAGCATTGAACCGGTGTAATCTGTTTGAAACAATCAGGTCTTAAACTGAAAATAAGAAATTCAGGAGGGACCTTTTTGTGTCTATTAATGCGGCCGATACGGCCTGGATGATGATTTCTACCGCTTTGGTTATGCTTATGACCCCCGGAGTCGCCTTTTTCTACGGCGGCATGGTGCGTAGTAAAAACGTTCTTTCCACCATCATGATGAGTTTCATGTCGCTGGGTGTAATAGGTATTTTATGGGCTTTGTATGGTTATAGCCTGGCTTTCGGCAGTGATGTAGGCGGCGTGATCGGTGGATTGGACTACTTGGGGTTAAGGAATGTCGGGCAGGCTCCATCCAATGTCTATGCAACTACTGTACCTCACCTGGTTTTTATGATCTACCAGATGATGTTCGCGGTGATAACGGTAGCCCTGATTACCGGCGCTGTGGTGGAGCGCATCAAATTCGGCGCAATTCTACTTTTTTCTGTACTTTGGTTCACCTTAGTCTATTGTCCGGTGGCGCACTGGGTCTGGGGTGGCGGATGGTTGTCCACACTGGGAGTGCTAGATTTCGCCGGTGGCCTGGTGGTGCATATTACTGCCGGTGTCTCGGCCTTTGCCATGGCTGTTCTGCTGGGACCCCGTAAAGGGGTTTATGACGGATCTCCGATGTCGGCCCATAATGTTCCTCTAGTGGTGATCGGTGCTGGGCTGCTGTGGTTTGGCTGGTTTGGC
>JFJP01038851.1_pt1 | contig 15415 bp, 15 predicted proteins | sample 431651 | NCBI WGS metagenome assembly JFJP01 (sample SAMN02602958, study PRJNA72255) | Microbial mat metagenome, whole genome shotgun sequencing project. | biome: fresh water; feature: sink hole; material: water; isolation source: purple microbial (photo- and chemosynthetic) mats found in... | reverse complement strand
TTTGACGGGGGGAAGTTTTACATCAGTGGAAATGTAGGAATAGGTACCACAACCCCGGCAAAAAAATTGCATGTAAACGGCAGCGCCCAAGTGAAGGATACCCTATTCGCCAGTGCAGTAAAAATCACTAACAGCCCCAGGGTGTTTTATAAGAATTCGAGTACAGGGTGGCCTAAAAACATTTCGACAATGGATGCATGGGGCCCACTCGACAGCATTGTTGTGGTGGCTCCGGGACCAGGATCTGTTTTGTTGAACGTGACAGGGTTTCTCCAATCCTCGCACACTTACCTTGGAAATAGCTGGGTCTACGTTGGCATTTCAGCAATCCGGCGTAGTAGTGATTTTGATGATGCTCTGTCAAAAACAGTTTGGCTATTGCATGAAACTCTTGTAGGTGGATTTTATCAGGTACCCTGTGCGGTCACTGCTGTTGCTTCAGTATCCTCAGCCGGAACATATAAATACTACATCGTCGGATGGTTTAATGAATGGGATGGAGAAGAAGATGAAGTGGATTTTGGCAGTGGCGCATTTTCGGCTTTGTTTATACCATCACCATAATACTATCGAATTTTAGAGATCCCGGAACCCTATTACCTTTTACAGTGCGAAAACAAAAACAACTGTTCTTTACTAATGGCAATTTACAGTTTAAAAGTAGGACAAATAACTCCTGCTTGTTATCCATGCATGAAGTCCGGAACTCCATTGTATGTCTGTAATGTTGGGTTTTGTAAATCAAAAAACCTTTGCATTCAAATTGGGTTCAATGCTTGAATGGGATTTGTGGCTTGGAACTTGGAGCTTGAAATTTGAGACTTGGACACTTTTTCTGTCCGTCTTCACTTTAACCTTTGACTTTTGCATTTTGACTTTTAACTTCTTTTAAAACTATTCCCGTCAACCCCTTACCTTTGCAAAATGAATCTCACCCATCAGCAACTCTTCGATCTGCTTGAAGAGAAAGCCACTTTTTACAATAATCCTGATTTTATTGAGAAAGATCCCATCAGCATTCCGCATCTTTTCTCAAAAAAGGAAGATATCGAAATTGCCGGATTTTTAGCTGCAACGCTGGCATGGGGCCAAAGAGTAACCATCATAAACAAGAGCAGGGAACTGATGATCCGGATGGATAATTCTCCTTATGATTATATCCTGAATGCTTCCGAAAAAGAAACCGCGTCTTTATCATCTTTTGTTCATCGCACGTTTCAGGGTGAGGATTGTATGTACTTTATTCACGCCTTTCAACAGATATACCTGCATCACGGCGGACTTGAAGCAATCTTCTCTGCTGGTTACCACGTTAATCAAAGTATAAAGGAATCCATCACCAGATTCAGGGAAGTATTTTTCAGCTTTGAACATCTGCACCGTACCCGTAAGCATGTACCTGATCCTCAGACTGGTTCTGCGGCTAAACGGGTCAATATGTTCCTGCGCTGGATGGTTCGTGATGACAATAAAGGAGTTGATTTCGGAATATGGAAAAACATAAAAGCATCCTCTTTGCTTTGTCCACTCGATCTTCACTCAGGAAATATTGCCCGCAAACTTGGACTTCTGGAACGGAAACATAATGACTGGCAGGCAGTTGAAGAACTCACTGCTAATCTGCGAAAATTCGATCCCACAGATCCTGTGAAATATGACTTCGCTCTTTTCGGAACCGGAATAAATGAGAAATCTTCACCAAATTTATAATAATTAAACCTATGGAAATAAAAGATATTGAAAGCCTTGTTGCAGATAACACAGCAGTTCTGCTCTATTTTTATAACGACAATTGCGCTCCCTGCAAAATACTAAGGCCAAAAGTTCAGGATTTAATTCAGGATAATTTTCCAAATATTAAATTTCGTTTGATAAATGCGGAACAATTTCCTGCAACATCAGCCCAGTATGGAGTTTTCGCATCACCTACCCTATTGGTTTTTTTCGAAGGAAAGGAATATATTAGAGAAAGTAAAAACATATCAATCAGTGAGTTAAACGATAAAATTGAGAGATTTTATACGATGATATTTTAATCTGTTAACTATTCAGTTGAATATTTTTCATTTGCTGAGCTCATAATTCAAGGGTCAAAATCATATCTGATCTTTTATAAAGAAATGAACATTCGGACTGTGTAGCTGTTTTTATGTTTAACTATTAACAAAATAATTTAAACATAATTTTCTAATCCGGTTAAAATGAAAAAAGTTTCATTAATACTTTCACTAATGGTTGCAGGTATGTTAAGTTTTGCGCAGCAGACTAATTTTCATAGTTTTAAAACCAAAGATATTGATGGCAAGGCATTTGATCTTTCCAGTTTGAAAGGCAAAAAAGTGCTTGTTATTAATACAGCATCAAAATGCGGGAATACGCCACAATACAAGGACTTACAGGAACTTTACCTAAAGTATGGTGGTGACAAATTTGTAATTATCGGCTTTCCTGCAAATAATTTCATGAGCCAGGAACCCGGTTCAAATGCGGATATCAAACAATTTTGTACTGAAAATTACCAGGTTACGTTCCCGATGATGCAAAAGATTTCGGTTAAAGGTGAGGATATTGACCCCATTTACAAATGGCTTACAACAAAAGCTCTGAACGGAAAAATGGACGCTCCGGTAAGTTGGAATTTCCAAAAATTCATGATTGATGAGAACGGCAATTTTGTAGATATGGCTTCACCGAAGACTAAACCTATGGATGAAAAAATTGTAAACTGGATAACGGGTAAATAGGTATCTGATTAAAATTAAAAAAATCATTTCAGGAACCGGTTCAGACTTTTCTGGACCGGTTTTTTCACTACTTTAGTATGAATCCTGAAGCTCAGTCTGTTTCTGGAATAATGACAATTTCATGCCCTGTAGTATAAATATTGTTATATATTGAATTTATTGCATATTTTTATAGTGCGGATTTTAAACATTCAACTATGGAAGGATTCAATAAATCATATACAGCTCAGCTTGTTATGCAGGCTTTTGCCATCGAAACACAAGCGATACAAAAATATATCTGGTTTGCGAAAGTGGCAACCAAAGAAGGTTATCAGCAAATAGCTGCAATATTTACTGAAACAGCTGAACAGAAAAAATCACATACTAAAACATTGTTTCGATATCTTGAAGGTTGTGAACTTGAAATAACCGCTACTTTCAAAGCTGAGCCAATTGGAACAACTGTCGAAAACCTGAAAGCTGCATTTGAAGCTGAAAGCAGCCAGAGTAATTCGTTATTTTCTGAATTTGAACAATCTGCATGGGATGAAGGATATAAACAGGTAGCTACCAAATTGAAACTTTTCAGACAAATAAAGAAATTTTACGCTGAACGATTCGAAATACTGGCAACAAACATCGAAAACGATACAGTTTTCAAGAAAGACAAAAAGGTAAAATGGATCTGCCGTAAATGCGGCCTCATATTCGAAAGCGACCGCGCATTGAAAAACTGTCCCGGTTGCGAGCATCCTCAGGCTTATTTCGAAATTCTTGCTGAGAATTATTAGTTCACGGCACCATTGAAATCCTTATTTTTGCTATTGAATATACAACATGATATAAACACTCCTCAAGGAATGGCGGTTAAAATTACCAATAAACAACACCAGTCAACTACACAGGCTTTTAAGAAGGAAGAAGTTTTAAATGATTACCGTATCGCTCTCGAAAGCAGGCAGTCAAGCCTTATGGGACGCCGTGAGGTACTCTCAGGAAAAGGCAAATTCGGGATTTTTGGCGACGGGAAAGAAGTAGCTCAGTTGGCAATGGCCAGGGTTTTTCGCGATGGTGACTGGCGATCAGGCTATTACCGCGATCAAACTTTTATGCTTGCTTCCGGACTGATGAAAGTAGAGGAAATTTTTGCCCAGATTTATGGCGATACTGATTCGGAATTCAATCCAATGAATGCAGGCCGGCTTATGGGAAATCACTTTGCTACCCGCAGCCTGGATGAAAAAGGACAATGGAAAAACCTTACAGAACAGAAAAATTCTTCTGCTGATATTTCCCCTACCGCCGGGCAAATGCCTCGATTATTAGGACTTGCACTCACTTCAAAATTATTTCGTACCAACCCAAGCCTGGCGCATTTATCCGGGATTTCAAAAAATGGCAATGAAGTCGCATTTGGAACCATAGGCGATGCCAGTACAAGTGAAGGCCATTTCTGGGAAACGATCAATGCAGCAGGCGTTCTGCAGGTACCATTGGCTTTATCAGTCTGGGACGATGGATTTGGGATTTCAGTACCCATAGCATTGCAGACTACAAAATCGAGTATTTCGGAAGTACTCAAAGGTTTTGAAAAAACAGATGACAAAGATGGTTTTCTGATTTTTACGGCCAAAGGTTGGGATTATGCCGCCTTGTGCGCCATGTATGAAGAAGGAATTAACCATTGCCGTAAAAATCATATACCGGTAATTTTCCATATTACAGATTTAACGCAACCTTTAGGACACAGCACTTCCGGCTCGCATGAGCGCTACAAATCAGCAAAAAGGCTTGAATGGGAAAAGGAATTCGACTGCATTCAACAGATGCGCAAATGGATTATTGCCGAAAATATTGCATCAGACGAAGAGCTGAGAATTATTGAAATTGAATCGGTTGACAGGGTTAAAAAAGCTAAAAAAACGGCATGGAACAATTACCAGAAACCACTGATTCAGCTTCGTGATGAATTCCTCAGAATTGCTGATGTAACCACCTGCAATTGCGCTAAAACTGCCCGGATCAATTCTATAAAAGAAGATTTGCGTCATGTCGCCGAACCTATCCGAAAGGATATTATGTCGGCAGCCAAGAAAATATTACGGCTCATCTGCGATTCATGCAGCAATCCTTCCAACTCATTAAAAATCAATGTATCCGCGTGGCTGGAGAAAGAACTAAAAGAGAGCCATGCCAAATTCAATACATTCCTTTACAGTGAGTACGAGGATTCGGCTCTCAAAGTTAAACCTGTTGCTCCTGCCTATGCCGATGATGCATTGCTGGTTCCCGGACGTGAAATTCTACGCGACAACTGGGATTACCAATTCGGCAGAAATGAGAAAATCGTGCTCTTTGGTGAAGATGTAGGCAAAATTGGCGGTGTAAATCAAACATACGAAGGCTTGCAGGCTAAATATGGAGAGTCGCGTATTTTTGATACCGGCATCCGTGAATCTACAATTATCGGGCAAGGAATCGGAATGGCTGTAAGAGGATTAAGACCGGTAGCGGAAATTCAGTATTTCGATTACTTATTGTACGGATTGCAAGTGATGAGTGATGATCTGGCAACATTACAATATCGAACCCGTGGCGGTCAGAAAGCGCCAATGATCATTACCACACGAGGGCACCGGCTCGAAGGCATCTGGCATTCCGGCTCACCACTGAGTATGGTAATTAACAGTATACGTGGCATTTATGTGCTTGTTCCCCGCGACATGACCCGTGCTGCAGGATTTTATAACACCATGCTTCAATCCGATGAACCGGCTCTGATAATCGAACCCTTAAACGGATACCGCTTGCGGGAGAAAAGGCCTTCAAATATCGGTGAATTCTCTGTTCCGGTTGGAGTGCCTGAAATTATTGAAATGGGAACTGACGTTACTCTGGTAACATATGGTTCATGTGTAAGGGTTGCACAGGATGCAGTTGCACAGCTTCGTGATTTCAAAATATCAGTGGAACTAATTGATGTTCAATCACTCGAACCTTTCGATATTAATTCCATGATTACTGAATCACTTAAAAAAACCAATAAAATAGTTTTTTTTGACGAAGATGTTCCCGGCGGAGCAACGGCCTACATGCTTCAAAAAGTACTTGAGGAACAGAAAGGATTCCAGTATCTTGATGCTGAACCCCGGACGGTAACCGCCCAGGCCCACAGAGCAGCTTATGGAACAGACGGTGATTATTTCTCAAACCCAAATGCGGAAGATGTTTTTGATTGCATTTACAATATGATGCATGATTACAATCCGATAAAATATCCAAAGATTTTTTGACCCTGTTTTAAATTAAACATAACAAGTGAGAAGCCTGGCTCTAACATTATTTCTGTCGGTAATGCTGCTGACATTCTGCAACAAAAGGGGTTTTTCTCAAACCAGTGTCGAGGATGAATACCAGATGAAGCAGTACTTCATGGTATTTCTCAAGTCAGGTTTAACCAGGACCCAGGATAGCGTAACTGCCGCTAAAATGCAGGAAGGGCACCTCAATAATATTACCCGCTTATTTAACGAAAAGAAACTGATACTTGCTGGCCCTTTTCTGGATGATGGAATTTACAGGGGTATCTTCATTTTCGATATCGCGACTGAAGAAGAGGTAAAACAACTTTTGCAGACTGACCCAGCAATAAAAGCAGGCAGACTGGATTATGAAATACATCCATGGTATGGCCCAGGAAATATTACAATCGGGAAAAAGTAAAATTCCGGATTATATACTAATTATTCCGGGATCAACTTTTAAATTTATAATTACTACTTTTGCCATTAGCCCTAATGGTCTTTCAGCTTTCTATGAAACGTTTTTTGTATTACCTTCTCCCTGCTCCTGTACGCCTCTATGCCAGGCGATTGTATTACCTGCCTATTGATGCCTTCGACTCTATCATGGGGCGACGACCGCAAGGCGTACCGCCAAGAGGGAAAATTTTTATCGGTCATGGCGACTATGTGAAAGTAGGCGAAAAATACCTAACTTATTTTCAGGAACTTGCAGGATTACAGGCACAGCACTCTGTGCTCGATGTTGGTTGCGGAATTGGCAGGATGGCAGTGCCTCTTACCCAGTTTTTGAACGAAAAAGGATCCTACGACGGATTTGATATTGTTAAAAGCGGAATTGACTGGTGCAAAAAGAATATCTCAAATAACCATCCGAACTTTCGTTTCCTTTATACCGGACTTTACAACCAGCTTTATAATACGTCAGATAAGGCAAACGCCAGTACTTTCAATTTTCCTTACGAAAACTCGAAATTCAATTTTGTATTCCTGACTTCGGTATTCACACATATGATGCCGGCAGAAGTTGAGCACTACATAAATGAAATTGGCCGTGTAATGAAACCTGGAGCTACCAGTCTAATGTCTTTTTTCATCGTTAATTGCGAATCGGAAGATTTGATGATTAAAAAGCCAACGCATATGAATTTCCCAATCAATAAGGGATTCTACAGGCTACATTCCGCGCAGGTCGACACTGCAAATGTTGCTTATGATGAAGAATGGCTGCTCGAAAAACTTGGAAATGCCGGTTTGAAAATGGAAACAATTAAATACGGACAATGGTGCGGCCGCGCCAACTTTTTCGACTACCAGGACCTGCTAATTTGCAGTAAAGTTTGATCGGGACAATTAAATCGTACTAACTTTGCGTAAAGTTTAAGATATTTACTTTCTCTACACCACCACTGCATTTGAAACTCTCAGTAATAATAGTCAGTTACAACGTCAGGCACTTTCTCGAACAGTGCCTGTATTCAGTACGTGCCGCCAGTTCAGGCATTGATACTGAAGTATTTGTAGTCGACAATGCTTCGGTTGACGGGTCGGTGAAAATGGTTAAAGAAAAATTTCCTGATGTTAAATGCATTGCTAATGATGATAATGCTGGATTTGCTAAGGCGAATAACCAGGCTATCAGGCAATCAACCGGGGAATATATCCTTTTGCTGAATCCGGATACCATTGTAGAAACCGATACTTTTACTAAAATCGTTACTTTTATGGAAAGCCATGCCGATGCAGGCGGGCTGGGCGTAAAAATGGTGGATGGAACCGGGAAATTCCTTCCGGAATCCAAACGAGGATTGCCAACTCCCGGAGTAGCATTTTGTAAGGTTTTCGGGTTATCACGGCTTTTCCCTAAATCCAAAACCTTCAATAAATATCACCTTGGTTACCTGGATAAGGATGAAACTCACCAGGTTGAAATACTTGCAGGTGCATTTATGCTGATGCGAAAATCTGTATTAAACGAAATTGGTTTACTTGATGAAGCATTTTTCATGTATGGCGAAGATATCGACCTCTCCTACCGCATCATTAAAGCCGGTTATCAGAATTATTATTATCCCGATGCACGGATCATCCATTACAAAGGCGAAAGCACAAAAAAAGGAAGCCTTAACTACGTTTTTGTGTTTTATAATGCGATGATCATTTTTGCAAGGAAACATTATTCCGCAAAGAATGCGCAGCTTTTTTCCATGCTCATAAATATCGCCATTTACTTAAGAGCATTTCTTTCCATTATAAGCCGGGTAATAAAAAACACTCTTCTCCCTCTGGCAGATGCAACACTTTTATATGCCGGACTTGCTTTGATTGCCCGAATATGGGAACAACGCGTTATTTATCCCTGGGGCGGACATTATCCGATAGAACTTTACCTTTTTGTTATCCCTTCTTTTATTGCAGCATGGATGGTAAGTATTTATTATTCCGGTGGATACGACAAACCTTTAAGCCTCTGGAAATCATACCGGGGATTGTTAATCGGAACAATTATTATCCTTGTTATTTATGCGCTATTGCCTGAACATTTCAGGTTCTCGCGTACGCTTATCCTAACGGGAACAGCCTGGGGAATGGTTGCACTAACACTTTCGAGGTTGCTTATACATTTGCTCCGTATCGGCGGTTACAGAATTGAAACAAACAAGAGTAGAAGATATGCAGTTGTTGGCGAAGAACCTGAAGTACAGCGCGTGGCTGACCTGCTGCAGAAGGCTCTTCCGAATCCCGGATTTATCGGAACAATTAACAGCAATATTAACCAGGCAGTTACAAATGGTTTTCTTGGTAAAATCTCTCAGATTCAGGACATAATCAATATTTATAAAATTGATGAACTAATTTTTTGCGCTAAGGATATGCCAGCCGAAAGTATTATCGATCAGATGTCGGCATTGCAGCACACCCAGGTTGAATATAAAATAGCACCGCCGGAAAGTATGTCTATTATAGGAAGTAACTCCATTGATACTGCCGGCGATCTGTATGTGATTGACATTAATTCCATAGGGAAGTTTCAGAACAGGCGAAGCAAACGTGTTTTTGATGTTTTGATGAGCCTGGCGTTACTTGTATCCTATCCTGTAACTGTTTTCATTACAGGTCATCCACTAAATTTCCTGAGGAATATTGCCGGAGCACTTTTGGGCTTTAAATCCCTCACCGGCTACTATCCTGTAGATCATCATGATCATAAACTGCCGGATATCCGCAAAGGAATTATCTACCCGACTGATGGAATAGATAAACAAAACATTGATGCACAGACCATAGACAGGCTAAACATGATTTATGCCCGCGATTACAGGCTTGGCAATGAATTCAGGTTACTTTATAAAGGATTCAGGCATCTGGGACGAAAATAGCGTACACATTGAACCAAATTGCTTTGCTGTTTGTTCAGGTAAAGGAGGCATGATAATATAAAAAAAGGTGCTGTAAGTGTGCAAAAGTCATTTGGAAAATCTTTTATTTCAAGTAAATATTTTTCATAACTTTAGGTACTTATAAATACAAGCACTTAAAGCAGCAAATAACCAGAGAATTAAGAAGTATTAATATTTACAAAAACAGCATAAACCCATACCATGGCAAATTTTGAACTGGTAATGCCAAAACTTGGCGAAAGTATTATCGAAGCAACCATTGTGCGCTGGCACAAAAAAGAAGGTGATCAGGTACTTGAAGATGAGTCGATTGCCGATCTGGCGACTGACAAAGTTGACTCGGAAATTCCCTCGCCTGTAGAAGGCATAATTACTAAATTGTTTTACCAGGAAGGTGATGTTGTTCCTGTAGGAAAAATAATTGCTATAATCAATCTGGGTGGCGAAGAAACTGCTCCTGCAGAAAAGAAAGCTGAAGTTGAACCTGCTCTTTCGGAAGCAAAAACTGAAATTCAGCCTGCTGCTGTAGCTGCGGCTATTGTAGAAACTGCAGTTGAAAGCGATAGGTTTTATTCGCCCCTGGTGAGAAGTATTGCAAAACAGGAAAATATTCCTTTCAGCGAACTGGAAAACGTTGCTGGTACTGGGAAAGAGAATCGCCTCACAAAACAGGATATTCTTGATTATATTAAAAACCGCGGCTCAAAAACAGTATCTCAGCCGGTTATTGCAACTCCATCCGCAACAGAGCGGCCAAAAGTTCAGGCTCCGGCAGTTACATCTTCAACAGGTGATGTTATTATCGAAATGGATCGTATGCGCCGGCTTATTGCTGATCATATGGTTATGTCGAAACAGGTTTCGCCGCACGTAACTTCATTTATCGAAGTAGATGTTACAAATATTGTGCGCTGGCGCGAAAAAATCAAAGACAGTTTTGCCAAACGCGAAGGTCAGAAAATTACCTACACGCCTTTATTCGTTGAAGCTGCAGCAAAAGCACTTCGTGAATACCCAAATGTAAATGCATCCATCGACGGATACAAAATTATTCAACGTAAAGCAGTAAATATTGGTATGGCTGCTGCCCTGCCTGATGGAAATCTTATCGTTCCGGTTATTAAAAATGCGGACTCGAAAAACCTTCTGGGAATTGTTAAGGATGTAAACGACCTGGCCGATCGTGCCCGTAAGAACAAACTTAATCCGGATGATATTACCGGTGGAACTTTTACAATCACTAACTTCGGTTCCTTCGACAGCCTTACAGGTGTGCCGGTAATCAACCAACCACAGGTTGCCATCCTCGGTATAGGAACAATTAAAAAACGTCCATGGGTACTCGAAACGGCTGATGGAGATGTAATTGCTATCCGTCACATATGCATGCTTTCACTTTCTTACGACCACAGGCTTGTTGACGGTGCTTTAGCCGGAATGTTTATTAAACGCATTCAGCAGATTATGGAAGGCTTTGATGTGAACACGGTGATTTAGGTGGAAGGGGAAAATAGAAAATAGTTAATTGAAAATAATTTTAAATTGATCAATTACCCCGATCTTCAGGTCGGGGTTCAAACGAGTCAAATAAAAAACAGCTATTAGTTAATGGGTCCGATGATTCGAATTAACTTATGAAACAAAAATCTGAAACTTGAAACAAAAACCGGCGATTGTGAGCCGGTTTTTGCTTTTACACCCGAAAAAGAGGTAATTTAGCCAATCAAGTATATATTCCTACCATCAATAATAAGTCATGCAACTTAATCTTACCAAACCACTTATCATATTCGACCTGGAAGCAACCGGCGTTAACATTGCCAGCGACAGGATTGTTGAAATTGCCATGCTGAAGGTTTTTCCCGACGGCCATGAAGAGTTTAAACGCCATCTGATTAATCCTACCATTCCGATGCCTGAAGTAGTTATAGCCATTCATGGTATTACTGACGAAATGGTTAAGAACGAACCCACTTTTAAAGAAATAGCAGGCAACCTCAATGCTTTTATCGGCAATAGTGATCTGTCGGGTTTCAATTCGATAAAATATGATATTCCTTTGTTGGTTGAAGAGTTCCTTCGTGCCGGGGTTGAATTTGATCTGAAAAACCGTCGTATCATCGATGTTCAGAATATTTTCCATAAAATGGAACCACGTACACTTAAGGCGGCATATAAATTTTATTGCCAGACTGAACTTATAAACGCACATTCCGCTGAAGCTGATACACGCGCTACTTTTGAAGTGCTGAAAGCTCAACTGCAACGATATGAAGACATTGAGTATACGGATAAAGATGGAAAAACATCAAAGCCAGTTGTAAATGATATGAAAGCACTGGACGAATTTTCATATTATAACCGCAATGCTGATCTTGTTGGCCATATCATTTTCAATAAAAACGGCCAGGAAGTTTTGAATTTCGGAAAGCACAAAGGAAAAGTTGTTGAAGACGTTTTTAAATCCGAGTCTTCCTATTACGACTGGATGATGAAAGGGGATTTTCCGCTTTCGACCAAAAGGGTGATAACTGCAATTAAGCTGAGGAATTTTAATAAGGGGTAAAAAAACTCACCCCCTGCCCCCTCTCTTTGAAGGAAAGAGAGGGGGTGGTTAAGAATTAAAATTTGAATCTTACAATTATTGCAGCCTGAAATCAGAAACAAGAAGCCAGAGACCAAAAACCAGAAACAACTATTTACCATATGAAGATCATCTGCATCGGCCGCAATTATGCCGAACATGCCAAAGAACTGAACAATGCCGTTCCAACCGAGCCGGTATATTTTATGAAACCGGATTCAGCTTTATTAACCCGCAACCGGCCGTTCTTTTATCCTGATTTCACAAAAGACCTGCATTATGAATGCGAAATAGTACTAAGAATCAACAAAGTAGGAAAATGCATTAACGAAAAATTTGCATTGAGTTATATTGATGCAATAGGCATTGGAATTGATTTCACAGCGCGTGACCTGCAACAAAAAGCAAAAGAAAAAGGATTGCCATGGGAAAAGGCTAAAGCGTTCGACTTCTCCGCTCCTATCAGCAGTTTTATTCCCGTTGCAGAATTTGAGAATATGCAGGAAATTGTGTTCAGCCTGAAGAAGAATGGAGAAACCGTCCAAAATGGAAATACAAAAGATATGATATTCTCATATCCAGCCATCATTGCTTATGTTTCACAATTTATGACGCTGAAAACAGGAGATTATATTTTTACAGGAACTCCTGCCGGTGTCGGGCCGGTTGTAATCGGCGACAAACTGGAAGCATTTATTGGGGAAAAGAAAATGCTGACTGTAAATATTAAGTAATTAGTACGATAAAAAGAAGGAGATTTGATTATCTACATCAAGCGTATTACAGTAGAAACAATAAAATTGAACTATTATTTCCTCTTCCTTGGCAGCTTTTCTTGGAGCATTAATCCGATGGATCTTTAAGGGATACAGAACCAAATTCAAAGATGAAATTGATGGCGCATTTTCTGCAAAATGGGGAGGCTCTTACTCATTTGAAAACTATAGAGTTCGTAGTATTTCTCTAATAATGGGTATACGGTTTTGTTGAATATAGAAACGATGAGAAAAAAAGCAATCATAGTCGACCTCGATAATACTATCTATCTGGTAAGTTCCATAGGGGAGAGACTATTTAAGACATTGTTTGAACGTATAATTGAAAGTGGCGATTATAAGGGAGACTGGGCTCAGATAAAGATGGAGATTATGAGAACGCCTTTTCAGAAAGTTGCAGATGCGTTTTCATTCGGAGCAAGCCTCAGGACTGAAGGAATAAAATTATTGGCTGATACCAGCTACGATTACGAAATCGTACCTGTTGAAACCTACAATTATATCCAAGAATTGCCATGCAAGAAGTTTCTTGTTACAACTGGTTTCACAAAAATGCAAAACAGCAAAATCAGGCAACTTGGTCTGGAAAAAGACTTTGACAAGATATTTGTTATTGATCCCAGCCTGACCACGTTGACTAAAAAGGATATTTTTGAAAGAATCCTTTCTGATTATGAGTTCGATGTAAACGAAGTTCTGGTAGTAGGCGATGACTTAAATTCGGAAATTAAAGCAGGCCAGGATTTGGGCATAGATACTGTTTTGTATGACTATAACCAAGAGCATCTGGATAATAAGGATGTTAATGTTATTACCAATTTCTGCGATCTGGTTAAGTTCATGTAATATTGAAATTTATTAAAAGCTCAAAGCATTTTGTAAATTATTACTTAAGCCTATCAAGCAAATCCTCAAGATCATCTGTTTGAATGATATCAATATTCTTTTTGATCACTTCTTCATGATTCCGGTGGGTTGTACTAAATACTGCAACCATAATACCGGCCTTATGAGCTTCCGATACCTGGTCAGCCGAAACTTCATCGGCTTTTACTGTAATCCCCTTTAATCCAAGCTGTTTGGCAGTTTGAAGTGCGGTGTCGAAATCAGTATAAATAAACAGATTATACCCAGGTTTCTTTTGTTTGAAGGATTCAAGAAAGTCTACCGATGGTGACTCTATCGTTACATTCTTCTCAAGATGATATTTTTCAATCAATCGCATTAATGCCCGCTGAAAAATATCTCTGTTTGCAGCAGTCTGTTCAGGATTATTAAATTTAATATCAAATGTAAATTTATGGATGGTATCCTGTGATACGGCGAAAAGCCATTCGAGGCTGCAGATTTTATAAGTTGTGTATGGATCTCCTTTATATGCAGCGTCCTTTATTTCGTCCCAATATTTAGTGTAAATTTCTCCTGTTGCATCAGTGGCTTCTTCCAGGAATTTGTCGTGAAAACATACCAGAACACTATCTTTCGTAATCTGAATATCAATTTCAGCTCCATCGGCGCCCATGCTTATAGCTTTCTGAATTCCTTCATAACTATCCAGCGGATATTGCGCTTTTCCGACTCCCATACCACCATGCCCTAAAGCAAATATCTTATTGTACAGATTTTCAATATCATACACATCCTTTGAACAGGAGAAAAGCAGGATGCAGAAAGTAAATATGAGAAGTACTGCTCTTTTCATCTTAGCTCAAAATATAAATCCTATTGAAACTCCGGCCCAATGAACATACTTTTCGTTAAACTCAATATAAGGTGTATATCCTGCACGGATTAAAATGCGCTTGTCAGGGTTTTGATAGCGATATCCGATATTGAATGTTGTACTGAAATTACTCATTCGCGCAGGCTCTCCGGTACTGATATCAGTTTCAATCGTGCTTGAGAAGGTTTGACCAACACCTGCTTCAATCTTGTGATTGTTGCCGTATGTAACGATAGCCATAACCGGCAAAACAAAATTCGGATTAAATTTATCGCTGTAATCTATCAGATTATCAAAGCCGAAACCACCCCTGGCTGATGCATCAAGTTTTGGAATCAGATTGAACACGCGCTCATAATTCATGGAATGAGATCCTCCTGCACCTCCCATCTCGAAATAAATAGCATTCTTGTGATAAATCACAGAATCATTTTGCGAATAAGCAGCAAATGGCATAAAAAGCAAAAAGAGCAAATAAAATTTACTCTCAAGTAGTTTAGTGATGCTATTGATCCACATAGTATTTTATTTTGAGATGCGTATTCCCGGAAAATAATCTCCGGGAGGATTAAAACTATCTTTTAATGAACAAATATCCAACATTTCTGCAAATACCTTATGCCTGAAAGTAATAATTTTTATCCTAACTTCAAATCATCAATTGCCTCAACACCAGCTGCTGCATTAAGTTTTTTCACAAGTTTGCTGCGCTGGTAAGTAAGTTCTTCGCGCAAAGCGGCCGAATCAACACGCACAAATAAAGTACGATCCTTAATATACATTTGGTTTGTGTGACGTTAAATCAGTTTCCCGACGACACCTTCCCAGGCACTGATTATGCGGGTTTCATCCAGTTTTGTATCCAGGTTATTATCCTTCAGGAAAGCAGAAATGGCGTCTTTT
>JFJP01005843.1_pt1 | contig 15415 bp, 18 predicted proteins | sample 431651 | NCBI WGS metagenome assembly JFJP01 (sample SAMN02602958, study PRJNA72255) | Microbial mat metagenome, whole genome shotgun sequencing project. | biome: fresh water; feature: sink hole; material: water; isolation source: purple microbial (photo- and chemosynthetic) mats found in... | reverse complement strand
GAGAAGTCACCCGAGCGGGTGATGAGCTACTTTCAGGACCCAAGGGTCAAATATGCCGCCGGTTAAGACTTCATGGGGCCGGAGCAATAGGCGTCCCGATGGGCGTGGAACAATCGAGCCATGACCCCAAGTGCCCACCCCCACCCACTGACCGTCGCCCTGGGCCATGCGCCCGCCGACAAGCGCCTGGAAGTGCTGCGGCGTGTGGGGCAAACGGGCTCCATATCGCAGGCCGCGCGAGATGCCGGCATCAGTTACAAGGCCGCCTGGCAGGCCATCGAAACCCTCAGCAACCTCAGCGGCCTGACGCTGGTGGACCGCTCGGTGGGGGGAACCGGTGGCGGCGGTGCACGCATCACTCCGCAGGGCCTTCAGTTGCTGGCGCTGGCCGATGAGTTGGCGCATGCGCGTGCACAGGTGCTGGCCCGGTTTGGGCAAGCGCAACCCGGTGGCCTGACAGGCAGTGCAGGTCTGGGCTTGCGCACCAGCATGCGCAACCAATTGCCCTGCACGGTGGTCGCGGTGGAGGTGCTTGAACAGGGGCCCATGGTGAGTGTGCGGTTGAACACCGCCGGTGGGCAGGTTCTGATGTCGCTGGTCACCCGCGAAAGCGCTGACCTGTTGGGGCTGGCACCCGGCTTGCCAGTGCTGGCCCTGTGCAAGGCCACGGCGGTGGCCGTGACGCCGTTTGCGCCGGGTGATACCGATGCCAACCCCTGCGTTGTGTGTGGCGTGGTGGCTGACATCAGCGATGGCGCTGGTTCGCAGGAGGTGGCGCTGAGTCTGCCCGGCGGCAGCCTGTGGATCGGTTTTGCCGCGTCAACCGCTGGCTTGTCTGTGGGCCAGGCGGCCAGCGGGCGTTTTGCGCCTTCGGCGGTGGTTTTGGGCCTCAGCGGCTGACGCTTTCTGGTCAACGCACAGACCGCTCAGCGGGCTGCGGTGTAGCCTAGCTGGTGTTGCCCCAATACCATCCACCTCACATGACCACTCCACACGATTTGTTCACCCCCATTCAGGCCGGTGCCTTGCAACTGGCCAACCGCGTTGTCATGGCCCCACTCACGCGCAACCGTGCGCCCGGTGCCGTGCCCACACCGCTGATGGCCACCTACTACAGCCAGCGCGCCAGTGCGGGGCTGCTCATCACTGAGGCCACGGCCATCAGCCACCAGGGCCAGGGCTATGCCGATGTGCCGGGCTTGTATGCCCCCGAGCAAGTGGAGGGCTGGAAACAGGTGACCCAGGCCGTGCACGCCGCAGGCGGCAAGGTGGTGGTGCAGCTCTGGCATGTGGGCCGGGTGTCGCACACCGATTTGCAGCCCGGCGGTGCCGCGCCCGTGGCCCCATCGGCCATTGCCGCCAAAACCAAAACTGTGCTGCTGAAAGACGGTGCGCCTGTGTTTGTGCCCACGTCCACCCCCCGCGCGCTGGACGCAGACGAACTGCCCGCCCTGGTGCAAACCTACGCCGACGCCGCTCGCAACGCCATCTCGGCAGGCTTTGACGGCGTGGAAGTGCACGCTGCCAACGGCTACCTGATTGACCAGTTTTTGAAAACCGGCACCAACCACCGCACAGACGCCTACGGCGGCAGCAGTGAAAACCGTGCCCGACTGCTGCTGGAGGTGGTGCAGGCCGTGGTGGCCGCCGTGGGGGCAGGGCGCACAGGCATCCGCCTGTCACCCGTCACGCCAGCCAACGATGTGGTGGACGCAGACCCCCAGCCCTTGTTCGAATACGTGGCGCGGCAATTGGCCCCGTTGGGACTGGCCTACATTCACATCATTGAAGGTGCCACCGGCGGCCCGCGCGATTTGCCTGATTGCCCGTTTGACTACACCGCGCTGAAAGCGGCTTACACCCAAGCTGGCGGCACAGGGGCCTGGATGGTCAACAACGGTTACGACCTGGCATTGGCCCAGCAGGCACTGGCTGGCGGTGCCGACCTGGTAGCGTTCGGCAAGGCCTACATCGCCAACCCCGACCTGGTGGCACGCCTGCGCGCCGGGGGGCCGTTCAACACACCCGACACCACCACCTTTTACGGTGGTGGGGCCAAGGGCTACACGGACTACCCCGCTTTGGCCTGAGCGCCGAGTTTTCGGTACAGCGTTTGGCGGCTGATGCCCAGGCTTCTGGCCGCTTGAGACAGGTTGCCCTGGCAGCTTGCGAGTGCGGCACGTATGGCTGCATCGGACAGCGCCTGCAAACTGTGCGCAGCGGCGGTCACAACTGGCGCTTCGGTTTGCAGTTGTGTTGCAGCCGGGCCAGGGATGGTGTTCAGGTCGGCTACCACGTCGTCGGCCAGGTGGTGGATCCTAATCAGCGTGTCATCAGGATCCAACATGGCGCAAGCCGTGCGCAGCACGCTGGCGTATTGCCTCAGGTTGCCCTGCCAAGGGTGGGCTGCCAGCCGGGGCAGCAATTCCGGGTCAATCCCAACTTGGCGCTTGGGTGAGAGTTCAGCCAACAGGCGGTGGGTCAGGGCCTCGAAATCGGTTCGATCGCGCAGCGGTGGCAGTTGGACGGTCAGTCCGTTGATGCGGTAGTAAAGGTCGCTGCGAAAGAGGCCTTTTTCGGCTGCTTCGCGCAGCCTGTGGTGGGTGGCGCACACCAAGGCAAAGTCCACCGCCACCGGTTGACCGCCGCCCAGGGGCGTGACCTGACGCTCCTGCAGCACCCGCAGAAGTCGTGTTTGCATGGCCAGGGGCATGTCGCCTATTTCATCCAGAAACAGCGTGCCGCCATGCGCTTCGCGCAATTGCCCTGGGCGACCTTCGCGGCGGGCTCCTGTGAAGGCACCGGACTCGTGGCCAAACAGCTCCGACTCGATCAGGTGTTCCGGGATGGCGGCGCAATTGATGGCGATAAATGGGCCTTTGCGCCGCGCCCCGCTCTCATGCCAGGCCCGTGCGAACAACTCTTTGCCCACGCCTGATTCGCCTTGCACCAACAGCGCGATGGGTTTGTCCAGCACCCGGCGGGCTTTGTCCGCTGCGGCCCGCCAGCTGGTATCGCCTGTGTCGAGTGCGGAGAGAGCGTCCACGTCGACAGCGCTGCGGCTGGCGGAATGGGCCGTGCGTGGGATGGCTTCGGTCGCAGACCGGGCCACAACGCTGGGTGGGCTGACCACTGAAGGGTCCATTTGCAGTTGCACACACAGCGCGGTGCCGTCGTATCGGTGCACCCGGTGAATCTGCAGCGGCTGGCGTACGTAGCGACCCAGCAATTGGGGTACGTGCAAATCCAGAACCGTGTCAATGGCGGTACCGCCAATCTGCGCGGTACTGAGTCCCAACAACGTCAGGCCATTGCGGTTGGCACCCACCAGCCAGCCGTCCTCCGACACGGCCACGATGCCCTCGGCGACGGTGCCAATCCCCTCAGCCTGTGTGTGAAGGTGCAGGCGTATGTGTCTGCGGCACGATGCCGTGAGGAGCCTGTTTTCAATCATCCGGGCCGCGGTGCTGACCAGCCCCAAGGTGTGCGGGTGCCCGGCACGTTCTTCCCCGGATATGTCCAGAATGCCCAGCAACTCGCCGGTGGCAGACACGATAGGGGCCGCTGCACAGGTGAGAAAACCGTTGCGTTCCAGAAAATGCTCGGCACCGTGGACCTCGACTGGCGCAAGCTCTGCTAATGCGGTCCCGATGGCGTTGGTACCCCGGTGGTTTTCGTGCCATGAGGCCCCGCTGCTCAGAGACACGCGTTCCGCTTTGCTCAGAAAATGGGCATCGCCCAAGGTGTGCATCAGGGTCCCTTGCTGGTCCGCGAGGATCACCACGTTCTGGCTGTGCCGGACCTGATCAAAGAGGTATTCCATGACAGGGCGGGAGTGGGCCAGCAACTCATGATTGCGTGCCAGCGCCAGGGCCAGTCCGCTCCCACTGGTGTGCTCCACCGGCGTAACCCGTCCGGCGGGCAGCAGTCCTGCCGCCAGGCTGCGGCGCCAGGAGCGGGCAAGCCGTTCGTCAATGGCTCCGCTGGGGCATTCGCCGTGAGCAAGGAGGTGCTGGCGGGCGTTCCGCAAGGCCACGGCTGTTGAGGTGTTTTTCATGTGTCTCCGGGCAGGATGGTCGCTCGCAGCGCCACCTTTTCGACCCAGTATATGAAGCGCTGCAAGGGCTGGCAATGGGCCGGTCGGAGTGTCACATTGGGGTGTTCCAAATTGTGACAGTGGGTGTCCGCTGTCACGTTGCAACAGGGCTCGATGAGGTGGGGTTTACCCGGTTTGATGTAAAAAAACTCAATCAAATCAACGATAAAAAGTATTTTTTCTGCGTGGCATGGAACTTGATCAAAAAGATGCGCCTGCCGCCATTTTGGCGGCGGTGTTTCAACACTTCCAGGAGACTCCATGATCTACGCAGCCCCCGGCGCCGCAGGTGCCAAACACGTTTACAAAGCCCAATACAACAACTTCATCGGCGGCAAGTGGGTGGCCCCGGTCAAGGGCCAGTACTTCGACGTCATCACACCGGTCAACGGGAAGGTTTACACACAGGCGGCCCGCTCCACTGCAGAAGACATCGAGTTGGCTCTGGACGCCGCCCACGCCGCCGCTGACGCATGGGGCAAAACCGATGCCGCCACGCGCAGCAACATTCTGCTGAAAATTGCCGACCGCATCGAAGCCAACCTGGAACTGCTGGCTTACGCAGAAACCGTGGACAACGGAAAAGCCATCCGCGAAACGTTGAATGCCGACATCCCCCTGACCGTTGACCACTTCCGCTATTTCGCAGGTTGCCTGCGCGCTCAGGAAGGCGGCATCAGCGAGATCGACGAAAACACCATGGCGTATCACATCCACGAGCCACTGGGCGTTGTGGGCCAGATCATTCCCTGGAACTTCCCCATCCTGATGGCTGCCTGGAAACTGGCCCCCGCCATAGGCGCTGGCAATTGCGTGGTGTTGAAGCCCGCTGAAAGCACACCCATCAGCATCTTGATTCTGGCCGAGCTGATTGCCGACATCGTGCCCCCTGGCGTGCTGAACATCGTCAACGGTTATGGCCGCGAAGCTGGCATGCCCCTGGCCACCAGCAAGCGCATCGCCAAAATTGCCTTCACCGGCTCCACCACCACGGGCCGCGTGATTGCGCAGGCCGCTGCCAACAACCTGATTCCCGCCACGCTGGAACTGGGCGGCAAGAGCCCCAACATCTTCTTTGCCGACATCATGGACAAAGACGATGGATTCCTCGACAAAGCCATCGAAGGCATGGTGCTGTTCGCGTTCAACCAGGGTGAAGTCTGCACCTGCCCCAGCCGCGCGCTGATCCAGGAAAGCATTTACGACAAGTTCATCGAGCGCGTGGTTGCCCGCGTGGCGGCCATCAAGCAGCTCAACCCGCTGGACACCGACAGCATGATGGGTGCACAGGCTTCCAAAGAGCAGCTCACCAAAATCATGTCCTACCTCGACCTGGGCAAACAGGAAGGCGCTGAAGTGCTGGTCGGTGGCGCTCAGGCCCAAATGGGCGGCGATCTGGACGGCGGTTACTACGTGCAGCCCACCCTGTTCAAGGGGCACAACAAGATGCGCATCTTCCAGGAAGAAATTTTTGGCCCCGTGCTGGCCGTGACCACCTTCAAAGACGAAGCCGAAGCCCTGGCCATTGCCAACGACACGCTGTACGGCCTGGGCGCTGGCGTGTGGAGCCGCAACGGCAACGTGGCCTACCGCATGGGCCGCGCCATCAAGGCTGGCCGCGTGTGGACCAACTGCTACCACGCCTACCCCGCACACGCTGCGTTCGGTGGCTACAAAGAGTCCGGCATTGGCCGTGAAACCCACAAGATGATGCTGGACCACTACCAGCAGACCAAGAACCTGCTGGTCAGCTACAGCGAAAGCAAGCTGGGCTTCTTCTGATAGGGTGTTTTGCCCTGAGATTGTTTCGAACAGGGAGTGGGTGACCACTCCCTTTTTCCCTTGTCTTGGAGGTTCAAATGGTCGACAAAGTAGTAGCCACCCCGGCAGCGCTGGAGTTGGTGGCTTTTCTCAAAACCAAGTACGGCCCCGAGCTGATGTTTCATCAGTCCGGTGGCTGCTGTGACAACAGCGCTGCCAACTGCTACCTGCCCGGCGAGATCACCATGGGCGCTGGAGACGTGTACCTGGGTGACGTGGGCGGTGCGCCGTTCTACATTGGCCGCGCGCAGTATGAGTACTGGAAACACACCCAACTTATCATCGACGTGATTGATGGCCACGGCGGCACCTTCTCTCTCGAAGGGCCGGAGGGCAAGGCATTCCACACGCGCTCTCGCGTATTTACTGCCGAAGAAATGGCTGAACTGGCGCGGCAGGATGCCGCCAACATCAAGGCTTGATGTAACCGAAGCCCTGGCCTTGCAACTGGCCGATCCTGACAACGCCTGATGGAGTGAAGCCAGCGTCCATCACAAACCGATCTCTTTTCAGGTTCATGAGGCTTAGCGTCAGTTCGCAAATTTCAAACTTGACGCCTCGGGCGACCAGATCGGATACCAGCGGGCCGTATTCGATGTTCGGGTTCTTGGGGTCTTTGGCCCCGTCCATCAGGAAATTCACGCCATCGCCCAGGGCCACCACCACCAGCGTGGTTTTGGGGGCCACATCCAGGTAGTTGCGCAGCGTGCGCAGCCCGGATGTTGCTTGTGTGGCGCTGTTGTCAAAGTGGTAGACCACTTTGTCCTGTGCCCACGACAGCGCAGCTGTGGCTGTCAACAAAAGGGCTGCGGCGATGGATTTGATGTTCATGTAAATCTCCTTGTGGAACAGGTGGCAAGTCGTCTCTGGTGGGGACAAGATTAGCGAACTGAACGGCAGTTTGCAGCGGCATACCCCACACAGTGTTCCAGATAGTGGGTTTTTTCGGGTTTACCCCACTGCCAAAGCACACGTCTCGCTTAAAAATGCTTATGAAATTAAATTCATAGGCATTGCAGTTCATACGTAAATGACGCAGCCACCACCCACAGGAGACCCCAACATGCAAAAAGTCCTGCACATCAACCCCGACAAATGCACCGGGTGTTTGCAGTGTGAAATGGCGTGTTCTTTTGAGAACTACGGCACTTTTGCCACCAGCAAATCACGCATCAAGGTGTTCGACTTCCATCACACCGGCAAAAAAGTGCCTTACACCTGCACTCAGTGCGACGAGGCCTGGTGCCTGCACGCCTGCCCGGTGGAGGCCATCGTGATCGACAAGGTCACTGGTGCCAAAGTGGTGAACGAAACCACCTGCGTGGGTTGCAAGGTTTGCACCATCGCTTGCCCGTTCGGCACGGTGAACTACGTGCAGGAAACCGGCAAGGTGCAAAAGTGCGACCTCTGCGGTGGCGAGCCTGCCTGTGCCGATGCGTGCCCCACCGGCGCCATCACCTTCATCGATGCCAACTGGACGGGCATCGACAAAATGAAGCAGTGGGCCGACAAATTGGGCAATCAATCGGCATCTGCCGCTTGATGGATAAGCATTTATAGCTATTGAATCAGGAGACAACACATGTCTTGGGCTGGAAAAATTCTTCGCGTCAACCTGACGGCCGGTACGGTCAAGGTCGAACCCCTCAACATGGACTGGGCACAGTCCTACCTTGGTTCTCGTGGCTTGGGCAGCAAATACCTGGTGGAAGAGGTCAACCCCAAGGTTGATCCCCTGTCGCCAGAAAACAAACTGATCTGGGCCACTGGCCCTTTGACCGGCACCATGGCCTCCACCGGTGGCCGTTACACCGTCATCACCAAGGGCCCGCTCACCGGTGCCATTGCCTGCTCCAACTCGGGCGGCTACTGGGGTGCCGAGCTGAAAATGGCCGGGTGGGACATGGTCATTTTTGAAGGCAAGTCTGCCAAACCGGTGTACCTGTACATCAACGACGACTCGGTAGAACTGCGCGATGCCGCCCACCTGTGGGGTCAAAGCGTCTGGAAGACCGAGGAAATCCTCAAGTCTGGGCTGCAAGATCCGCTGCTGCGCGTGTGCAGCATCGGCAAAGCCGGTGAAAACGGCGTGTTGTACGCCGCCGTGGTGAACGACTTGCACCGCGCCGCCGGTCGCTCGGGCGTGGGCACCGTGATGGGCAGCAAAAACCTCAAAGCCATCGCCGTGCGTGGCACCAAGGGCGTGGGCAACATCCAGAACCCCAAGGCTTTCATGGCAGCCACCAAGGCCGCCAAGAAGGTGTTGGCCGAGAACGGTGTGACTGGCCAGGGCCTGCCAGCCTACGGCACGCAGGTGCTGATGAACGTCATCAACGAGGTGGGTGCGCTGCCCACCCGCAACCATCGCGATGTTCAGTTCGAAAACGCCAAAGACATCTCCGCCGAAGCCATGGGCACGACCCGCGAAACCGACGGCAAAAAGCACTTGGTCACCAACCAGGCATGCTTTGGTTGCACCATTGCGTGCGGCCGCATCAGCAAGATGGACGAAGGCCACTTCACGGTCGCCACCAAGCCGCAATACTGGGGTGCATCGGGTGGCCTGGAGTACGAAGCCGCCTGGGCACTGGGAGCCGCCAACGGCGTGAAAGACCTGGAAGCGCTGCAGTACGCCAACATGCTGTGCAACGAAGAAGGCTTTGACCCCATCAGCTTCGGTGCCACCGTGGGTGCTGTGATGGAGCTGTACGAAATGGGTGTGCTGACGCAAGAGCAACTGGGCATCGACGCCAAGTTTGGTTCTGCCCAGGCATTGGCTCACTTTGCCGAAATCACCGCCAAGGGCGAAGGTTTTGGCAAAGAAATTGGCATGGGCTCCAAACGCCTGACCGCGAAATACGGTCACCCCGACCTGTCCATGAGCGTCAAGGGCCAGGAATTCCCTGCCTATGACGGTCGTGTGATCCAGGGCATTGGCCTGGCCTACGCCACCAGCAACCGTGGTGCCTGCCACCTGCGCGGCTACACCATCGCCTCTGAAGTGCTCGGCATCCCGGTCAAAACCGAACCCACCGAGCACGAAGGCAAGCCCGAGTTGGTCAAGGCCTTCCAGGATGCGACCGCTGCCTTTGACTCGGCAGGCGTTTGCATCTTCACCAGCTTTGCCTGGACCCTGGCCGACGTGGCACCCCAGGTACAAGCCGCTTGCGGCGAGCAGTACACCGTGGAAGAGCTGACCAAAATCGGCGAACGCATTTGGAACATGGAGCGTGACTTCAACAACAACGCAGGCTTCACCGCCGCCGATGACAACCTGCCCAAGCGCCTGTTGACCGAAGCTGCCAAAACCGGCCCAGGCAAAGGCTCGGTCAGCAAGTTGCCTGAAATGTTGCCCAAGTACTACGCCGCACGCGGCTGGAACGCCGATGGCACGGTCACCGCTGAAACGCGCGAGCGTCTGGGCCTTTGATTTTTTAAATAAAAACAGCCCCTGCCGCTTGTTTGGTATGGGTTTGTAGCTACAGTTTCGGGGCGTCTGCATGTGAGTGTGGTCGCCCCGAATTTTCTGGAACGGAGCATTTTTCATGACATCACACGTCAAGCACCATGTGATCGTGGGCGCAGGCCCTGCCGGCGTGATCGCGGCTGAAACCATCCGCAAACATGCGCCTGCAGACGCCATCACTTTGCTGGGTGACGAGCCCGAGGTGCCTTACTCGCGCATGGCCATTCCTTACCTGCTGATGGGCAACATTGCCGAGCAAGGCACCCATTTACGCAAAACGGCATCGCACTTTGCAGACCTGCGCATCGGGCGCCGCACGGCCAAGGTGAAAGCGGTCAACACCACCACACGCGAGCTCACGCTGGCCGATGGCAGCACCCTGGCCTACGATCGGTTGCTGATCGCCAGTGGCAGCAAGCCTGCGCAGCCACCCGTTCCAGGCATCGATTCGCCCAACGTTCACACCTGCTGGACGCTGGAAGATGCCCGCCACATCATGGCCAAGGCCAAACCAGGCTCCCGTGTGCTGCAAATGGGCGCGGGTTTCATTGGTTGCATCATCATGGAAGCTTTGGCGTCCCGTGGTGTCAAGCTCACGGTGGTGGAGATGGGTGACCGCATGGTGCCCCGCATGATGGGCCCTGTGGCGGGCAGCATGATCCGCCGCTGGGTGGAAGGCAAGGGAGTGGCCGTGCACACGGGTGCCCGGGTGGAGCGCATCGAGACAGCGCAACCCGGTGTGCTCGCTGGCATGGGTGCCAGCCTGGGCCGCAGTGGCGCGGCAGACCCAGCGCCCCTGACGGTGCACCTGCCCAACGGCGAAAAGCTGGAGGCCGATCTCATCATCAGTGCCACAGGTGTCAAGCCCACCATGGACTTTCTCCAGGGTTCAGGCGTGATGTGCCTGCAAGGCGTGTTGACCGATGAGCACCTGCAAACCAACGTGCCGGACGTTTACGCCGCAGGTGACTGTGCCGAGGCGTTTGACAAAGTCAGCGGCAAAACCATCGTCAGCGCCATCCAGCCCAACGCGGCTGACCAGGCCTACGTGGCAGCCATGAACATGGTCGGGCAAAAAGCCGAGCTGAAGGGCGTGACCCAGATCAACGTGCTTGACACACTCGGCCTCATTTCCACCAGTTTTGGCAACTGGGAAGGTGTGGCTGGCGGCCAGCATGCCGAGCTGGTGGACGAAGCCAACCACCGGGCCCTCAACCTGCAGTTCGATGGCGATGTGATGGTGGGTTGCAACAGTGTGGGTTGGACCAACCATGTGGGCGTGATGCGCGGCCTGGTAGAGGGGCGTGTGAAACTGGGGAAGTGGAAAGACCACTTGCTGAAAGACCCGACCCAGCTCATGCCAGCCTATTTGGCGTGTGCCCAGGCCCAGGGCCAATGGAACGGTGCTGCCGACACCCGCCGTCGCTGAAGTCATCGACATGAACATCACACTGAAGTTGTTTGCCACCCTGACGGACTACCTGCCTGTGCAGGCACGGCGCGCCAACCAAGTTGAGCTGGAACTGCCTGAGGGCACCACGGTGCTGCAGGCGTTTGAGCCTTTTGCGCTGCCTGCCAAACTCGTGCACCTGGTGCTGGTGAATGGGCACTACATTGCGCCCGAGAACCGCTCCACGCATGTGCTCCAGCCTGGTGATGCGCTGGCCATCTGGCCCCCCATTGCTGGTGGCTAGCCGTTTCATTGAGCGGTGAACAGCGTGCAATCTGCATATCCCCCTGTTTTTGAGCGCGATATGGCCTGCACTTCAGCCGAATGGCAGCGCTGGCTGCCGCAGGCCATGGGCACCTGTGCCTGGCACCTGGCTGGCTCCGAGCTCACGGCTGAACTTCCCCAGGGACACCTGCGCTTGAGCTGGCAGGTCAGCGAGCCCCGACGGTTGGGCTTGGCCGTGATTCCGCGCCTGCAGGTGCGGTTCGTGTTTGACAGGGTGCCCGACGGTGACCGCCTGTCCTTCATGCGACGGTTCGATCTGTATACCCAGCGCGGCGGTGGCTGACTGAATCACTCTGCGGTGCGGATAGGGCTAAAGTGAGGTTGGGTCTTTGACCCTTCCCTCCACTAAAAAAAAGTCTGTATGAACACCGTTGCGAGCATCACCATCACCCGTCAGTCCGGATATCAGTTTTTGGTCGACTTTGCCCCTGGCATGGCGCAACTTGTTGCCGACGAGCCGCCTCCGTTGGGCCAAGCCTTGGGACCATCTCCCAGCCACATGCTGCTGGCCGCCGTGGCCAACTGCCTGACCGCAAGCCTGACTTTTGCGCTGCAAAAATTCAAACAGGATCCTGGCACCCTCACGGCCACAGCCAACGCCACCATCGAGCGCAATGCCGCCAACCGCATGCGAATTCAGCACATCGACGTGGACATCAAACTGGGTGTGCCCGGGGCAGACCTCTCACACCTTGATCGTGCCCTGGCTCAGTTCGAAGAGTTTTGTACCGTGAGCATGAGCGTGCGCCAAGGTATAGACATTGGCATCACCGTGACCGACCCCAGCGGCTTACGGCTGCGATGACCGCCGCTTGACGGGCAAGGGCCGACGGGGGCGGCGCTTTCAGTGCGCCTCTGAGCCACTGGCCAACACGGCGACCAAGGTGTGCTGAAGCACCTTGGTGGAGTTGCAGTTCCAGCATCACCTCCTCGCGGGTGGAGTGCCATCTGGCCTGTGCGGCCTCGTCCAGCAGGCCGCGCAGGTCTTCCAGTTTGAAGGCGGGCTGGACGTCGGCCGCATCGAACAAACGCGCCAGCCACTGGTAGTCGTGGTACCAGGCGTCGGTGTAGACCGTGTGGCCACGCAGACGCTCGTTCAATGCTTGGGCCACAGCGGCAGCGGGTTTGCCGTGTTCCCGCAAGGTTTCGCGGGTGATGCCATGAACCCCCTCGGCACTGTGTTCCCAGTGCCGCCACTCGGGCTGTGGGCAAATCAGGCTGCAATAGGCACTGCCGTCGGTCAGCACCGTGCCCACTTCAATGGGGTAGCTGCCCGCACCAAAGCCCGACGCTTCGATGTCGATGATGCAAGGGGGCATGTCGCGCGGTGTGGGCATGCGGCAGATTCTCGTTGCTGTGGTCGCAATGCGCTACATCTGCGCGGGCGGAAACCACCACAGCAGCAGCACGGCCAGCACCATCAGGCCAAAGTAGGGCATGGTGACCCGCGCGATGTAGGTGATCTCTTTGCCCGTCATGCCCTGCAGCACAAACAGGTTGAAGCCCACGGGCGGCGTGACCTGTGCCATTTCCACCACCAGCACAATGAAAATGCCAAACCAAATCAGGTCGATGCCAGCAGCCGTCACGGTGGGCAATATCACCCCCATGGTCAGCACCACCATGGATATGCCATCGAGAAAACAACCCAGCAAAATGTAGAAGATGCCCAGGGCCAACAAAAGCATGCCCGGGCTCAGGCCCAGGCCACCCACCCATTCGGCCAGGTGGCGTGGCAGCCCGATGTAGCCCATGGACAGTGTGAGAAACGCCGCCCCCGCCAGAATCAGCGCGATCATGCAGTAGAGCCGTGTAGCCCCCAGCAATGCATCGGTGAAGGTTTGGCGGTTCAGCGAGCCTTGCAGCGCCGACAACACCAGTGACCCCACCACGCCGATGGCTGCGGCCTCGGTGGCGGTGGCCACACCGGTGTAAATCGAGCCAATCACGGCCGCAATGAGGGCCACCACCGGAATGAGGTGGCGCGACTCTTTCAGCTTTTCAGCAAACGTCATGTCGGCGTCTGCCTCGGGAATCTTGTCCGGGTTCATCAGTGCCCAGATGGCCAGCGAGCCGCTGAACAGCGGAGCACACCCGCCACAAACAGTTTGGCAATGGACACCTCGGCCGCCACGCCGTACACGATCATGATGATGGACGGCGGAATCAGCAGCCCCAGGGTGGCCGCACCGCCCAGTGAACCAATGACCTTGTCCATGGGGTATCCCCGGCGTTCCAGCTCGGGGATGGTCATCTTGCCGATGGTGGCGCAGGTGGCTGCCGACGAACCCGACACCGCTGCAAAAATGGTGCGCGGCCAGGCAGGGCGTTCACCCACGGGGCCAGGCCTTTGAACATGCTTTCAGACAGCTTGGTGCGGAACAGGATTTCACCCATCCACACAAACAGGGGCAGGGCGGTCAGCGTCCAGCTGCTGGCCGAGCCCCAGATGGTCAGCGCCATGGCGTCGCCCGCCGGGCGGGACGAAAACAACTCCATTCCAATCCACGCTACGCCCGCCAGCGTGAGCCCGATCCACACGCCGCTGCCCAGCAGCGCAAACAGGCCCAACAGCAGCAGCCCGGTGATGGCCATGTCACTCATGGTGTGTTCCTTCGTTGTTTGCCTGCGTACGTTTGTTGCGCAGCTCCAGCCACCAGTCGTCCAGGAACGCAACCAGCAGCACGGTGGTGCCCACCGCCATGAAAATTTGAGGAATCCACAGGGGCGTGGCGTCGTTGCCAGTGGATATGTCGTTGAACTCGCGGCTTTGCATCACCAGCCGCCAGGCGTAAAACGCAAACAGGCCCGACAGCGCCACGGCTGCGCTCAATGCCCACATTTCCAGCCCTTTTTTCGCGTTGCCCGTGAGCTTGCCAATGATGAGCGTGACGCGGATGTGTTCACCCTTTTTCAGCGTGTGGGCCAGCGCCATGAAGCCTGCCCCGGCCATGGCGTAGCCCGCGTAGGCGTCGGTGCCGGGCAGATGGAAATGAAGCAGCCTGCCCAGAATGGACAGCAGCACCATCACAAGCACGCCCACCATGGCAGCGGCTGCCACCCAGGCGGATGACTGGTAAATGAAATTCAAGGTGTTTCGCACGGCGGGCTTCCCGTTGCAGCTTGGGGGTCGGCCCGCCACATGCCCGGTGGGCGTGGCGGGCCGCAAATACGGCCAACGGCCGGGGGCTTATTTCTGGAAGGCGTCCAGCATGGCCTTGCCCTCAGGGCCGGCTTTTTCAAGCCATTCCTTGACCATGGTTTCGCCCACTTTTTGCAAATCGGCCTTCAGTTGGGCAGACGGAGGGGCAATGGTCATGCCGTTGGCCTTGAGGGTGTTCAGCGTGTCGGTGTTGACCTTGCGTGACTCGGCCCAACCACGCGTTTCGGCGTCGGCAGCGGCTTTCAGCACCGCGTCTTGCGTGGGTTTGTCGAGTGCGTCAAACGCCTTTTTGTTGACGATGACGGCGTTTTTGGGCAGCCAGGCCTGCACGTCGTAATAGAACTTCAGGTGTTCGTACAGCTTGCTGTCCACCCCGGTGGCACCTGAGGTCATGTTGGCTTCCACCACGCCGGTGGCCAGCGCTTGCGACAGCTCTGCTGCCTGCACCGTCACGGGCTGTGCGCCCACCAGTTCGGCAATGCGGCTGGTGGATGGGCTGTAGGCGCGCCACTTGCTGCCCTTCAGGTCAGCTGCGCTGTTGACGGGTTTCTTGCTGTAGATGCCCTGGGGTGGCCATGGCACCGTGTACAGCAGCGCCATGCCTTGTTCAGCCAGTTTCTTTTCCAGAATGGGCTTTTGGGCCTTGTAGAGCTTCATCGAGTCGTCGTAGCTGGTGGCCAGAAACGGCAGGCCATCGGCACCGAACATTTGCCATTCGTTCTGGTACGCAGCCATCAGGATTTCGCCGGCCTGGGCCTGGCCGCCTTGCACAGCACGCTTGATTTCAGGGGCTTTGAACAGCGCCGCACCGGGGTGCACGGTAATTTTCAGCTTGCCGCCGCTGGCCTTGTCCACGTCAGCCGCAAAGTTGACCAGGTTCACGGAGTGGAAGTTGCTGGCCGGATAAGCGGCAGGCAGGTCCCACTTGGTTTGGGCGACAGCAGCAGAACCAAAAGCCAGTGCGGCAGCGGCCAGCGAGAGTTGGAAAACACGGCGTTTCATGGGAACTCCAGTCAAAGGAACGGGTTGAGGGTGGCTTGAATGTAGAAGGCTCGCCGCTGCATTGTGATGGGTGTTTTCCCTTAACGTCAACAAATTGTTGGTAATTTGTTATCGAAAAATATAGACTTTGCC